>Ga0209636_10000397_pt1 | contig 41491 bp, 44 predicted proteins | sample DeeMarSWOR152_54_FD_187464 | JGI IMG/M metagenome (GOLD analysis project Ga0209636, IMG submission 187464) | Marine sediment microbial communities from White Oak River estuary, North Carolina - WOR-1-52-54 (SPAdes) (version 2) | ecosystem: Environmental > Aquatic > Marine > Intertidal zone >... | reverse complement strand
ATCAAACTCTCGGGCTGGAGAACATTGATGTGCTCTGAAGTCGGTGGATTGATGATAGCCGTCAACAATGATGATTTGAAGAAGTTTACAACCCTGTTTAAACCCGGGGAGAGAATGAGGGTATATGTAGCAACTGCAGGACAGAGAAGAACAGAAAGCAATCCCTCGGATACGGCAGGTCCGGGTTACTATACCCCCGGAGCTGTTGATTTCAAACTTGAGGACTGTCTGACTCCGGGCGTGGACATGGACGGCGACGGCTTCACATCAGAGAATGACCCCGACTGCTTCATGTTCTATAAAAGCGGAGGATTCATAAAACACGAAGACTGCTTTGAGACGGGTATGGATGAAGACGATGACGGTTTAGTTGACTGCGACGACCCAGACTGCAAGTTCGCCCCCAACTGCATAGGCAAGGGCGCAAACTTAGTTGATGACTCACAATCGCCGAAACTTGTCTGGAAAGAGGTGGAGAAGTATCCCGACGGGGCGTTTATAAGATATGACACAGACGAGCCTGCAAACGGAACAATTCTGTTTTATAAAAAGGACAGCAGCTGTAAAACCTTGGATAAGAAGATAAAGGATCCGGCACTTTTGGATGCAAAAACAACAAACGACTACAAGAACTGGCACGACGGACCGATAGACAACTTCGAGTTCAATCCGCAGAAACTTGGCTATGATCTCGAGAATGGAACAGCCTACTACTACAAACTGAAGGTCTGCGACCCATCTGGTAATTGCGGCCTGTCCGCCTGTCTGGACTTCACGACAGCGGATAGTTTAAGTAAGAGGGACTGTCCTGACTGCTATGCTATAGTACCTGGAGAGATTGGAGTATGTGGAGTCGCTACACAGAAGATAGGCTACAACGAAGTCACGGATATACCCCTTTTGGTAGATGGTGAAGCAGCGATAACGATAGAGAACGTGAAAGGTAAGAGTTTCGATGCCCCGAACGTAACAATGGATGATGTGACAACATCGGAGGGCAATGCAGGTTATGTTGGAATGGACTCAGAAGATTACGATAAGATGAGAAGCAAACTGGGGGCATACACGGATATCAATTGTACAATAAAGGTTCCGAAAGGGGATGGGGGAGATTGTGATAAGCTGTGGCACTGCCCGGAACCCGAAGATGGTACGATCGATATAAGCAAGTGTGAGGATAGAGGTGATGAAGCGACCCTTTTAGATTCCACTGATGATTACTGTGAGTGGAGGATCCCATGCGACTTCTCGGTCTGGGTGTCAAATCCCGGAACTGCGGAGGAAGGGGAAGAGGACACGGGAGGTGATGTAAGCACTGGAGGTGGCGGAGTCAGCGGAGGCGGTGGAGGTGGCGGAGTCTATACTGCAAAGCCGAAACTCTCCTGTTTTGATGGAATAAAGAATTGTCATGATGGAAGTTGTGAGGAGGAAATTGACTGTGGGGGACCATGTGACCCCTGTCCCTCATGTTCGGACGGAATTCAGAATCAGGGAGAAGATGGGGTAGACTGCGGAGGACCATGTAAGGCCTGTACAACGACAACCACCACCGTCAAAATAACCGTTACCACAACCACGACAACGACACTTATAACTACAACAACTACTGAAGTAACGACAACAACCATGCCAGAGGTTACAACCACAACGCCTGAGAGAAAGGAGATTCCATTGTCTGTTACAGACCTTGCTTTAATATTTATTGTGTTGGTAGAGGTATCAGTACTGGTGTTTTTATACAATAGAGGACGACGAAAATAAAGACAAATAGAGACGGAGAATACGCGGTGGTAGGGGTTACGCCATCCAGAGAAGAAAAGGAACTTGAGGGATTAATCTAGGAGATAAGATAAGTCCATTTAATCAGCAGAGCCCCACTTATCCAGAGCCGTTTGCAGCTCTTTATGTTTTTTCGCGTACTCCTCTAATGGAATACAATCCATTACAGCATCAACTGACTGTCTCATTGCTTTCGCTCCCGCTTTACTCCCTTCTGGATGCCCATGAACCCCACCCCCAGCCTGAATTATGATATCGTTTCCCAGAATTTCCACTAATTTCGGAACCAATCCGGGATGCAAGCCGCCAGAACAAACGGGAAACGTTCTCTTTAATCCATACCATTCTCCAACAATTGCGTTTTTTATCTCCATAACCTCTTCTTTGGGCCCCTCCATCTTTCCAACCACAGTCCCTATATGTATTTGATCGGCACCGATAAGCCTAGAAAGCTTTGCCAGAACCAGCATAGAGATTCCATGTTTCTTATTTCTGGTAAATGCCGCGTGCATCGCCCTGTGTGCGTGGATTACCAAATCTAGGTTCTTATTTCTCAAGGTCTGCAGGGCAGAAAATCCAACGGTTACAATATCTACCATTACATATCTTCCGCCGTTCTCTTTCACGAATTCGGCCCTTTCAATCATCTCCTCCGTTTCCGCAGAGATGTTGGGCATGTAAATCTTTCTTTCTCCGGTTTCTTTTTCCGCTTTGTCTCTCATCTCCAGTGTTTTGAGAACCCTTTCCTTGAATGGGTTAAAGACCTGGTTTGTAAGGTTCTCATCATCCTTGACGATGTCACAGCCTCCGAGCCATGATTCATAGGCTACTCTTGCATGCTTTTCTGAATTTAAACCCAGTTTAGGCTTTATTATTGTGCCAACAAGGGGTCTCTTCTGTATTCCCAAAAGTTTTCTAACGCCATGAATGCCGAACCTGGGTCCAAGAAATGATTTAACAATCTTTTCCGGAAACTCCACATCCCGAAGCCTTAAATTTTCAACGGCCTTCATGCCGAAAATATTGCCAGCAATACTGCTCAGAATTTCAGGTATGTTCCCTAGCTCGAATAAATCGGAGGGATAAGCAATCAAGACTTCTCCCGATGACGTATCTATCTCAAAGACATGAGGACCCAATTTCTTGTAGATCTCGGGTTCCATAGTGAAGAGTTCCGTCCAAGTACCAATGGAGGACTCTGCTGCGATGTTCTCGCACGCCTTTTCGATTGAGCTGTTTTCTTCAGGCTCCACAAAGAATTTGCAGATAAGATCGTTTTCAGTAGGTTTGTAGCTCAGGTCTATATATGGCAACCTAACACCTCACACCACGCCCTTTGTAGAAGGTATTTCACTACCAGAGGGGTATACGGCATCATACAATGCCTTTGCCAGAGCCTTGAAGCAAGCCTCTACCTTGTGATGGTCATTTTTTCCCTCAACCTTCATATGGAGATTAAATTTTCCGTTCAGGGCAAATGACTCAAAGAAATGTGGAATGTTTTCCTTTGAGAGATCGCCAAGTTTACCTTCTTTAAACTCGGAGAATGGAATATTTATCTTTGCATAAGCCCTACCGCTGAGATCTAAAGCGACTGTAGCCAATGCATCATCCATGGGAACTATTGCACAGCCCATCCTCGTGATACCCTTCTTATCCCCAAGTGCTTTTTCAAGGGCCCGTCCCAAGCAGATACCAACATCCTCCACAAGGTGATGGTCATCCACCTCCACATCTCCTCTCGCTATAACATTTAAATCAAATCTCGAATGCTTGGAAAAGTTCTCCAGCATGTGGTTCAGGAACTTTAATGGTGTATCGATACTGGATTTTCCATTACCATCCAGATTTAACTCCAGAGAGATCTGAGTCTCCTTTGTCTTTCTTTCAATTTTCGCGTTTCTCATCTTCGAATCAGTAAATATTATGAATACTATAAATTAATAGGTAAATCGTATATAGTTATTACATAAATGTGATGTTAAATGCTTTCTGTACAACAACTGAGCAAACACTTTGATGGGATAACAGCCATAAAGGATATTGATTTCGACATAAAGAAGGTGGTAAAAGAGAATCTGAAAGCCTTCAAGCTAGGATCTAAGATCTGCTGAATGAGTTCTATACCCATAGAATCATGAAATAGCCTATACCTATTTATTTATAAATACGTCCACTACCAAGACACTTCTCACATTTAATCTTTCCACTACCCAAACAATGGCTACATGATTTAATGTAGTCTAGAGGCTTTGCAGAATATCCTATTCCGCCACAATGACCGCACTTAACTAATCCCAGTCCATTACATTTCGGACAAAGCATTTTCTACATCTTTTTTATTGGTAACCATGACAAAACCAAACCAAATTGTCTGTAAATTATTTCAGATTAAGAGTTTAAATTGAACAATACCAGTGTAACTTCCCCATTAAGTTCAGATATGGGAGAGAATCTAAAAACTTTGAATTAGGATCTAACGTCTGTTGAAATTATTTATTGCTTCCGCAGAATTCTTTAACAGCTGGAACGCACTCTCCTGGTCAGGCCATGCTCCCAGACCGCAGTCCGGACCGGCGTATTTTATTCTCTCACCAAAGATTTTATAGGCTTTTTGAAGTCTCTTTCCGATTATCTTTGAGTTTTCCATTTTATCAATTGCTTGAGAGAAGTTCCTCTCTTTCCATGGATCAATGTTAGTTTTATCCTTGAAATCCGCCATAATGCCGTAGATGTTCGTCCTCGCAATTCCAACCCTCAGGAATTTGTCGTATGATTCGATGTCTTTTTTTTCGATTTCCTTTAGAACCTTTGGGTCCTCTGCGGATTCCACTCCAATTACCTTGATGTTATCAACTTGGTATATTATTTCGACATCCGTTGGAGAATGCAGATGTATCTGGATATCCAGATTTTTTGCCTTATTTGTAGATATTTCCCATGTCTTTATAAGGTCCTCTTCCTCAGCAATTATATTCGGATTTAAACCCAATGAGGGCTCATCGATGCATATTGTTTTCGTCTGAATGTACCTTTCATCCATTATTGAATTTTCCACAAATCTTGAAATAGACCTCGCTAAATTCTGTAACAGATCACCCTGAACCTGCGTGCCGACCTTCTTGATGTACAACTCTAAGGGACCGGTAACGCATACCCTCAACTCCAGGGCTTTTTTCTTTGATTCATAATATCTTTTTGCAACCTCGTTCAGGGCGGATAGTTCTGGGATCCACGCAGATTCCCTCCTGACAACCCATGGTTTATCTTCTTCGTAGAATTTCTCCACGAATTTGAAGAACTCGGAGACCATGTCCTGAATCTGGGGAAAATTCGGTCTCTGAATTCCGGAATCTATTTTTTTCTGCATTATATCCCCAACAATCTTATTGAATCTCTCTCTGTCGGTATGAGATACCTCTCCAGTGACTATTTCAAATGCAGTCTTCTGGAGCTCTTCTCTCTCAACCCCTTCCGGTAAAGGAAAGCTTCCTATATCGTCTGAGATTATCTCTGGCATCTTGATTAGTTATTGTTGACATAAGCTAAATGTCACCTAAACGAAATTTTCATTGCTTCCTTAACACTCTGATCACATCTCTCTTCACAATTTCAAATTTTGGAACAGACGCAAGCAAGGGTTTTAGGTCACGATTCCAAGTATTTTCGGGCTTTGAGATCGAACCACAAAACTCATCAATACCGAATTTTCTGCCGTATAATCCCAGTTTTTCATTAACTAAACCTAGATCAACTGCAATGTTTTTATTCAACAGAAACCAGACATCATACAGGTCGCGGGACTTTCCACGAATTGCTAAGGCACGAATTTTCTCGGCGAGAATTTCAGTCAAATCAAGCGTGGGGATCTTTATCTGCATGTCATAAGCCTTAATTGATGGACTTTTTACCTCAAGGATCGGACTCTCTCTACCACTGAAATCCAATTTTATCTTGTTCTTGAACTGTAACTGCCCGATAAAAGAGATGTCGCAAGTGAAGCTAACATCTGTGTGATTTATGTTCTTCATCTCCAGAAATTCAACATCGCCGATCTTTTTGCCGAGTAATAGATCATTAATTCTGTTTTCAATTTTCTTTGACGTTGTGTCAAGGAAATTAAAATCCAGATCCTCTGAAAACCGGGCCTCTGGGAAATAAATCTTCTTTATAGCGGTTCCGCCCTTGAAGATAAGAGAATCCACTAAAGGATTTTTGGAAAGCAGGGAAAGTACAATAGACAGGACATAATCCTTTTCGAGGGTTCCGACTGGAATACCTTCTTTAGCTGCGATTCTGCGGAGTGATGGGGGGTTCATTTTATCTTATTCGCATGTTAATATCGAACCTCCTAACATCAATCTTTTCTTTTGGTTGGTTTATAATTCTTAGCGCAGATTTGGTTCGTGAATCAATTCTGTTACACATAAGCACCCCCCTTACGCTTTTCGTTTTAAATTCTTTACTAACCTGATTCATATAGTCCAAAAGTTGTGCTAATGCAGAGGATGGAGGCCTGTCTCTTTTCAATTCAATGATATACAGGGCATTATTGTTCTTGTTTTTGGCTAGGATGTCTATGTAATTGCCATTTATTGTCCTGTAATGCTGTCCTTGATCGATTATTCTAAGATCTGGAAAAAGTTTTTTGAAATTGCGTCTTATGATATCCTCAATGTGACACTCTAATACATTATCAACAATAAAGGATTTCTCATCCAGTTTCCTCTCTTGTTTTTTGATCCCTTTAGCTTCCATTTCCGAGTTTTTTATTTCCACCAAGATTTTCTTCAGCGTCTTAACTGGAATATCTTCTGCTCCAACTGTGCCCACTATAATCCTACGGAGAGATTGTGTACAAACAAGAGAAACATGTTGGATCTTATCTTTTAAATTCAAATCTTTTGCTATTTCCTCTGCAAGTTTTCTTCTAAATTTCTCATGGCTCTCTTGTCGGTAGTCCATAAGTAATTCCCTTTTCTCTTTGGATAATAAAACATATCTCTCTAGACTTTTGATAAAAATATCAGGATGTTTTGTTCTTTTGTACTTATCCATGAGAAGTAGTTTAGCTAGATAATATTCTTTATCCTCATGTTTGAGAAATTCATTTCCTCTTGAAGTTAGTCTGAAATCTTTATTTCTGATTGTAATGAGTTTATATGATTTAAGCGAAATCAGTCTTTCAAAGACTGCATTTTTGAATCTGTCCTCTTCTGTACAAAACGAATCAATAGAATTATTCTTTATCGCTTTTATAATCTCCTTTACAACCTTCCTTCTTTCCACATTAGTTAATTTTAGTTCAAAACATCCAACCTTCTCTAATTCTGTCAATAACGAATAGATACTTTTCTCCTGAGATGTATTTGATTGCTGCATTTTCATCTCACCAGCTCTTCCTCACCCAGATTAACCTTCAACCCCCACTTCTTTGAATACTTCAGGATTTTTTTTTCGCTACTGGGATCAAGCCATCTGAATCCGACAAAGCCTTTCTCTGATAGTTTTTGGGTAATGCCTTTCTGGATCCCTATGGTATCCAGCAGATAACCCAGTCTTCTATCAACGGCACTTATCCTGAGTTTATTAACTATCCTCAGCAGTTCGCTCCAGTTCAGTTCACTCTGGATATTCCGTATCGCTTTAGCGACCTCAGAGATTCCGCCACAGTATTCTAAGTGTGCAAGACAATCAACTATGGTTTTTTCTCTGCTTGAGATGTTAAACTCGAAGTTCTCAATTTTCTCCCGTACAAATCCGAAGAATTTTCTCTTTGATAGAATTACAAACTTAAATTCCTGATTCCCATATTCGATACATCGTTTCCTCTTTTTTGTTGCTACAAAAACAGTTCTCGGGATCTGCTCCGTCATCCCCCAATAATTCATTGCCGACCAGAATCCGATGTAATATTCATCTATCAGGTTTGGAACTATGAGGAAGGGATGTTCAACCCACAAACCCTCCAACCCGGATTTCGCGGGGGAAAGGACATATTTTCCCTTCTCGATTTCGGTTATCCTGTTCTTTTTCTTTAGACGATAAACTACATTTCTCACAGAAGTGTCCGTTGTTTTTAAAATTTCCTTTGCATCGCCAAACGTAAAAATCTTCTTGCCCTCGCTTTCCAATGTCAAAATTAGCTTCAATTCCTTAGGACCCAGAAATATATTTTGTGTAACCATTATCTCTTATTAAAAGATAATTAGATATAAAAGTATAAAAATAATGTCGTCTAAGATTATCTCTGGCATCTCAAACTAAGAATTAGATTTAAGGATTTAAGATTTAACCTCTATTCAGATTAACTCATATTCAAGAATATCCAGGAACCAGTAATTGTTTATTTCTACCGACCTGCTTTCTAGGATTTTTATACTTTTTCCAAAAAGGGGGCCATTGGTAACGAGGGTGTGATATTCCCCGTTCTCACCACATGGATCGATCTCATTTTCCTTTAGGTAATTCAGAAAATCCATGTCCAATTGTCTTCCAACCCAGCGTCTATCGACAAATTTCGGATTCACGCAGACAATTACTGCATTAAATCCTGCTTTCAAAAAATCTATAAACACACTTTCTGGTTTCATTCCCCAGAGGGGTTCGATTGCTCTTATCCCGAGCTTATCGCAAACACGCTCGACCCAGTCCCTGTGTTCCTGAAGATAGATGTCGCCGAAAACCATTCCTTCGATGCCTTCTGGGATGAGGCCCTGAACCGCCTCTTTAAATTCTTGTTCATAACCATCGGGTGTCGTTTCCTTTTGGACTAGAGGAATTTCGATACTGGCAACCTGTCTCTGGATTAAGGTACTCTCTATACCATGAAATGAGGACGCGCTTGAACTCCTTGGAGATGAAATTCAATATATGGGAGATTTCAATGCCCCCTGAAATTGCATTGTAACATGCAAAAACGCTCTCCTTGCCGCCGCTCCATGATGCAACTGCCTTTAATTTCTCGTTGGTCATTTTATCCAACGATATTTATATACATATATCAAATTATTAACTGCAAAAATGAGCAGGTTGAATCTTGGTGTTCTGTCGGGTGGAATCTTATTGATAGCGGGACTTAGATTTTTGATGGCGCCTTATCCGAATATAGAACCGATAATGCTCTTCGTTATCTCAACGGCCTTAGTCTTCGGTCCGCTCGCAGGCCTCATTCTGGGATTCGGATCCATGGTAGTTTCGGATTTATTTATCGGTTTAATCGGACCCTGGACGATCTATACGTCGTTGACCTATGGATTTATAGGAATTTTAGTTGGGTTTATCGGGGTTGTAAAGAATAAATGGGGCAGGTCAGAATTAACTACACTCGCTTTCGTAATGACTATAGCATATGACATCATAACCGCAACATTCTTCGCATTTGAATTCATGGTTCCTTGGAGTGCCGCAATGGTTGCCCAGATCCCATTTACCCTCTTACATCTGAGCAACTGCGTGTTTGTGTTTTTGTTTGCACCATACATGATGAGGGTATTTTCAGCAGCAAGAGACTTCTCGATTGTAAGGTTTTTAAGGGACTTTAGAGTGTATACATAGATGGATCTTTATTTTTAAAGACTCGTGATATAATCGTTAATATGTTGGATAAATTATCCAACACAAAGAAAAATGAGTAAACGTGATACTATAACCTTTGGATTGCTGTTTTGTTTTATGGTTGCGATGCCCGTACATGCAAATTATCCCATGTTCCAACACGATCCGATGAGAACCGGCAGAGTGAATGAGGGTGGACCGATAACCAATGCTACAACGTGGGAAGCATCAATCGGAGGGTTAATTGCATCCTCCCCAGTTGTATCGGATGGAAAGGTATTTGTATCGAATTGGTATGCTGAGTGGTCAGGTGGAGTCAATGGACTATATTGTTTGAATGAGTCAAATGGAGAAATTCTGTGGAACAATAGTCTGGGGGGCAATGGTGGCGCCTCAACTGCAGCAGTAGTAGACAATAGAGTATTTGTTGGCTCTTTTAATGGTGAATTTTATTGTATTAACAAATCCTCTGGAGAAACAATCGTGAGTAAGAAGATAGAGAATAATCCAGATTATTGGGGTATAGCCTCTTCTCCATTGATCTATGAAGATAAGGTATTTGTCACAACATTTTCGGATGGAACATTGCATGTATTCGACTTCGATGGAAATGAACTGTGGAATTTCTCAACCGGAAACCCGGTTCATTGGTACGTTTCTCCAGCTGCCATGGGAGATGCGGTATTCTTCATAGGAAATGCAAGCAAGAATGCCGTCTTTGCGATAGATATATTCACTCACGGAGAGATATGGAATTTTTCTCTAGAGGAAAAAATCACAACAACACCAACCATCTGGGATAACTCCCTGATTCTTGCAACCGATGATAAGTTGTATACATTGAATATATCCAATGGTGATGAATTTTGGAGTAATCCATTTAGTTCTAAGATGTCTTCTCCAGCAGTGGATGGGGGAAAGCTCTATATTGGTTCCGATGACGGAAATCTATACTGTTATGATATCGTTGACGGATCATTAATTTGGAATTTTAGTGCCAATGGTCCCGTGTATTCTTCCCCAGTGGTAGCAGATGGTGTGATCTATTTCGGAACTAACACAAAAAACGGTACAATATATGCATTAAATGCAAGTGATGGTTCTCTGATATGGAAATATGTCCTACACCCACCCGATCCTTACTCCTATTACACCATAATGTCATCTCCGGCAATCGCGGATGGAATCCTATTCGTTGGAGCAGATGATGGCAAAGTCAGGGCGTTCGTTGAGGGAAATTATACACCTCCAGAACCGCCATCTCCTCCACCCAGCCAGGAGAGAGTTAACGTTAGCATAAGGGTAGAGGGTAAATTAATCCATATAGTTTCATGTAATCTAACATTGATGAATGGAACGGTAAATGTAACTGCCATTAGTGGAAAAAATTATTCTATTAATAACCTTACTGTTCTCGGAGCACTAGATAAAGCATCCAAGCTTGGAGGATTTAACTACACATTAGATGATGCATGGTATGACTCGTGGGGGGCATTACTTGTCAAATCTATAGGAAATAGCTCTGACTGGTGGCATTATTGGGTTAATTATACCTTACCAATGGTTGGGGCTAACAGCTATACTTTGAATGAAGATGATTACGTATTATGGGGTTATGCCGAAACCTGGACACCATCACCATTGAGGGCGTCTCTGAGCAAAGATAACGTTTTGGTGGATGAGGAATTTACGGTAGATATAGAATCCTCTAACGGCAGTGTATGGAATCCTGCAGAAGATGCAATTGTTCATGTGGATTCCTTCCTGTATAGCACAGATGCCAATGGGGTTGCAACAATCTCTTTGGTAGATCCTGGATCTTATCAAATTTATGCGGAAAAAGATGAGTGTATACGATCAGAACGGAGAGATATTGAGGTTAAATCAAATACCCCTGATAGAAGAAAGACGTATATCCATGTAGATGTCTCCTACCAATTCAAGGGAGATATCTTCCCAGGGGAGGTACATTATGAAAATGGAATGACCGCCTTTGAAGCCTTGCAGAGAGCGGCCGAAGAAGGAGGATTCAGTTACAAATACAGGGGGGATTCTCCCGATACCTATTATGTCTATTCCATAGCCGGACATGAAGCAAGTGGAGCGTATGGGTGGTTGTACTGGGTAAATTATCCGGATGAGCCACTCCCCGTTGTCTCCGCTGGTAGTTATGAATTAGAGAAAGATGATTATGTTGTGTGGTTTTGGGGAACACTCGGCTCCAGACCACCCGGTGCTCGTCGTGGTCGTTCCAGAGTTACGACAACGACAACGAGCACTACAAGTATATCAACTACCACGAGCACAACAACAACGACCATGTTGCCCGGGGACGCGACAACGAGCACTACAAGTATATCAACTACCACGAGCACAACGACCACTATAGAGTTAGACACTGCAAATACAACCACAACGACCACAATAGAGGTCCCGAAGGTAACGGGAAAAGCTACGGGAATTCTCGAATACGGTACTGCGACGGGGGCTCTTTTCTTGATTATATCTCTGGTTATTTACGCGATCTATAAAAAACAGATTTAATAGGTTAAATCTGTATTTATAAACAGTATAGCAAAATGGGTAAGAAAATCTTTTTAATGTTCATAATATTTCTGTCTATAAATTCTGTAAATGCCATAAAGGTGGGATTAGTTGTTGAATTTCCGAACGACGCGGTGTTTACAGAATGCATCGACGTGGAAAAAAATGCCAATACATATGAGATATTGCAGAAATCCAGCCTGAAAACTACGTGGAGCTTTCACACCCAATACGGACACAGCTTGTGTGCCATATTTGATACTGGTTGTCCGGCAGATAATTGTTTCTGCAGCACAAAATACTGGAATTTCTACATAAAGAGATTGATTGGCGATTCCTGGAGCTATTCTCCGGTTGGATTTGATGGTGGCTCTTCCTGTAGTGAGCATTACTGTGCAAGGGATGGAGATTTATTGGGATTTACGTATGATACACGTGGAAAGAAACCCAGGGAATTTTCATTTGGGGATATCTGTCCGAAAACAGAAGAAAAAAAAACTGTAGAGGAGCCCGGTATAATCGGAAGGGTGATAGCTTTCCCCACAGAGAATGCGGGATTCGTTTCCGCGGGGATTATTTTTCTCTTATTGATTGGATACTTTGTTTATAAACCCTGGGAATATTTTTAATCTGTTTCTTAAATCTTATCTATGGTTGAGAAGATCGGTATCTTGGTCGTTAGTTACGGTTCCAGAGCCGTTTCAATGGTCGATGCATTTTCTGGGAGTGAAAATTACGAGGTAGAACTCTACATCGCGGATAAACAGAAAAACCCATTTAATCTTAAAAAAGCCAAGGTCCATCAAGTAATTCCGGGCTTAGATGTTGATGGAATACTTAAATTTGCGAGAAATTACAGAGAGAGGATAGATTTCGGAATAGTTGGTCCCGAGGGGCCCATAATTAACGGCGTTAGAGATAAAATTGAGGATAAGCTAAAAATTCCGATGATCTGCCCAACGAAGGAATATGCATTGGAGGGGAGCAAGGTTCAACAAAGAGAATTGATGAATGATAGCTGCCCAGAAGCCAATCCGAGATTCAGGTTTTTTAACAAGAGAGATTATGCTGGAATTACTGATGTCAGAAGGGAGGTCTATTCGTGGCTGGATGAATTCGATAACCAGGTAGCTGTAAAGCCTGATCGCCCCGGATATGGAAAGGGTGTCGGGGTCTGGGGGGATCACTTCAATTCTCGAGAGGAATTGTTCGAGCACTTTCTCACAATCTATGAAAAAGACTCCGTAATCATTGAAGAGAAAATAGACGGCGAAGAATCTTCTTTTCAATGCCTATGTGATGGTAAAAATTTGGTTGCATTACCAGAGACAAGGGATTACAAAAGGGCATTTGACGACGATAAGGGCCCAAATACTGGGGGGATGGGCTGTTACAAGAATTATGGAGATTACCTTCCTTTTATGAGAGCCAGTGACAGGGAAGATGAATTAAACGCGGTAAATAAGATCTTCAAGAAATTAAAAAATGGCAGAGAAAATCCCGGCTTGAGGGGAATTCCATTTTATGTCGCTTTCATTCACGCCAGGGATGGGATAAAGATTTTAGAGATTAATTCAAGGGGGGGAGATCCTGAGATCCAGACCGTGTTGCCTTTAATAAAGGATGATTTTGTCGATATCTGCTTTAAAATGATCGACGGAAATCTGAAGAGAATTGAATTTGACCCCAGAGCTTCTGTTCTGACATACAAGGTGCCTCCGAACTATGGAGGATTTAAATACAGGTTTCCGGAACAGGTAAATTCTGATGAGATTAATACGCCGGTAGATTTGAGTCACGCATACAAATTGACGGAAAAATATGGTGATTCAATAAAGATTTATCCTGGCTCCATGGAAGTTAGAGACGGAAAAACTTATTCCGGTGGCTCCAGAACAGTGTGTTGTATTGGAATTGCAGAAAGCATAGAAAAGGCAAGAGAGATCTCCCTGGAGGGAATAAAGGCTATAAAAGGTGGCGCCCTCTGGTACAGAAAGGATATTGCTTCGAAGGAGCATATTAACAGGAGTATAGAGCATATGAAGAGGCTAAGAAGATAGACCTTACTTATGAGAAAATGCATCCTTATGATATCTCTTTATTATTCTTTTTATCTCCTGGGCCTCTTGTGGGTTAAGAGATACCTCCATACCATAGCCAGTGGGTTTTGAGATGATATAACCCTTCTTTAGCGCATATTTACCAACTTTTTTGACGTCGCCTCTAACATGTTTAGGAAATCCCTTAACTATGTTATCAAAGGATGTATGAGACTCTCCCCATTTTCTAAGCCTCGCTAAATTGTATAGAATATCGGAGAGTACATCTTCTTTTACCATATGATATATTTTGAACTTATGATTAAAAATAGTTATTTTTACATAAGATCAAATCTTGAGGATATTTATATATATAATCTTTAATTATATAATGTATAATGGGTAATATCCCATATAGCTATTAATTTTTTATTAATAGCAATACAGATCAAGTCAGAGTCATCTATCAAACAGTAAGGGTTCTAATGAACTCAACCCACCCCGAAGATGATGATGGGGGTCAGTTACTCGCCCCGGTGGGACCATATTATCGACAGAGTAACTTAATAGCAATACAGTCTGTGGGATGACAGAAAACGGTCATCCCACACTTTTTAAATTAGAAAATTAGATTTAGAATGGCACACGAAAAATCCCTCTTATTAAAATTTTTAGGCGACACACCACAGTTGAGGATGGTGGATTTTCTTTTAGCACACTACAGATATGACTACTCCAAAAAAGAGATATCAAAAGGTGCTGGAATTGCAGTTAGTACCTTGTATAAAGTTTGGGGGGATTTAGAAGATTTTGGTATCGTAACACCCACCAGAGCATATGGAAACACACAACTATTCAGGATAAATACTGAAAACCCACTGGTTAAGGAATTAGCAAAGATGGATATGGACCTGATTGAGATGACCGCCCCCAGAGAAACTCCAATGATTAATCAGGGATAGAAATCATGTATATCCCACCACTTTGTTGCGTAGACCAATTTCCTGTGGGGATATGTAACTTTCTTTTCTTTATAATGAACTAAATCGCCAAGTCTATCCAGAGCTTTTCTTACCTTTCCGTATGACCAACCCAATCTCTTTGCCAGCTCGTATATAGAAAGTCCCCCGTATCTGCTTACATACTTGTACAGGAAATACTGAGCTACTTCGCCCTGCAGCCGTCTGACGGCTACCGCTTTCTCTGTTGATCTCATTTTATGTTATGTTATAGGAATTTCATTCTTTAATGCATACCCCACACGGAACATATCCCTTAGATTCTGCTTCTTCTTTACTGGAAAAGCAGACAATATTCTCTGGTTTTATCTTCTTTGCATATCTGCAATCGCAATGATGATACTTATCCGAGGACTTGCTTCCAACAAATTTAGTTCCAGAAGGGCAATTTAGATCCGTGCAGGAGCTTGTTGGTTGGGTTGTGGTGGTTGTTGTTGTGGTTGTTGTTGTGGTTGTTGTTGTGGTTGTTGTTGTGGTGATGGGTATTCCTGTAGTGGTTGGAATGAAGGCTGTCGTAGTTGTAGATGTAGTGCCTAACTCTGGTGATGGACACTTCTCAGAGCTATTGACTATAGAGCCGTCGGGACAAACATACCTTATAACCTTTACTAGAAAAGGCTCGGGTTCGGGGCAGTTTTCGGGTTTCTCTGTAGAAGTCCCGTCAAAGCATACGTATTCTGTAATTATAACTTTTTCAGGCTCCACTCTCTCGCATCTCTCTGGGTCTGAGACTATGCTCTTATCCGGACACACATATTTATTTATTGTGACTGTCTTTGTTTTCTCCGTAACGCATCCGGTAAGAAGAATTACCAATAGGATAAGTGATAAAAATCTAAGTTCCATATAACTTTATAGATTTCTAAATAAAAATACCGAGATAATTCCCAAGCAAAATTGCAATTAAACCGCCAGAGGTTGTGGCTATGAAGTTCGTCATGTGTTTGTCCAATTTTTCTCTCTCGATAGTCGCTCCGATAAAGCTGTCAACTACGCAGCCAAGAAAACCGGCTAATGTTCCTATAAAGAGTATTGCCCATTTTTTCCCGAGAAATAAAGGGATTGCAGATATTATCGCCGCCCCAATCAACGCCGCTATTAATCCATAGAGTGAGACCGCACCACTCCTTCCGACCTTTACTCTTTTTAATGTCGTTATGAGCCTTGGATTTTTTTCGTGCGCCTGCCCTATCTCGGTTGCAAATGTATCCGCACAGGCAGTTGCCATTGCCCCGAGCAGGCCAAGAAGGAAGAACGGTAGTTGCGTAATAAAAAATAACATAGAAAAAATTGTCGCCGCTCCACCGTTTCCGAATACATTTCTGAATGTTCTCACACCCTCCGCAACCCTGTATTTCTTTTTAATCGGATATTTGTACTTCGTGATAAAGTTGCCGACACCAAAGAATACCAATATCAGATAGATTAAAGACCAATTATCCCCTAGAGAAAACAGAACGAGAAAACCCACGGTGCCAGATGCAATTACGGCTGATAGATCTATCTTTTTCCTCCAGTAGGCATAGAGTATGATAAAAATTGCAATAATGACTGTTATTAAAAAATAAGGATCGAGATAATCCATTCTTAAGTTTAAGTTATTGATTTATATATTAAAATAAATCCTCGTCTTGGATGTAATTCTTTCCCAGCTTTAGAGCAATCTCTGCCTTCTCAAGCTCTTTTCCGAGGTAGGCAGCATGCTCCGGATTCTTTATCAATTTTCTGTGAATGATCTCCATGTAAAGTTCCCTAGCGTTGCTACCTCTGAATTTTAATTCTGGGTTTTTATTCTTGTAATAGATTACATCTATTTTATCTGAGAGATAGATCCTGAATTCCGTATCCTCCAACGTGGGGATTCTCTCCTCTTTAACCTCGATCTTTTCCAGATTTTCCTCTCCCGGGTCTCTTATTCTCTCAATTTCCCTCTTGTCCTTAAGGCAGAGTAAATCGATCCCCAGATCCTTCGGTGGTTGCTCCTTTCTCTTTGACAGATACATCATCTTAACCGCTTTTGAAAGCTCTCCTACTGTACCCTTTGTCTTTTTGCTAGCCTCCGTTGTGAAGATGAGGTCTATATCTAACTCAGATGCTATAGAAGCCAATAAAGCGTTAACTCCAATGGAATCCGCATCAATCAACTCTGTTACATTCCCGGAACCGAGCATCATTGGGATTCTCGGATATTTTTTTCTGAATTCATAAAATGCCTGTAATGAGTTAACAAATCCAAGATTTGGTGGTTCCAGAACCAGATCAACAATAAATTTGTCAAAATTCCGATCTTGAAGTTTCTGGATTAATCTCTCCATTAGATTTATTCGTTCATTAACCGCTCTGGGAATTCCCCCTTCGTCTCTCGGTATAACAACCGCGGGAATGTCCATGAATTCTGAGATATGATAATTCGTTAGGTCTAAACTTAGAATAAGATCTATACCGGAATCTACAGCAGCTAATATCTCCTCCTCATTTAGGGAGTCTATACTTATCGGAACATCTGTTACAGATCTAACAGAATTTACTAATCTCTCGATCTCTTTAGAATTATTCTCCCCAGAGATCATTCCAAGGTCTATGATCTCGGCCCCCGAATTTACATAATATCTGGAGATTCTCTTAACCTCCTTATCGCTCCGGGTGGGCGCATCGGGAATCTCCGCAATTACGTGTATTATATCTGTGCCCAGAAATATCGGTTTTTTCTTTCCTATCTTTAAGGTACATCCCTTGGTGGATTTATAAGCGCTCTGTAATTCCTTATCAACATTTCTCTTAATTTCCCTATCCAGAATTTCATCGGCAGAGAGTTTTTCGGACAACTCCACATTTCTGGAGAGCATACTAATAACTAGGGGTAAATCAGAGACATTCCTCGGTCCCTTAAAGCAGGGGATCCCTAATCCTTCTTTAATTATGGATACGTCGCCCCTCACCGCCCCGGGAACTATGATCTTTGATATGTCCTCTAGATTTAAGTTAGACAGCTCGTCGAGAATCATCTTTAGGGATAAAAATGCGGCAACATCGATATCACAGACATGAACCTTAACTGGAATATCAGCCAGTTTAGCATACTTCTTAACTGCTGACGCGGCCTTGCGTCCGGTTACGATCAGAATCTCTTTGTTTTTCATCGTATATGAAAGTATACGAGTTAAATTTCCAAAGGAAATTTTTCATCTTTTCCGTGATTAATTTTATTTCACAATGAATTATTATTAAGGGTGTTTTTGATGAATTTCAAGGTTGAGGTAAGGATTGAATTAAAACCAGGGGTTATTGATGCAGAAGGAGAGACGATTCAGAAATCACTGAAACTTCTTGGCTATCCCGTAGATAATGTGAAAACTCTGAAGGTTTATGTGATCGATGTTAAAGCAAATTCAAAGAAAGATGCGGAGAAGAAAATAGACGATGCCTGCAAGAGGCTTCTCGCAAATCCCGTGATACAGAATTATTCTATAAGGGTGAAAAATGCCTGAGTTATACCGGAAAATTCTAGAAAACGTCTTTGAGATCAATATCCTGGAGGCTAAAGACACAGAGTTAGAGGATATAAGCAGGGAAAAGGCTCTGGGTTTAAGCCTCGAGGAGATGAAAAAAATCAGGGAATATTTCAAGAGAGAAAAGAGGAATCCAACCGATGTTGAACTTGAAGCCCTCGCACAATCATGGAGCGAACACTGCTGCTATAAAACATCTAAACCGATACTGGAGAGAACTATATTCAAGATTAAAGCACCACAGAATATCTGTGTCATCTCCGAGGATGCTGGGGTTGTGGAATTTGACAAGGAACATGCGTATGTTGTTGCTCTTGAAAGCCATAATCATCCCTCAGCCTTGGATCCGTATGGTGGAGCGGCTACCGGGATTGGCGGTATTTTAAGAGATGTTGTCTGCATGGGCGCCCAGCCAATAGCGTTAGTAGACCCATTATTCTTCGGTCCTCTGGATTTTCCCGAAAAAGAACTGACTAAAGGAACGAAGCATCCCCAGTTTCTATTTAAGGGTGTGGTTTCCGGAATCGCTGCTTATGGAAACAGGGTTGGGATTCCTACTGTGGCGGGAATGGTCGATTTCGATGAATCCTATGTTAGCAATTGTATCGTAAATGTTGGTTGTATCGGCATAGTTAGAAGGGATAAAATCGCTCACAGCAGAGCCGGAAATGTCGGTGATATCTACATTCTGGCTGGGGGGAAGACGGGAAGGGATGGAATTCATGGGGTGACGTTTGCATCTGCTGAGTTGGGCGTTGAGAGCGAGGAAAAGGACATACCAGCCGTACAATTGGGATACGCGATAATGAAGGAGCCCCTTATACATGCATGTTTAGAGGCGAATGATAAAGGGCTTCTGACCGGAATGAAGGACTTCGGTGGTGGAGGCCTGTCTTGTGTTGCCAGTGAGATGGCCCATGCCGGGGGCAAGGGTGCAGAGGTTGATCTGGACAAGATTCCATTGAAAGAAGAGGGTATGGTCCCGTGGGAGATCTGGGTCTCTGAAAGCCAGGAGAGAATGATGCTATCTGTAAAACCAGAAAATGTGGAAAAGGTTTTGGAGATCTTTAAATTCTGGGATGTTCCTGCTACTGTTGTCGGCAGGGTCGATGATACAAAGAGAGTAAAGGCAACATACAAGGGAAAGGTAGTTTTGAACCTGGATCTTGGTTTTCTGATCAAGGGGGTCAGGTATGAAAGACCCTACAGGGTTGTTGAAAGGGATTACAGTGAAAGGGAATTTGATATGCCCAACCTGAGGGAAATTATACCAAGGATCCTGAATTCATCTAGAATAGGGAGCAAGGAATCCGTTATAAGAAGGTACGATCATGAGGTTCGCGGGAATACAGTCCTGAAACCAATGCAGGGTTTGATAAATAAACAAACACATGGTGATGCCCCAGTAATTAAACCCTTAAAAAACAGCTTTAAGGGTTTATCCATCACGTCGGATGTAAATCCAATTCTCTGTAGATTGGATCCATTCTGGGGTTCTGCCTCGGCAGTTGAAGAGATTATAAGGAACCTGGTTGCGGTAAATTCTATTCCCCATTCAATGGCAGATTGCCTGAACTTCGGAAATCCCGAAAAGCCAGACCGCCTAGGAGACTTTGTAAAGTGCTGTGAAGGCCTCTATTTTGCTGCCAATTCATTTGGGATTCCCTTTGTTTCCGGAAATGTATCCTTCTACAACGAGGGTACCAAAGGTTCTGTTGCTCCCACACCAACCCTGGTGGGTATTGGAATAGTAAAAGATGTTAGAAAGGTAATTTCAGTGGATCTGAAAAAGGGGGGAAATCTCATCTACCTTCTGGGGAAAACGGAGAGGGAGATGGGCGGGTCCGAATACTACAGAACCCTCGGTTTAAAAGGAGGAAAGGTTCCGAGGGTCTATCCAGAAAAGACAAAGGGAAAAATAAACTCATTATTGAATGCAATGGATAAGGGTTTGGTTAAAAGCTGTCACGACCTGTCTGAGGGCGGTCTGCTGGTCTCTGCGGTAGAAATGGCACTTGGTGGGAATCTTGGAATTGAATTGGATCTGGAAAAACTCGAAGCTTTGAGAACGGACTTTAAACTGTTCTCGGAATCCAACGGAAGATGGCTGGTAGAGGTAGAAAAAAAGGATTCGGGGAAATTTGAAAAACTCATTCCGGCAAAGAGAATAGGAAAGGTAACAAAGGAAAGAGAGATAAGGATTAGAGATAAGAAAATAGATATGAAATTTTCAATCGATGACCTTAGGGATAGATGGAACTCCGCGATTGGGAGGGAGATTTAATTTAAATACTATAAAATCACTATAATATATATAGTGAAAATGGAGACAACACTTACTCTAAAATTTAAGGGCATGGAAGCAAGGATACTGGATGAGATGATAAAATCCGGGATATTTAACACAAAGTCGGAGGCTATAAGGTCCGCACTCGTGAAATATGCCATAGATCTGGGATTATTTAACAGAAAGAAAATCTGGGAGGAGATAACATCCCACAAGACAAGGGATATCTCTCCAGAACAACTGCAAAAGGAAATAGAAAAAATAAAAAATGAAGTTTAGCGTCTTTATAGACACAAATGTCTTCATATTTTCCTTTGAATATCCCCAATCAAATTCAAGAAAGATAATAGATTTGCTCAATGAAGGAAGAATAGATGCCATAGTCTGTGATAAAGTGATTAAGGAGGTTACAAGATATTTTGAAAGATATCACAACCTGGATCTGGCAAGACTCTTTCGAAGATATCTGGTAGGTTCATGCATCATCATCCCGAAATATGAAGTCGAAGATGAGATGAATAAACTGAAAGATAAAATAAAGAAAAAGGATCTGGAACAGATAGCCGTAGTTAAAAAATATGGTTTGAAATACCTTGTCGCATATGACCGGGATTTTAATTGCTTTGAGGAGTATGTAACCCCGAAGGAATTTGTTGAAATCTTGGGTTTAAGATCATGTGAAACGGAGTATTAGAAAATGACAAAGGCCTGCATACTCATAATGGAGGGGACAAATTGTGAGGATGAGACGAAAAGGGCATTTGAAGGGGTTGGAATAGAAGCCGAGTTGGTACATTTAAAACAGCTGACAGGGGATGTTCCCGGGGAATTGAGAAGAGACCTATTCGAGTACAACATCCTGATGATACCGGGGGGGTGGTCTGCAGGTGATTATGTTAGGGCCGGTGCGATCTTTGCCGCGAGAATCAAGAGTAGACTAATGAAAGAAATAGAAGAATTTGTCGATAACGGAAACATGGTTGGGGGTATCTGCAACGGATTTCAGATTTTAATTGAATTGGGATTATTGCCTGGTTTTGACGGAATTTCAAAGGAACCAGAAGCGGCGTTAACCACAAATCTGAATGCCAGATTCCAGTGCAGACCGGTCTATTTGAAGCACATGAGGGGATGTGCATTCACGGAAAAAATCGAGGAAGGAAAGGTCCTGCAGATTCCGGTTGCGCACGCTGAGGGAAGGTTCACGTTTGGGAAGGAAGATGAAAGATGTCTGAAGAAATTGATAGAGAATGAACAGATCGTCTTCAGATACTGCCATCCGGATGGGAAGGAGGTAAAAGGAGAATTTCCATGGAATCCAAATGGAAGTCTGTATGACATAGCGGGAATATGCAATCCAGACAAAAACGTTCTCGGGATGATGCCCCACCCGGAGAGGGTAGTAGATGGAATACAACACGGGGACTGGACGAGAATAAACCCGAAGAGGGGGGATGGAAGAATCTTCTTTGAAAGCATTGCAGACTACATAAAGGGGGGGAATTTGAAATGAAAGAAGAAAAAGATGAGGAAGAGGAAGAAGAACTCACAGAAGAGGAGAAAAAAGAGTTGAAAAAGAGGAGGAGGAAGGAAAGAAAACTTAGAAAGGCGTGGCTTTATGGCTCTAGGTAGATTCTATTCTAGGGGCGAGGTAGTAAACAACCCTGCCGTCTCCTATGGCATATTCTAACCTCAAGGGAGCGTCCGTTTTCAGTTTCAGAATTATGATGCTTGCCTGATCAGAAGCTTTTAAAATGTTGTTGAGTTGATCCAGTGCAAATACTGACCTAGATTTTTCTTTCGCGGTTAAACTCATTATATTTTCCGCTGGAAACTTTATCTCAGCAGAGCCCGTATCTCCCTGTGCCGTGATGCTAAATCCATCATCCGCCAATATTGCGACATGGTTGCTGACCAATTCGGCATCCTTTAATGCCTCCTTTAGAATATTTGCACCGACCTTAACCTCTGCGGTGAAATCGACACTCGGTTCTTTAGGAGGAGAGGATGTGGATTCGATTATCGCCAGATTGAATCTCCTATTTGTCTCACCTGTAAAGACCATCTTGAGCCTGTTTTCCTCTAACGATAATTCAATCTTGTCCTCTGCCTTCGATCTTCTCGTGATCTTCGAGAGTTCAGGGAAATCTATTCCTATGCTTGTAGACTTTTCAACCTTGTATTTATCAAAGGCAGAAGCTGGAAGCTCAAAATCCACTAAGGCTATCTGTGAGGGGTCCATTGCCCTTAACTTCAAACCATCCTTCTCTATCTGCAGGGTCCCCTCATCTATCAGTGCTGCAATTGCTTCTACGCTATTCCTCCACGATCTTGTATCGGATATTGCGGCCTTGAACATTTTAATGCTTATTATATTAAAATCCATTCAATAAAAAGAGAATTCTCATTGATCGCATTTAAAAGAGCTTATTAAAATTTCATCGATCTCCCTGCATCTCTCGCTATCTGAGCAATCACATAGAACCTCTATATAGATATTCCTCCCACTTTTTGGGCATCTGATCGCACTTAAATGGTAAAGAAAGCATTCATCCAGGGATTCGATTGTTAGTACGCATCTCTTACCCTCAATTCCTCTCTCCTTGAAGTTAATCTCTGTTAGATTGGATCTAGATATCTTACTTACCGGAAGATTGTACTTTTTTATCTCCCTCTCGATATGGGAGAGATTGGGCTCTTTACCTGTTTTTTCCCATCTGACCGAGATCAAAGCAAGTGATACGCATCCCTTTTGTTTCCTGATTTTAAGGCATCCACCGTCGTAATTGCTTGAATAGATTCTAACCCTGTCTTTGAGTTCCTCTGGGAAACAAAAAGAGAGATTATATCCCCGAATTATAGCCTTGGAGCCTAAAAAGAAATTGTCCGTTGTTACATAACCCTCTGGACAGGTGTTACCATTGGATATGTACTCGGGTCTTTCCGGTATTAATGGAAGCAAGCCATCTATGAGGAGAATGATCCCCAGTATGGCAATAATCCCAGACATTTTGAAGAAATTCTTCGATATCTCCCCCTTCTTTGAGAATAAACTACCCATAACCGCAAATAAAATCCATATCGATAGACTTAAGATAACAAAGGATACTGCTATCAAATTCATGGACGGTAAAAATGAGAGTAATCCTAAAGCCAATAGTAGATTCTGGATCATCGCTATGTGATAACTCCCGGTAATTAGGTATGTAAACGAGAGGAAAAATAAATGAATAAAACAGAGTAGAAATCCAGTTAAAGCGGAGACCAAATTCCTTCCAGATATCCTCTTTGCGATATAACCGGCAAGTATCGCGGATGTAAACACGGTTAAAGCCAATGGTCTTACATAGAGAGAAACACCCTGGATTAACAGATATAAAGGTAGAGATATCAATAGCGAATATCTAACTCCCTTGATATCGTCTTTGCTTAACATTCTATTTGAATCTATTTCGGACAAATTTCTTGTCGAGGGTCAGTATAAAACTGGCCGCCTTTGGTCCTTTCTTTTTACCTATCAAAACAAGATAAATTGCCTCAAATAATCTCGGTGGTTCTAGACCAATCTCCCTCGAAATTTCATAGATCCTTTTATGTAATTTCTCTGGTTTTAATTCCCTATCTAATTCATCTGCAATTTTTCCGAGACATAGAATCTGCTCTTTGTTTAAGTTCTCTTTGATCTTTATAGCCTCTGAATCCTTTAGAATTCTAAATCTCAGATACTCTGGTCCATAATTTTCGTTCCAATTCTTTGCGAGTTTTATTCTTTTTTCCAGTCTTTTAAGATCAAAGTTCTCATAACCATGCCACTTCAGCCTTTTTTCTATCTCTTTCATGTTCAGATCTGGAACTGCCTGGGCGAGAACCGAGCACAGGGTAAATGGAATTTGCAGTAACTTAGGTTCATCGATCCGGGCTAATTCATATTTCCTCTTTGCCGCATATGTCCCTTCCTTCAGGTTAAAATATGTCTTCTCTGCCTCATCGTATTCATCAACCAGGTTTGGAATTGCTCTCAGATTTATATCCCTCTGTTTCTGTAGCCTTTTATACATGAAAAATTTCAGGACCTCAGGCTCGCATATTTTTAACCAATCTCTGAGAGTTATAACATTCCCCCTGGATGATGAGATCTTCTCCCCATTCAGGGTGAAAAATTCATAGATAACCGGTAAGGGGGGCTCCCATCCGAAAATTTTCTTGGATATTATCTTTGATGTCCAGAAAGAACCCCCGGCAGTTGCATGCTCCTTTCCGAGGGGTTCACACGTTACTTGAAAATGTTTCCAGCGCGCCGCCCATTCTATCCTCCAGGGTAATTTTCCGTAGCCTTTCTTTATGTCGTTTTCTCCCTTAAAGCCGCAGCCTTTTACCTTTCCGCCAGAAATTTCCGTATCCTCACAGGTATATTTTACGATATTCCCATTCCATTCGATTGCCCTCGTGGTTGAGATCCTTCCACAGTTCCCGCATATCGAACTCCAGGGGATGAAATTCTTTGGTAAGGGGTCCCTCCTGAACTTGTTAAGGATTTTTACTATCTCTTCAGAATTCTCAAGCGCCGTCTTTATCTCGGGATATAAAGCGCCTTTTCTATAGAGCTCGGTTCCAGAAAATGTTTCGGGCTTTACACCAAATTCTTTAAGATCTGATAAAAATGGTTCAACAAAGTGTTCAACAAAATTCTCGTGACAGCCCTCCAAATCCGGAATATCATGAACCGGATATCCCAAATAATCCTTAAGGGATTCCATCCCCCTGGGAATTTTTCTGAACGGATCTGAGTCATCGGAGATCCAGATAAACCTTGGTTTAATTCCCTTCTCTTCCAGGGCCTTTCTTATCGCATCCCCACGAATGACATCAGAGGCATTTCCAACGTGCGGGATCCCAGATATTGAAGTTCCCGTCTCTATTACATGTTTCCCTCCTCTTTTAATCAATTTTTCTGCTGTAGTATCTGCCCAGTGCATGTTAATAGATTGGTTTAGACGAATATATGTATGAATCATGTCATTATTCCCAAGAAACCCAGAATATCATACAGGGCATGAGTGTACGCAACAATACCATAGCCCCTTACAAGATAGAGATAGCTGAGCAGGACACCGGCGAGAAATATCGATGCAATACCTGCTGGGTTGTGAATTAATATATACAGATGAAGTGCCGTAAAGATCAGAGATGACCATATGATCGTTTTGGAGATAACGCCCCTCCGGGTGTAGTAGCTCCCTATGAACCTGTAATACAAGAGAACGCCCTCAATGACAAAAACCCTGAATATCAGTTCCTCGAATAGTCCGGCCCCGATCGAACTTGTGATAACGTCGAGGTAGGTTCTTAAACCTAAAAGTTCAACCTGTAATCCCGAGACGCCAGAAAGGCTAAACCTAAAACTGGGAAGGGAAAAGCCCAAGAAGAGGCCAATAATTGTTCTCACGAGTACAGTGAGGAATATCACCTCCAGAAACATGAAGAAAAAGTATTTCGGCTTCACCGAGTAGGTCTCAATTTTTAATAGGTTCCTGAGCCTTATTTGAAGATTGGAGATTGCATTTGGATTCCTTCGGATGGCATAGAGAAGCATAGCTATAACAATGATCAAAAAAAGTAGCTGTGTAGCCAGCTCCAAGGGGATTCCGAGGTTGTACAGAAAGATTGAGGGGATATACAACAATGCATAGATGAGAGTTACCGCAACATTGAAGATAAAATAGACCATCGACTCACCACCAGTTATTTGGACATTGGAATGCGTGATTCCATAGAGGTAGACTAAAAGTAAGGGGAGGATGAAGTAGAGGCTGTATTTGAGGCTTCTCGTTTCCCTAAGGTATAAAACATAGGGGTTGTCTTTGAGTTCGGGTTTGTCCAAAAGGGAGGGATTATGAATTGCATAGGGTATCTCCTTCAAGCAGATAAAAAAATCCCGGATCTTCGATCTCATGTTATCTCTTTTTCTCGGTTGGGTATAAATATGTTGGATTTTCGTAGATAAAGTTTATCTATTCAATTTAAGCTTGATGACGACCTTTATTCCTGAAATCGAGTATAATTAATGGCGGTATGATGACACGAACTGCCACCCAAACTGTTACACAGTTTCCGCAAAACTGTTTCACAGTTTTGGGAGCCAAAACTGCTTTGCAGTTTTGAGCTGGATCATGTGGTGTGGCTGAGCCTACGGCTCAGACACGTGTCCGACTTCAGTCGGCCACATGCGGCGTGCGCTTCGCTTAGCCACACTGACTCTGATTTATTCCTGAAATCGAGTATAATTAATGGTAGTATGATGACACGAACAACCACTGATATGTGATGACTGATGGGCGAGCTGACTACCAAACAATTTATTTCCTTGTTTTCTTAATCATAGATACTATGAAAGAGGAAATTCAACGCGCCGTAGATCACATGCTGGAAACGAATGGTGTTAGGAGAACATTCTGGTATATGGACGAGAAGGTTGAAAAGCTCTTATTTGGCATCAGACAGGGGGATGATGCCATAATTGTGGGGGACACTATTGTGAACATGGAGGGCCCCTACCCCTTAAAAATTGGGAGAAAAACGGGATTAATCCATACCTGTTCCGACATCGTTGTCATGGGCGGAAAGCCGATATTTGCATTAAATGCGATGCAGGTAGATAGTATAGAGGAGGCAAAGGATATCTCTGAAGACCTGAAAAAGCAGAGCATCGGTTTGGGTGTTCCCATCGTTGGGGGGAATACACAGATAGAGAGTGATTTAAAGCCATGTATATCCTTTACCGTTTTTGGCAAGCTGGTTGGAAAACCGATTCCCGATTCTGGGGTAAAAAATGGAGACAGAGTTTTCATGCTCGGCGAGGTCGTTGAGGGAGAGATTGGAGAGAGGGTCCACAGAGCAAAGGTAAAATTCAAGGCATTCATGGACATGATTAAAAGCGGTATAGAGATTCACGCATCCAAGGATGCTTCAAGGGGGGGCTGGTTTGGTAATATTGCCGAGATGCTCGTGAAATCAAAGAAGGGTATAAGGATTACCAGCATTCCATATCCAAGGGTTACTAGATATATGGGGACCTACTTAATTGGGATTCCCAGAAGAGAGGTAAATAGGGTAGTGGAAATAGCCGCAAAGCACAGATGTCCAGTGGTAGAGGTTGGGATTGTTACCAGAGAATTACAGATCTCTGTCGGGGATGAAATCTTTGTCGATAAAGAAAAGATGCAAGAACTGATCAGGGGATTTCCATTCAGAAAAGCAAGGATCTAATGCCTTTGTAAAAATGAAGAGAGTTATTCACATTCTGTCAATCCTTGTATCAATCCTGGTATTCTCAATAATAGTAATCTCAATTATTGCCATATTGGAGATCTACTGGATAACGAATTACACGCCTGAAGAGCAATACTCTACGGATATACACAGATGCTCCCCTGAAGATCTTAACATAAGCATAAGTATGTGGCATATGAGATCAACACAACCAAATAATTCGGTGGTAATCTCGACCAACAGAGGAATCTTTGGAAATCGAAATTTTGAAAACCTGACCCAAGAACAATGGCTAAAAAATGCAGAAATAATTTTTTATTGGATTAGTTGGAACATAGATTATAATGACTCTGAACATCTTTTTCCAAGGCTCCCGGATGAAACTATCGATGCTAAATCTGGAGATTGTGATGATCTAGCTTTTCTTTACATCTCGATGGCCATCAATGCTGGCGTCCCCGCGGATAATATCCGTCTTGTAATGGTCAGAGAAAGGTTTGAGGAGCCGCCATTTACCTGTAAACCAACACATATGTATGTTGAATTAAAATATGTATATGATGGAAAAAAAATCTGGATGCCAATAGAATTAACAAATAAAGCGAGCAGATTCAACCAATTTTTAACTAACTTGTACCTGCCGGGGGTCAGATTCTACTGGCTGGGTTACGAGAACTTTGGATACTTTGATGACAGAAACATAGAGCAGGACACGACATATGAAACAAAGATCCGTCTATTTAACGCATATGCGAATGACTCATTAAGCATAGATAATCTAGAAGAGGTTTTGGTTCATGCATTTGACCGATATTGCTCGAGAATATGATATTTTAAAAATCCATTCCATAGATAAACGAGGTAGTTGGGATGAAGAGAAGCGTGGTGTTACCATTACTTGTTATCGGTCTCGTACTGTTTACGGGATGCATTCAGGAGAAAGTAGAGAAGACAACGACAACGACGACAACTACGTCGACAACAACCTCTACGACTACAACAACTTCCACTACCACATCCACGACGTCAACAACATCAACAACGACAACACTGGCAAGAGACTCAACTTGTATAGAATACTGTCTTGATAACGGCTATCTTGGCGGAAAATGCAGGCTGAACCGGTTTGAATGCGATGCACGGATTGAGGAGAAGGTAGAGTCACGGGGATTATGCTTGGATAGGAGATATGATACATGTTGCTGCCAGACAAATGAGTCAATAGAAAAAGAGATTGTGGTGAAATACAAACTATAATGTGGTCTCTATGGATATATTTCTTCTGTGGATGCGTTCAACAGAACAGCAAGTGGAAGAGACTAAATCAACATCAACCACTTAAACTACAAGGGGACAGGAATCCAGTGCAAGCTGATGAAAGACGCTTACTGAATTTCTTGGGGGGTTACTAACCAGTAAAACCGCTGGTTATTATCCACATTTTCCAATAATAATTATGCCATTTACGCCATTTCATCTTGGTCCCGCATTATTTTTCGGATTGTTGCTATTCAGATATATTAATTTCCCAACATTTTTGATTGCAAGTGTTATTGTTGATATAGAGCCTTTCTTAGTGTTGTTTTTGGGTCTTGACTATCCCTTACATGGATTCTTCCACTCGTTTCTTGGCGGTTCCATTGTTGCGATTGCTCTTTCGTTGGTAATGATCAGATTAAATGACAAAACTCAGGAATTGGTGTCTTCTCTGAAGCTTGGACAAAATCTATCAACAAAAAGTATCTGGCTGGCATCATTCTCGGGGATCTATTTACACATATTATTTGATTCTCCGTTGTACAGTGATATTGAGCCATTTTATCCCTTGAGTGTTAATCCATTCTACAACGAGGCTATGTTCATAGGATTTAGTATATACGCTATTTGTGTATTGACGTTTTTTGCGGGATTTCTCATATACGGATATAGGTTGATTAAAATGAGGAAAAAGCCCTAGCCTTGCTGGTTATGCAGTAAAATGTAGTGCCTAACTCCTCCACATATTAATTTTAGAGATATGTAGTGCCTAACTTTTTTCTGAAACAGTTTGTTGAATTCGCGAAAGCGGATTCTTTTCTTTTGGTCAAGGTTTTCTTTTTGAAAGAAAAGCTTGATTGTAGTGCCTAACTTTGTAGTGCCTGAACATAACCTTATAGGGTCAACTTGCAAATCAAATCAATACGATTCAACCCTCACCAGCTATTCATTCAAATGAATCAATATATAGAGTGATCTCGTTATTTTTGTTGGCTGGGGGATGAAATTTAGGGTTATCATCTCATCATATTCTTCTTTAGATAATCTATAGATAAGATTTGCCCATCCCGCTGTGTTTGAAGGATAGAGAAAGGGCTCTCTCCAAAGTTCAGAAAATGCTTCGGCTTCTCTTTCAGTAAATCCCTGAGGAACCAAATCAGTTTCCAATGCGATATCTTTTTGTTCTGCAAATCTCACCGTTACCCTTTCTCCCGGATCTAATTTTTCAACCCTACTTAGATAAACATCTGGGCTGAATATATTACCGCTCTCTTTTGATGCAGCTAGGATCAGATTATAAACTAGGTACTCACCATTGTTTTTAAGAGCTGCCTCTTGTTTTTCAAAATTATAGCTTACTTCAATTTTGTTTTCAAACATCAGTTCCCCTTCATAGAACAAAAATCTTGCTTTCTGATTATTATAGCTCAGACAATCAGCGTCAACATCATTTAGTGTTCCTATAATACTCTCTAAGGGTACATATTCAGGTATACCCCTTACCATTTTTGTTTCACAGTTTTCTGAGAAATTTACATTTTTCCAAATAGCAGTATTTCCATCTACTTCTGCCTTCGGGTAAGTATCTGTTGGCTCCCCATTGTTGAATCTCACCTGTGCGGTAAATGGTTTTTTGTCTTCAGAGTGGATGTAGATAACCGGTTGTCTGACCATCATTACCTGTTCTGGTCTCGAGGTTAGAAAATAAGAATCACTTGTACTACAGCCAACAAGAACGCCCCACTCATGAACCTCAAAATTTGTTGTTTCAGGAGTGGTAGTCGTGGGGGGTTGTTCAAATTCCTGGACGCACCCACTAACTAAGATTATGGCCAAAATCAGCCCAGCCAAAATGTAAATTTTTTTCATGTTTATTCAGCAAAATTAGAGACCCATTTCGGTTTCTCCGGGGGATTTTCTTTGAGTATATCCCTCCACTTTTCATCTGTAAGCCTGTCCTTCATCGGCTGCTTGAACTCGTAATAAGTCATAACTGGACCCGAACCAACAAGAATTCTTCCATCTGGGAGTTTATAGGCGACGACGATTAGATTAACGTAACCAACACCCTCCTCTAAAACCTGTCTGGTGTTCTGATCCGTGTGGACATCCGCGACAATGGTTGTCTTCTTTGCTTTTTCATCCACATCTTCAATTACGGAATTCAGTTCATCCCCGAAGTTCTTGATGAAATCATAATCCTCCTTTGTTAATTCCTCATTCTCCAATTCTTTCTCTGATAATTCAACCAATCTTTCCAGAATTCTCTCAAGATTCTGTAACCTGTATTTCGCTGAATTATCCAGAACCTCCATATCATCCAAGCCCTTGGAGGTCATTCTCGTTAAAGCCAGCAGCCTATTATAGAATTCAGGAACTGGTTCTATGTAGCCGACAACCGGTTTTTCAGGAGGAGGCATAGGCATAGATGTAAGTCCCATCGTATAGCTCTGTTTTGCGTATAATATTGTATCATGTCTCAGCTCAGTCCATGACGCCAGAGCAGTGGTTAATTCTTTGTCTTGCCAGGCTTTTGTTTGCATAAATGTCGGATACCCCTCCGGAAATTCCTTTAACAGCGGCTTTAAAGCATAAAGCCAACTCCAGTAAAGATTCTTCTGCCAATCTTTTGCAGTAAAATTATCAAATTCTTCCTTTAGTTTATTGGACCGGGTTTCATAGGTTATTTTATTCCCTTCTTTATCTCTACCTTCATACTCTGTATCACCCAATTCTGTTAGGAGTTCTTTTGCTCTTTTCGAACCCAACAAAGCCATTGCATCCAAACCGCGGGGGAAGCATCTCGCTGGCCCACCAGCTGTCACTTCGCAAGTAAAAACTTGATCGCAATTTTTCCCAGAGTACATCCCGACATGTGGCGAAACCAGATTAGAGAACATGTAAGAATCCGGTATAAATCTCTGCCCCATTAACCTGAATCCCTGAGTAATTCCCAAAACCTCATCTGCCTGCTCGGGAGTAAACGGTGGCCAAAGGGCAACGTCTCCTGTCCCACCATATATTTTCGGGGTTCTATATTCAGCTAATTTTGCCTTTAATTTTCCTATGTTTTCTTCTGTTAAATCGTTAGGATTAAATGAGTCACCAAAAACAGAATTCAAAGCCTCAATATATTCGTAAGGACCTAAATCATCTGACAAACCAACATAAAAGGCTGTTACCGAATAAATTCTGTCCCATCTATTCTTTAGTTCCTGACTTTTTGCGAATTTTGAGGTAATTAAACTCGCCTGCGTTGTTTGAATTTTTGCATCATAGATCGATATCAAAGCCGTGCAGGGAGGGAAATTAGCGCAGGGTTCACCGACCTCGACCTGATCTGTTCCTTTGAGTAGCATTGAAATTCTCCCATACCACATAAACGCCTTGAAATAATTCTTTAGTTTCTCCGATCTTGTGTAATGGCCCCTTGGAATGTATTGAGAGTAGTCTTCCTTGTAAATGAAGATTGGTGATTCAGAAAATCCTTCGTGTTTCTCTATTAACTCCAACTCTTTCTCAACATCTTCCTTCACAAAATCCGGGATCTCAAATTTGTATTTTTGTAAGTCCTCCTCTTTGAAATATGCATCCGTGCATTCCCACTCATTCTTGTATGGACAAAGCTGATCTTCTCTTGGTTTTAACAATTCCAAGCCGACAGAGAGATATGCTGCATTTCTCTTATATGCCTCTTTCAGGTCTCCTGAAGCACCATTGTATTTTCCCATTGAATCATCCAGTAACTCATTACTGATCTCCCAGATCTTGTCATAGAATTCCCTTTCCTCGATCTGCCTTAAGGTTTCATCGAATTGAATATGATAAAGATGCAGTAAAGAATCCGATGTGATGAAGATTGGTATCTCCCTGTCTTTCAGGGTTTTATAAGGCTGGGTAATGTATTCTTCCTCTGAGTTGAATGGGTTTTTGACGACAACAAAACCATTTTCTTCCAAGAGAGCTGATGCCTCACTGCTCAGGGAGATCTTCCCGGAGAAATCATTGTAATTGGTTATATCCTCAGTTTTTAACGGAAGATCGTATGGGGAAACCTTCAGTTCAATATCTAAGGGGGTTAGGGAATAATATTTTACGAAACTCAGTTTTTCTGTTTTAACACCGGACAGGTTTATTGGCTCTGTCTTTAAAGATGCTGGAATTGTGGTGGTTGTTACGGTAGTAGTTGTTTCCCCGGGCGGTGTTGGCTCCTCAACACATCCAGTGAAGACTATTACAATTACAAGGAATATCGGTAATATGCTAAATTTTTTCATCATTGAATCATTATTAGCTCAAGAGGATATAAAAAACTTGCTATTTCTTTCGGTTTATACCGAAACTATTCAATAGCAACTCTCCTCCAACGGGATTTTTTGGGGAGTCTTATCTCAAGAATTCCCTTGTTGAATCTTGTTTTTATATTTCCAATATCTACGGGGGAGGGGAGTTCTATTACCTTCCTGAAGGATGAGAATGAGATCTCTCTCTGTAAAGTTCCCCATCTCTCAAAGCGACATTCCCTTCTCATCTTTGCATTTACTTCCAGGGTGTTCTCGGTAGCATATATCTCTATGTTATCCTTTTCCACACCCGGGAGGTCAGAGGTAACAACTATCTCATTAGCATACTCCTCGATATCGATCAAGGGCTCCAGGAAACCATCCAAATCCCAACCGAAGTCACATCTTCCTTGTCTGATGGGTAATCCTCCTTTTTCCATTTTCACCTGTACATCATGGGGATCTCATGCTCCTGTATCTTTTGCATATCCTCAAGAGCACCTTCAGTTCTTTTCATCAAATCCCTCGATTTGATTTTTATTTCCTCCCCGCTTTCGATGAGTTTCTTCACATCAACATCAAGACTCAAAATCTTGTTAAGTAACTTTATTACTATGGCGGCCGCCTCTGGATCTGGATATTTTGCATGAGACTCGGCCATGAGATAGATCGAATTCACATTATTTTTCATGCATTCATAGATGATAAGGGCATGTGAACCAACAACCAACCCCTCCTCAAATCTATCAATATTGTTCTCTTTCAGTATTTTGTCTGTCTCTTCATTTATACTCATTCCGTAAACCTTTGGTTTCTCTATTTCCAATCTCTTTGGATGGGCAATTCCACCCAATGAGATTACAAGGTTGGCATTTTTTGATTTAAACCATTCAACCAGTTTTCTTGAAATACTATGCAATAAAGAGACCTTTATTGGTATCTCCGATATTATCAAGAGTAGACTTTTATTACCATAGATTCTCATCGGTGAGAGGGGTCTACCATTATGTATTACCGCTACGGGAGGAAAATCATCTGATTCGAGATATGCAACCTCCTTCAGCTTCATTTGATCTATCATGTGATAAACAGCGATAGTACCAACCAAACCTATGTCGGGAAATCCAACAATTGCAGTCGGTTTTTCAAATGCAATCTTTTCCTTTTCGATTATTCTAATTTCGTTATTCATCCTGATTTATTATCTGAAGCAGTTTCTCATGGAGCCTTCCATTTGATGCGAGAATATCACTGCAGTTAATATCAAATTCCCTGCCCGAAAAATCAGTTACTTTCCCGCCGGCCTCTCTTACCAGTAGAGTTCCCGCAGCTACATCCCATAGATTCATATTTATCATCATAAAGGAATCCACTCTACCGCAGGCAGTATAACTCAATTCCAGAGCTCCGGCACCTATTTGTCTTACCTTGGGGTTTAGAAGCTTCAGTCTCCTCCAGATTCCGGCCATCTTTAATGTAGATTCCCTATCACTTCCGTGACAGAATGTGTGTACAGATTTTTCCATATCATCTGCATTCGAGACATTAATCTCTTCATCATTCAAAAAAGCACCTTTTCCCTTCTCCGCGTAAAAGAGCTCATCCTGAAATGGGTAATATACGGCCCCAACAATGGATTCACTTTTATAGATAAGGGCAATAGATACATTGAAAAAAGGATTCCTTATGCTATAGTTGGTGGTACCATCCAATGGATCGACAACCCACAGATATTCCGAGTCTTTTTTCTCTATACCAGATTCCTCCGATAACACAGAATACTCGGGAAATTTACCCTTTAAAGTTGATAGGATGGATCTCTCGGACTCGATGTCTGCGTTGGTAACTATAGTACCGTCTTTTTTATAACTAATTGTAATCCTTCCGTAATCATCCAGAAGTATCCTACCGGCCTTTCTCGCGGCATCAATAGCGGTTTTCAATTCCCCGGATTTTTTCATAATAACACATTAAATATCCCGATTCAATTAATAAATTAGCTATGCGTTGGTTTCTTAAACCCTAAATCTGTAGTGTCTAACTCCTCTGCATATCGGTTTTATGAATATGTAGTGCCTAACTTTGTAGTGCCTAACTTCTCCCAGAAAACTACTTTTATTTATAGAAAAATTCTCGGTGCAGCTAAGCGACTAAAAGGAGCGCATGCTGCACGACATGATGCAGCGCAAAAATCAGAGATTTTTGGCTCCCAAAAGTGCATAGCACTTTTGCGGAAACTGTGTAACAGTTTGCCGCCGGAGGGATTTGAACCCTCGACACCCAGGTATCCGACGCCGAAGGCGGCGGAGGGTGCAACGCACCCTGTTTTCGCCAGCCTTTCTTAAAGGCTGTCTTCAGCCTGGTGCTCTCCCAATCTGAGCTACAGCGGCACAACTGGAAATCCAGTTGACAGATTGTGCCATCTTCGTTCACTAGATGACACTATTTTTATTTGATTTTGTGTTTATCAGTCGACACGAAGTGTCGACCTTTCTTTTCCGTGCACGCTTTTCTTTTGAAAAGAAAAGGGTGCCTGAGCTACAGCGGCACAACCGCAAAATCGGTTAAGATTTAATTAATATGGTGATTAAAAGTAAATCTCCTTTAATCCGTAATATCAACCTCGGTTCCCAAAGATTGCCCGGGAAGTCCCTTCTCGAATCTTACCAGAACGCTACCATTCCCACCGTGAGCCTTTGTTACCTCGCCCTCAATCTTCTTGCCACTTGGGGTTGTCCACTCGACCTTCTTTCCTATTAGCTTGGAGGCATCATCCTTCGATGAGGATTTCTCTGGCGCAATGATCATCTGGTTCGTCTTCTGCGTTCGCCTTCCTCCCCTGTAATTCATGACCTTTCCTTTCATTTTGCGCGGTAGTTTATATAATGCAATTTAATAAATAATACCGAATTTGTAATGAAAAATAATGATAATATTTTTATTTCAGTTCACATAATTATAATACAAAGATGAGGGAGATAAGATTCCACGGCAGAGGGGGGCAGGGTGCGGTAACCGCCGCCACCTTACTGGCTATAGCAGCATTCAAAGACGGGAAATTTTCTCAGGCATTTCCTAAATTCGGGGTAGAGAGAAGAGGAGCCCCGGTTCAGGCCTTTACCAGAATCTCCGATGAATTTATAAGGAGAAAGAGCGCTATTTATGAGCCAGATATCCTGGTTGTTCTGGACCCCACACTCTTTGATTTTATCAACGTAACTGAGGGATTGTCGAAAGGTGGCGAGGTTATCATAAATACGGAGATGGGACCAGATAAATTTGATATCGAAAACGCAAAAATTTATACAGTTGATGCAACCTCTCTGGCCTTTGAAATCTTGGGTTTGGATATTGTCAACACTGCAATGCTCGGGGCGTTTGCAGCCTTTACGGGCGAGATAAGGAAGGAGTCGATATGCGAGGCCGTAAGGGAACACTTCCCAAAGCATCTTGCCGAAAAGAATGTCACTCTAGTAGAAAAAACATATCAAACGGCGAGTGAAGGTAAAAAATGATCGATTTTGAAAAGGTTAAGCTAAAAGTCGATGATAAGGAGATAACAATTGGTGCGGTCTTGAAGAGCGAGGGTTCTACAGAGAGGAACAAAACTGGTGCTTGGAGATCAAAGAGGCCCGTTGTTGATTTCGAGAAATGTACTGCATGCGGAATATGCTGGAGTCTCTGTCCGGAGGGTTGTATAAAGAAGAGGGCTGATGGAAAATTCGAGGCAGATTTAGATTATTGTAAGGGTTGTGGAATTTGTGCAAATGAGTGCCCTGTAAAGGCAATAACCATGGTGATGGAGGAGAAATAATTTCAAATTTAAGTGTCGTCGAGCGACTGAAAGGAGCGAAGATGGCACATGTTTTGGTCAACCTTTTTTTAAAAGGTTGTGATGGAGGAGAAATAAGAAATGGCAAAACAGATCATGGAGGCATCCTATAATGTATCAGAAGCAATAGACGAATTTATAAATCTTGCCAGAAGAAGTTTTCCAGAAATAGAATCAATAGTCATTTTTGGATCGATCGCTAGAGGGGGGAGTAATAAAGAAAGCGACATCGATGTCTTAGTAATTGCAAAAGATCAACGAATTCAGAGGGAACTCGCATACCTGTCATTTGATTTAACCTTGAAGTATGGGGAAGTCTTTGAGATAGTTGTGAGAACACCACAGCAAATTAAAGAATTGATAAGATTGGGTTCGCCCTTTATCGATGCAATAATTAGTGAAGGGGTGATTGTTTATGGCACTGAAACCTTCAAAAGAACTTGTAAAGAAGGAATTGGAATTGGCGCAGGAGTTCCTTCGTGATGCAAAATATTTATTAGAGAAAGATGCGAGAAGATCGGCATCTAGTAGGGCATACTATGCAATGTTTCATGCCGCAAAGGCAATTTTAGAGTCTTTGGGTGAAAGTCCAAAAAGTCATAAGGGTGTAATTTCCTTATTTGGGGAAAGGATAGTTAAGGATGGTTTAGCAGATAAAATATTCGGTAGATATCTAAGTGAAGGTCTCAGCGGACGGATAACCTCGGATTATGAATCCCTGACCCTGCCGGAAAGAAAAGAAGTAGAAGAACGTATATCACACGCGGAAAAATTCTTAGATGAGATTGAGAGAATTATTAAGGTGGGAAAATGACAAAACAGATCATGGAGGCATCGCACGCGATTGCAGAGGCGGTGAAGATGGCTAAGCCCGCAGTGGTTGCAGCTTATCCTATAACGCCCCAGACACATATAGTAGAAAGGATTTCTGAGTTCGTGGCGGATGGTGAGATTGATTCAGAGTACGTCAGGGTTGAGTCAGAGTTCGGTGCGATCTCCGCCTGTCTGGGCGCTTCCGCGACCGGGACGAGGACGTACACGGCAACATGTTCTCAGGGATTGGCTCTAATGAACGAGGTTCTCTTTATAGTCTCCGGGATGAGGCTTCCTGTATGTATGACAGTAGTCAACAGAGCACTGTCTGCTCCGATAAGTATCTGGAACGATCACCAGGACAGCATATCTGCAAGGGATGTGGGATGGATTCAGATGTACGCAGAGACATCCCAGGAGTGTTACGACCTTACCTTAATGCAGTTCAAGATCTCTGAAGACCACCGAGTTTTAACTCCTTCAATGGTGTGTCTGGATGGCTTTACACTGTCTCATGTTTATGAGCCAGTGGACATACCAGAACAGAAGAGGGTGGATGATTTCCTTCCGGGATATAAACCCTATCATGCCGTTCTTGATCCCGAGCAGCCCATGACCCTGGGACCAATAGGCTTTCCATCGGAGTATATGGAGATCAGGAAATCGCAGATCGATGCAATTGAAAATTCATTGAAGGTAATTGAGGAGGTCTATAATGAATTCTCGGATTCGTTTCCTGTAGGGATTAAACGAGCCAGACCAGAGAGATATTTCCACGTGGAAGAATATAAAACAGAGGATGCAGAAATCGTATTTATCGCCATGGGTTCCGTCTGCGGGACGATAAAGATTGCAGTTGATGAATTGAGAGAAAGAGGGGGGAAGGTTGGTCTGTTAAAATTAATAACCTATAGACCATTTCCAAGGCAAGCAATTAAAGAGGCATTAAAGGGGGTAAAGAAGGTAGCTGTTTTAGAGAAGGCGGTATCTCCAGGAGGAGATGGTCCGATATATTGTGAACTTTCATCCCTCTTTTATGACGATACAGATAAACCAGAGCTCAGAGACTTTATAATCGGCATCGGTGGAAGGGATGTCACATTCGATCACATTCAAAGGATTTATGAGATGATTAAGGAGGGAAAAGGAAGGAAGCAGGAGTGGGTGTTTTGATGTAAAATGGCAATACTTGGTTTACCGGAGGAGGAGTATTTTGCATGTGGACACAGGGCATGTGCTGGATGTGGAGCGGCAATAGCCATGAGGATTATTACGAAGGCTGCCGGTAAGAACAGCATTCTAATAGAACCGACCGGATGTATAGAGGTGGTATCGACGCCGTATCCAGAAACTGCTTGGAAATTGCCATGGGTTCACGGGGCATTCGAAAATCCCGCTTCTATCGCCTCAGGAATATGCGCCGCATTAAAGGCTATGGGTAAGGAGGACGAGATAAATGTAGTCGCATTCGGGGGGGATGGCTCTACGTATGACATCGGATTTGGGCATATCTCTGGAGCCTTTGAGAGGGGCCATAACTTTACCTACGTATGTCTACCGCCAGAAACAGAATTAATTCTATCAGATGGTTCTATTGTAGAAATAGGTGAACTAATTGATCAACATATCGAAAAATCCATGCTGATTGAGATAATTCAAAATAAGATAAGCCATATATCAACGGAATCTCCACTAATTAGCAATAAAGAAAGCTTTGAATCAGTTTCGATGGGTGGAAAAACACTTTCTTGGAATGGTAAATCCTTTATTCCCAGGAGGATACTGAGAGCCCAACGAAAGGAGTCACCAGATGAATTAGTGAAGGTTATTACGGCATCTGGATCTGTTGTGTATTTAACTCCAGAACACAGGGTTATTGTCGATAGCTTGGTTGGTTTTGAATGGAAGGAAGCAAAAGATTTAAATGTTGGGGATGAGGTTTATGCGCCCAGGAAGATAAATGTTGATGTGAATAATGAACCATATATCATTGATTTTTTAGATGAAAACATCAACCTCATACTACCCGAAAAAACAAAGGAGAAAATAAAATCTCTGTTGAGAGAAAAATATGGAACAGTAAAAAATGCATCCATTAAAATAGGATTTAGATATTGGCAATTTAGAGAGGGGATGAGAAGTATTACCTTGAGTGGTCTAAAGAAAATATGCCAAAATGGATGCGCTGAATGGAAAGAACTAAGGGATACAATAAAGGAATTTTCTATTAGAGGAAGCAGTCGAGTTCAACTTAAGGGCGTCAGATTTGATGAGGATTTGATGTACCTATTGGGTCTAATTGCCTCCGATGGATATCTAACCAAATGTAGAAGTATCGTTTTTACTAATAAGGAGGGTCGATTGATCAGTAAGTTCGAAGAAATGTACTCCAAACTGTTCTGTGGAAGAAAGTTAAGCAAGATTAATGTAGGCGGTACTTACTATGTTCATGTAAACAATCCAGTACTGTATATGATGGCAAGAAATCTTAGGATAAAATCGGATCCCAAGGAGATTATAAAACTACCAGAACCTCTGGTTTCTGCCTTCTTGAGAGGATTTTTCGATGGAGATGGACACTGTAGTATCCTTCATCATGAACACGCAAAGGAAGCAAGAATAATATTAACAACTACCAAGAAAATCCTTGCAAAAAGGCTTCGATTGATGTTGCAGAGGTTGGGGATTGCCAGTTTTCGAGACAGTGGAGAGCATAGATCCGACATTATTATCTTCTCAAGAGAAGACATTCAAAGGTTTATAGATGAGGTTGGAAGTAATCACCCTAAAAAGATAAGTGCAATGAAAGAGGTTGAGGATTTATTTGATAAACAAGATCCTCGGGGGAAGTATTTTTCGCTAGCTCCACGGGTTTGTGGGGTCATTCTAAAGGAGATTTGTAAGAGGCATAATATCTCCATCACAAGTGTTGATAAAAAGAGGAATATTTGCACTCTCGCCGCTGGAAAAAGAAGAGCCACTAAACGAAGAATTAAAGAGTATATCGGTAAATTAAAGGAATTTGTACCAGATGATCATTTATTTGAAAAGTTAGACTTGTTATTAAAAGAGGATTTCTACTTGGACCCCATCAAAAAGGTTGAAAGAGTGCCCTGTAAATCAAAATATGTGTATGATATAACTGTTCCTGAAACACACGTCTTTGTTCCAGAGGGTGCCTTTGTAATTTCGAATTGTTATGACAACGAGGCCTACATGAATACCGGCATCCAGAGGTCTGGTGCTACGCCCTATGGTGCTGCAACAACCACTTCTCCCGCTGGAAAGATAAGCATTGGAAAG
>Ga0209636_10000396_pt1 | contig 41505 bp, 36 predicted proteins | sample DeeMarSWOR152_54_FD_187464 | JGI IMG/M metagenome (GOLD analysis project Ga0209636, IMG submission 187464) | Marine sediment microbial communities from White Oak River estuary, North Carolina - WOR-1-52-54 (SPAdes) (version 2) | ecosystem: Environmental > Aquatic > Marine > Intertidal zone >... | reverse complement strand
AGAAAATTATGAAGAGAACCTCAGTAAAATTCATCCTTGTTGTTGCGATAAGCTTGAATATATTTTTGGGTTCCGTATATGTACTGGCAGAGCAATCAGATCAGGAAAGCCAGCAAGAGCCGCCCAAAGCTCAGCATTATACGACCAAAGCTGCAATTTCTGGAATCAAAGTGGATGGAATACTTGATGAAAAAGCTTGGGATGATGCCACCCTGATCAAGCTCCCTTACGAGTGGACTCCTGGTGATAACATCACCCCTCCTGTGGATACCGATTGTCTGGTGACCTTTGACCAGGACAATTTCTATTTGGCGTTTCGGTGCTATGACCCGGATCCTTCGAAAATACGGGCCCACCTGATGGACCGCGATGCCATGGACACCTTCATCCAGGATGACGCTATCACCGTTGTATTGGATACGTTCAACGATGAGCGGAGAGGTTTCCAATTCCGGGTCAATCCCCTTGGAGTCCAGGCCGATGCGAATTTTAGCGAGTCCGAAGGCTACGAAGATTTTTCCTGGGATGCTATCTGGGAATCGGCAGGAAAGATTACAGAATGGGGATATGCCGTAGAGGTTGCCATCCCCTTCAACCAGCTGCGCTTTCCCCGCACATCTGATGTCCAGACCTGGGGATTCAGTGCCGAGCGGTCCTACCCGAGAAGCGTGCGTCACCGCATGACCTCTCACCGGAGAGATCGTGATGTCTTTTGTTATTTCTGTCAGTTTAATAAGATCTCCGGCATCCAAGGAATATCACCAGGATTGAATATCGAGCTGGATCCAACATTGACTGGAATCAGGACAGACTCGAGGGGAGACTTCCCGATGAATCCTGAAGCTCCGATGAAGAATGGGAAAATCGATCCTGATCCGGGCTTGACCGCTCGATGGGGGATCACTCCGAACTTGATCCTGAATGCTGCAGTAAATCCTGATTTTTCGCAGGTCGAGGCAGACGTGAGGGAGCTGGAGGTCAATACCAGATTTGCCATCAGATATCCGGAGAAAAGACCATTCTTCCTGGAAGGGGGAGATTTTTTCCTTACGCCTGTTGAAGCAGTCTTTACAAGGACCGTGGCAGACCCGGATGGTGGGCTGAAACTCACGGGAAAGGTGGGAAAGAATGCCATCGGCATTTTCGGGACGTATGACCGCGTCAACAATCTGTTGTTTCCTGCCAATCAAATTTCGCAGTCCACATCACTGGAGCAGGATGTGGCCAGTGGTGTCTTCCGCTTTCGCCGTGATATCGGACAGGCATCCAACCTCGGAGTGCTCTATACGGGCCGTGTGGCAGAAGACTACTACAACCATGTAGCCGGTTTTGATGGCTTTTTCCGTCTATCCCGGACCAAACAACTCTCTTTTCAATACCTTCACTCTGAAACCAAATATTCGAAGGAGATTTCGGCTGGCTTCGGTCAAAAGCAGGCTTCGTTTGGAGGCGATGCCCTTGTGGCAGAATTCGTGCATTTTGGCAGAAACTGGCTTTATATGCTCAGGTATGATGATTTTCATCCTGAATTTCGTGCAGACTACGGGTATGTGCCTCGTGTAGATATGCGCAGCCTGGAAGGATTACTGAGACGCACATTATGGGGGGAGCAGGGTGATTGGTTCACTCAGCTCACTTTCGGGATTCGGGGAAATGTGACTTACAGCCATGACGGAGACCTCACCGATCGCAAACTGGGTTTGGTGGTGACATACCAGGGTCCGTTGCAGACATCAGTCACTACGCAGTATTCAAGATCGAGGGAGCTTTATTTGACGGAATATTATGATCTGGACCAAGTCGTGTTGGTTGCTGAAATGAAACCTTTAGGTGGTCTCAGACTCAATGCCCACATACTGTTCGGAGATGCCGTGGATTACACCAATGCCAGGCAGGCGGCCGGAATGAACCTGCTTCCCTCGCTGGAGTTTAACCTGGGAAAGCATATCAATGTCAATCTCCAGCATGCTTTTCAGAAGCTCACGCTCAAAGGAGACGAGATCTTTACAGCGAATCTATCGCAGGTCAAGCTCATTTATAATTTCACTACCAGGACCTTTGTGAGGGCCATAATTCAGTATCTACATGTCGCGCGAAATCCTGATGTTTACCTTTTTCCCACGCCGGATGAAACACAGACTCTTTTTACCCAATTCCTGTTTTCCTATAAACTCAATCCCCAGACTGTTGTTTTTATCGGTTATTCAGACAATTATCTGGGATTGACCGGAATTGACATCACCCAGACCAACCGGACGTTTTTTGTGAAGCTGGGCTACGCCTGGACAAGGTGATATCTGTGTGCTTGGCCAACTGACGAACAGGGCTTACTCGCAGAAAACACGGACGCGCTCTTTGCCTTCCACATCAACAGTCAGGTCCCTCAAGCTTTCCACGATTTCCTCCATATTCTCTTCCTTGATCTGAGAAAAGTCCAAGCTGATTCCTGATTCCTTGAGGGCATCGTCGACCTTTCCCTGGACATCCTTAGGAAGAAGGGAGGCGAACTTGATTCCTGCTCGGATCAGTTTGATAGGGACACGCACATTCACCCGTTCGGTTGTTTCACTCCCAGGTCCTGGTTCCACAATCACTCGAAGATACTTGAGGCGGCCCTTATCTGTCTTCTCTCCTGCTGTCGATTCAGTGGAAGACTCAGAAATGGCAGACAGCAGTTTTTCTGCCTCTTCGACATTGATCTTGCCCTCGGCAAGCATCTCTAAGATTTTTTTTCTCTCTTCGTTCATGGTTATCCTCCTTTATTTCATCCAGATAAGTACTTTGCTGTCTTTATCCTCGACCTGGACATGCAGGTTAGAGAGGGCACAGACAACAGATATGAGGGCTGGACCTGCCCCTAACAGAGTCCTTCCATAGCCAGAAGGCCAAAGAATCAGGGCAGCCAGCAAAACAAAAGGGGTCAACAAAATTACAAAGGGAAGAAGCAGGAGCCATACCAGAAAAAGGGGTAAAATCAATCTCACCTTTTTCTTCTTCCCTTCGACGATATGGATGCGCATTAGAAGTGGAATCATTTTAGCCTCTCAATTTTTCAACGGCTTCTTCAACCGAAAGCTCCCCGCTGTCCAGTTGATCCAGAATTTCGCTGCGGGAGGCAGGGGGATTGATGTCCACGAATTCCAGCATCTGAGAGATGCGGTTCAGGCGGTTCTTAACGGTTGGATAACTGATCCCGAACAATTCTTCCATGTCCTTGATGGATCCGTGGCTTCGGATGAAGGCTGTGACAAAGATCTGGTCCTCCATAGTCAGGCGCGCAAGGGGAGGAAGATCAAAGCTTCCTTCAAGAACGATATCCCCTTCCTTAAGCCTGATCCTTTCGACGACGAGAGGAGCCCCTCGGGTGATTCTCGTTAATTCTTGCCAGTCCTTGATCATTTTTTCCTCGCATTAATTTTCTTTATATAATATAGGGTAAAATATTAAAAAAGTCAAGCATTAAATTAAAATAATTAATATATAAGGCAGAAAAAATTAAATAATTTAATTAAAAAAGATTTCTCTCAGAGGCAACCTTTTTGCCTTCTAATTCATCGTTAATGGTGATGGAGAAATAATAGAATGGCAGTCGCAGCAGCAGCTTTCATGCAGGGTATGCCGAGAATTGGGTATAGCAGTTATTCTAAAATTGGTTTAAACTATCCCCTCATGGATCGACGGTCGAACGGCTCTTTGGTTGAATTAGTCAGAAAGTGTCGGCAAGGGGACCTCCGTTCGATGGAGATTCTGTATGGGAATTTTAAATCTTCGCTGTTCGGCTTGGCCTACCGGTACACTTACAATTTTGCTGTGGCAGAGGATTTACTCCAAGATATCTTTATAAAGGTCTTCACAAATCTTCACACTTTAGATGAGGATGAGGCATTTACTGGGTGGATGTATCGAGTTGCTGTGAACACTTGCCTGAGCTATGTGAGGAGCCATAAAAGGATGCTGCAAAAGACGATTGCCCTTGAGGAGGTCGAGGCATTTGTCAGCGACACTTCTTCCATAGATGTGGAAAAGGCATCAAATAAGCCTTTAGAGGAGGCCATCCAGAGCCTCCCGGCCAAGCTCAAAAGCGCTTTTCTTCTCCACGATGTCCAGGGGTTCAAGCATAAAGAGATTGCACAGATACTGGGTTGCTCGGTGGGGACATCGAAATCCCAGCTCTTCAAGGCAAGAAAAAAAATTAGAAAATATCTGGAAAGCAAGAAATTGCTTTGAGGGAGATATAAGAATGAAGTGCTCAAAGGCAAAAAAGCTTATCAGCGAATACATAGATGGTGAACTGGATGAGAGAAAAGCATCCTCTCTTAAGGACCATTTCGAAGTTTGTCCAGAGTGCCAGAAATTTCTGAGAGATTTCCAGAAAATCACGGATCAAGCCAAAGATCTGGAGGAAAGGGCACCATCTGGACAGACCTGGTTTCGGATTCAGGCACGATTGAGAGAGGAGAGACGGGAAACGAGGGCTCCTATATGGGGTCAAAGAAGAAGGATTCTTCTCTTCCCGCCAGCACTCCGGTATGCAGTCAGCGCGGCGTTTTTACTTCTGGTGGTCTTCGGTGCAGTCATCATAGGATTGAGATTCAGGGATCAAGCCGGTATTCCCCCCGCTGCCAACGGAGAAAAATACGCCCTGTCCAAGCTCGAGGAAGCTGAACATCATTACCAGTTAGCCATAAAGGCGCTTTGGGAAGCTGTCCAAGCCCAGAAGGAAAATTTCGATCCAAAGGTTGCTGAGATTTTCCAGAAAAATCTGAAGGTTATCGATGCATCTATAGCTGATTGCAGAAAGGCCTTGGAAAGCGATCCCGGTGATGTGGATTCTCGGTACAATCTTTTAGCCATATATAAGAAGAAAGCGGATTTTTTGGATGACATCATCAGTGTTATTTCAACGCCTTCTCAAAAGGAAGAGCTAAAAAAAGTCATTTAAGAGGGAGGTCAAAATGATAACCAAACGATTTGTTGCTTTACTCGCCATCTTAACTGTACTGTTCTTTTTCTTAGGGATTAATCCTTTGGGAGCTGAAGAGAAGCAGAAGTATGAGGAAAAATTCGAGAAAACAGAATCTATAGCCAGGGATGGCAAGGTTGAGGTGAGGAACGTCTCTGGGGATGTCGAGGTCAAAACCTGGGATAGGGCTGAGGTAAAGATCGATGCCCTCAAGGTTTCCAAAGCTTCGACGACGGAGAAAGCAAAGGAGCACGCACAGAAAGTCAAAATCGAAGTGTATGAGGAAGACGGAATCTTAAAGATCGAAACCAAATACCCCAAACCTTCGATCAAGGGATTGAATGTTTCTATCTCTTATTCCGTCATGATTCCGTCCCAGGCTTCGATCAAAGCAAAATCCGTTAGCGGAGATGTCACCCTCGAGAGTATAGGTGGCAAAGCAGAAGCTAGCACGGTCAGCGGAAATGTTGACATTATGAAAGCAGACCAAGGAGCGAATGCGGAGTCTGTCAGTGGAAATGTCACGGTTATGGATGTAAAGGATGGTCTTTATGGCAAGACAGTCAGCGGGAATGTTGAAGCAAGAAACATTTCAGGCAATACGGAGTTAAATTGTGTTTCTGGAGACGTCATCGCGGAGAACGTCAAAGGGAACGTAGCAGCAGAGACTGTCAGTGGGAATGTAAAGATGTTGGATGTTTCAGGAGCAGATGTGGTAAAGGCAAAAGCATTGAGCGGTGCTGTCATCTATGATGGTGAGATCAACCGGGCCGGAAGATACACCTTGAATGCCCACAGCGGACGTGTCGAGATGAGAATTCCTTCTGGTTCGGCCTTTGACTTTGAGGCATCAACATTCAGCGGCAATATCAACACTGAGTTCGAGATCGTGGTATCTGGAAAGATGAGCAAGAAGAAGATCAGCGGGAGTGTTAATGGCGGTGGAGCTGACGTAAATCTCAAATCCTTCAGCGGCGATATCTATCTGAAAAAGAGATAATACTCGAGAATCCTTCAATTAAAAAGAGGAGAACACCCGTTCTCCTCTTTTTTTTTATTTATTATCGTTGGTTCTCCTCCATTTTGTGTAGACATGACTTTCAAGGTTATCTTTGCCATCAGCCATATCCTCCGCTCTAGTGAGGATCTTTAACGCCATTCCCTGTTTTCGAATAAATTATCCGCGATTTTGGTATTTCTGTATGGAATGAAATTATCGATACCGATTCAATCAGGGTATTGAAATAGATGACATTGGTGAATAAAATGCCGACAGAGAAATCAAATCGAGTGAGGAGGAGAAACGATGGAAATTGAGATCTGGTGGATTTGGATGATTATTGCAGCCCTGTTTATCGTAGCCGAAATTTTCACCCAGGGATTTTTTATCCTATGGTTCGGTGTGGGCGCAGCGATAGCAGGTGTATTAGCCCTTCTCGGCCTGGGTATTGGTTGGCAGTTGGCTGCATTTGTAGTGATTTCTGGTGTGTTGTTTATCGTATCGAGGAGATTCGCAGAGAGGTTCAGCAAAAAACAGCCTCCTGGAATCGGGGCCGATCGGTTCATTGGGTTAGAAGGGATAGTCCTGGAAGAGATCGATAATGTAAAAAACTCAGGCAGAGTTCGTGTGCAGAAAGATGAATGGAGAGCCGACAGTGAGAAAGGCGAGATCATTCCAGTAGGAGATCGGGTGAAGGTAACCCGTATGGATGGGACACATCTCGTCGTCACAGTCATAAGAGAGGAGGAATAGAATGGAAATTTTACTGATTATTGCCGCCGTCGTTTTATTCATTGTAGCGGCCCAAGGTATCAAGATCATTCGTCCTTGGCAAAAGGGTTTGATCGAAAGGCTGGGAAAATACCAGCGAACCGCCGATGCAGGATTGACCATTATCATCCCTTTTATGGAGAGGTTATTGAAGATAGATATGAGAGAGCAGGTGGTAGATGTCCCCCCTCAGAGTGTGATCACCAAGGACAACGTCGTTGTCGAGGTAGACGCGGTCGTCTACTACGAGGTAACCGATCCTGTAAAGGTGACCTATAATGTTGCCAATTTCTATACAGCAGCCACTAAGCTCGCTCAGACGAACTTAAGAAACCTTGTAGGAGACCTGGCTCTTGACGAATCTTTGACCTCCAGGGAAGTGATCAACACCAAGTTGCGGCAAATACTGGATGATGCCACAGACAAATGGGGAACCAAGGTGACGAGGGTCGAGCTTCAGAGAATCGAGCCCCCTGTCGATGTGACAGATGCCATGCACCGTCAGATGAAGGCCGAGCGGGACAGAAGAGCCATGATCCTCGAGGCGGAAGGCCAGAAAAGATCGGCGATTCTCAGAGCCGAAGGTGAGGCTGAGGCTATTAAAAAAGTAGCCGATGCCAATAGGTATCAAAAGCTGACTGTAGCTAAAGGTGAAGCAGAGGCTGTCGAGAGAGTGTACAATGCCATCCATAATGGAAGACCGACCAATGATCTGATCGCCATCAAGTACCTGGAAGCGCTCCAGAAAATCGCCGATGGCCAGGCCACCAAAATTTTCCTGCCGCTCGAAGCTTCAGGTATTCTTGGTAGCGTAGCTGGGATTGGAGAACTGTTGAAGGAAAAGGTGATAGATAAAACAGCCGAAAAATCGACATAGGCATAAATAAATCCCGCTTCCAAATTCGTGATGAAGGGGATCGATTCATCGAATCATCCCCTTTTTTGATTTTTCACCCCATGTACATCTGAGCAAAATTTAATGGCTCTTTCGAGAGTATCCACAAAAGTGTCCCAATGAAGGAACGCTCTTGACATCCAGGTTGGCAGATAATAAAAAAGACTCAGCATTCTTGATGGAGTCAAGATTGAAACTGTGGAAAATACGGTATAGAAATGTACGCTTCAGATTGGTTGACATTACCTGCATTGCATATTTTTCACTCCTAGGCTTTCTTCTTTTATTTTTCCATAAAAATATTCCCCACTGGCCCTTTTATGTCGTGCTTCATGTTTTCCTCATTTTATTTATCCTGGAAATCGTCCGTTGGGGAGAAAAGAACCGGGATCGGAAAGTCCTCTGGTTCCTGCGTACGTTTTATCCCATTGCTGTCATATTGGTCGGCTGGAGAGAGCTGGACGGCATAATTCCCATGTTCTTCGGCGACTATTGGGCGACAGATGTCATCATAAGAGTTGAAAAGTCCATCTTCGGCGGGCTCCCCAATCTTTGGTTTCAGCAGTTTTACCGGCCTTGGTTGGATGAACTGATGAATATTCTTTATTCGGGATATTATGTCTTTATGCCGTTGGTATCTTTGACATTGTATATCAAGAAAAAACACGAGGCTGCCCTGGCTGCGTTCTTCTTAGGCATATTCGCGTATTTGACCAATTACCTCCTTTTCTTCCTGCTGCCCATTTTATCACCCATGATGGCTGAAGCATTGGCTGATCAAAATCTCGGCTCTTGGACAGGGTATGTGGTTGCAGATTTCACTCGATTCATTCAGTCCGGCGGTGCGTGCAGGGGAGCAACGTTTCCCTCCTCTCACATATCTGGAGTCTTTATGTGGTCGTTTGTTGCCCTCCGCTATCAACGCCCATTGGGTTATGTTTTACTGCCGTTTGCTTTTGGAGTATCCATAGCTACCTCTTATCTGGGCTATCATTATGTATTGGATCCTATTTTTGGATTTGTGTGGGCCCTTATCTGCTACCCGGTCGCGCTGAAAATACTCAAATCCCGCAACGAAGATCCTCTTTCGCCCCGTTGACCTTTCAATAGAATTTCAAGATCGTCGGACGCAACGGGCTCTCGATCAGAAGAATAGATAAATTTTCTGGAGTTTCGACATCAGAAGAGTTAATCTTGTGATGACTTATTGAACAGACAAGGAGACCGATGATGGATTTTCGACAGCTTTCTTTCAGCGGGGCGCCTGTGATAAAGGTCGTTCCGCCTGGGCCAAAATCCAAACAATATCTTGATTATCAAACTTCATCCGAAAGCTCGGCCGTATCTTATCCCAGGGGATTACCGATGGCGATTCGACGAGCGAAAGGGGCAACTGTAGAAGATGTCGATGGGAATATCTACATAGATTTTTTCGGAGGCGCTGGAGTGATGAATGTTGGTCATTCCAATCCCCGAGTGATAAAGGCAGCTTCAGAGCAGATCGCGGAACTCACCCATACCTTGGATGTTCCAAATCCCGCCAGGAAACTTCTGGTAGAGAGCCTTCTGACTCTCCTGCCACATTCGCTGAATAAGCTCTTCTTTGGAGGGCCAACAGGTTCGGACGCAGTTGAAGCCGCGATGAAGCTCGCCAAATACAATAAGAGACGGTATCCGATGATCGCTTTCGAGGGCTCTTATCATGGGATGACTTCAGGAGCCCTTTCTCTCTCGAGTGGCTTGGGATTTAAGGAGGGTTTTCTGCCTTTACTCTCCGAAGTCCATTTTGTTCCCTATGCCTACTGCTATCGCTGTGCCTTTGACAAGAAACCAGACTCATGTGAGCTGGAATGTGCAAAATATTTGGAACATGTCCTCGAGGATCCTCACTCGGGTGTAGGAAAGCCTTCTGCGGTAGTTGTCGAGGCCATTCAAGGGGAAGGAGGGACCATTGTTCCTCCGAAGGATTTTATCTTCAAGATCAGAGAGACCTGCAGCAAATATGATGTTTTGATGATCGTGGATGAGATACAGGCTGGATTCTGCCGGACTGGAAAATTTTTTGCCTTCGAGCATTCAGGCATTATTCCCGATATAGTCACGATGAGCAAAGCGCTCGGTGGTGTGGGCTTTCCGATATCCTGTGTGGCCTTTAAGGACGCGTTGGACATCTGGCCACCGGGAAAGCATATCGGAACTTTCCGTGGCAACGTTGTAGCTTATGCCGCGGGACATGCCGCGATTCAGTTTATGATCGAGAATAAGCTGGCAGAGAATTCGTCCAAACTGGGAGACAATATGCTCGAGCAGCTAAAGGAGATAGAAAATGATTCAGAGATCGTCGGAGAAGCCCGTGGAATAGGATTGATGTTCGGGATGGAAATTGTCCATGATAAAGCCTCCAAAGATCCCGCCCCAGAACTTGCCCGGAAAATCAGAACCCTGTGCCATCGCCGTGGACTTCTGATCGAGATTGGCGGTCATTACAATAATGTGGTGAGGTTTCTTCCTCCCCTTGTTCTCACAGAAGATCTGGCTCACTTAGGCATAGAAATATTTGCAGATGCTGTACAGGCCAGCGAAAAATCTAGATAATTTTTAGCTTTCTTCCTCGCCTTTCAGGTATTTGCTGAGAAAATCCAGAATGGCTTTGTATCCTTTGATTTCGTTATCTTTATTCACGAAACCATGACCCTCGTCATCAAACACGATGTACTCTACCGGAACGCCGTTCTTTTTGACTGCTTCCACGATCTCATCCGATTCCACCTTGAGGACTCTGGGATCATTAGATCCCTGGAGAACCATCAGAGGCTTAGTGATGTTTGTGGCGTGGAAGAGTGGTGATTTAGCGCGCAGTTTATCTAGGTCTGTTTCAGGGTTTCCCATTTCTGCGTAAAGCGCTTCCTTGAAAGACTCCCACCACGGAGGGATGCTCTCTAATGTCCTCACCCAGTTGGAGATTCCGAAGAGATCCACTCCCAGTGCGAATTCGTCAGGCCTGAAGGTCAGGGCTGCAAGAACCATGTAACCCCCGTAGCTGCCGCCGATGACGCCGATCTTGTTTTCATCGACATAACCTGTTGAGATCAGATACTTCTTGGCCCATACACAGTCGTCAAGATCAACGTCTCCGTGCTTTTGATCATCCATCTTGAAGAAGGTCTTCCCGTAACCTGAACTGCCGCGGTTGTTCACATCGATCACGACATACCCGTTGTTTACGAGGTATTGAGTGATGGGACGGTAGCCAATTCTTGCTTGACCCCCCGGACCTCCATGGACCATGACCAAAGCAGGGACTTTTTCTCCCGGTTTGAAGTGAGGTTTATAATAAACAGCCGGGATTTCCAAACCGTCAAAGGAAGGATACCGAACGACTTCGGCTTCAACCAAATCATCCATATTGATTTCTGGATTCATCGTGTCGGTCAGTTGTGTATAACCTCCTGTATCAAAATCATATACAAACAGATTATTCGGAGATCTTGAGCCATTGAAATAGAAGGACATGAGATTTTCGCTTTTGGAGATATTTACAGATGAGATGTTCCCACCGGGCAGCTCAGGAAGCTGAAGAGGTTGGTTTGTGGCTGTATCATAGACCTTGATGACGGTCTGGGCATCTTCGTTTATTCCTAAAACCCTGTATTTTCCGTTTCGGGAGAAATAGGTGAACCAGATATCCCAGTTGGCCTGTTCTACGGTTTCACTCTGATCTGATTCGATATCGTATCGCTTGAGATAGGCATATTCGCTGTCTTCATCGGTCAGATAATAGAGGCTTTTTGAGTCCGGACTGAATGTTTGGGGGTTGTAAACGACATCTCCCTCATGCGGGCTCAGATGTTTCATCTCCTGTGTTTGTGTGTCATACAGAAACATATCTGAATTGCTGGTTGTAATGGGCTTTGCAAAGGCGAAATATCTTTTATTTCTCGAGATGGCACCCAACTCGTATCCTGTATCATTTTGATAGACCATTTGAGGAGTTAACGTCTCTATATCCATTTCATGGGTGTCCATGAACCGCGCATCTCTTTTGTTCGAGCCGAAGAAGAAGCTCTTTTCATCAAAGCTCCAGCCGTAGAATAGTGATCTTGCTTTTTCTTCAGGGGTTAGATCTTGGACCGTGCCGTCTTCGTTTCGGAGATAGATATGGGTGATTTCATTCCCTCCTTTATCAGAGCTGAACAGAATTCGGTTGTCCTCTGGAAAAAACGAAAGGGCGAAGATGGCATCGTCTGTGGAATGGGTGAGCTGTGTCGGTTCACCTCCTGTGACAGGAAGGGTATAGGCGTTATAGATTCCAGATTTGTTGCTCGAAAATAGAAGAGTCTGTTCATCAGATGAGAAGGAGCTGCCTCCGATGGAAACTGTGTTCATGAACTGCTCGATGGTGTACTTTGGGACCTCACGATACTCTGTCTTTTGACAGGCGAAAAGAGTAATTGAAAAGATGAGGATTAAACCTAAGATTTTTTTGCACATGGTGATTCCTCCTGTTTTTATTTTTCCCGTATTGTATCAAAATCTAAAGAATCGGTCATCAATTAACTTTGATCACAACACATCAATATTTCCGCATTATAAAACCCTAACAAAAAGGAGAGTACTACCAGAAAGGCTCACAGACTAAGCCAGTTGTTTGAATTAAGTGATCGCGTATACTGTCCCCGAATTAGGGGGGGGTATATTTTCTAGCTTTGCTGGTTGAGACGCCGTATTTGACTAGACCCGAGGCGATAATCAAAGCACAGACCACTCCATCTAAAACCGGAACACCCAGTTCCTTTTGCATCTGTTTATCGAAACCGGTCATTCCCGCACAGCCCATCACGATAACCTCTGCCCTGTCTTCCTCGAGCGCGGCTTGTGCAGCCTGAAGATACTTTTCCGCATCAGTGAGGTTGCGAGAGTCTTCCCGAGGAGCCCTTATCGAAGCCAGAAGATCCTGGAGGTGATATTTCCACACCAGGCTCTCTTTGATAGGAATGGAGTGCTCTGTGGTTTGAATCACTGAGAAGCGATGACCCAGTAGAGTGGCCATCTTCATCGATGCCTCCCCGATTCCAACCACAGGCTTTATTGTGATTTCTTTGAGAACATCCAGGTGAGGATCATCGTGACAGGCGATCACGAAAGCATCATATCGATCTTCGTTTTTCCTGACCAGGTCGATCATTCCAGGGGCTGCCTTGATTTCATCCTCGTAGGTCTCGATAAATCGCGGCGCTCCAGGAGTTGACAGGCAATCGACCTCGAAGTTACCACGGGCGAAGTCTTCGGCCGTTCTTTGGATGGCTGCGGTCATTTCAGGATCGCTGTTAGGATTGATGACCAATATTTTCATGCTTCATCTCCTTCCCCATCCACGAGCACAAATGGCGATTCAGGCAGGGACTTCGAAAGTTTTTGCTCGATTTTATCATCCGGATAACTCAAAAGCCTCATGAATTCCCTGGATATCTGCTTTCGTGCTTTTTGGTCGTACCGAGCCTCTTTTTCAAGCTCGGATCTTTTTTCTTTAAGGCTCATGTATTTTCTGATGATTTTATCATCCTCATAATACAAGATAGACCATCTGCCTGAGGTAAACTCTGCGGATTGAAGGTCTGTGACAAGCAGAGATTTTTCCAAATAGGATTCAATACCGAAGGCCTTCACAATCTTATTCGAAGCCTCTTTGATTGCATCATAATCCTCCGGTCGAAGCGGAGGGCTTATGGCCAGCTTTTTTACTCCGTTGGCGACCATCTCGACGAAACAGTTGATCATGCCTAATTGAAAAGAGATGCGGTCGATTTTTAAGTCTGATGTGTCTCCTTTCATTCATTCACTCCTTCTTTTTCGATAAAGGACGCATCCTCTCAGGATTTTTCTGTCGATTTCTTATGAGGTTAAGCCGTTTTGACATAGTTTCGTCTTGAATCCACGATTGATGTTGCGTATTCATTTTTATCCAAGAGATAATCTTTCATCAATCTGAAAAAGCCACCGCTCAAGGCAATAAGAGCCACCAGGTTAGGCAGAGAACAGACTCCCACCGAAATGTTAGCGAACACCCAGAGTCTATCGACATGGGCAATCCCAGCAAAAATCACGCCAGGCAGCAGATAGATCCACCTCAAGTAGTTGGGGGCCTTTTTCCCAAACAGATTGACGACCGAAGTCTCATAATAGATATAGAATCCAATCTGAGTGGACAGACAAAAGGTTAAGATGGAAATTGAAACGAGTGTGCTCGCCACGCTCGTTGGGAAGACCGAAGAAAAGGCTCCGATGACCAATTCGATGCCGGATCGGCCGCTGGATAAGAGACCTGTGGATAGGATAGCAAAGGATGTTATGGTGCAAATTACTATGGTGTCGATGAAGACCTCAAAGGCACCCCAGAGTCCTTGCTGGAAGGGATGTGTGGTGTCAGCCGTAGCGTGAGCCATCGGCGCAGTGCCCAGCCCTGCTTCGTTGGACAACATGCCTTTGGCCATGCCTTCCTTTATGGCAGCTCTGACCGCAGCGCCGGCAAATCCTCCTGCCGCAGGGATGGGGGCGAAGGCATATTTAAATATGGTTCCGAACACCTCAGGAATTTTTGCATAATTGATGAGAAAGATGATGATCCCCGCCGTTAAATAGAGGACAGACATGAATGGGACGAGCCGCTCACAGACTTGTCCGATGCGCCGTATTCCTCCGATGATCACGAATGCTGTAATCAGAGCCATGGCTCCTGTTGTGATGTAGGGATTCAGGTCATAGCTCGAGAGGAAGGCTCGACCTACGGTGTGGGATTGGAGAAGTGTGGCGCTGAGGAGTGCGTTGACGAGAACACCGGCAGAGAACAGCTTGGCGAGAAATTTCCACCCCAGTCCTTTGGTGATGTAGTACATCGGGCCGCCGCGAAGACGGCCCTGTTCGTCCTCTTCCCTGTAATGGACGGCAAGTGTGATCTCTGCAGTCTTTGTCATCATGCTCAGCAGGGCTAGAAGCCACATCCAGAATATGGCGCCGGGTCCTCCGATGGATAAGGCTGTGGCCACACCCGCGATATTCCCCATTCCGACAGTACTGGCCAGGGCTGTGCTCGTTGCTTGGAAAGGCGTCATCCTTCCTGGTCTTCTTGTTTTTATGCCTTCGAAGATCCTGCCGAAGGTGTTTTGGAAAATGAACCTGAGCCGTCTTATCTGGAAAGCTCTGGATCTTAGGGTAAAGAATGCGGCAACAGCCGCAATAAAGACCATGGTCCATGGTCCCCAGAGGAGGCGGTCAATCTCTGTCGCTGCATCAAGGATTCTGTCCAACATCCTCTTACCTTATTTGTACTTTTTTCCTGCAGGCCGGGTATATGCCATTCCTACGGTTCGGGCGTGATCAATCGTTTCCATGAGATTTTTACTGGAAATGACTGGTGAAACAGCCACCAAGCGGAGGACAGATTTACCACTCAACTTTGTCTTAGATATCGTTCGTTTTCCCTCCCGCATCACATTGTCGTATATATATTCCTGCAAATCGTTGAGCTTATCTTTTGGGAATCCTTCTGGTGTAATACGAAAACAAACGATTCCCGTATCGGGGCGAAGACGCAGTTCTATACCTTGTTCATCCTGAATCCGATCAGCGGTCTCCTTGATGGCTCTAAGAGGAGCGCGGAGCCTTTCGACTGCCATTTTTTTGCCTTGGTGAAGAAGCGAGGTTACAAGTGCCAGAGCTGAGAACGGCCGAGTGGACGGAGGAGACTTAAGACCAGGATTGGGCTTGGGATCTTCAGCAGGATTGAAATAATCGCTGTAGATGGCCATGCGTTCGAAATCTTCCTTTCGTTTCACAAAAAGAACGGAACTGGGTATCGGTACACCGAGCTGTTTGTGGGGATCCCAGGAGACAGAATCAGCAAGCTCTCTTCCTGCAAAAAGATGCTCCCATTCAGGGACCAGGCAATAGGCAAGGCCGTAGGCCCCATCCACATGCAGCCAGATTCCAGATTCTTGACAGACCTGGGCTAGGGGATGGATAGGATCGACAGAGCCAGTAGAGGTGGTTCCGGCAGTCGCCACTACGCAGAAAATCTCTTTTTGATCTTTGAGCTCAGTAAGCGTCTTTTTCATTTTTTCCAGGTCGATACGTCTGCTTTCATCGACAGAGAGTGGAAAAAGGTTGCCTTCTCCGAGACCCAACATGCGAACAGAATGTCTTACCGAAAAATGAGCGTCTTCAGAAGTCAGAATAGACAGATTTGCTGGATCATGAAATCCCTGGAGTCCCTTCTGAGCGAAATCGAATCCTTGCTCTTCGGCCTTCCGATGGAGGGCCATATACAGTGCCTGTTGATTGGCATAGGTGCCGCAGTACATGAATGTGGCATCTGAATCCGGTCCCAGCCCAAAAAGCCTGCAGAGGGACTTGCAGCAGAGTTCTTCCAGCATGGCTCCGCCTGGAGAGACCTGCCAATTGGTTACACCCTGGTTGAACTGGAGGGAGATGATAGCTCCAAATTTTGCTCCCTCCTCAGGGATACAGTTGAACATGGATTGGAATTCCGGCAATTCATAGTCCATCAGATGGGGAAACAGCCGTTTCTCCAGGAGTTGGCGCAAAACAGGAAGTGAGAGTCCCTCATCCTGAAAATCGACCAGAGGTTTCAAATCCTCAGCAAGCTGTTCAGGAGAAGCACCTGAGAAAATGGATGTTTTTCCTCGTTTTCTCATCTCAAATTCGAACCTGTCAAAGGATTACAGCAGATTCAAAGAGAAGCACGAATAGAAAAGTCGATCTTGCGGTGCAGATATCGACCCCTCCCTTTCTCAGCCAGACACTTCTCTCCGTCCACGATCAAATCTCCTCGTGAGAAGACTTTCACGATTTTTCCAGTTATGGGAATATCTTCATAGGCCGACCAGTCTGTCGCCATATGCAGGGTTTTTTGGCTCATGTTCCATTTAGCTCGCGGATTGAACAGAATGATGTCCGCATCGGCCCCGGGAAAAAGCACCCCTTTTTGGGGGTAAAGTCCAAAGAGGATGGCTGGATGAGTCGAAACCAGCTCTACAAATCGCGGCAGGGATAGGCGCCCCTTAGCTACACCTTCCGAATAGAGAAGCGGTACGCGGACTTCGACGCCGGGAATCCCATTGGGACATTTGTCGAAACGGTCATTCCCCTGAAGTTTAGCTTCCCACGAATAGGCGGCATCATCTGAGCTCACCATAGATATGCGTCCATCCTGAAGACCTTTCCAGAGCCTCTCCTGGATTCTTGTGTTGCGTAAGGGAGGCGAGCAGATCCACTTGATGCCGTCCTCGCGTTCGAGCATATTTTCCGTAAAGACCAGATAATGAGTGCAGGTTTCTGCTAGTATATTCACACCTTCTCCTCTCGCTTCCCCAACGAGCTCCACTCCTCCCGCTGTGGCCATATGGACGATAAAGATGCGAGCCATTGTTTCCCTGGCCAGTTTGATACAGCTCTGGATGGCTCTTATTTCTGCCTCTGGCGGCCTGCTGCGTGCATGATAGATGGGTTTTGTCAATCCTTGGCTGATCATGCGGGGTACATTCTTTTCAACGATGTCATTATCCTCTGCATGAACCATGAGCATGCCGCCAGCTTTTCCGAGTGACTCCAAGATTTGCCACATGTCGTTCTCTTCGACCATCAGTCCTTCTGATCGATAGGTCATGTAACATTTAATCGTCGGAGCTCCTTCCTTGATCAAATGGGGGATATCTTTCAGTGATTTTGGTGTGAGGCGCGTGAGGACAGGATGGACTCCCCAATCAACCAGGGCTCTGCCTTTTGCTTCCTCTTTCTTGACTTCGAGAGTTTTTATTAGCGGTTTATCTGGAATTTGATTGGAAAAATCCACTACGCTGGTTACACCTCCGTAAGCTGCTGCCAAAGTTCCTGTGTAGTAATCGTGGACACTGACCGTGTTCATGAATTCATCGTTGAAGTGGACATGGGTGTCGACAGCACCGGGAAGTACGAGAAGTCCGGAGGCATCGATTGCTTCGTCTGCCTCCCGGATCGACTGATTCCCGATCGCAACAATTTTTTCACCTTCGATCAAGAGGTCCATCTGGGAGACTGACTGTCCCAGAACGATCGTTCCTCCTCGAATGAGTGTTTTTCTCTTATCTGCCAACTTGCCCTCTCTTTAATGGGTCAAATCATATCACTCCCCAAAATCGAAGTCAAAACAAAGACGGAGTCCTTACCCGGAGCATGATTGAATTGACTAGGAGGATTTACTTTGTTATATATCGGTGCGATATTTTATGGATTTTCTGTGACTGGATAAGGGAGAAATGGATAATCTTTTTGAGTGGATCACTCATAAATTTTGAGAGAGGAGTGGATGAGAAACAAGGTCTGTATGGTTGTGGTCCTGACACTCTTTGGCTTCGCGGTTTTTGCGCATACTGAGGAGATAGAGAAGAGGAGCATTTTGTTTCAGCAAGAACCCGCTCTGAAGACCGATTCACAAGGCCGCATGGCGATAAAACGGATCGATGGTCCGATCAAGCTCGATGGATTCAGCAATGAACCTTCCTGGACAACCTTAGAGCCGCTTCCTCATGTCGAGCACGGACCCAATTTTGGTGATGATCCCTCAGAACGTACGGTCGTTTTTGTTGCCTTCGATGATGATTATCTCTATCTTGCAGGGCGTCTGTATGTCAGCGATCCTTCGTTCATCCAAGGACCGACAAAAAAAAGAGATACGATGACTCCGAGCACCGATTTTTTTGGCATTCTCGTCGATTCCTTCAACGACAAAGAAAACGCTTTGGCCTTTTTCACGACGCCCTCGGGTTTGCGCTGGGATGCAGCTATCTATAACGATATGGTGGTGGAAGATCCGATGCGCCCTCCGATGAATGACAGTTGGAACACATTTTGGGATGTGGCTGTGGTACAAAATCAGGAGGGTTGGTTTGTAGAGATGCGGATACCTTTTTCCAGTCTCCGTTTCCAAGATAAAGATGGACGTGTGGTGATGGGAATCATCACCTGGAGGTGGATTGCCCGTAAGAACGAGACCATAATCTTTCCTGCCATCAGCCCGGATAAGGGAGCATGGAGCAGCATGAAGCCATCACTCGCTCAGGAAGTGGTGCTGGAAGGTGTGCATAGTCGGAGGCCTCTCTATGTAACACCCTATGTGCTTGGGGGTCAGGGACGGGTATATGAGCTCAACGAAGCGGAAACAGCCTATCGCCGGACAGATGATTCTCTGACAGAGGCAGGATTGGATATCAAATACGGGCTCACCAGCAATCTCACCCTCGACCTCACAGCAAACACGGATTTCGCTCAGGTCGAAGCGGATGATGTGCAGGTCAATCTCACGCGATTCTCCCTATTTTTTCCTGAAAAAAGGCTTTTTTTTCAAGAACGAGCCAGCATATTCGAATTTAATTTTGGGGAAGAGAACCGTCTGTTTTACAGCCGACGTATCGGAATTTATGAAGATGAGGAAGAGGACGAAGTCAAGGCTGTTCGCTTATATGGAGGGCTGCGATTGGTGGGGCGTGTCGGAGGATGGGATCTGGGCTTTATGAATATGCAAACAGCTGCGATCGAGGAGCTCCCCTCCGAGAATTTTGGAGTTTTCCGCATCCGCCGGAGAGTGTTCAATCCCTATTCCTATGTGGGAGGAATCCTAAACTCCAGGATTGGGATGGATGGCAGCTACAATGTTGCTTATGGATTGGATGGAATCTTGCGGTTGTTCGGGGATGATTATTTGACCATAAATTGGGCCCAGACCTTCGAGGACGAGGCTAAAAACAATGCTCTTTCTCTGGATCCGACAAAGTTCAGGCTAAGCTGGGAGCGGCGAACCCAGAAAGGGATCGGCTACAACCTCAGCCTTTCCCGGGCAGGTGAGGATTACAACCCGGGCATGGGCTTTGAGATGCGTGAGGATTACACCCGGTTAGGAAATCGCTTGTTCTACGGATGGATTCCGGGTGAAAGATCTTTTCTTCGTTTCCACCAGATGTATCTAGATGGATTTCTTTTCCAGAGGAACAGCGATGGCTCCACTGAATCCGCAGAATTCGGGCCCGGGTGGACGTTTGAATCGAAGTCTGGTTGGGGTGGAGACCTTCAACCGAAGCTGTATGTTGAAAACCTGACGGAACCCTTCGAGATCTCGGACGATGTCGAAGTCCCACCAGGCGAATATACGTTTTACGGTGTCGAAGGATACTTCAATACTCCAATGGGAAGACTTTTATCCATTATACCGAATTTTCAAGCAGGCTCTTTCTATGACGGATGGCGAATATCCGTTGGAACGATCTTTTCCTGGAGCCTGTCATCGGTTTGGGAATTGAGCGGATTCTATCAGTTCAACAGAGTGGAATTCCCGGATCGCAACCAGGAGTTTACGGCTCATCTGGCAAGATTGCGCATATTGGCCACCTTCACCACCAGGATATCTGCCAGTGCCTTCATTCAATACAATGGAGCAAGTAACATCGTCGTTTCGAATGTGCGGATTCGATATAATCCGCGAGAAGGAAACGATCTCTACATCGTCTATAATCATGGTGTGAACACAGCCCGGCACCGAGAAATTCCTCATCTCCCTCATACGGACAACCAAGCCATCATGATCAAATACTCCTATACGTTTAACATACAGTGAAAAAAATAATCTTGCATTTCACCTTAAATGGTGATTGACTTCGGTTTTTTATTCTGCTATACATCTAGAGAACGATTTGAGTTGAGGGATCGAGAATCTATGCTCGGCACGGGTCACAGCCTGGAAAAAATTGTAGATGGTGTCGTGCATCTCAAACAGGTGCGCAAGGACGATCTGCGATTTGGAGACGTGGTCATAATCACCACCCGGAATTCAGACTATTCTATTTGCGTCTTGGACAACGACCGCTATATTGTCTCGGGAGGTTGGTTTGCCCGCAAGGGATTTTCGCCTGTTAAAGTAGGAATCACAGGATGCACCTGGGGGGGGAGCATCATTAAAGTCGATACCCTGGCTGCCTGCGGTCTTCGCCTTGAATTCGGCAACCGCGTGATCACTACAACGATTAGAAAGGTTCTGGTGATCCGCGGCGGCGGTAAAAACTAACCACCTGAAACCATTTCAGCCAACGATAACATGATTGGCAAGACAATCTCGCACTACAAAATCCTCGAAAAGCTCGGCGGTGGCGGCATGGGCGTCGTTTACAAAGCCGAGGACATGAAGCTCAAACGCACTGTCGCCCTCAAGTTTCTTCCTCCAGACTTGATCCGGGATGATGAGGCAAAAGTCCGGTTTATCCAGGAAGCGCAAGCCGCTTCAGCTTTGGAACACAATAATATCTGTACGATCCATGAAATCGACGAGACAGAAGATGGCCGGTTGTTTATCGTCATGTCGTGTTATGCAGGAGCTACACTCAAAAAAAAGATTGAACAAGGTCCCCTAGAGATGGAGAACGCTGTCAGCATAACACTCCAAGTTGTTAAAGGTTTATTAAATGCTCATCAGAAAGGGATTGTTCACAGAGACATCAAGCCGGCCAATGTTATGATCACCGATGATGGTGTGGTGAAGATACTTGATTTTGGTTTAGCTAAACTCACCGGCCAAACAAGGATTACCAAAACCGCAACCACCTTGGGAACAATAGCTTACATGTCCCCCGAGCAATCCCGTGGAGAAACGGTTGATCAGAGGACAGATATCTGGTCGTTAGGTGTGATGTTGTACCAGCTGATCACCGGGCAGCTTCCGTTTAAAGGGGAATATGAGCAGGCTGTCGTCTATTCCATTTTGAACAATGATCCCGAACCCATTGACAATCTGCGACCTGATATTCCAGCAGAGATCCAAGAGATCGTTCAGAAATCAATGCAAAAGGATGTCGAAAAAAGGTATCAAAGTGTTGGAGACATAATTAGCATCCTAGAGGCGCAAAAAAAGAAATTCGACTCTAGTCAGTTCATTAGTCCTGATCAAAAAAAAGAACATCGGAGGAAAAGAAAAAAATATGTGTATGCTGCGATGGCGGTCATCATTGTGTCTGTCATTGCGTTTGCCCTTTTTCTCTGGCTGGATTCAAGAACCCGTCGGATGAATGCTGTTCTCGAACAATTACAGCCGATGGTTGAAGCGTCTCGATTCGATGAAGCGTTCAATTTAATGAATGATTCCGGTTTGGCCCTGAAGGATCTTAAAAATAAAGATTTGGTTGTCCGGTTGGGAGGGAATCTGTCGATTCAGACAGTGCCAGCAGGAGCCCTCGTGAGTTTGGCTCGAATCGAAGCGAAGCCAGATCTGTCAAAGGGAGAGGTTTTTCCTGTCGGATCAACACCAATTGTGGAATATCTTCTCGTGGCGGGTGAATATTTGGTTAATCTGAGCCAAGAAGGAATGAATGAACTAGAGTTTCTCGTTCAGATCGATCCTGGCGAATTCCTGGAAGTCAACCGAACTCTTCTTGAGAGAAAAGATGAATTTTCGGGAATGGTGAGAATCGATGAAGGAGTCAATCGTGATGGTCAACCCATTCCGGCATTCCTGATCGATAGACATGAGGTAACAAATAGCGAGTTTTTTGCCTTTGTTTCGGCTGGCGGTTACAGAGAAAAGCAATTCTGGCCAGACAAGTTGTTGATAAATGGCGGTTTACTTCCTTGGGGAGCGGCAGTAAAATCGTTTATCGATAGAACAGGCATTCAATGCCCACGCTTCTGGTCCGGAGGAAAATATCCTGAGGGGAAAGAGAATCACCCGGTCACAGGAATATCCTGGTATGAGGCCTTGGCCTATGCTCGTTGGGCAGGGAAAGATCTTCCTGCGTGGGATCAGTGGTGGCATGCTGCTAAAGGCGGCGCTGAAAAGCTTTATCCTTGGGGAGATGATGCTTTTACGCCCCACCTGCGTGCCAACTTTGGGTATATGGGGACCGCACCTGTTGAATCTTTTCCACTGGGAGTCAGTCCATTGGGCTGTTTTGACATGGCGGGAAATGTGCGAGAATGGCTAAGGGACACAAGATTGAAAAGGGGGCTCTACACCGTTGTTGGCGGTTCCTGGAAAGACCCTTTTTACATGTTCGAGCCTCTGCATGCAGAGTCTTTTGAGCCTGATTTTTCTGGCGATTATATCGGCTTTCGTTGTGTGAAAGTCAAATAAAAATTGGTGGAGGTTTTCCAGGATGAGAGGGAAGATTCATTTATCTTTTGTAATATTTTTGATCACGTTTAAAGCTCTGATATCCCTTGGCAATGACGAAAAACCTGTCTGTGAGTGGCTCAAAAAGCCTGCCGATGATTCGACCTATAAGGCTTACCTCGAATTTTTTGCCTACGACAAAGACCTGCCCTTTGAAACTCAATCATTGGAAGTACAAGAGCACGAGGGTATTCGGAAGGAGCACCTGTCATTCTTGAGCACGCCTGGAGAACGGGTTTACGCCAACTTATACAGTGCTATCAGTCCTTCTTCAGAAAATGAACCTTCTCTCATTTTCATTCATGGCGGCACTGCATTAGGGAAAGATGATCCTCGATATAATATTATGGCCGGGATTTTTGTACGGGGAGGTTGGAAAGTCTTATCCATTGATTTGAAACAGTATGGGGAACGACGGACGGATTTATTCAAAGTCTTTTCAGAAGAGGAAAAACACAAAAAGCTCTATAACAATCCATCAGCCTATCTCACGTGGATGATCCAGAATGTGAAAGATATAAAGAGGTCGGTCGATTTTCTTATCGGGGAAAAAAGTGCTGATCCAGGACGGATCGGACTTATAGGAAGGAGTCGTGGGGCAGTTGTGGGAACGATTGCTGCCGGGGTAGAACAGAGGCTGTCTCCGATTGTGTTGTTGCATGGAGGACATTTTGATTTGTTGGAGCGAGAGCATCAAGGTCCAGCTTGCCCTGCCAACTACGTCGGCCGCATAAGCCCTCGCCCTCTTTTGATGATAAATGGGACACGCGATGCAGATTTTATCAAGGAGACATCTGTAGATCCCATGTACAATCTGGCAAAGCAACCCAAGAGAATAATATGGATCGAAGGCGGTCATGGTGTGATGACCGATGAAGCGCAATCAGAAATGTTGGATTGGCTGCGGGAAAACCTCAAGTGATAAAAAGAGGGGCGGAAAAATGAGAAAAATTTTCGGCTTAGCGGCTCTTATCATTTTTGTAGTACCTGGAATTCAATCGTCTTCATACACTCAAGAAGAAATCCGATGTGAATGACTGGAAAAGCCTATCGACGATTCGATATTTGAAGCCCAAATAGAGTTGAGGAAATGGATGCAGGAATATGCCCGGTGAATTGTTGAAAAAAGCAAACAAGGCTGCGTCGCGGTTTGGGTAAATATTTGTTGTAGCAGCGCAATAAAAATGTAAATAATGCAAAAAATTCTTCGTTGAGAAGCGTTGACAAAAGGCACACAAAATGCTATTTTTGTGACATGAAGTTCTTCGACTGGAGTCTGCAAAAAAATGAGAAGCTAAAAGCGGAAAGAGGAATTTCCTTTGAAGATGTCATATTTAGCATTCAACATGGCGGCTTGTTGGACATTTTGGAGCATCCCCAAAAAAACAAATTTCCAGACCTAAAGATCTTCATCGTGAATGTGAATGATTATGCTTTTTTGGTTCCTTTTGTCGAGGATGAGGACATCATTTTCTTAAAAACTATCATCCCCAGTCGAAAAATGACAAAAGAGTACCTGGGAGAAAAATACGATGAAAGTAAGTAAGGAAGAGAAAAAATTGCTTGACTCTGTCGAACAGGAAGAATGGGTATCGATCCCTGATTTTAGAAAAGAAGCCAATCGATATCAGGACTATGCCAGAGCCACTTTCCGGAAAGATAAAAGAGTCAATATAAGAATCTCAGAAAAGGATCTCGCCAAAATTCAAAAGAGGGCACTGCAGGAAGGACTTCCTTATCAGACCTTGATATCCAGTATTTTGCATAAATTCGTCACTGGACAGCTTAAAGAAAAGACATCATAGGTATTATGAGCCGATGATCGGAAAGACCGTATCTCATTACAAGATCCTCGAAAAGATCGGTGAAGGGGGTATGGGTGTGGTATACAAGGCAGAGGATACGAAGCTCAAGCGGATAGTGGCGCTGAAGTTTTTACCACCGGAACTGATGCGAGATAAGGATGCAAAAGAACGTTTCATCCGGGAGGCGCAAGCAGCGGCGGCGCTGGACCATCCGAACATCTGTATGGTCCATGAGATCGATGAAGCAAAAGGACAGACATTCATATCCATGTCTTTCATCGAAGGGCAAAGCTTGAAAGAGAGGATAGCAGCAGGTCCTATGAGAGTTGAGGATGCTGTAGATACTGCTATTCAGATCTCTGAAGGATTAAAAGAGGCCCATGAGAAGGGGATTGTCCACCGAGACATCAAGCCTGGAAATGTCATGCTCACGGAAAAGAGCAAAGCGAAAATCACAGATTTTGGATTAGCCAAGCTGGAATGGGGAGCTAATCTGACAAAAACTGCCACAATCATGGGCACGGTTGCCTACATGTCCCCGGAACAGGCTCGTGGTGATAAAGTCGACCACCGCACCGACATTTGGTCCTTGGGATGCGTGCTCTACGAAATGTTAACAGAAAAGTGTCCGTTTAAAAGCACACATGACCAGGCTGCTATATATTCCATCCTGAAAGAAAAGCCTGTTCCTATGACAGAGATCCGGAGGGATATTCCTCAGAAATTAGAGCAGGTTGTAGAGAAATGTATCGAGAAAGACATGCGAAAACGGTACAAGGATATGAGTGCTCTGTTAGATGATTTAAAGTCAATTGTTATGAAGCCCAAGCTTCCTGTATCAGAAAAGCCTTCAATCGCTGTTCTTCCCTTTGTCAATATGAGTGCCGATCCTGAGAACGAGTACTTCAGCGACGGATTGTCTGAGGACCTTATCAGTGCCCTCACTAAAATCACTGATTTACATGTGGTTGCCCGGACCTCATCGTTCGCTTTCAAAGGTGAAAAGGTCGATATTCGTGAGATCGGTCAGAAATTGAATGTCGACAATCTGCTCGAAGGAAGTGTAAGAAAAGTTGGTAATCGAGTACGCATCACTGCCCAGTTGATCAAAGTCAAAGACGGCTATCACCTGTGGTCAGAACGATATGACCGCAACATGGAAGATGTGTTCGCCATTCAGGACGAAATCACAGAAAAGATCATGGAGAAATTGATGATTGCCCTTGATGTGCTTGAGAAAGCGCCCCAAGAGCACCGCCCTGTCAATTTGGAGGCTTATGATCTCTATCTCAAAGGGCGTTACTGTTTGAACATGTTCTCGATGGAAAGGGCGTTAGCTTATTATAATCAGGCCATTGAAAAAGATCCCGATTATGCGCTTGCCTATGCTTCGGTAGCAGAGGTTTATACCCTGTTTTCAACAGGTTTTGACATCCTTCCCAGTAAGGATGCTATGCCAAAAGCGAGGAAAGCCGCTCAAAAAGCTCTCGAGCTGGATCCCAATTTGGCTGAGGCTTATGTATCATTGGGACTGGTTGCGTTGTCCTATGATTGGGACCGCGAGGCCACCAAGCAATACTTCCACCAAGCTATCGAGCTCAATCCAAATTCTGCGAGTGCACACCAATGGATTGAGTTTTACTGGACATACATGGAGGCAGATCCAGATACGGCTATTGCACATCTCGAACGAGCACAGGAGCTGGATCCTCTGAATTTTCTTATCAAAGTGCGTTTGGGATTTATGTCCATTTTTAAAAGGGATTATGACCACGCTTTGGATCAGTTCAAAGCTCTCCTTAACTTTGAGCCCAATTTCGCAATGCTCTACCTGTCGTTCGCGACAGCTTATGCTCTCAAAGGCATGTATGATGAAGCGCTTTCTTGTGGAAAGAAAATGATGGAGTTCGGTCCACCTGTTGTTGCGTATGTCGGTAATTTGGGATGGCTCTATGCGCTAGCAGGAAAAAAGGAAAAAGCACACGAGCTCTTGAATGATCTCGAAGAGCGCTCGAAAAAAGGATATGTATCTTCCTTTTGGACGGCTGCAATATATCTCGGACTTGAAGAGACAGATAAGGCTTTTGAATGGTTCGAAAGAGCCTATAAAGACCGAGACAGCAACATGATCTATTTTACGGTCCCTCCAATCTTTGATCCTATCAGGTCAGATCCACGGTACCAGCAGTTGCTTGAGAAAATGGGATTAGAGCATTTGATTGAAAAACTTGTTTCACCGGAAAGGAAAAAAGGGAATTAGAATGCAAATTAGAAAATCCATTTTCCCCAAAAAGATGCATACTTTAATGGATGGAGACAAGACAGGCTTGGACAAATATGTTGCAGTAGTGGTAGAATAACGCTTTGAAAATATTGAAATACACACTCTGGAAAGAGGACGACAGTGGCAAAAAAAGTGAAAAAGTCACGGGATATCGAACAAGGGGAAATCAAAAAACAAATAAGAATGGCGCCTGAAGAGAGGCAGGCATTAGCCCATCAGCTTAAAGTTGAATATTATGGGAAGAAACTTCCTGATGTTCGCGACTATTAGAAAGGAATACACATGAAAGCTTCTTATTTTTCTACAGATGTTCAGGAATTCATTCGAACGCTTTCCAAACATGATGTGCGCTCTATCATCATAGGTGGAGAGGCTGTTGTGTATCATGGTCATGCCCGAGTCACCAAAGGCATCGATTTTTTTTATGAGCCCACCATCGAGAATGCAGAGAAGCTGTATGCTGCACTGGATGAATACTGGTTGGGTGAGATTCCCGGTTTGAAGTCATTCGAGGGGCTTCTCATCGTAGGCGCAACAGTCCAGTTTGGCGATCTGCCGAACATGATCGTCTTGTACAATTCTCTCCCTGGGGTGTCCTTTGAAGAAGCGTGGGAATCCAAAATTGAGGAAAGCCTCAGGATAAAGGGGAAGAAGTATCCCCTCCATTTCATAGGATTAGAAGAGCTGGTGAGAAATAAGAAAGCCCTCAAACGTCCTATCGATAACGAGGACCTAAAATATCTCAAAGCACTGATCAAAAAATAAACGTATTGGAATTCATTTGATCCTTTCCAGAAGAAACGCCTATTAACCTGAAGTATCCAGGTCAGACAATCTTAGATGAGGTCAGCTGTGCTATAATTTGATAGGTCTCGGGCTTTCGATGAAGAATTCATGTTCTCCTTCAATTCATGACATCCCTTTCATAAAAGGTTTTGTATTCGTTTTGTTTTTTTATTTCTTTTTCCAGTTCAGCTTTTCCCAGACCGAGCCAATTCGCGTCGTAAACCTCAAAGTCGCTGCAGATGAGGAGTTCAGAAAAGGACTGAACTGGCGGCTGGAAATCAAAAGACATGTTGCGAATGCTTCGCAAGTTTTCGAGCAAAGATTCGGGATTAAATTCGAAATAAAGACCATGGATTCCTGGGTATCGGCTAATTCTAAGGGTTCTATGCTGGATTTGTTGAATGATTTAAGGAAAAAGATTCCTCAGGAAGACTGCGATATCGTCTTAGGATTTACCGCTCAAAGGTTCGAGAAATCGGCAATGGGAGGAATCGCATCTTACATGAAGTGCTACGCCTTGGTCAGGAGACTGAAATCTCCATTCCTGATGAGAAGGATGATCGCACATGAGTTCTGCCATCTTTTCGGGGCGATCGATCTGAATGAAAAGGGATCGATCATGGATAAGCAGAGTCCTGCCTTTGAGTTCGACGAATTTACCAGACAGATCGTGCAATTGAACAAAGACAGGAAGTTTAACGTCTACGAGTTTCCCCTTTCAGACGATAAGCTAGATGAAGCAATCGCCCTTTATAACAACCGGAGGGACTTAAACCGTGGAGAAGTGGAGATTCGTATCCAGTTGGCTTCGATCTACCTCGAGAGAGAAGATTATAATGCCATGATGAAAGAATGCCTCCAAGCTTTAGAGATAAACCCAGATCTTTCAGATGCCTATCACCACCTGGGGATCGCATACCGAAGGAAAGGCCAGCTTGATCAGGCTATAGAACAGTATCAGAAGATGCTCCAGCTTCAACCCGATCTCCCGGAAGTTCATTACAATCTGGGAATCGCCTACCAGAACAAGGGGATGCTTGAGGAGGCGGTCGAGGCTTACGAGAAGGCCATCGAGCTCAATCCTTTCTACGTAAAAGCCTATTCCAACCTGGGGTATGTCTATCTCCAAAAGGAGATGGCGGACCAGGCCATCGAGATGTGTCAGAAGGCGCTGGATTTCTATCCTGAAATGGCAGAGGCCTTCTCAACTCTGGGCGGGGCTTTTGTTTTGAAGGAAAACTTAAAAGAAGGGGAGTTCTTTTCAAGACGGGCCCTGGAGCTCGATCCCGAGCTTTCGGGAGCCCACAACAACCTGGGGACTATCTTCATGCTCAAGAACATGAACGACCAGGCAGTCGAGGAGTACAAAAAAGCTTTGGCACTGAATCCACACTATGCCCAGGCCCACTATAATCTCGGGCGTGTTTATCTTTTGGGGAAGGAGGTCGATAAGGCGATTGAGCACTTCAGGGAGGCGATTCGGCGCAGACCCGGCTATCTCAAAGCTCTTTCCAATCTAGCTTCGGCTTATCTCGAAAAAGATATGTGGGATGAGGCAGTCAAAGAATCTCAGACGGTGCTTTCGATCGATCCTGATTATGCACTGGCATATGTCAATCTAGGCTTAGCCTATATGAAAAAAGGAATGGACAGGGAAGCTAAGGAGGCGTACCAGAAAGCTATCATCCTGGATGAGGCCATCCCCCAGCCCCACAATAATTTGGGGATTTTGTATGAGAGAGAGGAAAATTTTGATGAGGCAGAGAGAGAGTATCGGATTGCCTTGTCCTTGAAACCTCGATATCTCCAGGCTCACCTCAATATGGGAAATTTGTTTTTCAAAAAAAATGAATTTCCGATTGCTGTCGTCCATTACGAGGAAGTGATAAGGATCGATCCCCGACATGCCCAGGCCTACAACAATCTGGCTGTTATCTATTATTATCAGGAAGAGTATGAAAAGGCTTGGCAGCACATGATTAAGGCGGAAGAGTATGGAATCCAAATTCACCCCGACTTTAAAAAAGAACTTCTCCAAAAAATTAAATAACAGCAGTTAAGATAAATACTGAACGGGCTATATTTTTTTCAGTTTTTCTATATCTGCGATATCTTGAGCTCGGCCAGTGGCTTTTTTGTTTTTGATCAAGTCAGATTTAGAAATGAAGTAGGCGTTGAGATTTCCATATTTTCCCGATGTGCGATTATTCCATGCCTCTTTGAAACTGACTCCATCTATCGATGTTACGATATCTATTCGCAACGGGGCATTCCCTAGCTGTATGATTTGTTTAGGCTGTTGGAAATCTTCCTTTGTTAGGCCTACATCCTTAAAACCGAATTTTTCCAAGACCTTGAGTATTTTATTTACATTGACAGATGAGATATCTATATAAAAATCGATGTCCTTGGTAAATCGGGGTTCAGCATAAAAACTGTAGGCAAATCCTCCAATGATTAGGTAACGAACCTTATGTTCGTTTAACAATTCGATAAATTCTTTGAAATCGTTTTCGACTCTCATTTGTTAGTTCATAATACAATTCTCTTAAATATTGAAGGGTATCGAGTTTTTCCTCGGGTGTGCGAGATTTCCAATATTCAATATCTAGATTTTCTGCATCTTTTAACGAAACCTTTTTTGCTACTTTCTCCATATAAAAATTATATCAAAATCTCAGGCTCTTAAAAACCCAAATGATTGATCCAGAATTGCCGATAGAATATGTCATGGCGATCGAAGCGTGGCCATCTTGATATGAAGTTTTTACATTTTTTTGACATTTCACAGCTTGGATTCTGTATAATTTAATCAAGAACAGGGCATACTTATTCACCTGCAGCTGCCATGAAAATATTTACGCAAGGGATATTTGCTCGGAAAAAAATTGTTCTTCTCTTTCTTCTGGCCATTTTGGTTCCCTCATTGGTTGTCGGCTATCTCAGCTTCAGGACCTTTTCTGAAAGGCGAGCGATTGTAAGAAGCCTTCTGGAATCGAATCTTTGGATTTCGGGTGAAACAGCTCTGAAGTCAATCGAAGATGTTTTGCTCGACAATGAGAAAGAGGCTTTAAAATCAGAAAATTTTAGGCGGTTGACTCAGCCCGAAACAATTGAACGCAGTCACATAACTTCTTTTTCGATCCCAAAAGAGATTCTTGGGCAGCCTTTTTTATTAAATAGTGAATTCGAGGTTATTGTGCCTCGATTCAGAGGCGCGGACACCTCAGGTTTTCGACCGGAAAGCGATGAATCCGGCGATCCTTTTTATGATGCTTTCAGAGAAGCAGAACGCATTGAATTCTCCCAGAGGGATTATGCCCAAGCGGCTGAATTGTACAAAAAGGCTGCATCGTCCGCTTCCTCAGAAGGTAAAATCGCTTTGGCCTTAGGCGCATTAGGGCGCTGCCTTTTGTCTTTGGAAAAATACGATGAAGCTTATCAAGCATACCAAGAGCTCTTTTTGAAGTATGGGCAGCTTACGAACAAAGTTGGACATCCCTATGGCATTGCAGCGGGATTCCAGTTGTATGAAATAGAGTCCCGTCTAAACGGAGAAAAGAGCGGCTTGACATATCTGCTCGGCCTGTATGAAAAAATACGCAGCGGAACCTGGTCCACGAGCCTTCCCCTCTATGACTTTTTCATTGCTGAAATCAAGACTATTCTTGATAACAAGACTGCCGAAGGGGAATTTCCAGAAATTCAAAAGTCTTACGAGGCATTAAAATCTCAGAAGTCAGCTTTTCTGGAGGATTTGATTTTCGTGGATTTCCTGAAAAGGGAAGCTGTTCCGCAAATAAGAGAAAGATCAACATATTCCCGGGCTGCAGATACATCCTTGCCCAATCGTTTTCTCGTTTCGCAGGGAGAGAAGGCTTGTCTTATATCTTATGCCCATTTGCCTGAGATCCAGTCAAAGAAGACCTATTATGGAGGATTTTGCTGGGATCTCGATTCGCTAAAAAAGGAGATGCCAAAATTACTAACAGATTTGGAGGAAAGCAGTCGATCTCATTTTCAAATCCTGGATGAAAAGGAGAAGAACATCGTTATCGATGAAAATGAGCCAGCATCTGTAGACACGGTGGGTTTGTCCTTCCGCCGGTTCCCATTGCCCTGGAAACTCCTTGTGTCTCAGCCTGGGTTTGGTGAGCTTGCCCGCACCACACGCCGGGAAAATTTTTTCTATGGTGTGCTTGTGGCAAATCCTTGAAATGGATATCTCCCCTGATGGAGAATTATTGGCCTTCTGGGAGGGCAGGGACAACACTATCAAAGTTATCCCTGTTGAAGGAGGGAAGGCTAAATTGCTCTATGAATTAGATTCAGGAGGGATACTCAGCGTAGTTTGGTCTCCGGATGGAAAATACATTTTCTTTTCCAAAGTCGGCGAAGGAGAAGGCCAAGGCGGACGATGCGAGCTGTGGCGGATTTCGAGGGAAGGCGGGGAAGCGATCAAATATCCACTCGATGCGGACGGAATGGAGGCTCTGAGCCTACACCCTGATGGACGACAAATCGCATTCAGATCAGGACATTACGGCGACGAAATCTGGGTGATGGAGAATTTCCTGCCAGAAGAGAAAAAATAGGGGACAAAAATAGGGAACCATTCTATTTATTCTATTTGTGGCTTTCGTTTCAACCAGATAACAACCGAAGCAAATTTTCTTGTGTGAATGGCAGCCGTTCGTCCTCGAATTCTAAAAAGGGGCTAACGTCATTCTCCACATCTTTCCATTTCAAGGCTTGGATTTTTTGGTGAATCGTCTCGAGCCAGTTATCCTTATTCAATCGTTTGAAGTCTTTTCGTTTTTGAGCGAGTGCATTGTTCAATAGTCTAAAATTGGGCAAAATCTCTTTCCATTTGGTTCGAAACCAGAAAATGTCATAAATATCACGGCCTTTGGTGTAAGGCCGGGTTAAAACGGCTGCCAGTTTGGCCGCAAAGAGAGAGGATTTATCATAGTGCTGGACCAGCACAGGCAGATGAACATCCACAATGGTCTTTTCCCCGATCCAGCCTGCCGGAGGATTGATATCGATCTCCATAGCGATGGGCAATTTCTGGCTACTCTGGGATGTCAATTTGGCTTCATACAAAAGGTCATGAAAACGAACACTCATTCTCTGGACAATCTTTTCTTCTTTGAGATGAAGAAAGAAGGAATACCCAGCCTTTTCCAAATCTTTGGTAATTTTATCAGAGAAAAATGAGAGTTTTGATGGTTGCCAGGACTTTCCTGCACAAAAGTCCAAATCTTCGGAGTATTTCCGGATTCCATAAAGAAAGCGCAGTGCCGTCCCCCCTACGAAAAAAAGGTGCGCGTTCATATCTGCTTTTTGTAACAAAAAAAGGAGGTAGTTCTGCAGATATTCCCTCAGAACATTGAGTTTTTGACGCCCAGCTTGTTTGGCAACTTGGAGTGCGATCTCCTTCATTCTCGTTCTCCTTTGAGGTATTCGATGCTCTTTTTTACAGCTTTGGCAAATCCCCGTTTTCTGGTTTTTTTCACATAAGATCGGAACCTATCGAAATCAAATTGATCTAGGTTTTGGAGCCGTAATTCTCTCAACCAGTCGAGTGAAAATTCGTTTCCCTGCACAAAAATATAGATTTTATCCATCAGGGCCTTTTCGGGAGAGGCCACATAAAGAGTATGGTTGTTATGCTGCGTTTGAGTATAACCTGCGAAAAAAGAGAACTGAACATGATGATAAAGGAAAAGAGTCTTCTGGGCAGTAAACCGGATCCCCCGGTTTGTGGTGATAGAGGTAGGATTGGGAACATATTCAGGAATCATTTCATAATATTGAAGTGCCCATTCTAAAGATAAATAAGAGGGATGGACCACTGTGTTAGCGATAACAGGAACTGGGACTTCTTTCAATCGAAAAGGTTTTTCAATGAGGTACCATTCTTTCCTGATTTGAGAAAGCTTCCCAGAATCGACCCATCTTGAAAGTTGAACCTGTATATGATGAGGATCATCAGGGAATATCTTCAACATTGAAGAATGAAAAAGCGGTCTTTCTGCAAATTTAACCAAAAATTCTTCCCATCTCATAGTAATAACTTAACATATTTGTTTAGTTATTGCAATCTATAAATTATGCTTTAAGTTAAGTTGCCACTCTTCTTTGTTCTATAATTGACGTGGATCATTCAACAAGTCCATCGTCTCTGCGACCTAATAATGAGGAAAGCAGGACTTGACTTCAAAAGATAAAACAGGCCTGAAGATTAAACCTTTTTTTATAATATGACGTAGTATAATAGAGAAAGAGGAGCCCAAATGATGAAAAAAACAATTTTTTTTCTACTCTTAACAATTCTTGTTTTTCCAATTTTAACAATGGCTCAAGACAGCGGGTTTGGTTTAGGAATCGTCGTAGGAGAGCCGACAGGGCTCAGTTTCAAGAATTGGGTGAGCGCGCGAGGAGCAGTCGATTTTGCTGTGGCCTGGTCATTCGGAAATGATGATGCCTTGCATGTGCATGTCGATTATCTGTTTCATAACTTCAGTCTTTTTAATGTCGAAAAAGGTGATCTTGTGTTCTATTATGGTATCGGAGGCAGAGTCAAGGCAGAGAAAAAGAGCCGGATCGGGGTCCGGATACCCATTGGAGTGAGCTACCTTTTTGAGAGAGATCCGCTGGAGATATTCTTTGAACTCGGTCCCATAATGGATCTGTCTCCAGAAACGGACCTTAGGATAGGCGGCGGCATCGGCATACGGTATTACTTTTAGCCTATTCTAATATTTTTTTTAATTTCTTATAGATTTCCTTCCTGTGCTCAACAGTAATCATGATAATCAAGAGCTCTCTTTCCTTTATACGGTAAATGATTCTATATGGGCACCTCCACAATCACTTGACAGAATCTTCACACTTCCTTAACGTTTAGGGGAGAGCAAAATGGTATATTATTGAGGGGATTGTCCCCTCTTATCCCGCCTTTGTTTAGCACGAGATGCTTGAGAATTTAAGACTTGCAGTCAAAAGATAGAAAAGGATTATCCTGATTTTTTTCCTGACCATCTTCGTTCCTTCGGTTTTTCTCGGCATTTTCGGTATTCGCGCCATCAGAAACGAAAGGTTCAGAGTGGCCAAACAACTGGAGAACGAACACCGAAGAGCGGCCGAATATTTGATATCCCAAGTCAAAAATAATTTTAGAGAGCTTGGATCAAGACTCCAAAACTTGGCCCACTCCTCATCTGTAACGGACAGAGATTATGCTGAGATCAAAAACGCAGTTATCAATCAACTTGCCGACAATCCTTTGATAGAATTCGTATTTATTGCTTATGAAGATAGTAGGCCGTTCTTTCCTCAGTTCCAACCCGTCTCGAAAGAGAAAATGTCTTCGCTCCCTAAATTCACAAGTTCCCAACTCGCTCGGTTGAGAAGAGCAGAAGGATACGAGTTCGAACAGAAAAAATATGACTTAGCCATATCTCTTTATCGAGAACTTTTTGACCAAGCGAAGGATCAGAATCTTGAAGCACAAATGCTTGCTAACATGGCACGGACTCAAGTAAAGATGCAGGTTTATGAAAATGCGATAAAAGACTACAAGACCATTATCGATGATTATAAATTCAGCTTAAGCTCTTCAGGATTACCGCTGGCTGTTTTAAGTGGATTGCAGCTAGTGAACTGTTGCAGGAAATTGGGGGACTCTGAGAAGGCCATGAAGACATCCTTGTCTTTGTACAGGGATGTTTGCGAAATGACCTGGGATTTAACTGAGGCGCAATTTAAAACATATTGTTCTTTAGTCAATGAGGCCATTGCGGAAATTGTTGCCGATTCACAAAAGGAGTTCCGCGAAGTAGATTTTTCCAAGGAACTGGATCAGTTGAAGGTCTCGTACGAACAAAGAATCGAACAACAGCGAGCCATGAAGGATATCGAGCAGGAAATCATTCCCGAACTGAGGAGTAAGCTCGTTCGTTCTTCTGATTTTGCATCTTCTCCCCATTTCTATGCAAAAGTGATCGATGACACTCCTTATCTTATTGCGTCTGTTTTGCTGCCAAAAGTCGAAGATGCAGAATTTTCCGGCATTGTCGGGGTCAAAACAGATCATGAATATTTGACAGATAATGTTTTGCATCGGTTGATCGATAATATGAATTTCGGCGAAAAAACCAATATTGTCATAACCAGTATCGATGGCAGGCCTATATTGGGGGAAAAAGATTCAGCGGTAGATCAGGCAACCATCGCGGCGTTTTTCGATGATAATTTTCCTCCCTGGAAGATCGAATTTTTCCGAAGCAGCACTTCTGGATTTGCAGGATTGGATTTGAGAAAAAGCTTTTATTTTTGGACGATTGTCGTTCTCCTGATCGTTCTGATCTTCGGGGCTGTTTTGATCGTGAGAACAGTCTCTCATGAAATGGGGGTACTCAGAATAAAATCCGATTTTGTCTCTTCTGTCTCCCACGAATTCAAAACACCCTTGACTTCGATAAGGACTTTAATCGAGAGACTTCAAGGGGGGAAAGTCCAGGACAAGGCGAAGATGGATCAGTATATCTCCGTTATCGCCCAAGATACGGATAAATTGACCCGCTTGGTGGGAAATATCCTGGATTTTTCCAAAATAGAAGAGGGAAAACGGGAATATGATTTTGTGGAAACGGATGTAGCGCAGTTGGTGTCCCGGCTAATCCAGGAATTCCAAAAAGACGAAATCCGGAAGGATTTCTTGATCCGCCTTCTTATTCAGGAGAACATTCCTAAATTGACTCTCGATAAAGAGGCCTTCTCCCAGGCCTTGATCAATCTTCTGGACAATGCAGTGAAATTTTCCCCAGATAAAAAAGAAATCCATGTCCATCTCAGCGCAGATGAGGAAAACATTATCCTGGAAGTTAAAGATAAAGGAATCGGAATCCCTCAGGATGAGATGGATAAAATATTCGAAAAATTTTACCAGGGAAAAAATGCCCTCAAGCGAACGGTTAAAGGTGCGGGTTTAGGATTGACTCTGGTCAAGCATACGGTCGAAGCCCACGGGGGGAGAGTGTCTGTAAAAAGCAAGGTCGGAGAGGGAAGTGCTTTTTCTCTGATTTTTCCTCTCGCAGGAAAGTCGAAGTGAGGTCATTATGGCGAAGAAAATCTTGATCGTCGAAGATGATCCGGGAATATCTCTCGGACTCAAGGATGAATTCGAATCTGAAGGGCATGGTGTTTGGGCTGTGGAAGATGGAGAGAAAGGATTGGAAGCAGCAAAAAATCAAAAGCCAGACCTTATCATCCTGGACATCATGCTTCCGGTTTTGGATGGGTACGAGGTATGCAAAAGATTAAGGATGGAAGGAAACCGAACGCCCATTATCATGCTGACGGTCAAGGATAAAGAAATCGACAAAATATTAGTGTTGGAGTTGGGTGCAGACGATTATGTCACCAAACCCTTCAGTCTTCGGGAACTTGTCGCACGTGCAAAAGCTATTTTTCGTAGAGTAGAGGCTCGGTTCGAAGATTTGGGCACCTACTCCTTTGGTCAGATCGAGTTGGACTTTAAAAAATACGAAGCCACAAAAAAGGGGCAGAATCTGGAATTGACTCCTCTTGAATTTCATTTGATAAAGCTGATGATCCAGCGAAAAGGGGAAGTTCTTACCAGGAACGATTTTCTGGATGGGATTTGGGGAGAGGACAACTTAGCCGTTTCGGATAGAACGGTGGAGAGTCACATCGCCAATATCCGGAAAAAGATTGAAGACGATCCAGCTCGTCCCAAACATATCATCAGCGTCCGTGGTGTGGGGTATAAATTCGTGGATTGAAATGTTTCTGCTCGATATTTCCATGAGATCTCCATACTTCCTTGACACACCTCGTTTCAGAAAAAGCTATATTTTGATCGATGAAGACGAAATGAGAGGGAGGAAGTCATGAGAAAAATCCAAAAAATGTCATTCATTCTTTTTTTATCGACGATCGGCATGCTCATTCTGTTCGGAGATCTGTCATCACAGCAAACTTCGGAAGAAATCTTTGAAAAAGCCCTGTACATAGAAGAGGCTCAAGGCGACCTCCAGAAGGCCATCGAACTTTATGAACAGATCCTAAGGCAGTTTCCGGAAAACCGCCAAATCGCTGCCAAAGCCCAACTCCACATCGGCCTCTGCTATGAAAAACTGGGATTCCAGGAGGCTCCCAAAGCCTTCCAAAAAGTTCTGGATGATTTTCCTGAACAAAAAGATGTTGTCAAAATAGCGCAGGAGAAATTATCTGTTTTCCTCAAAGCAAAAGCCGCCATGCAAAAAACCGATAAAGAATTCAACATCCGCAAGGTCTGGGCCCATCCTGGCACAGAGATCATCGGTGCGCCTTCTCCTGATGGAAAATATCTGTCGTTTGTGGATTGGAATACCGGTGATCTTGCCATACGGGATCTTGCCACAGGAAAGAACCAACGGCTTACCAACAAAGGTTCGTGGTTCGAATCTCGTGAATTCGCCTTGTTTTCTAAATGGTCGCCTGATAGTAGGCAGTTGGTTTACAACTGGTATAATAAGGAGGAATGTTACGACCTCCGGACCATTGACATCGATATAAAAGAACCTCGAATTTTGTACGGGAATAAAGATAAAGCTGTTTATATCCACCCCTCCGACTGGTCGCCAGACGGCAAGAATATTCTTGTTTTTTTACAAGAACAAATGGCGTTGGTTTCAACCGTTAACGGCAATCTGACTCTATTAAAAACCGAGGGAAAAAGATCTCTAAGAAACGCATATTTTTCCCCTGATGGTCGTTTTATCGCTTTTTGCAGCCCCACACAAAAAAAATACAATCATGACATTTTTTTGGTTTCTATCGATGGAACTGAGGAAATCACTTTGGTCGAACACCCCGCACAAGATTTGCTCATGGGTTGGGCTCCTGACGGAAAAAATATGTTATTCGTAAGTGACCGTACAGGAAATTTAGGCCTCTGGATAATGGAAGTCGAAGGAGGAAAACAAAAAACAGACCCGGTGCTAATCAAATCAGATATGGACCAAGGCAGCATACCCATGGGAATTACACAACAGGGGCTCTTTTATTATGGTATTCCAGGTGTTAAATATGATGTTTATATGGCTGAAAGAGATCCAGATAGCGGAGAAATTTTAGATGTCCCAAAAAAAGCGATCAGACTTTTTGAAGGGACAAACATGTCGCCCGCCTGGTCTCCTGATGGAAAATATCTTGCTTATGTATCCATGAGAGGTTCTCTGACCATGCCAAATAACCTACGGCGCAATTTGCTTTGTGTTCGCTCAATGGAAACAGGAGAAGAACAAGAATTCAAAACACAATTCAGTTCATTCCCAATCAATTGGCTTAATTGGTCACCTGATGGCCGATATCTTCTTGTTCAGGCAAATGAGCAGAACAATCAAGGAATTTACCGGATAGACTATCCATCGGGTCGTGTGACACCTTATATCATGAGAATCGAAGGGGAATTTCTTCTCCATTCTCCACAAATTTCAACTGATAATAAGACGGTTTTCTATGTCTGTGTTGGTGTTGATGAGGGAAAAAAGTTTTCTCAGATATTGGCGAGAGATGTTGAGACAGGTAAAGAGAGAGAATTATACAGTGCGCCGTTGGACAACCACGAAATTGCCCTTTCTCCAGATGGAAGGCAACTGGCTTTGCTCATCAAGGAGCCAAAGGAAAGAATACTGATGTTAATGCCATCAACCGGAGGAGAAGCCAAGGAGATATACAGGTTTGAGCAAGGAGGGCAGAACATTTCTATGGCTTGGACACCGGACGGGAAGCATATCATCCATTCTAAACATGAGCCTGCCCCCGATGGAAAATTGGAGCTATGGCAGGTTTCTGTTGAGAATGGTCAATCTAAAAAACTTGGTCTGGCAAGCCATGGATTTCGCAGGCTGAGGAGCCTGAGCGTTCATCCTCATGGACGGCAGGTGGTTTTTACTTCTTTCGGTGTCAAGCCTTCTCAATCAGAAATCTGGGTCATGGAAAATTTCCTACCCAAAGAGAAATAATTAAAAGGCTTTTCCATATAACTTGACAGAATCTTCACACTTCCTTAACGTTTAAGTCAGAAAATCAGAGTATGACTTTGAGAGGAATGTTTTGCTCTATTTGATCTGACATGCTCGAGAATCTAAGGCTTGCCGTAAAAAGACAGAAAAGGCTCATCATTATTTTCCTGCTGACCATTTTTTTGCCTTCCGTTACTCTCAGCATCTTCGGTATCAGGGCTATAAGAAACGAACGATATCGTCTGGACAAGCAGATCGAAAACGAACACCGAAGAGCGGCCGAAATCTTGAAATCCCAGATCAACGCTCGATTCAAAGAACTCGAGTCCACACTTCAGAGTACGGTTCAGTCGAGCGTTTTTTTACAGAGGGACGATACAGGTCTGAAGAAACTGTTGGACGCACAACTTGGCAGCAGGCCATTGGTCGAACATGTATTTGTTGCCTTCGAAAACAAGAAACCCTGGTTCCCTTTGTTTCAGCCAGAAAATCTCAGGGTATCTCCTTCTTCCAGCTCTCCTCCAGGCCAAAACCTCCAGGAAGGGCTGAAAAGAGCCGAAGCCTTTGAATTCAAAGACAAAAATTACAAAAGAGCTATTTCTGTATACAGGAATCTTGCGGATCGATCTGGAGATAATCATTTTAAAGCTCAGATGCTTGCCAACATATCCCGATGTCTGATGAAAGCAGAGGATTATAACGGAGCTCTTAAAAGTTACCGAAGGATTTGCGAGGATTATCCGATGAGCATGGGATCTTCTGGACTGCCGTTGGCACTTATCAGCAGACTGCAAATGATAGACTGTCTCAGAAATCTGGAAGAATGTCAAAGCGCAGTACAGAACTCCCTGGATCTGTATCGGGATATTCTTAACATGCGCTGGCCCTTGGAGGAGGCGCCGTTCAAGACCTATGCAGCTCTTGTAGAGGAATCCCTCAATGAAAGTCTAACAAAGAATCAAAAGACATCGCTGCTCGATGATGATAAAGAAGCATTTGACCAGTTGACAAAACTGCATCAGGAGAGGCTCGAACAGTGGATGGTTGTCAATACCATCAAACGAGACATCATTCCGGAGATTCGCGGTAGACAAGACCCCTCCCCGTATCGCCCCTCCGCTCTTCGATACCACAAAACCTTAAGCGGCAGGATATTTCTCATATCTGCGGTTCAGATTCCTGACTTGACTCAAACACATCCTGCTGGCATGCTGGGCATCAAATGGAGCGATCGATATCTCATAAAGAATACCCTTCCAGATTCCATAGAGAGTATGCAGCTCAGCGATACAACACATGTCGTGATTTCCGACCTTGGCGGGAATGTTCTGCTAGGAGAGAAAAACCTCTCTTCAGAACCAGCAACAACCATTGAATTCTTCGAGAATAATTTTCCTCCCTGGCGGGTCGAGTTTTTCCGGAGCAGAGGGGAAGCTTCAGGGACTTTAGACCTCAAGCGCAATTTTTATTTTTGGACCATTCTCACTCTGGTGGTTGTTCTCATCTCAGGAGCTGTCCTCATCTCCAGGACCATTGCCCAGGAGATGGCGGTCCTCAGACTCAAATCGGATTTTGTATCGTCAGTGTCTCATGAGTTCAAAAGTCCTCTCACCTCGATCAAAGCTTTGGCTGAAAGACTGCGGGATGGGAAAGTCAAAGATTCCGAAAGGATGAGGCAGTATTTTTCCGTAATCACCCAGGATGCGGATAGATTGACCCACCTGGTCAGGAATATCCTGGATTTTTCGAAAATCGAGGAGG
>Ga0209636_10000395_pt1 | contig 41532 bp, 39 predicted proteins | sample DeeMarSWOR152_54_FD_187464 | JGI IMG/M metagenome (GOLD analysis project Ga0209636, IMG submission 187464) | Marine sediment microbial communities from White Oak River estuary, North Carolina - WOR-1-52-54 (SPAdes) (version 2) | ecosystem: Environmental > Aquatic > Marine > Intertidal zone >... | reverse complement strand
GAATTGTAGAGGAAGCTGCCCCCGTTGCAGAAAAAATCGAAGGTGCCACCAGGGAGGCAGTAGGCAGAATCAAAGAAGAGGTCACCCCTGTCACTGAGAAAGTAGAGAGCACTACCAGGGAGGCAGTAGGCAGAATCAAAGAAGAGGTCACCCCTGTCACTGAAAGGGTGGAAGGTGCGGCAAAAGAAGCGTACGCACGAATTATGGAATCACCCTTGAGAGAAAGAGTATCCAAAGCAACTGAATCTTTCATCAGTAAGTTACAACCTGGTGAAGAAGCAAAGTTAAAACAAGTGTTAGAAGAATGCAAAGGATCAATCCAGACAGTTACAGTAACCTCTGATGTAATTGCTGACAAGTTAGTCAGAGAAATTGAACTCCCCGAAGAGGTGGTCATTTCAGCAGTTCAGAGAAACAAAGAGATCATTATCCCAAAGGGGGACACCCGATTAGTGAGAGGAGACATTGTTTACCTGGTAGGAAAAGAGGAGGGCCTCCGTGAATGTGCAGCATTGATGGAGGGTTAGCATGGCTTTAGATCTGGTGTTAACAGATAGAGAACTCATCACCGTGGGAATAATCATTCTAGTTCTGTTCTTCATCTATTTGATCATTCGAGAGTTTCGTCTGATGAAAACAGATGCCCGAAAGATGGAGTTGGAATTAGACAGGGACAAGCTGAAGCTGCTGCAGCAGGACATGCTCTCCAGTAGAGGGTATTCCTTTACCAGATTATCATCAGAGCAGTTTTCCTCTCTGAAACATATTGCAGAAGAGAATTTTGCACTGGAAACAGATATATTCGCCAAAGAGAAAACGGTGGAAGCCAGATTGAAACGGTTAGAAAACTACGTGAAACTGGGCAAGCTGGAAAAACTGCTGGAAAAGATCAAAAAAGAAGAGAAAAAAATAAGGTGAGACCATGTATCCCGTTAAACCTAAATATAGAGATTCTCCCTATATGAGAGATATCTACGAATTCACCCACGCTGTGGAAAGGAGAATTCCCACCTTTACCAGAACGCTGGACAGGTATTTTGATGCTCACTTTGAGGGAATTATTGCAGAATGGCAGCTCCTAACAGAGCATGGACTGCGTGATCTTGAGAACCGGCTGGAGAACGTTACGGTAGAGATTAACAAGTTATACGGTGAGAAATCTGTTCTCGAAAAGAGGGCCTCAGCCTTGGAGGCAGAAGTTACAGCACTGGAAAAAGGAGGAGATGCCGAATGAGACTCATTGATGATTATATCGACGAATACATCGACAAAAACATGGAAACTCTCATGGAAGAATGGCAGTTAGCCACCAAAAGAGATGTGACCGATTTCACAAAGAGGGTCAAAGCTCTAGAAAGAGAGATCAGCCCTCTCACAGAGTTTGAAGCTTACGCTTCTGAAAGACTTGCAACCCTGGAGGATCGCCTAAAAAAGATTAAGGAGGGTCTCTAATGACTGCAGCTGAAGTTCTCTTATTATTGATCATTCTAGGTGTCATCCTTTTCGTGCTGTACTACCTCATGAAGGGTTCTGCAGGAAGGGTTGTAGTGACCCGACCCATAGAGAGTCGTATTGACGAGTATTTGGATCAGCGGTTTGAAGATTTAATTGCAGAATGGAGGTTAATCACCAAATCGAGGCTTCGCAGGTTCGAGAGAACCAAATCCCCTGTATTAACAGAGGGTGAGACAAAAGTACACGAGTTGAAGGCATTTGAAACGGACATGAAAGCAACGCTCGACAACTTGGAGGAAAGACTGGATGCCCTTGAAAAGGAACTGGCCAAACCGGAAAAAGGAAGAAGAAAAACACGAAAAACCTGATCTGTACACCCAGTTAAAACAGGAGACACAGATCGTTCGAAAGCAGGGTGAACCTCCTGAGAAGGACCCTTTAGCTTTCTCGAAATACGTATGTGATCTGTGCAGTACTACCCACACCATATCTGAATTAAAGCAGTGCGCAGTCTGCGGGAGATGGGCGTGCGAGTCTTGCTGGACTTCCAAATACTACCTGTGTAACTCGTGCAGTGGAATTGTGGCTCTGAAGAGCATAAAGCTTTAAATAGTGGAATGGGAAGGGTATCCATGGAAGAGTCTTTTGAACTGGCGGATCGATGGGAAAGGATTGCAAAGCGGTACGAAGAGGATAACTTCCTCCTGGAAAAACAACTGGTGGAAACCAGGATCGAACGCGATGAATGGAAGAGGCAGCTGGAAAGGGAGAGAAAGAAAAACTGGGGATGGGCTTTGGCGCTGTTGTCTATTCTGTTGATTTTGTCTGCAGCAGGCTTGGCCTATTTTGCGACAGAGTACGACCGGTTGACCAAGGAGAACAGATCGTTACAATCCAAATTGGAAGTGGAGCAGGACGCCAGGATTTCTCTGGAGACAGAATTGTACGATAAAATCGATGAGTTAGAGGCTGAAGTTTCAACATTACAGGATGATAACGCAAGTTTGAACTCTCAGGTATCACAGTTACAGAGGGAGTTGGACGAAAAAAAAGAGTTAATTGAAGAGCTGCAAAAGATTATCAAGAACCTGAGGGCAGAGTAGATAAAAATTGGTGCCTTTCTCTCAAAATCTGGTACGCAAATGCAAGATCTTCCGGTTTTTCAAAATTTAATACATATACTTTCTGGAATTTATCTCTGATGATTCTGGCTAATTCGCCGCCTACAGAGGCTATGATGATGGGTTTTCCATATTTGAGCATTAACCGAGCAGTGTCCTTTACCAACTCTTCCCGTAAGGAGGCAGGTTCAAAGGTGGGAATGCTTAACAAACAATCAATAGTACCTTGTCTTAGCAATTGTTCCATGACTTTGGAGTAGGTTTCAGAGGAAGCATCTCCTATGATGTCCAAGGGGTTGGTTACGGTGACATTGGAGGGGAGGATTTTTTCCAGTTCTTCAACTAATTCAGGTGAAAATTCAGACAAAGCAGATTCAGGAATGTTGTGCTGTCGCAACGATTCTGCTAACAATACTTTGAGGCCGCCCGCATTGGTTATACCTGCACAGAAGAAGTGGTCTCTTCTCAGATATTTGTCAGATATCATGGAATGAGTCTTTACTGCAGAACAGAATTCACCATAGGTTTGTGCTCTTTGGACGTGAACCTGTTTTAACGCTGCACCAAAGATTGCCTCGTTGGTGGCCACGCTCCCAGTGTGGGATTGGGCCGCTTTGGACGCTAGTTCGCTTCCAGGTTTTAAAATGATGAGAGGTTTTTTCTCGTTCAATTTTTTGGCAGCTTCAATGAATTTTCTTCCATTTCTGATCCCTTCTACGTAGACACCGACGATATCGCAGTCGCTGTCGTTCTGGAAGTACTCCATGAAATCTGTGGATACTAAGTCGATACCATTTCCGTAGTTCACCAGTTTATTTAATCCAAGTCCTTGTTCGGTCAGCCAGGCCGTTAATAACCCTGAAACTGAACCAGATTCGGAAATGATGTTAATATTCCCTTTGCTGGGGATCGGTAACCCTTCCAGGAGGAAAGGACTGTACTCGGGGACAAAGGTAGAATTCAAGTAAGGGAGATTTAAAATGCCAATGCAGTTGGGTCCTACAACGCGTGTGCCAGATTTCTGGGCAATGGCTGCTATTTTCTGTTCGAGGATTTTTCCTTCTTTGAAGCGGGCTGCTTCACCAAATCGGGAAGTGACAATAATCAAGAATTTGACATTGGCAGATGCACTCTCTTGTGTTACCTGTAACGTGTTGTCAGGACCTACGACAGAGATGGCTACATCAATATCTTCTGGGATATCTAGAACGGATTTGTACGCTTTAAGACCTAAAACAGTTTCATACCTGGGATGAACAGGATACAATTCATTTTTTAAGTGAATATTATTTTGCATCACATGATACCCGAGACTGCCGTGCTTTTCAGAAGCTCCTATGACTGCAACAGTTTTGGGAAAGAAGAGACTGTCGAGCATGTGTCATTAACAGGGTTGAACTTTAAAAAATGAGGGGCCTATGAACCATAAACATAGTGGATTCGAGACAGATAGCAGCCCAGATCAATTGAGGTACTGGTTAAAAGATAACAATGAATAGTGCTTTTTTCCTGCCGTGCTGTCGTTAAGTATCACTCTTGTTACACGTGTAACACTTCAAATCGTTTTAACTCAAATTGTTAAGAGCACAATAGGTTGTGAAATTAGATAACTGAGAAAAAAGTGATAGAAAATGCAAATCATTTATAAACTGTTTTTAATCCTTATTTATATTTAAATTATGCTATTAAAGCTCATTCTCAGAAGAAAGTTTACATCAGGGCGTTGTCATAAAAATAGGAGCAAGGTTAGGTAACTATAAAACCTCAATGTCAGTTCACCAATTACTCATTCTTCAACTCCCTTAAACAGAGCCCATTGTCTCATGTTTATCAATCTAACTTAGCCCATGAGCACATCCACAATACTCGCCGTCGTCTCATCCACGTACTTTACCACAATAGTGACTGGTTGTATTGTCTGTGATTCACCCAGAAACATCCATATCAACAGCTTATCCAGTTCATTCAACAACTGCTGCCCTTCCGTTCCCGTTTTCAAGATCTCTTTTAACTTCAAGCCCGCAGCATACGTCCCCTCTCTGGCGTTTCCTGCCACCACCAGCATGCATAATCGCTTGTCTCCTCCCGTAATATTGTAAATTGCAGAATCATCTAACTGCGGATATATTGGTATCAACGCAATGATCCCATATTCAGAATCCTTGTACGCAAATCCACCTGGCTCCCGTATAAACCATTTGTTCACCAGATTTCGATCCTCAATAAACTTTGTGGACAACCTCAGATTGTACCGCAACATGGCAGCATTAACCTCAGGCCCTCCCACCAAAACAGTGAAGAATGCAGTTTTCTCCGCACTCAAAAAGTCAGTTGTCACCTCCACCGTTTCCAGTTGATCCAGAATGGTGGCACCTGTCTCCATATATCGATCCCTGAACGCAGGAACCTTTAAAGACACCCGCGGATCTGCCTCCCCGATCCAGGTTAACAACGCACTCCTCACCTGAAGGGCTGTCACGCCATCCATCTGGTTGGCATCCTCCCCCACAATAATCACAGACCCAGGTTCAAATGTTATGCCGCTCTGAAGCAAGAGAGAAGCTTTTGGTCTCTCTTTGGTTTTTACAATAATATCAATATCCTCTCCCGGGCTCGCCTCAAATCGCTGTTCAGGAAAATCAGTCACGATCAAAAAACAGGATCGATCAATTGAGACCTCAAATTCAAACCGTGAGTTCTCATCAGTAACTGCAATGCCAACCCGTTCATTTAGTCGAGCATCGTAAAACTCAATGACATATCCACCACCTGCAGGATTGTCTGTAGAATCAAGATACAGAGTCCCTGTTATGAACCCCATTTCTACTGAGTATAACACAACCTCTAAACTCGTGGGGTAAGGGGGATTTAAGACAGCCCCATAGCTTTCGTACCCCTCTTTTGAGACCACCAAACTGATGGGAACTGTATACTGCTGTGGAATCTCTAGGGTTGCTATACCCTCCTCGTTTGTATCCTGTTCCTCATAAGCCACTTTAACTGTAGCTCCTTCAATGGGATTTCCATTAACATCAAATACTCTCACCGTTAATGTGGAAGCGGTAATTGGGTATACAAGTCCTGTTAACAGGATAATAATTACGGTAACCTTTAAAACCTTCATATAATAGTGAGTGAGAGAACCTTTTTAAAGATTTGCCATGTACAGGTTTTTATCCAATTATTGATTAATAGTGTTACGCGTGTAATATGGTAAAGTATTGTTGTCAATTTCACAATGGTTGAGAACCTGGTAACTTCAGTATAGACAGTTCTAGCGTCCGAAAATAGGACAATTTACCATAACGCCCTCACATACTCTAGATTACGTATCCATCCTCGTTCAACCTGTGTATTCGTCCAGACAGATCAAAGACGATGGCACCAACCTCTTCACAAAAGACCATACTGCCACGTTCATAGATCATGCATCAATCTCTTTTATCCTGGGGTAGTATAACAAAAAGCATTAAAATAGTGACAAAAGCCACAAGTGCAGCAGCAAAGAACGGTACCCTTAACGTGGTAACTTGCACAAGTGCTGAACCCACCACAGGTCCCAAAAACATACCAATATTCTGTACAGTAGTAATGGCCCCGTTAGCAGTTCCTCTTAACTCAGGTTCTACTGCATCTCCAATCAAACTGTAGGCAACTGTAGAATAGGGGGCAGCTCCTACAGCAACACATAAGTATAACCCAAAAAACATCCAGTAATTAGTGGAAAGACCTGAAAGAAGGATAGCCGCAGCATAGATGAAAAGCGGGTACACCAAAAGGTTCTTCCTCCCATATCGATCTGACAGCGATCCAGCCAGCAATTGAGAGAAAGCATAAAAGAGTAAGTAAACGGAAAAGAGCGTTCCCAACAAGCGGTAATCCATGCCAAGCTCCTGTTTTGCAAAAATTGATATGAATGGAGCTAAAATGCTTGAGCCGAAAAACAGCATCCCAAACATCAAAAGAATTACTGCAAAAATCCTGTTCTGGAGCAGTTCTCTCGTTGGTAATCTCATCTTCTGTACAGTAAACCCTGTTCCAAAGTCTTTTACTGCTGTCAAGAGGAATAAAACTGCTCCCACACTGCAGAGTGCTGCACCATAGAACAGGGGATTAAAGCTTCCTATCTGCTCCCTCAAAAACCCTCCTGCAACAGGCGCTGCCATGGGAGCCAATGTACAAATGAAGATAAAAGCGCCCATGGTCTGTCCTCGATTCTCTTCTGTTGTCTTGTCCATCACGTATGCCCGAGCGACAGGGAAAATGAAGCCAAATGAAGCTCCATGTAAAGCTCTCAAAATGTATAAGTGTATCTTGGTTTCTGCAAGGGAGTACCCAAAGACTACAGCAGCCAGAAAGAGAAGGGAACCGGTAATTAGTGTCTTTCTTCCTATTCGATCAGAAATGAACCCTGCTGGAATGGAAACCAGTGCATTTGCTAAAGAAAAGGTGGTAAAAAAGAACCCAATCTCTCCCAGTGGAACGCCAAATTCTTGAAAGAAGAGAGATATAAAGCTTGAATACAACGCGTCACCAAAGAGAACCAGTGCCAGTGCTCCTGAGAACAATAACAAGAACATTTCAATCCGAAATAGATTTAAACCCTTTCTACCTGCATCTTTTATACCCATGATAACCATCCTCTAGGAGTTGATCCATGAAAGAACGTCTTTGCGCAGTTGGAATACTTCTTATCACCATTGAGAGCATCCCCGCAGACCTCGTGACCCTCGCATATGACACGTGAAGCTTCACAGTGCTGCAGTTCAGTCTTTGAAGTCCTATGCTTTTCACCTCCTTTCGTTCTTACGAATATATCGAACTCGTCTCGATATTGTATATAAACTTTTCGGAATCTCGAAATTTATACCGATAGGTGTCGGTCAATACCTGCACTATCTATTTCCTATTTTTGGCACCATCATAGTGCGAAGGTGGAAACAATTAAAAATGAAAAATTTTGGTTAATGTCCAGCACAGCTGTGCCTCCTCTAGAGAAGCATGAGGCAACCGCTTGAAGCCACACAGGTGGAGTCCACGTAGTCTTCAACTCTGGGTTCCATCTTGACACCTCCTTTTCCTTTTTTCGTAATTGTTGTATATGCAATTTATAAGGTTTTTGGAGTTGGTTGTCCAATTATCAGTAGATGTCTCATTTTTGTTACACGTGTAACAATTTATTGACTTTTTTAGCATTTCTATGAAATTTTTGGTATTTAATGAGATTTGAAATCTGACACTGAACCGTGGTAACCTTGAATTCTGCCCAGTTGTGAGTCTACCTGTTACACGTGTAACACGGCTGTCTCCATTATAGAAAGTCTGATTTTTTGTATTAGGAATTAATTTTTAGGTTGGCTGCTTCTTTTGTGACCTTTCCGTGAGTGGATGATCATAATAGGTGGCACTTCATGATAGAGCGTCTGCTCACATTCAATGGGTTACACCTGAAGAGGTCAGCTGACCATGCACCAGAGCTTAAGGAAACCTGACACTGTAGTCGCCTGTTAAGAATGAATTTGTACACTGCAAAGCATCTCTCACTTTCATGTAAGGCCTAATTACTTTCTAACCTGACTGATTTCACTGTATCAATGTATCTCCTTTATGATATCTTCAATCTCCTCAATACGTTCCAAAACAGTAATACCGCGCATAGCTTTTAATATCTCCACATTTTTTATGTCCACGTCACGGATTCTTATGGTGAGATCACTGCCATCAGGTAACTTTGTTATGACTTCTCCCGGTTTCTGATCAACAGGGAAAATATACACTGGTACGTCCACCTTCATGGCCTGGGCGGCTGAATTGGTAATTAAAGAATCTGCAATACCGTGTGCTAGTTTTGCCGCCGTGTTTGCAGTGGCAGGACAGATCATGAACAATTTGTACTTTCCGATCTGGAGCTTCCCTGAAAGAAAGGGTATATTAGGCCCCTGCTCAGGATATACCTTTTCAAAGCTCTCTTTGATGTCTTTCATGTACCTGTAGAACTTTAAAACGGTCTCACCTTCCCTAGAGAGGAAGACATCGACCCTTACGTCATATTTTCGTGTTATTTCTTTCATTAAATCCAGAGATTCTCTCATGAAATCCCCAGACCCTGTAATACCCCACGCTATCTTTAACATGATATCACCTTTTAACAACAGTTGCCGTACGTATTAATCGATCAATTGTCTTGTAGAGCGTTTTTAACCCTTCTTGATCTTCTTTCACCCCTTCAGCTTTCTTGTCCTTTGACCAGAAGGTTGCACCCAGGTTTGCGCCAAACGAACCACCGCCCACAGGGATCATCTCGCTGATTATGTAAAAGTTAAGGACAGCTTGTAACGCCAATTCCTGGCCTCCAATACGATCTCCTCCCACAGCAATGGCAGCTCCTACCTTATTTTTAAAGAAAGAAGGATTTTTTGCTACTAATGCTCTGCATCGATCCAGGAGAACCTTGGTCTGACCAGAAAGTGTTCCCTGGTAGACAGGAGTACCTATGATGAGAGCATCTGCCCATTCCATGGCTTTGTATACGAGTTCCATGTCATCTTTGAAGACGCATCCTTCTTTCTTTCTAACGCAGTAATCGCAGTGAATGCAGAAGTTCAAATCCTTTTTGTGGCATGAGAAATACTCAGTCTGAACGGAGTACTTTTCTTCCACGTACTGTAGAGCTGATTTGATAACGTAGTCTGTGGATCCAATTCGCGGGCTTCCTGATATGCCGAATACTCTTAACTCTTCCATGCGATCATTATATGGAATGCATTCCTTATATTCTTTACCCTATAATTTATACAATTGTTGTTTTTTTGAGAATTGCTGGTTGCATTACAGAAATCAAGAAATTCATATGTGTTTGTATTCTGTCTGTCAGCTTCTTTGTGTCAATGTCCAATGTAAGCTTTTGTGAACATACTGCTGTCATTGGTTGGTGCTTTTCTCAACTTTTGTTACACGTGTAACATTTTTTTACTGGATTACCCCAAGGTTTTTAAACACCTGCGTGGATGTGCATATATGAGGCTGCAGAAAATCTTTGAGTATAGTCCAGAAGTGGATGCAATTGTTCTGCTGAACTCCAGAGAACCCCACATTGACATGAGTTTCTTTTATGTCACTGGGTTGTCCTCGGGCCTTTTTGAAGGTTGTGTGGCAATTGTGTATCCCGATCATTTGGAAGTAATGTCTAGTGCTTTGGAGGAACAGAGCGCCAGAAAAGGTGGATTTGAGGTTTCAATCTTCAAGACTAAAGAAGAAGGAGAAACCCTCCTCAAAGAGAAGTTGAAGAACGTGAACAAGGTGGGCATCAATGCAGATGAATTGACTCATTCCTCTTTTCTCAAGCTGAAAAAAGCGAGCCAGGCAGAATTCATTGATGTGAGCAAGGCTGTTCGGAAAGCTCGACTCACAAAAGATGCTGATGAACTTCAGAAGATAAGAAAAGCATGCGACATCATCAGTAGTGTGGCAGACGCAATACCCGCGCTGGTACAAGAGGGAATGACTGAACTGGAATTATCTGCTGAGCTGAACTACTTAATGCAGAAGAAAGGCTCTCGGCAACCTGCTTTTTCCACGTTAGTCTGTTTCGGGAAGAATGCATCAGAACCCCACCACGCCAGCGGTGAAACCAGGTTGAAAAGAGGAGATTTTGTTCTGGTGGACATGGGAGCTCAATACAAACGATATGTCTCTGACATTACCAGAACCTTCATTTTTGGAGAAGCAAATCCTGAACAAAAAAAGATGTACGAGGCAGTTTTGGAATCTCAGGATATAGCGCTTGACATGATGAAAGATGGAGTTGAAGGACGCCTCGTCCATACGAAGGTGAAAGAATTTTTAGATTCTGTCTACAAGGATCGGTTCATACACGGGCTGGGCCACTCCATCGGGCTGACAGTACACGATGGAGGAAGGATGGGCATTGATTCAGAGTTGACACTGGAAGAGAAGATGGTGTTCACCGTGGAACCAGGGGTGTACATTCCAGAGTACGGCGGCGTGAGAATCGAGGACGACGTAGTAGTTACAAAGGAAGGCATAGAAATTCTGACCAAAGCAAAAAAAGAATTCCAGGTTATTTAATTTGCTTTATTTTTGTTTTAATTCCTTTATTTTTGTCTTTTTATCTTTGATTTGATTTTTTTATCTGAATAGATCCTTTTCTCTATCTCGCTGCAAATCCTTTGCAGTTCCTTCCCCTTTTGGATAGCGAGCACCCCGTATGACCACAATAGGTATCCCCTCATCAGACTGCCCCTGTACCAAAGAAGCTGCTGAAGCGAGCTCATCAGCAACAGCAATGGGAGAAGCTTGCAGTACATACCCGTACAGATCTGATTCTCCCGCTCTCACCCATATGGGGGTTAACCCTGATAACCCAACAGCAGTTCCTACCGCTCCTGATCGCAAGGGCCTTCCCTGGGTATCGCTGATGATGACTGCCACATTTTTCTCTGTTTCTTTCTCAAGTACTCTTCTGATCTGTAAGGCAGTCTTATCAGGATCTTCAGGTAGTAAAGCCACAAAATCTACATCTCCTTTAACATTGGAGTGGTCAATCCCACAGCTGGCACAGATGATGCCATGTTTGGTCTCTGCTATAATGGGTCCTTTTCCCACTCGAACGATTTCCACTGCTTCTCTTAAGATCAACTCGCATAATCGGGGATCTTTCCCTGTTTCTTGGGAGAGTTTGTGTGCTTGTGCAGAGGGATGAATCTCTCTTAAATCGATGATGTTCCCTTCTGCCTTTGAAACAATAGTCTGGCAAATGACAATAACATCTGAATCTGAAAGAGAAATATCACCTTCTTTGAGGCATTTCAATAAAATTTGGCCTATATCATCTCCTTTCTTGATAAGGGGGATTCCAGGAACGGGTATGATCTCTATTTTCTGAGAAGTACTCATAGTATAACGTTTAATAGGACTTTTTTAAAGATTGCGATTCTCAAGATGTGTAACAGATGTGGTCTTGAGGGTACCTTCCCAAACGCTCACATTTTTTTCCGAAAGATTTATAAAGGAATACCTCCTTTAGGTAATGCTGGTTCTGTAATTTCTATGAACTGGTTTTCTGGGTGGTTTCCTATGGATGCAAAAAAGGGAACTACAACTGTAGTACTTGTGTGTAAGAACGGTGTTGTCCTTGCTGCAGATAAACAAGCATCTGCAGGCAGCGTCATTGCTTCCAGGACAACACGCAAGATATTTCAGATCGATGACCACATGGCAGTCACTATAGCAGGTAGCTTAGGCGATGCACAGAATCTGGTGAGTTTACTCAAGGCTGAGATAGCGCTGCGGAAAATGGGAGAACCACACGTGAGTACGAAGGCAGTAGCTTCTCTGACGTCTCGCATACTCCATGGGAATAGAGGTTACCCGTATATTACCTGGTTGACACTGGCTGGATACGATGAGAACCCTCGTGCCTTTTCTATCGGCCCCTTTGGAGGGGTGAACGAGGATGTGTACATCGCAATAGGATCTGGCATGCAGGTAGTTCACGGAATACTGGAAGACCAATTCACAAAGGGGCTGGATCTCGATGAAGGGATCAACCTAGCAGTGCGAGCAATTCGCTCTGCCCAGAACCGAGATCTAGGCACTGGAGGAGGAATTGCAGTGAGTGTGATCACGCCAGCAGGATACAAAGAATTCTCAGAAGAAGAGATACAAAAGAGATTGTAAATATGTAAAGGTGATTCTTTGACTTCAGAAGAAGTATTACAGAACATTAGAGAAGTTGTGAATGAAACTATTCCAATCGGGGCAGTAGTGGCGGGCATTGAATTTGAAGGCCCCGATGTGGTAATCTACTCCCGCAACCCCGGCGTGCTCATTGACGACAGTAACTTAATAAAGAACATGGCCAGAACTCTGCGGAAACGCATTGTGATTAGACCCGACCCCTCAGTGTTGACTGATGAAGAGACTGCTGTTGAAGGAATAAAATCCATTGTACCTGGAGAAGCAGAAATCACCAGCATCAGCTTCGACCACAACTCGTACGAGGTCATCATCGAAGCAAGAAAGCCAGGACTGGTCATTGGAAAATCAGGAATAACCCTGCGAGATATAGCAAAGAAGGTGCGCTGGGCACCCAGGGTGGTGAGAACTCCACCCATAGAGTCCAGTACCGTGCGGGGGATTAGAGAAACGTTAGAGAGGGAGACTGAAGAGAGAAGGGATATTTTGAGGAGGATCGGACATCGAATCTACCGAAAGGAGGATGTGAGATCCGAATGGGTGCGCATAACTGCCTTAGGCGGCTTCCGTGAAGTGGGAAGATCCTGTTTGCTGCTGCAGACACCAGAATCCAAGATTTTACTGGACTGTGGAGTTAATGTAACGTCCGATGATCCAAACATTGCATTTCCGTATTTGGCTGCCCCTGAATTCAAGTACGTGTTGACGTCTGGGGACTTGGATGCTGTTGTGGTCACTCATGCTCACCTGGACCACTCAGGGTTCATCCCCTTTTTGTACAAATACGGGTACGATGGTCCCGTGTACTGCACCCCACCCACCAGGGATTTGATGACTTTGCTGCAGCTGGATTACATGGATATCTCCCAAAGAGAGGGGAGAGATGTTCCGTATTCCAGGAAGGAGATAAAGGATGTGGTCAAGCATACCATAACGCTGGATTACAGAGAGGTGAGAGATATTGCACCTGATGTGCGATTGACATTGCACAATGCAGGACACATACTGGGAAGTTCCATCGTCCACTTACACGTAGGGAATGGATTACACAATGTTGCATACACAGGGGATTTGAAGTACGATTACACGCGATTGTTCGAACCTGCCAGTACCAAATTCCCGCGATTGGAAACCTTAATCATTGAGTCCACCTACGGTGGGTACAATGACAGAATGCCTCCCCGCAGTGAAAGTGAACGGCACTTGATCCGCATCATTAACGAGACCGTATCCAGGAAAGGAAAGGTTTTAATCCCTGTTTTGTCTGTTGGGAGAGCGCAGGAGATCGTGGTGGTCCTGGAAGAATACATACAGAGAGGCTACTTTGAGGGTGTTCCTGTATGGCTGGACGGCATGATCTGGGAAGCTACAGCAATACACACCACCTACCCGGAGTACCTATCCAGGAGGTTACGGCACCAGATATTCCACCAGGGGCACAACCCGTTTTTGTCTGACATCTTCGATGCAGTTGGTGATTCCAACCAGAGAAAGGAGATCATAGAAGGAGGTCCTGCCATCATTTTGGCCACATCGGGAATGTTGATTGGCGGACCATCAGTAGAGTACTTCAAGTCACTGGCAGATGATCCTGCCAATACGTTAGTGTTTGTGTCGTACCAGGCTGAAGGCTCTCTGGGTTCACGAATTCAAAAAGGGTGGAACGAGATCCCCTTAAAAGGAGAAAACGGGAAAACAGAAGTGATCAGGGTAAACATGGATGTGTATACTGTGGATGGATTTTCTGGTCACTCAGATCACACCCAGCTGATTAACTTCGTACGGAAGATCAACTCTCGACTGGAAAGAGTGCTGACCAACCACGGGGATGGTTCCAAATCCATTGAATTGGCCAGTATTATCTACAAATCATTCAAAAAAGAGACCCGTTCACCGTTGAACCTGGAAACTATCAGGTTAAGCTAATCGGAGACCTCTGAATTATTTTTCTTTTTTTTATTTGGTAGTCCTTTTTCTGGTTTTTTATTTACACTGTAAAAGAATTGTCCTGGAGTATTAGGGAATGCTGGTATAGATATACTCGCTGAATATAGTGGAATTGATAAAATGAACAGACAGTGAGAAAATACTCCATCTAACAGATTAAAAATATCTGTGAAATTCCAGATAAAAAGGGTATTGCCTCATATCAGTATACTTTGATCAGGCTCAAAATTTAAAAAGTGACATATACATTCTGTGGAATCTGTCATAAAAATATTTTAATACCTTATTGTGATTTTCTTCGCCAAAATCCTTGTAATTCTTCAATTTTTTCCTTATCAAAGAGACATGAGAATCTTCTTTGACAAAGTGAAAAACCTGTGTGAAGAAAGTGTCGCTGAAGCAGTTTTTCATGGAAGATATCTGATTTATTTTCTTTTCATTTGTCATCAAAAGTTTTATATAGAGCATTTGAATACTATAAGTAATGCTGCATCCGGTACGAGTGATACTCAAAGAGAGGTCTACTGCTACACGAGAGTTGTTACGGGACGCTGTAGAAGACATGAAAAAGAGCGAATCCACCGGTTGTATAGCTCTGTACATGCCTGAGGGAGAGTACATTATCACATTTTTAGATGGGAAATTAGTGACCATTCTGGGTCCTTTGTCTGCAACATTAGATGTCCTCTTGGAGAGGGCTGAACATGGGGAGATATCTGTTTTTACTGTAGAAAGAAAGATTTTCAGTGACTATATTGGGTATTTAGAGAGAAGAACTCCTTATACAGGTAATGGGATGCCTTTGAATGACTTATTGGTGGATTTAGTAAACAAAAAGCATACTGGTACCATTGAAGTGATGAAGTCCAGTGAGGAAGGGCTCATATTTCTGACTGACGGGGTACCAGAGATTGCCTTCTACTCAGATGGGGGGAGAACCCTTTCCAGTACAGACGCTTTAGAAAGCATCATGAAGATGGCAGAAGAGACTGATCCTGACATTACGGTGTATGGTGCAGTTGAGTCCATAGATTCTTTGAGGGGAAGTATACCTGTGGCCGAGATGAAGGTGCGGGGATTTTTCTTCAATGCGTTGAAGTCCCACATACAGGGTAACGTTGGGGAGGAGGCAGCTTCTTTATTCAGCAAGAGAATAGGGCGTTCAAGATACTTTGATCTGTTCATGTATCCTCTGGAAGAGTTTATGAGGGCTACAGAAAGTGCTAACAGTATACTGGGATGCACAGATTTTGAATTGGGGAAGGCAGTGTACCCGGATTTTAAGAAATCTGTTTTAGGACGTGTGGTATTCTTCATGGAGAATGTGGATACGCCTTCTGACCTGGCGAAGATAGCACAGACAGCCTGGAGGACCGCGACAAATTACGGGGAGAGATGGGTGCACGAGGACACGGAGGGGAGGATTGTCTTCAGGATAAAAAATGATGGGGACAGGTGCGAGCGGTTGAAAGGTGTTCTAGCTGGGGCCATGGAGAGCATTGGATATGAGTGTACCGTAAAGGAGACTGAATGTGAGAAGAGGGGCGGGAGATTTTGTGAGTTTGTAGTGGAATGGGACCCTAGAAAGTAGAGGTGAAAAGTAAGGTTGGAAATTATGTTACGTCTTTGTACCTTACGCCAAATAACGTTGGCACAACTTTTTATGGAACCAAGAGGAAATACCACGTACAGTTGTGAGAGAGTCCCTTCAAGCTCCTCTCGTACACGGACACATTCATAACAGGAACCACTTGAAGCACCTTCCATGATAACTGGCGTGTTCCTCCGTTTCCTAGACAATTCTATTCTCCGAGGCTGTCTCATAATTCAAAATTTCTTAGAAAATAGGTGTTTTCTCATCTGTCAATAGAGGTATACCAAATATGAAAGAGAAGAAAGGACATTTATTGAATGTCAAAACGCTTTCTGGGACAGCCTCCTCCCAAGTTTATATATTTTAGGTAGAATTAATTGTGCATATCCTCAAGCCTCATATATAATCAGTTTTGGCAATTAAGTTATTTAATTCACTAATTAAATTAATACAGATGTTTTTATCTTTTATATCCTGTTATATCCTACAAATATGGTAATAAAAGGTTTAGGGTTCATCATTTTCTTCTGTTACCTATCAATCATTTCTGGATTTCTTATAGCTGATAAGGTAGTATACAATAGGGATTCCCATCACAATGACAATTAGAATTACAGCAAAAAGCGGAATCGGAGCAAATGGTTCTGGTGGTGTCGTAGGTGGAAGAATGTTATACATTATCTCTTCTGCAAAACTAAGGAGCCTACTGCAACAAGAAGTGCCACAAGTAGTGTTCCTATGCAGAATCCTTTCTTCATTTCTTCTTGTGTTTTCCGGATCCATTCGTCACATTCTGCTGCTTTCTCCGATTTTACGCTCAGATAAATTTCTCTAGCTTGCTGAAAGTAGTCCAGGGCAGCCTCGTAGTGTTCATTCTCAAACTCCTCTTTTCCTCGATCAAACAGTGAATCAGCTTTGCGAACCTCCCTCATTGCTTGGAGGTTGCAGCAGTAGATATCAGATTTACCATGCCTACCATCATCCCATACAACAATATCTCCGTAGATTGCTGGCCACCCTTGATCACCAATGTCTGACCCTATCTGAAACTCTTCTTCTGTAGAAAGATTATACCCATGGATGCTGTACCTTCGATATCTCTGATGGCGATCATTGGCAGAATCCATCCACACAACAATGTTTCCATAAATTGCTGGCAACATTTGATCGTTTGAATCTGCAATTATGGGGAATTCCCCCCCTGTGGAAAGATCATATCCGTAGATATCTCCCGAACGGTAGTCACCACGTTTACTATTCCTATAATCTGCCCACACAACAATTTCCTCGTAAATTGCTGGAGATACTTGATCACCTGAATCTTCTGTTATTTGGAATTCTTCTTTCGTTAAGAGGTTATACCCGTAGATATCGTAGTTTCCATTCCTGTAATCTAGCCATATAACAGTATTACCGTAAATTGTTGGAGAACTTTGATTACTTGTATCTTCTGCTATCTGGAATTCTTCTTTCGTTGAAAGGTTATACCCGTAGATATCGTAGTTTCCATTCCTGTAGTCTTCCCATATAACAGTATTACCGTAAATTGTTGGAGAACTTTGATTACTTGGATCTTCTGTTATTTGGAATTCTTCTTTTGTTACAAGATCATACCCGTATATATCGTAGTTTCCGTTCCTGTAGTCTTCCCATATAACAGTATTGCCGTAAATTGCTGGCTTTTCTTGGAAACTTGGGTCTATTGTTATCTGGAACTCTTCTTTCGTTAAAAGGTTATACCCGTAGATATCTCTGTAATCAGCAAAACTACTGCTATTTCTGCGATCTTCCCAGACCACAATGTCGCCATAGATTGCAGGATACCCTTGAATAAATGGTTCATCCGTTATTCGAAGCTCACATGAGTCTTCGACAGGTAAAAGGAATACTATTAGAGCTGTTACAAATATTCCTCTGATCTTGTTATCTAGTCTCATGATCCCATCCCTCTACGAATCATGCTTCATATTTCTGGAAGATTGAGTCGAGAGTATATAAGCCTTTTGAATGCTTGGGGCTGTCAAATCATTGGGGGTTACTCTGTTACACGTGTAACATTTCAGTGAATTTGCCTTTTCGATCCATAGATCGTCAGAAAAAAGAAATCTATGAGATCAGACAAGTTCTAACACCCGAACCCTTTACAACCCCGAATACTCTCAACTATGTACAGCATTCGTTGAATCTTTCTATCCACTTTCTGAGAGAGTTAAGATGTTCAACAGAAGATCCGTTGAAAGTTATCCCAAAAAAATCCCATATGAAGTTATGCAAATAAGCTTCTATCTCAGCACGAGCTTGGTCATACTCTTCAACGATGTAGTGTCCCAATGGGATTGTCATACTCTTCAACGATGTAGTGTCCCAATGGATCAATGATGGTGACTGTTCTGTTTTCACAATCGTAGACAGCCTCCACGTACGATCTTTGTGACTGACCTGGCAACAACGGAAGTTCCTTTTTAATAATTCTCCCTAAAAGATCATAGGTGTACAGAGTATCGTACCCTGAACCTGCGACTCCCTTGGGTTCTTGTATCGAGGTGATCCATCCCCTGTAGTAATCGTAAGTAACCCTCGTGGAGATTGTGTCGTTCCCAACAGTTGCAGAGACTTCTGTTAAGTATGCAGAAGAGTACTCAGAGGAATAAGTGAAGGTAATAGTATTGGACTCAGCATCAGTAATTGAGGTGACATTCCCGTAGGTATCGTACTGTATGCTGGCAGTATATACGTGAGGATTATTATCAACTGGAACGTATAAGGTCCATGAGAATTTGGTTTTTTCAGAAGGTGATTCAGAAAAGTACAGCGTATGTGACCCATTAGTGAGGGGAACAGGTTTCTGTGCTGTAGTATTCTTTAAATTGGATGTAATTGTTATCCAGTCAGAATTATCAAGATTATATTTAACTTGTACTGGGTACGCTTTCCAGTTGGTGGTCACCGTAAAGGAAGTAGAAGACTGACCAAATCCAGGATTTTTAGTGTAACTCTGATATCCTAGAGTCCCAGGATAGTGTGTAAAGGGACCAATTGATTGGTATCCTTCATCATGTTCGCCATGAACAAAACATGACCAGTGGATAGTGTAGTACTGACCTGACCATCCACTGCCAGAAGACAGCCAACCACATACTATACACCCTGTACCTGGACAGTTGGTGTTATGGCTCTCTGTGTAGGTATCATCTGATGGTAATCCAGTAACCTGCAAAATACCATTTCCCACCACCGTATGCCCTGTCAGATCAACAAGGAAGGAGGTATCACCAGTTTTCTCGTTGAAAGTTCCCGAGAACGTGAGATACGTAGTGGAATTTCCAAAACCATTATTGAGTTGGGTAAGATGGGCTTCTGAATCATGCACTGCATAGATCTCTTCAACATAGGTGTCATCTTGCTTTTCTGCCATACCTAACAGGACATTGTGGACAGAGCTGGGTACACTGGTACTGGAAAAGGCATTGGTGAATTTCTGGATTATAATACCATTGTTATCCACAAAGAACCCGGAAGTGGAAGTATTGGCATAAGAAAAGAATACTTCATGTCCTTCTGCATTCTTATAATAGATTACATTCCCCCAGTTATCGTAGGCAAAATAGATAGTGAAGGACAAGTTGGAGCCATCGTAGTACACTTTTTCCTCTGTAACCTCCTTGTTGGAATTGAATGTGTAAGTATATTTTCTGATTGGAGTTCCCGATGCATTCTTGATAACTCGTTGAGTGATCATTTCATCATCAATAGTGACCTGGCTGGATCCTTTGGTAACATCAGATTCGTTTTTTACTGTGACAGTAGTAGCTGTAATCTCTCCAAATGAGCCTGTGTACGAAAAAACAGTGTGGCGGACCTGATCTGTTTCATAGACCCTCTGATTGGTGACATGATACTTGTAGTAATTGTCGTCTTGGAACCTGCTGTATGTGTACGTGGTGTACCCAGTTGTTGGATACACAATCTTGGATAACAACCAGTTGTTGTGCCCAGTATTATAGTAATAACTGGTCCTCCTGTTTAAGAAGTCCTCCACCCACACCAAACATCCATTGGTATCATACGAGAATTCTATTTCAGCAGAATTGTACACGATCTTCCATAACCGATTGTTAGAGTAACTTAATACAACAAAACGTCCAATCGTGTCAGTAATCGACGTAAGGATACCATCAGTGTAGTTAAAGGTAATAGTATTTTGATCCAAATCCTTGATCTGGGTTAATTTCCCTGATGTTGAAAACTCATATACCATGCCATTGGCCAGCGTGAGCGTGTAGGTGTTATCTCCATTCTTCACCAAAATGAAATGACTGCCCTTGTGGTTCTCAAAGGTATTGGAAATCCATTCAATCTTGTATACGGTGCCACTCCACAGATGTAGATATTTGTCACCAACAAACGGAAAATTTAACTGCCATCCTTTCCCCGCATCTACAGGTGAAGCTTCATACTCTCCCCCATAGGGATTTTCACCATAAAACACTGCAGGTGTCTGATACACCCTGGAAATCACCAAATCTAGCCTTCTTCCCGGGATTGACAGATCTGTCTGTGTTATGGTTAAATGGCCATTGACAGGGTTGACATACTCTCTCAAGTTTTTGAAGTACTGCCCGTAGGGTGCGAGCCCAGATGATTCCCATACATCTTCAAGAGTTTGCATGGAAGGATCTATCACCACAGGGTATACTGCTTTCTTTAACCATTCTAGTCCTTTTTCATCGATAACTTTGTGTAATTCGTAACCTGTTTCAGTCTGTACCAGCTCGTAATGCACATCTGTGCACATGTGACCTTCAGCATCCTTCATGAAGGGAGGCAAAATTTCTACCACTTCTTTATCTTCCTTTGAAAATAAGATTGATCCATCCTCTTCAAAGACGGGTGTCATTCCTTCCCACAAAATTTTTAGGATTAGCCGTTCAAATTGTTTTGATTCTCTCAGTGTTACTGTCTCTGTCAACAAAGATGTATTCGCAGTATAGGATAAATCCACAGACTCAAATACATCACAGACAGAGAATGAACTCACATCAACAGCAGATTTCACATTTTGTACTTCTCCTAGCCCCTGTTCTGGCAATTCTAGTAAAATCCATGCATCTTGAACACTTAATTTCATTGATGTTCCTTTGAAATACACTTTGTAGTAGGGAGAATGAGCCATGTACTCAAATAAAGGGTCATCACTTGTGTGAATCTGCAGTGATTGATACTCCGGCGCCACCGTATACCCATAGTGTTCTTCAATAGCAGGGACTGCATCTTCTAGAGCGAAGTGCCGTAACTGGCCAAGTTGATCTACTCCTCCTTCTTCATGAGGGTGCACCAACAATCCAGCTGAGCTTACCACATGAAAGATAAGGCCCATGCTTAAGATGGACCCAATCAATACCACTTTTCCCGTTTTCACCTCTCCACCTCTTCAATTTTTGACCACAATACGTGTTTTATTTTTCCTCTTCGGATAGTTCGGTTAAAATACTGCACATTTTTAAACACCCTTCCATATAAATCTTGGCTTTCCAGCAATAGTAACACTACTTACCACTTATAATACACATAATAGAAGGGTAATCTTCTGCCGACAAATCCTTCCTCTAAAACTCTTACGTGGCTGTTTTCCAAATATGCGTACTGGATATCTCGCTTTTTTGGTTTCACTTGTTGACCTTCTTCAACCACAGGAATATCCAAGGGTGTGCCATCTGAGAAAAGACGCAGTAAAGACCAGTCTGCAAATTCATTGCTGTACAATTCCTGACGAGCAGACAACCATCTTTCTACAGTGTGAGATCACCATGGTTGCATCAGAGGATGTCTATTTACGATTCAGCATTCCAATCTTCATTATTTTTGGTGAGTGGAGATTGCTGGATATATCCTGTTGCTGATTTGAACTCTTCTATTCCTACGTCCATAGGCTCTTCTTCTTCCAGAAAAACTCTTTCATAACACTTGTTTTCAGCACCTCTGAACTTTTCAGCCCATTTTGTCTTCTCTGTTTCAGGAATGAAAGACATAATTTTCTGTTGACGAGAATTAATTGAATTTTTGTATTCTTTTATTATTTCTTTTAATTTTGAAATAATTTGTCTTAGCTCCTTTGCATCTGCCTCTGCCAACTTATATCCCTTTGGCAGTTCTGAAATCTTTTTGTCTAGTCTCTTTTGGGCATACTCCATTGCTTTCAGATGATACAGTATCCAGTGATAACTACCTTTAGAGCTGGTATCACTGGCCATCAAAATCACCCTGTTCGAATTTTTGGTCTTTGCGGCAATGCAAAAGAGAAAGAAGAAGTCTCTTATTCCTATATGAAAGTCCTCTACCGCTGGATAGAACAACATCTTTCATAAGATCGGCTGCTTTTCGGAGTTTATAAATTCTCTGGTAAACAGGGATTGTCAAATTCTCAGGGGATGGAATCTACTAGGGTTTATGAATTGTCCCTTTATAGTTGAATTGTGGATGAAATGACAATTTATCTGAAATATTACACATGTAAAAAATACACCTTTAAAAATGAAAAAGAAATATAATGTTAGGGATCCAAAAAAGTTATATTAAGCCCCGGGCGGGATCCGAACCCGCGACCTCCCGCTTACCAAGCGGACGCTATACCAGGCTAAGCCACCGGGGCATACATGTTTATTATCATGTGGGTATTTAAATATTGCGCAATGTGCAGAAGGTGCTAAGAGTGAACCCATCTGACAGGCAACAAATCAGGGTACACCCTAGTCATATACTTTTCTTTATCTACCAATACCTTCTCTCACAAGACTTGTGATTGACCAAGCTCCTGTAGATTGCATTTTCTTTATGAGAAAACTGGAAAGAAATACAAGTAGTGGTGGACGTACTGTTAACAGGTTCTTTGCTGCCATTTTTGATACTTCAGATTTCGAGAGAAATAAGAATCCTGAAGAGTTCGTAATGCTGAACAATCGAGGTAGAATCCAATGAACTGCAATTATCGAGGGCTGCATCTGCCGCCCCTGTTACACGTGTAACAACAAATTTTCCAGTGAAGACAATACTCCAGAGCATCTTCAAACCATAACTCACTCTTGCTCTCACCTACATACTCTCACTAGAATTTTTCGACGAAAATATTAACAATTTTTTCATCTAAAATCTTCAGATTATCACTTTCTTATTTTTTGAGATTGACATTCCCATGATTTGCATTCGCCTATTCAGTTTTTTCATCCCGTATCGGAATCTGGTGCAATTTTATTAGTTTTTAATTATCATAAAATACCATATTTACAAGATAAAAGAAGAGTATGTCAACGGTGATGTAAATGAATGTCGATACACTAACCTTTGGCATAAGAAACACAACACTCAATATGGGAACCCTTCCCTGTGGGCCAATTCCCACAGACCCTCCCTCACCCAAGTAGAGTGTTCACTATTTGAAACTTTCTTTTTTTCTTTTAATTTCTTAGATCCCCTTTACATTGAATTAAAAAATCCATTTCTGATCATTACGTTTTTTCCAACATATCTGTCCTTAATATTCGCCATTTTGCATGTATTGTATTTAACCTCTTTCACATGTACCTGATTCTGATCTAGATGAATCAGTATTTGAGTCTAAAAACAACATTGAACGATACAAATAGACAATAACATGTCGAGGTGATGACAAATGAATGAGGTCTTCACGTTAAATCTCGGCATGAAGATGGTCCCTTGTGGTCCAATCCCCAGGGATCCGCCCTCCCCCGCATAGGATGGGCACAGTGTGAGGTCATGAACCCGGGTTTCCCTCACTATTTTTTACTTTTTGGTTCCTCCTTAAATGCAGAATAAGAAAATTTTTGATTATTGTGGAATCACCTCAAAACTGAAATGAGCAGATGGATATCACAGTTGAAATTCTCGAATCCATCTTTAAAATGCATGAGAATCATTCACGAGGGAACCTTTATCTTAATTTTATCTTAATTCATGGATAGAAAGATTATGGAAGATAATGCCACATTTCCTGGTGCTGTAACCATCTAATTCATAATTATTTCTCTGCTGTTCTTTCGTAAAGAAAAGGACAAATCTACTGATGTTACACGTGTAACAAAATCGGACAATGATCAACGATGGCAATCCTTCTCGTCATGTTACGGGGTTGTCAAATTTTCGGTGGATGGACTTGGATTTGAAAATTGTCTTTTTATAGTTTAATTATTGGATAAATGATATATTATCTGAAATTTTACATATGTAACACTTTGACCTCCAAAGAGTTGACAACCTTCTTGAACAAAACCTTTATAAGTAATGAATATATATTCATAATATGCCAAGACCACGGCAATGCAGACGGGTTCGACGTGGACCAAAGTGCACCTATTTTAAACCACGAGGCGTGGGAATAAAGTTCTTAGAAGAAGTTGCACTACAAGTGGACGAATTAGAAGCTATCCGGCTCGTGGATTTAGAGGGTAAGGAACAGAAAGAAGCGGCTGAGATCATGGACATTTCCCAGCCCACGTTACACAGGATACTAAAAGAAGCACGAAAAAAGATTGCAGATGCCTTGGTCTCTGGCAAAGCCCTCCGCATAGGAGGAGGTGATTATGTTATGGTCAATAGAAAGTTTAAATGTTATGATTGCGGTCATGACTGGGAGCTCCCTTACGGAACAGGGAGACCTGAAACCTGTCCTGCATGTGGATCAGTAAACCTACACAGAGCTCCCGAAGATAGAGGATACGCTCGAAGAGGAATGAGAGGTCCACGAGGAAGAGGGCGCTCTCTTTAAAGGTGATTCCATGAAAAGACTTCCCAAAAACAAAGAAATTCAGGATAACCTAAAAGATATCAACCGCATCTTGGTGGTTATGAGTGGAAAAGGTGGAGTAGGAAAGAGTACAGTAGCAGCAAATTTAGCTTTAGCCTTTTCTTTGAAAGGGAGTTACGTGGGATTGTTGGACTGTGATATTCACGGCCCTTCCATTCCGAAATTATTGGGAATTGAAAAAGCTGCTCCCGAAGCTTCAAAAGAAGGTATTCACCCTATTATTGTTCCTCCCAATGTGAAGGTGATGTCCATGGCTTTTTTGCTGCCTAGTACAGACTCACCCGTGATATGGAGGGGGCCTGTCAAAATGAAAGTGTTAAAAGACTTTCTGGGACAGGTGAAATGGGGTGTACTGGACTACTTGATCATTGATCTACCACCAGGAACGGGAGATGAGCCGTTAAGCATTGGACAGTTGATCCCTGATTGTGATGGGGTGATCATTGTGACCACTCCCCAGGATGTAGCATTGCTGTCAGTGAGAAAGTCTATTACCTTTGCTCGAACATTGGGTATGCCTCTTGTAGGTATAATTGAGAACATGAGTGGGTTTATGTGCCCTCATTGTTCCAAAAAAGTGGATATCTTCGGATCAGGAGGCGGTGAAAAGGCAGCAAAAGAGCTTAATATACCATTTCTGGGTAAGATACCGTTAGATGCAAAAATTGTGGAAAGTGGAGATGAGGGGAAACCCTTTGTAATCTTTCAGAAGGAAAATGTATCTTCACGCGCTTTTTCTGACATTGTGGAGCGCATTGAAGACATAGTTAAAGCTCAAGTGAAAGTATAGGAGGTGATATAATGAAAATTGGTATTCCTGCCACAGGTGAAACGTTAGAGGCAGTAATTGATCCTCGGTTTGGGAGGTGTAAGTTCTTTGTTATTGTGGATACAGATACTATGGAGGTTCGTGCAGTTTCCAATTCGGGCGGAAAGGCTGGAGAAGGAGCAGGTATACAAGCGGCTCAAACGCTGGCCAATGAAGATGTACAGGCGGTCATTGGTGCTAATTTTGGTCCCAATGCATTCATGACTCTGAAATATGCGAACATTAAGGTGTATAACGGAGAAGGGACTGTTTTACAGGTAATTGAACAGTTCAAGAAGGGGGAACTGCAGGAAATGAAGGGTTCTAATGTACCCAAGAAAGCAGGACAATTTACTAGGTGATTGCATGAAGATAGGTATACCAACACTGGGGAGTAGAGGATTATCAGAAGAGATCAGCCCTCACTTTGGACGGGCTCCCACGTTCACGCTATATGACGTAGAGACAGGAAATGTGAAGGTGGTGAACAACACCAGTGAGCACATGGGAGGTGTAGGAAAGCCTCCTGAAACCCTGCGGGAGTACAACGTGGATGTGATGGTGTGTTCCGGGTTAGGGCCTCGAGCTATACGCATGTTCGAATCCTACGGGATTCGGGTGTTTGTTGGAGCTTCCGGTACAGTACAGGACACTATAGATTTGTGGAAGGAAGGAATTTTACAGGAAGCTACTGATGAGAATGCGTGTAAGATGCACAGACATTAAGGAGGTGATAAAATGCCACGAGGAGATGGAACTGGACCATTAGGACAGGGGCCGAGGACAGGAAGGGCTGCAGGATACTGCGCAGGGTATAGTGTCCCTGGTTACATGAATCCTGCAGGACGCGGGTTTTCAGGACGCGGTGGACGCGGGAGAGGATTCCGCTGGTACTGGAGGGCTGCTTACCCACCAGCCTATCCTGCACCACCTGCTGCTGTCCCTCAGCCTGCCTTTTACCCTATGGAACCGAAAGACGAGGTTAAGTATCTGGAAGGTGTGGCTGCACAACTCAAAAAAGAGCTCGAAGCAATTCAAAAGCGCGTTAGTGAGCTCTCGACAGAGTAAGCAGCCCTTCTTCCTTTTTTTTGTGATAGTATGCACATCAAAATACTCTACGACAACAGAGCGGAAAGAGGATTTCTGGCCGGGTGGGGCTTTTCCTGCCTTGTAGAGGGTGAGAAAAAGGTCTTATTCGATGTAGGATGGGATCCCCACGTGTTATTACACAACATGGGACAATTTAACATAGACACAAAGGATATTGGTGCTATTGTGCTCTCGCATGGACACTGGGATCACATTGGAGCACTTCCTGCAGTTCTATCTAGTGAAAAAACAGTTTATGTTCCTGAATCATTTTCAGAAAATTTAAAACGTGAGATATCTGCTCGAGCTTCGCTTGTGGAAGTGTCCGGCAAAATGCAGATTACAAAAACTGTTTCAACCACTGGCGAATTAGGAGGTACTATCAAAGAGCAGTCTCTCATTGTTGAAAGTGAAAATGGCAGTTGTATTGTGACGGGCTGTGCTCACCCTGGACTGGAGACGATTATTAAGGCGTGCAGACCTCAAGAATATGCCGTCATCGGGGGATTCCATGGGTTTTCCCAGCTTAACATACTGAAAGATACATTCATGGTGTGCCCCTGCCACTGCACGCAACACAAAAAAGAAATTCAGGAATTGTATCCTGATAAATACCGGCACTGTGCAGCAGGGTGCACTCTGCAACTAGGTGATCAACTATGAAAATTGCAGTAGCATCTGGAAAGGGCGGTACAGGGAAAACTACCGTATCTGTCAATTTAGCACTGTCTTTGGGTAACGTCCAGTTAATAGACTGTGATGTAGAAGAGCCTGACTGCAACGTTTATCTGCACGCAAACCTTGAGAACCGGGAAGAGGTCTATTTACCAGTTCCAGAAATTGACAAAGAAAAGTGTACATTCTGTGGAAAATGCAGTGAATTCTGTAACTATAACGCATTGGCTATCTTTCCCACAAATGCTTTAGTATTCACAGATTTATGCCATGGATGCGGTGGATGTTTTATTTTGTGCCCAGAAAATGCACTCATAGAAAAAAAGAAGCTCATCGGAGTAATCGAGCACGGGACAAAATCAGATATAGAATTCATGCGGGGCGTTCTGAACATTGGAGAAGCTATGGCCACGCCAGTGATCAGAGCATTGAAAAAGAAAATTAACAACAAGAACCCAGTCATTCTAGATGCTCCTCCTGGAACTGCCTGCCCTGTCATAGAAACCGTATCTGACTGCGATTTCTGCCTTTTAGTGACAGAGCCAACGCCCTTTGGGCTGCATGATCTAACTTTGGCAGTACAACTGACCAGAGTTTTGAACGTGCCCTGTGGAGTGGTCATCAATAAAGCAGGAATTGGGGATGATACTGTAGAAAGATACTGTCAGAAGGAGGGCATCCCCGTGTTGATGGAGATACCGCACAGCAGAGAAATTGCTGAATTATCTTCTCAAGGAATACCCTTTGCTGAGAAGATGCTGTCGTGGAAGCAAAGATTTCACAAATTATTCACTGACATCGAGGGGATCATATGAAAGAGATCGCCATCATATCGGGGAAAGGGGGAACAGGAAAGACCACGGTAACTGCTGCTTTTGCCGGGCTATGTGATGCTGTTCTGGCAGATTGTGACGTGGATGCCTCCAATTTACCCTTGGTTTTAACCCCACAAATTGTGAGAGAAGAAGAATTTAGGGGCTCATTCGAAGCAGTAAGAAATCCCGATCTGTGTATTGCATGCGGTGAGTGTAAAAAAGTCTGCAGATTCGGGGCTGTAGATGATGATTACAATATTATCCCGGTAAAATGTGAGGGATGCGGCACCTGTACTTTGGTATGTCCTGAAAAAGCACTTACATTAACAGAAAAGATCACTGGTAAGGTGTTTGTATCTGATACCCGGTTTGGACCCATGGTGCACGCAGCATTACTCATAGGGGAGGAAGCGTCCGGCAAATTGGTGACTAAAGTGAGAGATGTGGCTGCAGAACTGGCTGATACGAAAAACAAGGAGTTAATATTGATTGATGGTTCCCCCGGAATTGGCTGTCCTGTCATTGCCTCCATTGTAGGGACAAGACTGGTGGTAATAGTGACAGAACCCACACTATCTGGTATCTACGATCTGGAGCGAATATACAAAGTGGTGGACCATTTTTCTATTCCCTGCTGTGTGTGTATCAACAAGTATGACATCAATACAAAGAATGCACAAAACATTGAGTCCTGGTGCACAAAAACTGGTATTCCTGTCGTGGGGAAAATTCCATATGATACACGTGTAACAGAAGCCATGGTTTCCAGAAAAACCATAATTGAATACAACGGGAGCATATCAAAAGAAATCGAAAATACATGGGAAAAGATACAAAAGATGATGTAGAAGAAGTTTTATAGGTGTTTCTCTCACCTTTGTTACACGTGTAACATTCTCTTGTCTCTTACAGATCGATTGAAAAGTTCTAACCTCGCACCACAATCTGCCTCATGAAAAAGCCTTTTATTGTTCTGTACAAAGGTGATTCCATGAAATATAACTATCCTGAAATGGCACGAAATATGGTGAGCCTCCTTGAAAAGGGAGTTACATCTATCCTGGGAACTACACAAGCCCAAAAAGTGACTGGTAAGGGTGCAGGAGGAGAGACCAAATACATTGATAGAGTGGCAGAAGATGCAGTCATTACCTATTTGAAGGAAAGTGATATAGACTGCCAGTTAGTAACAGAAGAATCAGGAATAGTCGGTGAAGGCGATACCACGATCATCTTGGATCCTTTAGATGGCACTACCAATGCATTGTCAGGTATACCATTTTATTCAGTATCACTAGCTTTCTGGGGGGAACGAAGGTATGGGTTCGTAAAAAATTTGCATACTGCAGACATGTACGAAGCCTTCCAGGATGGAGACCCGTTAAAAAATGGGAAAAAAATCCAGCCAAATTGTACAGAATCTATTGCTTCAGCGTACATTGGTGAAGGATTCCAAAAAGTTATGCCATTAATCGATGCATGGAGGTGTTTTGGTTCTCTCGCTTTGGAACTCTCGTACGTGGCAGAAGGGAGGCTGAAGGCTTTAGTAGATTTGAGAGAGAAAGCGAGAATTGTGGATATAGCTGGTGCACAAGTCATTGCAGAAGCTTGTGGGATAAAGGTTACTGACAAAAAGGGAAACCCCCCATTTGCTGATGGATTTTTTGATGAAAACCGAAATTTTAAGGGTGAAAAGATCATCTGTGCACTACCAGAGCTTCATGAAAAGATTTTAAATGCTTTACAGGAATAACTGATTAACCAAAAATTCAGTATACGACTTCATAAAATTTTCTATTTCGTTCCCACAAGATGATGAGAAATATAAACCGAGATTATCCAGATAAAATCGTGAACAAGCTCTCATTCGGGATTGTCAAGACTTCAGGGGATGGCTCATGATTGATTTCTTGTATTGTCGATTTCTCTAGTACTGCATGAACTTAAGACATTATTTCATGATGTTACACGTGTAACAGAACGAACATCCACAGATTTGACAGCCCCTCTCATTCAATAGATTTAAAAGATTACCCTGTAACAGTGCGCATGGAAGATTCTTCAAAGTTCGTACGCGGATTTTCCATCACTGCTGTCGGCGTTGTGTACTCATCTGCCATGCTCTACGTAAGTAGGCTAGTGGCTATCAATTTATTGGGTCCTGTACAGTTCGGGTTATACTCTTTAGCGTTCATGGTTCCCTCTACTGCCTACTTCTTTCTACTGTTTGGGTTGGACGTCACAGCTGCCCGATACATTGCTCACAATTTAGGAAAGAACAATGAAGAGAAAGCCTTGAAATGTGCTCAAACTATTTTTGTCGTAAGAATATTAGTAACAATCCCTTCAGTTATTATATTTATTGTATTATCACGACCGCTTGCTCAACTCCTTGGGGAGGATGTTGTTGCTGGGATACAGCTGATGTCCGTATATGTGGGCGTGTATCTAGTGGTAAACTACTTACTTTCAGTACTCCAGGGGTACTTTTTAATAAAAGAAAGAATCAGTATTGAAGCTTTTGTCCATACATTTAATGTGATTCTCTTGGTTTTTATCGTCTTTTGTGGATTTGGGTATATATCACCGATTTTGTCCTTTGCGATTGCCTTCAGTTTTGGTTGTGGACTCTGCATATACTTTCTGAGAAAAGCTTCAATCCCTGTGTTCCACTTCAAGTTTGAGGGAGTTAAAGCCTTAAAAGAATATCTCACATTCAGTTTCTACGTGTATGTGTCTGACAGCTTTCACAAAGTGTATGAATGGGTAGGCACCATCGTGATCATGGTGTATGCCATGCCCATAGAAGCAGTGGGGCACTACAGGGCTATGTTCTCTTTAACAAATGTGATCCTTTTAGTTTCGTATGGATTAACCATCGTTTTGTACCCCATGCTGAGTGAACTAAATGCTCGAGAAGAGAGTACGAAGGTTGCCTTTGGTCTCCAAAAAGTTACTAAGATTACCCTGGCATTGTCTATTCCTGCAGCTTTTGGCATGATCTTGGTTTCACTGCCACTGGTTTCTGTGTTCTTCCCCAAGTATACAGATGCTGTAACATTGTTGAGGGTTTTTGCTTTGAGGATGGTCTTTCTGCCTTTGTGGACCATATTTGCCACAGCTTTACTAACGTTGGGAAGGGCAAAAAAGCAAGCGCTCTTATCTGTGGGGTTGTGCGGGAGTGGATTCGTGCTCAGTTTAATTCTTGGATTACACTCTGTGGAGGGAATAGCCCTTGCTAATACAGTTGCTCTAGCGTGTGCTGTTTTTTTCCAGTATTCAATTTTGAAGAGACGGATTTCCACCATGAACGCTGGCCCTGTTTTGACGTTCTGTTTTTCGTCTGCTTTAATGTGCGCTGTTATCTGGCTGATTTTACAGGTTACCACAGGAGATGTGGTGAAAGTGGTCTTTTCTGTGATTTTTGGGGTGGCAGTGTACAGTTTTCTGGTGGTGAAGAGTGCTGCTGTTTCTCAAGAGGATTTAGATTTAATGCGGAGTGGTGTTTCTGTTTTCGGGCGATTTGGAAGGGTTTTAGAATTAGTACTTGATTGTGCTCAAAAGGTTCAAGAATGGTAAAGTGTACGGAGATAGAGACTTGAGGGAGAATCCTTTTTCTTTCCCTTTTTCTCTTTTTCCTTTTTTAGTCTCTAATTACCTTACTGCGACGGCATCAATTTCCACCAGGAAATCCTTCACTAAATTAGCTTCCACACAGGCTCTGGCAGGTTTATGTTCCGAAAAAAAGGTGGAGTAAACCTGATTCATTCTGGAAAAGTCACTGATGTCCTTTAAATACACGTTAACCTTTGCCACGTCCTTTAATGTTAGTCCTGCTTCCTTTAAAATGGCTTCAATATTTGTTAACACCTGCTCTGTCTCCTTTTCTATGCCGCCCTCCACTTTTGAACCAGTTTCAGGGTTAATCCCTACCTGTCCAGAAACAAAAACGATGCCACCTGCTTCTATCCCCTGCGAGTAAGGTCCCACTGGGTTGGGAGCATTCTCTGACTGGATAACCTTCATTTTACCACCTCCTTTATTCTCTCTAAAGCTGTATCAATATCTTCTGAAGATACCATGCGGTGTGTCACCATTCTCACGTGAGTTTCATCCCTTGCGAGACATTTCACGCCCTTTTTCTCTAGTATTTCAATGAATTTGTGGGAACCACCTAGTTTTGACACATCAAAGATGATAATATTTGTCTGGACTGTATCCAAATCAATGGAGATCCCCTTCAACTCTGATAGTCCCTTTGCCAGCTTTTGCGCATTGGTATGATCATCTTTTAGTCGGTCAACCATTTTCTCTACAGCCACAATACCGCAGGCTGCCAGTATACCTGCCTGTCTCATGCCTCCCCCCAGCATTTTGCGTGCTTTTCTCGCTCTTTTGATGAATTCTTCTGAGCCGCACACCATAGAACCCACAGGGGCTGACAATCCTTTAGATAAACAGAACATGACAGAATCGAATTCCTTGGTAATTGTTTTGACATCTGTCTTTAATGCTACAGCTGCATTAAACACGCGGGCACCATCTAAGTGTATTTTTATGTTCTGGGGTTTTACCACGTCGGCTACTGCTTTGATCTGCTCTGGAGTAACTGCGATACCTCCTGCATTGTTGTGGGTATTCTCCAAACATACTAACCTGGTCCTAGGAAAGTGGATATCATCTCCTCTGATAGCTTTTTTCACATCTTCCGGGTATAAAACTCCTTTGTTCCCAGGTACAGGATGAGCCATCAACCCTCCTAAAGCTGCCATTGCTCCCACTTCATACAGGTACGTATGGGACTGGGCTTCCATGATGACTTCATCTCCGCGCTCTGTATGGGCGAGCAGAGATACGACATTGGCTTGAGTACCGCTGGTAACAAATAACGCCTTCTCTTTTCCTATCTTTTGTGCTGCTAATTTTTCGAGCTTGTTCATGGTGGGATCTTCCTGGAAAACGTCATCTCCTAACTCTGCTTCCTGGATAGCCTGCATCATCTCTGGTGTTGGTAACGTAAAGGTGTCACTTCTCAAGTCTACAATTTTCATAGGATAACCTTGGACGACACAGATAAAAGATTAACGGCTTGTACACATGATGTGAACAACTCACGATTTGGAGCTCTCAATTCAGTAAGCACAGTGATAGTTTAAAGGTTCTTGTTGGTCGTTGTCAACGTTGTTACACGTGTAACAAAAATGATTATAGATTATTGCCATATCTATAGTTAGGAGAACGTTGCTAAAAAAGATTATAACCCCTCCGAGGTTGTCAAATTTCTGGGTGTTCAGTCTCTATGCCTCTAGAACTGTCTATTTTTATTGAATCAACAAAAAAATTCATGATAATTCCACTCTTACACGTGTAACATGACAGAGGGAACACCCAAAGACGGGACAACATTTCCCAAACACTTATAAGAGTTGAGGTTTTCTCTTTTACATGGATAGAATGGTTCAAACGCCAGCGAGCATGCCTTTCTTTTTTCTCCTACTCTTACTGCTGCCGCTCTTGTTTGGTATAATTTTTATTAATATCATTAGCATATCCTTTGCTAAACTGGGATTTCCTCCATCTTTTGCTTTTATAATACTATTTGGCTCATTAATTGGCAGCTTCATTAATATACCCCTTAAGAAAGTGGAATCAACAGGTGATATTCTGACGTACAAACCCTCTAAGTATTATGGATGGTTCTTCCCAGAACGGGTCGTAGAGAGGAAGACAGTAACCACAGTGATTGCTGCCAATTTTGGGGGTGCAGTCATTCCTGTCTTGATTTCCTGTGTTCTCATTGTGAGGTTTCCAGAGATGATTCCTTCTATCATCATAGGGACAATAGTGTGTACTGCAGTGAGTTATAAATGCTCGAAACCTGTCCCTGGCATGGGGATTGCTATGCCGATCTTTGTGGCACCTGTAGTGTCTGCTTTGGTGGCAATTGCTCTGGCTTTTGTATTTGGGAGTATGAGAACAGTCGTTGCCTACACGTGCGGTGTTTTAGGTGTTTTAATTGGGGCTGATTTGTTAAATTTAGATAAGATCAAAAAATTGGGAGCTCCTATAGCTTCCATTGGCGGGGCTGGTACATTTGATGGGATTTTTTTGACAGGGATTTTAGCGGTTTTGTTGGTTTAGTGGTATTATGAGCAGCAGAACTCTTGGAAGACTTTTTTTCTTCAACATTCCATAGTGCTCATCTTTCTTTGCTCGAGTTATTATAATCTCTAAAGTCTGTTTCAATGTCTACTGGAGAGATAGAAATTGTATGTGAACCCTGTGGTCAGATAACCTAAAAGAACACCACGCACAGCAGGATAGATGTTGAAAAAAAGAAGGAGGAATGAGTACCCAAGGGCGGTGTAGAGACAGACCCAACTCCTCCTCCATACGTAGAATCTATTACTGCTTTCCCTAACTTAACGTTGAATGAGGGAGATGAATTTACGCCGATGAAAAGCCCCCAACAGCAAATCCGCCTTTGCTCCCTGAGGCACGGGAAGTAGAATCTAAACAATACCATCTCCAACAAAATGGTTCTGGTGGGTCTTGGTCTGGTTTTGCTGGGTTTACTGGTGGGTTTTTAGGTGGTTCTCGATCTTTTTCTGGTGGGTCTGGGTCTGGTGTTGGTGTTGGTGTCTGTTGTATCACCTTCGGGCTTAGAGATAACATATCATCTTTACTTGTTAAATTCCAAGGAAGTTGAGCTGCTACAGATCCCGCAAGTGATATGGTCATTAAGATAGCCCAGACAGTTATTCTTTTCATACAATCACCTCTTTCTGGATTAAGGTCTAATATATTTAAGCTTTGGGTTTGCGTTTTTTGTGCAAACCTGAAGTTTGCCTAATGTAGTGTGAGTGTATTACTCTGAAAATAGATGATACTCGATAATTTCAGGGAAAAACTTATTCAGAACAGGCAAAATGAATCTTAAATAACCTCAATAACTCCCTGAATCTCATCCCATATTTCTGTTAATAACCCCTCAAACTCCTCAGCTTTTGAAAATCCCAAAGGATTAATAAACTTTACAAACTCAATTTCAGAACTCCTATTAAATATCCTCTTCTTTTTCCTAATCTCCTTACTATCTCTCTGTATTTCATATAATACACACGTAAATGGATCAAACACGTCTCCTCTATACTTCTTATCTGAAAAAAACTCCTTTTCTGACTCAAAAAGCACCTGGTTATCATTCTCTCTAAGCTCCAGATTTTTTATGTAAAAAGCTCTACAAAATAAACACCTTATAATGAAATGTAACAGGGTTGGTTTGCAGGTAAACCAATAAAGCTTTATTTTGAAAATTCCCAAAAAGAAACTGAGGTGAAGACAATGAAGGAACTGAAAGGATGGCCATTTGAAGACATAAAACCCCTTAGTGAAGGCCCCGGTCCTGGCCCTGGAAACCCACACTAGATATGGTCGTACCACAATGGGGTAAAGAGAGTATAATGCTCAATTACCCCATTTTCTTCCATTTTTTCAATAAATGTCATGGTGATATTGATATTTTCATGGAATAATGTTATGATTAACCCTTTCTCAAGAGGATATACATACGTTGTACAGGGTAAGCATTTTAGTGCATTGATAATTGATTTTTCACATTTTGTGTGTATCCTAATTAGATTTTTCATATAGAAATCGTATCCCTTGGGAAAAAAGTAATGAGCTACATTGCAACGGGGTAAGACATGTTTATAAAAGTGTTCCTTGACAGTGGAGGAGAAAACACCCGTAATTTCTGATACTTCGGTAAAGGGACGACGAACATTCTCTTTCATAGAATCAAAAATTCTCATGTCTAATTCTTTCCAATCAAGTATACCACATGACTCTCTTTCTAAATTTCCCTCTTCAAATTGGTATCTTAAAACATTTTGTGCTGCTTTATCAAAAGGTAAATGCCAGCCTTGTGGGATAGTAATGCACCTGCATCTCAAGGAGAGCTTTACACAGTAAACCGTGCTATCATCCTGAACAGCCACATCCAAGAAGCCATTGGACATTATGACGCCCAAGAGGTTCGTCCCATTCACATTCCTCAAATCAACAGTTATTTTCTTTTTCTGTCCGACCTGGACGCCAAGGTCTGTGAGTCTCTTAGATTCCCAGGAGTCATTGGGGCTGTTTATGCAGCCAACGTTGAGGGTATCATTACCGTGCTTGTTCCGAACCATAACCTCCAAAACAGCGCCCTGGATTTCACACAGGTACCCTGGCACTGCAAGGTCAGTAAAACTGTGTGCCCAGAATTGGTCGAGCCGATCTTCGCCGAAGTCTCTGGTGCCAGGATCTCCATTGTAGTTGTCGTCTATCCAGGCTAATAACTCACTGCGTGGTTGAGGGCTCTCACTTTCAACAGGAACCTTACAATGCCCAAATGCCAACGTATTTGTTAGGGTCCCAATCTTCACACACACTTCTTTGCACAGTCTTAGTTTTCCATCTATTCCCTGCCGTTTCAATACTTCTTGCAGTTTTTCTACTGTTTTCTGGGGCATGCACTCACACTTCTTTGGAAAGTGGACAGCTTCCGCCCCCTTGTTTTTTGCTTCACTTTTCTTTTTCATTTTTTTGCCTCCATTTACTTATTTTTGCTATTTTTGAATAAGTATTTTTTTATATAAGTCTTTTGGTAGGTTTCTATGCTAAAGATGGATATTTTCCCAGAACTAAGAATAAAGATGTAGATGAAAGAATAAGAAAAAGAATCGCAAAACGAGCAGAACCAGAAAATTCAACAAAAAAGAAAAATAGGTACCAAGTATTCTACGAAGAATCCTGACCATGATTGAAAAAACCAAAATACACCAGAATTCAAAAAATCCAGTAGTAAGAACCCCTTTGGCCCATACTGTTTGGGTTATGAGTCTTTTATTTCGCTTTGCACATTTTGGGTGGCTTTTTCCATGGATAACAGGTGCAAATAGATTAAAATAATCAGATTGATACCCCTCAGTTATTATTTTTCCTCAAAATCCATCACAGGAGAGAATTCAATACTTCAGTGTATGTGAGGCCCCTGAAAAGTTGATATCCATTGCCGATGATGAGCTCAGGAAAAGAATTAGAAGAATAATAGTGATAGAAGCAACGGCCGGAATGTTGCAGGATTTGACCTCAGAAGAAATGAAAGCTTTTAAGGAAGCTGTACGAAGGAGGAATTTCTTCGAATGAACTATATCTTGGATACAAATATAATTACAGCCCATATGGAAAATAACGAGAAAGTAAGAATGAAGCTAGGAGAAATAGCCTTTTATGAAGAAGAAGTTTTCATAAGTGCAATACGCTGCTATGAGATAAAACGAGGGCTTTTAGTTAAAAATGCCACAAGAAAGTTGGATATTTTTGAAGGATTTTGCAGAGAAATCAGAATCCTATTTTTGGATAACCAAGAGATTTTTGATAAAGCGTCAGATATATGGGCAGATCTAGAACAGAAAGGTAGACATGTGAATGATGCGGACACATTGATAGCTGCCACAGCATTGACACAAGACTTACTTGTTGTTTCTGATGATTCAGATTTTCTAAGAATCCAGGATATCACTGTAGAAAATTGGCTGAACCTGGAACCATAAAGGATAAGGACATCTACGTGTTATCGTGAAGATATTGACTATTGCCAAAGATTTTAGACATCTTTGAATACCAAGAACTCTAGAAAACAATGAAAAAAGACAAAATTGTTACACGTGTAACACATTGAGGAATCACCTGAAGATTAGGCAGCCGTTTGGTAGATGGATTTTAATATTCAAATATATGATTGTTAACCATCTTTGGAGTCAATTCTCGTTTTATCATTACTTTCCTTGAAATGGCCACAACTTCTGGCACTGTGGGCAAAATTCCTTGTTCTTGTAGTCAGTATCAGCCAGGACATTGGAAAAATGCATCACACATTTGTGGTTTGGGCAGTGTTCCAGTGAAAAGATATGACCCAGTTCATGTACAGCCTCTTTAATCATCCTCTCTTTTAGAAGGGATCCTTTAAGCCTTGCAGTGGAGATTACAGCATTAGGGCCAGGACCATACCCGAAAATGAAGGTTAACCCTGGAGCATACAGATCGGCAGCAGTAACCAATAGGTTGTGCCCTTCTAACCTCTCTGCCAGGGTGATGAATGGCTGGACCACGTACTGGTTTCTCTTTTTGTTGTACCCTCTTTCAGGGAGGGGGAGTTCATCAGAGATTGTAATGTGAAGTCCCAGAGATTCCAGGTAGTCCTTCAGGATTTCAAGTAGTTCTTTTTTGACCTGTCCCACTGGTACAAGAGATAGGTTATCTTCTTTAAGAGCTCTTGGACGTAAACACGTTAGAGATGTCATCGATGAACCTCCTTTTAAGCCGACCTGTGGGAGAAGGATGGTACCTTCTTTGTTATGCCATCCGATTTCCCACTGGCGCCCGGGGGCAACGTGGATCTGGCCAGTGCGATTTGTCATACCCGTACGCTTTTAATGTCTCACGATAGCACCGACCGCGCTCTTCATGACAACGGTAGAAATCGGAACAGCCCTTGCACGGTCCATCTGGGACTGCAGATTGATTTGGATGTGCAAGTTCCAAAGCCTTTGGTGAGTTCCAGACTTCCATCAACGTCTGGTTGGTTAAATCTCCAATAATAAACTCTTCGTGAAGATACAATTCTTCGCAAATGGTGACCTTTCCGTTGGGAAGCACAACGACACCCCGTCTGTTGGCGGTGCACATAGCTCTCTCCCAGAAGGCAGAAGCTCTTTGGTCTGCGTCGCCACTGTAAGGATCAACAGCTGATCCACTCATGAATAGATTTTTATGAGGGAATTCCTCTTTGATTTTGTTTAATTCTGTCTCAAATTCATGAAGATCGTTAGATGAGCAAAATAAGTCATCGTGGTGTCGATACAATGACCGCCCATAGGGGGTAAAATTGGACTTGAGTGTATGCGGCATCTGAGCAAGATGGCGAGCTAAGGTTGCAGCATCTTTAATATTGCACGGCGTCAACACCGTGTTGGTACGAACCTGAATTCCAGCCTCACCCAGAAAATTGAGGGTTTTGAGTATCTTTTTTCCATAGCCAGATCGTGCTACCATCTTGTCTATGATAGCTGGTGAGAAAGCATCAACGCTGATCTGTATGGTGGACAATCCCATGGCTGCCAACCTGTTCACGTGGTCTCTGGATAATGGGTACTTGGTAGGTATATTAAGGTACATTCCTTCTGCCAATGTGCATTCAATGAAGTCAAATGCATCTTCTCTGCAAAAAAGATCTCCTCCTGAAAATTCTATTGTTTCTATTCCACACTCCTTGGCTTCACGCAACAGACGTTTGTATAATGGTAAGCCAAATTCTGGCTGCTCCTGAAACCCTTCACGATTTGCATAGCAGTAAATGCAGCTCGTAACACAGCGCATCGTTGGCAGGACCAGTAGAGAACAAGGTTTTTTACATCTTATATCTGACATATCTACCTTGTCTGAAGGCACAATGAAGCTATTAGGGTTATAAACTCGTGCTTTCTTTGGATTGATGGTGGATGCATCACCAATCAATGAGCGAATCGTTTTCTCCATGTTCACAGGAAGATCCAGCAAGATTTCAACCCCCTCTGACGCAGTGTGTGAGTCCATATTGAACAAGTACGCAACAGCTTCTTTGATTTCAAAAAGATCACGTTGACCATCAAAAAGTGAGAGCATCACTGCATGCTGCGGATATAAAAATCGGAAAATAGGGTCCTCAATGCTGTCTGCCTGGTTGGCAGAAAAGAGGATGGCCCTACCACCATCTGGTCTTAATTTTACATCAGGATTGAGAATCAACCCCATTGTATCACCTCCTTATAGTTGATTTTAAAATAGGGAAGGGAGCTTCTGGGCGTTCCAAGCCCCTTCCCCATATGGCACAAACCCTCGCACTAGGCAGAGGGGCCGTTGTAACATCCTTTTTCGCAGTTGTAGCACATGGCCTGGCATGTAGGTTCTTCACATGCTGGTTTGAGCATAGGGCTTGGTGCGAAGAATTTAAAGAAATCAAGCTCGGAAAGCCCGGCACCATCAAGACGCTCCTTGATTTCTTCCAGATCATGGAGTTCTTCAGTCACGTTATCACCTCCTTTTTTTACGCTGGAATCCATTCATACAGAATGGGATACCAATACTCCCCAAGAAGCTCCTGCTTGACTGGTAAACGTATTCTTCCAGTGGTGCACTTAGTGCTTCTGGGTTTGGGAGTACTGGTTTACACTATTTGGTCTTTATGCCTTATTTTCTATTTTTATAGGAATTAAAGGCATTACTTCACTTGTTCATCGTTTCTAGTATCTTGAATGAGGACATATATTAAGTAAATTTCTCATGCCAAAAAAGTCAATTTTGGGGAATGGTAATCGAACAATAGTTACCGTAGACAAGGGATGGTCATGACTCCTTGGTTTGGAATTATACCGAAACCACGGTTCTCTCGCACGAGCGTAATTTCTGTTTCAGAATCTGTAAGTGCTTAATTATTTGATCATATTCAGCCTTGAAAAAATTTACCGAAGATAAGTATCTTGCCAAAGCTTTTTCAACTATGTTGTTTTTACCCCTTTAGAGAAACATAATAACATATCAATAGTACTGTGAGTAGACGTCCTGTAAATGTTAAATTATCTAACAAGGGGCGTAGGAATGAACCATGCCATCCAATCCTATCAGGAGAACAATCCAATTGAACTTTAAAAAGACAGTAAGTTCACAAGTGAGTGAGCATACAGTATCTGTATTAAACAGAGGTTCACTTTGTCATGGATCTAATCCTATAAGCTGATAGCTTACCAAAGCTTTTTCAACTAGGTGACAAATGGGGAACAAGAACGCTCACAATCATAGTATCGGCTATCAAGCAGATAGATAAACCTCAGCAGGTGTTACCATGATCCATATATGGGATGAAACCCTCAGAGATGGAGAACAAACCCCTGGAGTAGTTTTAACCAGAGAAGAAAAAATAGAACTCGCAAAAGCTCTAGACGACATAGGTGTTTCAGTAATCGTAGCCGGATTCCCAATAAACTGTGAAATTGAAGCCCAAATAATCAGAACCGTAGCCAGAGAAGGGTTAAACGCTAAAATAGGAGCAGTAGCCCGCGGCCTCAAAAAAGATGTGGACGAATGCCTCAGATGTGAAACCGATGAAATCGTCATCTTCGTTCCCACCTCAGACATCCACATCCAACACAAGCTCAGAAAAACCAGAGAACAAGCTTTGCAAATGATCCAAGACTCCGTCCAATACGCCTCCGACCACGTTACCACCAATTTCGTCGCAGAAGACGCTACCCGCAGTGAATTCGAATTCCTCATTCGCTGTCTCAAAACCGCCCAAGAATCCGGAGCTTCCCGCCTCGTCTTAGCAGACACCGTCGGCGCCATGTACCCTCCCAGAATGAAATCCTTAGTCGAACAAATAAAGTCCCACATCTCTGTACACTTATCCTGCC
>Ga0209636_10000394_pt1 | contig 41567 bp, 41 predicted proteins | sample DeeMarSWOR152_54_FD_187464 | JGI IMG/M metagenome (GOLD analysis project Ga0209636, IMG submission 187464) | Marine sediment microbial communities from White Oak River estuary, North Carolina - WOR-1-52-54 (SPAdes) (version 2) | ecosystem: Environmental > Aquatic > Marine > Intertidal zone >... | reverse complement strand
TCTATCTTGTCTCCAGCTTGTAGAACACCTTCAAACCCTTCAGTGTCTCATGAACAGAAGTCGCGATTTGAAGTATATCGTCCAAGTTAACATTCCTGCCCCAATCATACACATGATCATGAACTCCTTTAACTGGTTCGAATCCAAGAGAACGAAGACGCTCAACAACTTCAACAGGGTTCGCCCCTTCACTGTAAAACAGTATATTCAAATACGTTTTCATTCCAGCACATCTCCACGAAATTTTGAATTCTGATTCTGAAACTCACATTAATTCTTTTCGGTTCGCTGAAAAGTTACAAGAAAAACTTCGTCTGAACAGCCATTGAGCCTGCGGGAATCACCGAAATAAAAACAGCATTCCCTAAACCTATGTACTACTCTCACCTTTTAACATAATTCAAAACAGCATTGGCTCGGTCCTCCGGGATAGATGAGGATTGAAGGAGACGGCTAACCAGTTCGGAAATCGTTGTCAGTGGGCGAAACTTGTAGCCTGACTTTTCAATGTTTTCTTTGCCACTTTGCTCTCTGTCCACCACAACCATCACAGTTTTAATACGAGCTCCAAGCTGTTCAAGGGGTTTTATCCCTTCAAGCTTAGATATTCCATCAGTGACAACATCATCGAAAAACAGTACATGCTCTCCCTCAAACACTTCTCCTCCAGCTGTTCTCCCAGTCACACCATACTTTTTCTCCGCTTTCCTTACCACGACGCATGGCAAATTCACTCGGCAAGCTATGCTAGGCAAGAGCAAAGCACCTTTCAACTCAATCGAGGCTAACTTGTCTATTCTATCAGAAGCCATGATTCTTTTAACCTCATCTGCAATCGCGTCAACGACACAACAAAGATCCTTGGGAGAAGAAAGCAAACATGAAAGGTCGATGTAGTAAGGGCTTAAAGCACCAGACCTAATCCTGAAAGTGCCAAACTTTAGACAGCCGGAACGGAAAAGAGCATCAGCAACCTGAGAGGCGACATCCGACAAACTTAATCCCAAAAATGACTATACACTCCCAGATTTAACACTTACCCGAAACCTGTAATACCCATAAACTCTCAACCTCAAACTTATTTGGTTCTAAATACATTGAATGTTGAAAATCATAGAGGGGCACTCATGGTTATAAACCGAAAACTCAACGGTAACGTTTAAAACTTAATGTTTCTCAAAAAGAAACATTCAGCCACATTTGCGAATGGTGTGGGGAGAAGCCTTCTGAGCTCTTCGGCTACTGCTCAAAATGGTTGAGGTCTGTTGTTTCACGTGTTCAGTTAATACATGTTTGCGGTATCTGTTCGCCTAGTTTTGCTAATTCTCCCTTAGCCATACCCTTACCCACCAAAAATGTTTAAGATGAGATAATTTAAAGTTTACCATATTTGAGAGAGCGCGCTGGGACGTTGTTAATTTCCTCATTTTTCCGCTGCGAAACGTTTATTATTACGCGGTTGTAATTCGTTTGTTGCAACGTAACAAGGAATGGAAATTAGGTTGTTAATGTATGGTAGAATGGAATCAAAGTTTTCATTTGACATACTATTAATAACTTGATGTTCCTTTTCCTAAAAAACGTGAAGCTGAAAAAACAATGGGTCACAGAAAAAAACACGCGCCAAAACGTGGTTCCCTTGCCTATTCGCCTAGGAAACGCGCCAAACATATACTAGGCAAGATCCGCCACTGGCCGCAAATAGAGGCGGATACGCCTAAACTTCTAGGCTTTATTGGCTACAAAGCAGGCATGACCCATCTGTTCACGGTAGAAGATAGGAAACGCTCACCAGATTACGGCAAAGAAGTAATCCGACCAGCAACGATCTTGGAAACACCGCCAATGCTCATATGCGCCGTAAGAGCCTACACAAAAAACTCATACGGTCTCCAAACTCTCACAGAAGCTTGGATGAAAGACCCGTCAGAAGAACTTGAACGTGTACTCACGATGCCTGAAGACTTCAACACGGAAGAAAACCTCAGCAAAATTGAGGAAAATCTGGAAAAAGTCGCGAAAATACGTGTTATTGTAGCTACTCAGCCCAAACAAGCCAGCGTGCCGAAGAAAAAGCCAGATGTGGCAGAGATAGAAATCGGCGGAGGCACAACTCAACAGCAATTTGAGTATACAAAAGGCCTGCTTGGAAGAACAGTATCTCTAGAAGATGTGCTCAAAGAAGGCCAACACGTAGACGTTATAGCCGTATCCATCGGAAAAGGCTTTCAAGGACCTGTAAAACGTTGGGGAGTAAGAATACGTCATCACAAATCAAGAAAAACGAAAAGGGGCGTAGCAACCTTAGGTCCATGGAAACCAACACGGGTAATGTACAGTGTGCCAAGAGCTGGACAAATGGGATTCCATCAAAGAACTGAACTCAATAAGCGTGTTCTAAAAATAGGCACAGACGGAAAAGAAATAACGCCTAAAGGAGGCTTCATAAGGTACGGCGTAATCCGCGGACCCTACATAATACTGGACGGGAGCGTGCCAGGAGCAGAAAAGCGTGCAATAAGACTGCGCTATCCAACACGCCCACCAAAGCACATACCGGAAGGACCACCGCGAATCACACATATATCGCTGGAATCTCCGCAAGGAAAATAAAGGTGAAGACAGATGGCCAAAGGGACAGCGAAAATCTTCGATCTCACTGGCAAACCAGTCGGAAGGATAAAACTCCCGCCAATCTTTAGAACACCTTTAAGGCCAGACGTCATTAAACGTGCAGTTTTGGCAATACAGTCAAGCAGGTTCCAACCTCAAGGCAGAAACCCGATGGCTGGAAAAAGAACAACAGCCGAATCAAGAGGCGTAGGCTTGGGCATAGCCAGAATACCAAGAATCAAAGGACCGAGAGGAAGAGCAGCCCTTGCTCCCGGCACAGTTGGTGGAAGAGCAGCGCATCCACCAGTTTCGGAGAAAAAAATTGTTAAACGGATTCCGAAAAAAGAGAAACGCCTCGCTTTGTTTTCTGCAATAGCCGCTACAGCGTCCCAAAAAACCGTCGCTTCACGCGGTCACTCAATCGTAGATGTTCCACAGATCCCGCTAATCGTTGCAGACAAACTGGAAAGTTTAAGTAAGACCGAAAAAGTTGAGGAGGTTCTCATACAGTTAGGGGTCTTGTCAGACATCTACCGGGTGCGGGAAAGCAGAAAAATCCGTGCTGGAAAGGGTAAATTAAGAGGTCGCAAAGTGAAACAGGCTGTTGGCCCCCTTATAGTTGTTGCGGAAAACAAAGGGATATTGAAAGCTGCAAGAAACATACCGGGTGTAGATGTTGTAACGGTTAATAACTTGAATGCTGAGATCCTTGCTCCGGGCACGCACCCTGGAAGATTGACAGTGTGGACAACCAGCGCAATTGAAAAACTGGATGAGCTTTATAGTGGAGGCGAGAAGGATTGATGGATCCCTACAGGGTTATATTGTATCCAGTGATGACGGAATCCGCAAGTTTAATGGTTGAAAAAGAGAATAAACTAGTCTTCATGGTAAACCTCAAAGCAAGCAAAAACGATGTCAGAGAGGCCGTTGAAAAACTCTATGAGGTAAGAGTTAAGAAAGTCAATCTCCTCATCACGCCAAAAAGTGAGAAAAAAGCCTTTGTCAAGCTTCATCCTGATTATAACGCGGCAGATGTCGCAATCAAGCTTGGAATACTATAGCATAAATTAGGCGGAATGAACAATGGGAAAGAGAATTCGTGTTCAAAGACGGGGGCGCGGTGGATCCACGTTCAAAGCTTCAACTCATAAAAGAATGGCTCCCGCGCAATACTTGTTATTGGCAACGAAAGACTATCTTGAAGTATCAATCAAAGGTGTCATCGAAGAGTTTGTTCATGATCCGGGACGTGGGGCTCCCCTTGCACTTGTAAGTTTTGAAAATGGAAAAAAATGTTACACGGTTGTTCCAGAAGGAGTTTATGAAGGTCAGCAAATACAGATGGGTGGAAAAGCCCCTGTTGAAGTGGGAAACATCCTTCCAGTTGGTGGGATTCCGGAAGGCACCATGATATGTAATGTAGAACTTCATCCAGGAGACGGTGGCAAAATTGCCAAGGGCTCCGGAGCCTACTCAACGGTTGTAGCCCATACCCCTCAAGGGTCGATGGTAAAGCTTCCATCAGGAAAGACTAGATATCTAAATGATTATTGTAGAGCAACAATTGGTGTGGTTTCAGGAGCTGGCAGACTGGAGAAACCTTTGCTTAAAGCAGGTGCGAAGTTTCATCTGATGAAAGCGAAAGGACATAAGTATCCGAGAACTCGTGGAAGGGCCATGATTGCCGCTGTGCATCCTTACGGCAGCAGCAAGAAGAGCGCACGGAAAGGTACGACCGTTTCACGTCATGCTCCGCCGGGACAAAAAGTTGGATTAATTGCTGCTAGAGGTGCTGGGCAAAAGAAGAGAAGGTGAAACCCAGAAAGTTTATAGCATTTAATGTTATTGATTGGTTGAGGAAAAATGCCGAGGAAATTCATGTATCGTGGTTACACGTTTGAACAACTGCAGTCCATGTCGATGGATGAGTTTATCAACTTGTTACCTTCTAGACAAAGAAGAAGTCTCCATCGCGGTTTGACATCAGAGCAGAGAACATTGCTTGAAAAAATAAGGAAAGCGAAAGAAGCTATTAGAAAAGGGAGCAACATGATAGTCAAAACCCATGTCCGCGACATGACCATCCTGCCTGAAATGGTCGGTCTAACCATTCTCGTTCACAACGGCAAGGAATTCGTTTCAGTGGAGATAAAGCCAGAAATGATAGGACATTACTTAGGCGAATTTGCGATAACCAACAGGCCTGTAAAACATGGAACACCCGGAATCGGTGCATCTCGCTCTTCAATGTATGTTCCGTTGAAGTGAAAGAGCAGAAGAAAACCATTCTGGCGGTTATACTATTCCTGAAGGCTTCTTTTCCGACGGCTTTTCAGTTGGCGAAATTCGCGGTAAAGGAATAGGCGGCGGAATTTTAAGCGTTCTAGATATCAATACGGATTCCACAAAGACAACGTTGGAAATTGACTGCACTACAACCGGTGGCGGCGGTTTCTTTTCCTTATATCCTTTGTAAATTTTGCTTACCTCACTTTTATCTCCTGTCACGTGTGCCTTTCCCTTCAGACTTACCTGCGCTATAGAAGGATTGTAATTAACCGTTAGAACAAAGGACACCTCCAGAAAATCTTCCGATTTTTTCTCCATCTCAAAAATGTTAAGGTTCGTGTTTATCTTGATTGGCGGGATAGGTTTGCGAATATTCCAAAAGCGTTCAGCAGAAATATTGGTTATTGAAACATTTACTTTGATCATTTAAACCATCAGAATTAGTCACGGCATCGTGTGATTTAAAAGTGTTTATTTATTGCTTTCAACAGGTTTGTACCGTGTAAAACCGCAGTGCCCACAAGTGTATCTGTTCCCATGGTCAGCCATAAAATATCCTGGGCCACACCGTTCACATGTCGGACGCAGCCTTGTCACATTGTCATCTTCTATTTTGTACAAGGAGAAGACTCCCTTTTCCTTTTTCTTCTTTTTCTCGGGTTTTTCAGTTTTCTTTTTTTCTTGTGGGGCTTCCTCTATTTCTTCGGACACTTTCTATTCCCCTTTTCCTTCTTCTGGTTTTTCATGCGGAACATTTCTTTTAATAATATACTCTGGTTCAACAAACTTTGCTTGTTCAACGGAATCGTAAACATTTGCTAATCCGACTGCTGTATGCGTCCCAGTTTTGGTTTCCAATTTTTTAACAAAAACTAAATCTGCATCTGTTTTTAATGCTTTGGCAACAGCTCTTCTAGTTTCCAATCGCGTTGGTGTACTGCCTGTTTGATTGTGCTCCACTTGGAACTGAACTTCCTTTCGTTTCAGCAGTGGGTTTTCCTTCTTTGATACTACTTTGACATCCATGATTTTTCCTCACCTGTATTGTTGACTTGATACGGTACATCTTTATTTAGCTTTTCGAAACACTTGCCATAGCGTTCAGGGTTTCAGCTACTTCTGCTTTCTTTTCACGTGTGGCTTTGACTACAACCATGCCTTCTCGTGGTTGGCCATATACAATGAAAGAGTTTTCCGGTGCGTGTAAGACAGCGATAAGCGTCAGCAAGTCTTCTTCTCCATCCACAACTATTTTGACACGACTTCTGCTTTCCAATGCTTTTTGGATTGCTTTGAGGGCCTCCTCTGTTATTGTTCCAGCTGGGTTCTCAACCATGACGGTTTCGTCTGCTCCGAGTGCAATTGGCTTTATGCTCTTTCTCATAACTTTGTTATCTACGATTGAGAGCTGAGGGAAAATGTTGTTTGTTACAAGGATTTTTGAAACGGTGTCTCCAACAGAAATTATTCTTGGCGATTTTTCTTTCTCCATAATATCGCTAAATTTTTTTATTGTTTCGCTGAATGAACCTCGAATCAGTATGCCAAGGGGTTTCTTGAGCTTTTCACGCATTTCCTGCGTAAGCCTATAAACAATAATCATTTCATCTGGCCTTCAGTATGTAAAACTAACATTTGCCTAAATATCTTTGTAGCAGCTGTTTATAGTTGAAAGATGCTGCTGATCGGATAATTGATTGTTCGCTTAAAGGTTGTTTTTCGCTCGCGCGCGCGATTTTTGAACACAACATACTGCCATGGCCGTGCAGACTTAACTTTTAACGACGGTACTGTCACCTTTAACGTTGCCACAGAAGATTCTTCTATAATGAAACTCTATGAAGTGCGCGCTAGGTTTACCTTACCTTTAATGCGTAACGTCCTTTTTCTTTGATGTTCATTGCTCTTGCAATTTCTGACTCTTTCTGGTCGAATATTATGACTAAACCGGTGAAGTCATCACTTAAGGTTGGTGTTTTGCATCGTGGGCAGATATTCCCAGTGGTTATGAGATGGCATGTTGAGCAAGCTTTCTCAGTCATTCAAGGCACCCTATTCTTCGGCTGATTCCCCTTTCTTTACGGTTTTTTTCTCCACCGTTTCCTTTGTTTTCTCTACCTCTTTCTCAATCCACTGTAGCTTGCCTAGAAAGGGCTGCCTGGCTGTTACACCTATTTTTCCAGAGCTTCCAGATCTACCAAGTGAAACGGCTGTTATTCGGACGCGAACTTGGTCTCCGCTTGTCAGTTTTCTCCTTGTTTCCTTTCCTATCAGAACTCCTTGTTTTTCATCGTAAGAAATGAAGTCATCCATGAGCTGTGAAACGTGAAGTAAAGCGTCGATGGGTCCTATGCGTACGAAGGCTCCGAAATCTGCGATCTCAACTACTTCTCCTTCAACTACTTCTTGAATCTTGGGGCGAAATGTCAACAGAGAAAAGTTTACTTTGTGGTAGGAAGCTCCATCGCCTGGAATTATTTTTCCAACAGGACTTACCTTCACATCGGTCACAGCTATAACGTAACCCAACTCTTCATCAATTAACCCTTCATATCTCGCCTTGACTCGTTGATGTCCGACAGCCTTTAAAGGGTTACCGAAGGCTTCAGGTGGAATGCGAATCGTGTCTTGAAGGGCCACAAGTTTAAACAGAGGTTATATCCTCCCGTCAATTTCTAAGCGTGACTTTTGCCTCACATAAATAACTGGCACATTTATATTTCTTAGCCTCTTTCTAAGCTCCCTATCATTTGTAAAGACCGGACAATTCCATTCCTGAGCCATCTGAACAACAGCGTCATCCGGAGAACCCACAAATTTTTCGTCCACCTTAAAGAGTTTGCACTTTTCAGCCAGTTTCAATGCGTAAGAAGCATTCTTCCGCATCTTAGGTGCATCTTTCTCGGCAATCTTTTCAAGCTCCCGTCGAATTGGTGAAAGCAAGACTGGTTCGAAATTTCCGTTTAAAAGGATTTTTAACTCCTCAAAGATGTCGATTTTGAACTGAAGGGGGACAAACAAGGCATTTGCATCCAGAATTATCTTCAAGTTTTCCTTTTCAGGTTTGAAGTCTGTCGACATGTTATTCTATCATTCCGTATCCTATAAGTCTCCATCTATTAGCTATTTTTCTGCTTATCGCAACCCTTGAACCCATTTGTGCACAAACAGGTCTAGTAAGCTTAAGCGTAGTCGCAGTCTTCTTTGTTGAGGTGACTTTTCCAGCGGTTATCGCTGCACCAACGTGCAGAAGTAATGTTTCGCCCATACTTATTTTATCAACTTTCACAAGCTCTTTTGTTCCAACAGCTCGTTCAAGGATGTGGGTTTCTAAGGTTAATTCTGGTAGTGTTGGGGGAAGCATCCCTTTCTTTCCAGTCATATTACCTGTTAATCCGTCCGCCTTTGAAAATGACGGGTCTAAGAGGGTTCCTACCCCCACTAGCCCGCCGCAATGTGCTTCCTTTACGTTTTTTCCCCCTGCGTGCAAGCTGACTATCTCGCTGAACAAAGGGTTATAGACGCTTCTTCCTTCTTTTTCTGCACTTATTCCTGGGCGTAGCTCCAAATCCTCCCCAACCGTAAATTTGCCCTGCAGTATTGTGCCTCCGAGAACTCCTCCTTCAAGTTTCTTAATGGGCGTTCCCGGCTTGTTAACATCGAATGAACGAACCACATACATTAGCGGAGTTTTTGTTTCATCCCTTTTCGGGGTTGGTATAAACTCTTGCATCGTTTGGATGAGGACATCCATGTTGACCGCTCGTTGCGCCGAAACAGGGATTATGGGAGCGTCTTCCGCAATCGTTCCCTTAACAAAGTTTTTGATCTCCTCATAACTTTTGCGAGCCCTCTCCTGATCAACAATATCAATTTTGTTTTGTACAATAACGATTCTTCTTATACCAACAATTTCGGCAGCTGCCAAATGCTCTCTTGTTTGCGGCTGCGGACACTTTTCGTCCGCTGCTATAACAAGTATCGCTCCATCCATGATTGCTGCTCCAGAGAGCATAGTCGCCATCAACGCTTCATGGCCCGGTGCGTCCACAAAGCTGACTGCTCGGACAAAAGTCGCTTTTGAATCGCAATATGGGCAAACTGGCTGTGTAGAATAGTTCTTCGGTGGTTTGCATTCTGGGCATTTATAGACGGACATGTCTGCATAGCCTAACTTTATTGTTATTCCCCTTTTCATTTCCTCGCTGTGTCTTGCCGCCCAAACACCAGTTAATGCCTGCACCAATGTTGTTTTGCCGTGGTCAACATGGCCTATTGTGCCAATGTTTACTTCCGGCTGCATCTGTAAAGCTTTAGGTTTTTTGCCACTCATTTGTTTTCCCATAAAGATTTGCGATTTTGTTGAATGATTAAACTATGCGAGTTAATAAATGTTGAGCCCCTATTTTATAAATGACTTTTTCAGTAAACTTAAATTAGGTGTATCTAAATTATACCTAGAAGGTAATGCATTTGGAAACCAAACAGACCCATAGCCTTGGAGTTGATGTTTTGTGCGGTGGAATCGTCAAGGTATATGGTTCCGGTAAGACTGAGACCGTGGCTCTCCGAGGCTTGAACATGGAGGTGAAAAGCGGAGAAGCCGTCGCCGTGATGGGACCAAGTGGATGTGGTAAGACGACTTTGCTGAACATGATTGGCGGTGTGGATAGACCCACTGCAGGTACGATTATGATCGATGATTTGAAATTGACTGAGTCCAGTGAGCGTGAACTGGAGAAACACAGGTTACTGACTGTGGGTTTTGTCTTTCAAACGTTTAATCTGATACCTATGCTTAACGCGATTGAGAACGTGAAGCTGCCTATGATTCTTGCTGGAGTTTCAGGGAAAGAAAGGGAGGAAAAAGCAAAGGCACTTCTTGAGACAGTTGGTCTTGGTGGGAAATTCTTTAACAAGCCGAATGAGCTGAGTATGGGTGAGCAGCAGAGAGTTGCGATAGCGGCTGCGTTGGCTAATGACCCACCTGTTATTCTTGCAGATGAGCCCACAGGCGAACTTGACACTCAAAATGCCATTATGGTGACGGAATTGATTGTTGGGCTGAGCAAGAAATTCAAGAAGACCGTGATAGTGGCAACACACGACCCGAGAGTCGCCGTGAAGACAGAGCGCATACTGAGGATAGAAGACGGAGTAATTTCAGGAGAATTCACTCCTTTGGAACTCCAGCAGACTGGTACCCAAGGGGGCCTATCTCAATTGATCCGTGTGAGACTTGAGTCGATGAAAGAGGAATATGCCTCTTTGGAGAAGAGGTTGAAAGAGGGACAGTTGAAGGTAGAAGAATTCAACAAGAAATACAATAGAGTGAAGGATTTGGAAAAGGCGTTAAAAGAGTTGCTGGCTCAGATAGGTGGGTGAGCATTCACTAAGCCTCATCGTTCAAAGGATGCCAAGACGGACTGGCTTCTTCATAGTGTATAGAGCCGGGGCCAAAAATGCGACAAGATATATGGCTACAAGCATTAAGAGTTGAGCCGCCAGTCCATAGGATGGCGCTGGCATAGCGTTTGTGGGGAAGGCTGCGGAGAAGTACGAGGTATAACCGCTGGCCATGGCGTAACCCGCGAAAAAGCCGACGATCAAACTTAAGGCGAGTGTGCATAAGGCTTCTGAGAGGGCTATGCCTGACAGCTGCCATCGCGTAACGCCTTTGACCCGTAGCAAAGCGTCTAGGCTTCTTCTCTCCCTTGCTTCGCTGTAGCCCATAACTCCTAACGCCAAGGCTGCGAAGACAAGGCCAACTACACTTGCTATAAGAAGCATGGACATGACGCTTTCAACTATTAAAGGCGCAGCCATTCTCCCGCCAAGTTTTGCAGTTATCTGGGACTCTGTAGCTGTTGACAGTTTCAGTCTAATTTGTTCAGGTAATCTATTCCTCAAGTCCCCTACGACGGTGTCCGGTTGGATGCCTTTCACCCTTACAAGCAACGTTCTAGAAATGGCGGCATAGTCAAAGTCTTCTATCGATTTAACACTTATGACAGCGAATCTTTCTATAGGCGGAATAGACAATAGGCCTGGAAGACTGTTGATGAATCCTCGGACTACAAGTTCCCTTTCTTCTTCAAGTAACACTGTTTCCCCAACGTTTAGGAGACCCATTTCATGGAAGAAGTCGCTTACAAAAACGTCTCCAGCAGTCATAGATTCAGGGCCTCCTCCTTTGACTTTTAAGATGGTTGCATATTCTACAGGATCAATAGCATAGACAACGCAGCTTCCAAGTGGGGGGCTCAACTTGGGAACAACCGTGAGGATTTGTGTGTAATCGTCTACGCCGGAGATATTGTCAAGTAGTTGAGTTACGGGGAGAGATGCTTCTTCGGGGATGTCTATTCTGACATCGGCCCCAACAATTGTTGCTGAGAGGTTTTTCCATGCTACTTCTACTCCGCAGTATCCCATGTTCGCTGAGACCGTGTTGAATATCAGTAGCGATGCTACAATCATGATTCCCGTCATTTTGACTGACTTTACTTTCATGATTTTCTTTGACAACAAGGACAAACGTGGAGACAATGCTCTGGAGATCCATTGTGAAATGGTGGACAGAATCATAGGGCGTTTGGAAACAATTGTTACTAGGGCATAGATGAGTATCAGGGCTCCTAACGCATCTAAGACTGTTTGATTGATTAACCTCACACCGAGTAGTAGGGCAGAGATGATCGGGTTTGCCGTTTGTCCTCCAGCTACCAAATCGATTCCTAGCAGCCAGCTGGCAACCTTTAAGGAACCCAAGGAGAGGGCAACTGCGAGAACAAGTTTCTCCGTCAATCCCATCTTGGTGCTTGCCTCAATACCTGCTGCTTCTGCTGTCGGCATGACTATTTTTACTCTTGAGAGAGCTTGCCGTTGCGATATCATGGATGCTGCTAGGCCGAAGAAAACGTAAAAAAGTGAGGATGAAATGCCAAAAGTCTGCTTGATATCTGCTTCGGCTACGGAAATATCGAGAAATGTGGGACTGATGCTTGTGGTTAGGATGAAACCGAGTAGTAATCCAGCGATCGTTCCAATTGTACCCCCTACTATTACGATCAGGGAAATGCTTCTTGTTATGCTTTTTTGTGAGATGCCACGTGTGCGCATGAGCTGTAGTTCTTTTGTTCTGGCTGAGAGAGCTGTCCATGTTAGCGAAGTGTAGAAGTACCATCCAACGAAGGCGACTGTAGCTCCGAAGGCTATGACGGTTAATTTGTTTATGTTGATAAATCGGCTTAGCTCTTGGAATATGGTGGCTGTTGGGACCGCTCTTATAGATATTAAGTTATATTCGTAGCCTAGGCGGGTTGAGGTGAGGTTATTCATATCTTGCCTCAAATTTTGTGCCAGTTCCTTGAGGTTGAAAACAGTGATGTCAGTGTCCCATGGATTCATGTATATTTCACTATCGAGTTTGACAAAGAAGGTGGCTAAGATGTTTGGTAAGAAATGGTGTTTTGATGCAACGTCTAAGAAATATGATGGTAGTATGGTGGCGTTCATGTCGAGCAGCACGAAGGGGTACTCATCAAACGATAAAATCTCCGCTTCTCCATGTCCTGCTAGGAGCAGCGCTTCATGCAGTTCGAGTTCTCTGGTTAGCTGGCTGAAACGTTTCGGTGTGACACCTATTGCATAGCCTGAGACAACCTGCATTTTAAGGGGATCTTTAGATGTCACCTTTTTCAGTGCAATGCGTTCGCCGAGAGAGATGTTAAACTTTTCAAAGAAGTTTTCGGATACTAGTATCTGGTTTGAACGTTGAATTGGAGAGCCTTGAGAAAGTGTGACGTTGAACCCCTCTCTCTTGCTGACTGTGAGAATCAATACTCTGTGTATCCCTCTATCCTTACGGCTCACCGTGACATTCAAATCGATGACTACAGCGGCTAAGCCGTACGCATCCACGACATCAGTCTCAGCGTAAATCATTCTAAGAAATTCAAGTGGATGAGTAAGTGACGCCGTTCCAGATGTGTATGTGTCCTGTCTTAAAACGACATCGACAGCTGTTTCATTAGCGGCTAAGGACATAGATTTCTTCGAAGTGAAGTAGCAGAAGCTTCCAGAAGAAGAAGCTACGAGAACGAGTATCAAGGCTCCAACGGACAGGGTTAGAGCTAGGCGGATGTTTCTTGTAACGTAGACGATTAACAGTTTGTCTTTAACTCTTGGTTTTTTGTTTGCAATCTTCATGGCGGTTCACAAGGCTCCTAGGTCTATAACGGTCTTGGCGGCGATAGAAACTATTTGTATAAAGGAGAAGCCCGTCAAAACGGCGGCGGCGAAGTACATTATGACCGGACCGAGGAAGGTTTGGACGGTGTTTCCCGTAAACAAGGGCGGGATGAGTCCTGTCATTGAGTTGACGAATCCGGTGCCGAGGGTCAGGCCTATTGTGGTTCCAAGCAGACAAGCTAAGACTGATACCAATACAGTTTCAGGGAGAAACAGGGCGACCCCGTCTTTCCTTTTGCCGCCCTTGATGCGTAGCAAGCAAAGAATGCTCTTTCTTCCCGCCGTAGTTGTTACGGTGATGGCTACTAGACTTCCTAGCGATATGGTGGTGATCAATATGGAGTTGATCTCTGTGAAGTCCAGACCGAGAGCCAGTCTTGGGTATCCTTTTCTCATAACACCAATCGCTTCTGATCTCGTGATTGTTACACTCCCGTCATGAAGTGTTCTCGTGAGTTCTACCGATACATCGCTAGAATCCGCTTTCGGCTTTAATTTGATGACAAATATAGACTTGATGTGTTCATGTTTTATGTCTGATTTGTCTTCTTGGTTGATGACGAATCCTCCAAAGTCAAATAAAGCGCCTTCACTTGTGTGGGGCAACAAGACATCGGCAATATATGGTCCATACTTACCGTACGGCACTGAATACTCAGGTTCCAGAATTTTCTCCAAAGGTGTTTTCACCTTTATGGTTTCCATAGACTCAACCGTCCCCGGAACAGTGATGTTGAACCATTCATCTATATCAAAATCTACAGTCTCATTAAGCGGATCTAATCGACGTGACCAGACTATTTGATCCCAATCTTTTGAGATGTTAGCTACTGGAAAAGCGCACGACGTAACCAGCTGTCCCTCATAATATTTTATCCATTGAGTGCCCCTCAGGCAAATGATGTGTCCAGGGTCCAAGCTGGCTAGAGCCTCTCGGAGCTCTGGAGCGTTTTCAAGGTAGGCAACCTCAACGTATGTTTGTGGGTCTATAGCAATTAAAGGCTCAAAATCATTACGGCGGTTGGCACCGACACGTTGTTCAAAATAGGATATCAAAACGTCTATTCTGGTGTAGTTTGAAAGTTCAGGGATCGCGTTTATTTTTTCTTCAACTCGTTGCGTGGCGTTGGGGAGACAGTCTATTCTGATGTCTGCTCCTGTGAATTCTCCTGCCATCTTCCAAGCGTGTTCGGTTACAGTGCAGGTGCTAACGTAACTTCCAATGCCATAAGAAAGGACGAGGGTGATTAAAATGAGGGAGGCAGCTGTACGCCACATCTCAGCTGAAAGCAAACGAAAAGAAATCTTCCTCCTTTTCAACCCAGCCAAAAACGAAAAAGGCCGCAAAAATACTGCGAATCTGTCTGATTTGGCGGATATGAGCTTTGCAAAACCGTATGCCACAAACACTGGAGCCAGTGTGGTGAGGGCGTAGTTGTCGAAGGCTGCGAATAGGGCGAGGCCCATCGCCAGGAAGGGGTTTGAAGGTGGAGATTTGAAATAAACCGTAGAATTCCACCCGATCGATTGTAGGGTCAGGTTGGCTAAACCCAAACTTAAGAGCAGTATTGTGATCTTGCCTACGCGTTCAGGAGCGGTTTCTTTGCTCTCTCTGATTCTGGTGGCTTCTGCTGGTTGAAGAGAGGCAACCGCCCTGATGATTTTTCTGGCAGAAAGGATGGCTAGGGCGAGGCTGATGATCACGTATAAAAATATGCTTGAAGCGTCTGGCAGCCTCAACCCAAGTCCCCCCACTGTGGCTGTATACTCAGCCCCAATCAAGTGGAGTGATGCTAAAATTTGCAGGATGTTTGCTTGCAGCAGTGCTCCCAAAAGGCCTCCTGCCACAGCTGAAGCAGTGATCAAGGTTACGTACGCCAAAGAGATGCCTCGAAACGACAGCCCTCTGATTCTGAAAAGCGCGATCTCACCCCTCTTTCTATCAACAAACAGATTTGTAATTGGAGAGGCAACGAACCAGTAGAGAGGAAATGCAGCCAACATGAAACCGCCTGCAATCACCGAGAAAAGATTAACTTCGCCAGCGGCTGTTTCAAAAAGTGTCAGTATGTCGCTGCCAACACTGACGGGAGCTTCCGACGCAGTCAGCTCTATTCTGTCTCTGGCCCTCTGCAGGTTCGAAACCGTTTTGTCAATGTTTAAAGGTTCAACCAGGCTCTCACGTTTGGCATACACGTAATGGCTGATGGAGTACCAGGTTGTTTCAGTTATCCAGTCTCTGCTGAACAGATCAGCCGAATCTTCTGGAGATATGATAGCGAACCAATTAGTGCGCCACGTAGATATTCCCATCAAGTCGAGATATAACTCTCCTGATGTTGTCTCAACGAATTTCAGCTCTTCCACAGGCGGAAACGACGGAAAAAATTGAAGCGGCGAGTCAGGTTCTCTGATCTTCTGCGAGATAGTACCATGAGACAGATCCGTAATCCCGCTTACTCGGAAAATCAACAGGCCATCTGGCGTCTCTATGGTTAGGTTGTCTCCGATACCCATATCAAGTAGCTTCGATAGATCCCGAGAAACCACAGCTTCGCCCTGCTTAGGATAGGGAGCTCCGATGTCACTCTCTTTGATCAGCTTCTCCAACCCTAGATAGCTACAGAGTCGCTGACCCCAGTGTAGAATAAACTTTGTGCCGTTAGGGGCATGTACGGTTACCAAACTGCTAGACCATGTTTCATGGTCAATTCTGACCGTCATAGGAAATCCTACAGTAACATGCATTTCACTAACGACGTCTGTTACCTCATCTAGTCTCGGTATGGTCTCGTGCACATTCACCACTTTATCTGCTAGCCCTTTTTGGTTGACCACAAAATCAACACGGGTAACGTCCAAGAACTCCGTTGTCAAAGTCTTGGAATACCATTGCGAAAGGCTGCTGGCGTTCGACAAAATACCTGAGGCAAAAGCAAAGATCAGCGCTAAAGCAAGCATCCACTTCAGATTATGCCTGATAACGAGCCAAACGAAGCTCATGATTGAATTCGCTCTCTGGTTATCCCATATATACAATGATGCGATAGATAAGAACTTTACTCAACATTTCCAAGAAGTGAGTGTAAACTGGAAAAGCCTCGTTCGCATATGTAATTCATTGGATGTCAAGACGAATCGGCCTCTTCCAAGCATATAAAGTTGGGGTCAAAAAAGCAAGAATGTATATTGCTGTAAGCGTCAAGAGTTGAACGATCAGTCCATGCGACACGGTCGGAACAGCCTCTATAGGGAAAGCCGACGAGAAATAAGATGTATATCCCTTGGCCATAGCATAACCCGTTAAGAGACCGATGACCAAACTCAAAGTAAGTATGCACAAAGCTTCTGAGAATGCTAAGCCCAGAAGTTGCCGTCGAGTCACACCTTTAACCCGTAGCAACGAATCCAAACTCTTTCTGCCTATAGCTTCACCGTAACCCATAACCCCAAACGCCAAACCTGCGAAGACTACGCCAAATGCGCTTGCTATCAGAAGCACAGACATAATGCTTTCAACTATCAGTGGCGCAGCCATCCGTTCGCCAAATTCAGCACTCATCTGAGACTCCGTAGCTGCCGACAGTTTCACCCTGACGTTTTCCGGCAACTCTTCCATCACTTCCTCCAGCACAACATCCGGTTGATCAGCACTAACTCTCAAGAGGAAAGTCCTTAACAGAACGGTGCAGTCCAAACCCTCAAGCGACTCGGCGCACAGTATGGCGAACCTCTCAACAGGAGGAATAGACAACAACCCTGCAAAGCTCTTGATGAAACCTCGAACTGTAAGCTCCTTTTCTATGTCAAAGGCTACAGTATCTCCGACACTTAATAGACCCATTTCACAGAAGAATTCGCTGGCAAAAATTTCCACTGCAGTCGTGGATCCAAGGCCTCCCGTTGAAGTTTTCAAGACGTCAGCATACTTCCCGGGATCAATAGCATAGACCACGCAGGTTCCAAGTGGAGGCCCCAACATGGATACAACCGTAAGTATCTGAGTATAATCATCTATGTGCGAATTGTTGTCAAGTACCTGAATTAGAGTGGAAGATGCTTCTTCTGGTATGTCTATTCTTATGTCTGCCCCAACGATTGTTGCCGAAAGGTTCCTCCAAGCTGTTTCTATGCCCCAATAACCCATGTTAGTCGATACGGAGTTGAAGATCAACAAAGAGGCTACGATCATTATCCCAGCCATTTTGACAGACTTCACGTTCATGACTTTCTTCGACAATAGAGATAGATTTGGTGACAAAGCCTTCGAGATCCAATGTGAAATACTAGCAAAGAATCCAGTGCGTCTGGACATAATTGTTACAAGCGCATAAATGAATAGCAGAGCTCCTAGCGCATCTAGAATCGTCTGATCGACTAACCTGACGAAAAGCAACAAAGCAGACGTAATCGGGTTAATTGTCTGTCCTTCACTTACGAGATTGAAACCTAACAGCCAACAAGCAACCTTTATCGATCCCAGGAAGAGCACAACCGCCAGAACTAGCTTTTCAGTCATTCCCATCTCAGATTTCCCGGCTTCCTCAAGTGGTTCGGCTTTGACCTTTACCGTTTCAATTCTTGCCAGAGCCTGCCTTTGGGATATTATGGACGCTGCCAGACCAAAGAAAGCGTAAAAAACCAATGATGATGCCCCAAAAGTCTGCACGATATCTAACTCGGATATGGAGACATCAAGAACAGTTGTGCTGATGTTTGTTGTTATGAAGAATCCGACCAGAACACCGAAGATTGTTCCGGTTGTACCAGCTGCTATCAGTATCAGGGAAATGGTTCTTTTTATGCTCGCTTGTGAGACCCCGCGTACACGCATCAGTTGCAGCCCTTTGGCTCGGGTTGAAAGTGCTGTTTGAATCACTGACGAGTAAAGTACCATCCAACAAAAGCGATTGTGGCTCCGAAGGCTATGACGGTTAATTTGTTTATGTTGATGAATCGGCTTAACTCTTGGAACAAGACTGCCGATGGAACAGTCCTTATCGAAATGGCGTGGTATTCATACCCAATCAGTTGTGACGTGTAATTGTTCATTTCGTCTCTCAAGTTTTGCCCAAGCTGTTTGAGGTTGAAGACTGTGACGTCAGTGTCCCATGGATTTACGTAGAGTTCATGATCAAACTTAACAAAGAAGGTGGCTAGGATATTTTGAAAGTAGCCGTGGCCAACTGCATAGTCTAAGAAATATTGCGGCACCATCTTTGAACTCATGTTCACCAGCACAAAAGGATACTCGTCAAACGATAGCAGCTTAGCCTCCGTGTGTCCGGCTAAGAGCAGATAACTGTGCATGCCAAGTTCTTTGATTAGCTGGCTGAAACGCTTTGGCGTGATGCCTGTTGGGCACCCTAAAACCTGTTCGACCTCAAGAGGCTCCGTAGATATCACCTCAGTCAATCTTACCTCTCCGCCGAGAGTGACATTGAATGTTTCATAGAAACATTCAGATGCAATCATCTCATTTGATCCGTGTATGGGAGAGCCTTGGGAAAGTGTCACGTTCAAACCCCCCTTCTTGTAGGCTGCGATGATCAAGACTTTATATGTCCCTCTGCTCCCGTTGTTCACCGTCACATTCAAGTCTACAATTATTGCAGCCAACCCATTCACATCTACAACGCCACTCTTATTGGAGATCAATTGGAGGAATTCCTGCGGATGAGGAAGCCAGTCCATCCATATGTACGAATCCTGCTGATAAACAACGTCGACAGGTGACTCCTTCGAAGCCAAAAACATAGATTTCTTCGACGCAAAATAGCACAGACCACCAGAGGACGAAACGATCGCAACCAATATTAAGGCTCCAATCGACAGCATCAACACTAAACGAACGTTTCTCTTGACATAAGTCATCAGGAGTCTTGCTTTGATTCTTTGTTTCTCGTTTGACATTTTCATAGGTTATCACACCGCTTTCAAGTCTATTACACTCTTGAAGGCGACAGAAGCAAGTTGAACTAAAAAGAAGACAACCAAAACTGCGGCGGTGAAGTACCATATTGGGGAACCGAAAATAATTCGGATAGGGCTGCCGGTGAATAAGGGCGGGATAAGATCAGTCATTGAATTAACGAATCCAATGCCGAGTATCATACCTATTGCGGTTCCGAACAAGCAACCTAGAAACAATATTAGTGCAGTTTCAGGCAGAAACAAGGCCACATTATCTTTTCTTCTTCCGCCTCTTATACGTAACAGACTGAGAATACTCTTTCTTCCCATTGTAGTCGTTATGACTATAGCTGCTAAACCTGCTAGAGAGATGGCAGTGATCAGTATGCAGTTGATCTCAGTGAAATCTAGGCTGACGGCTAATCGCGGAAACCCTCTTCGTGTAGCTTCAACCGCTTCGGACCTTGTAACCACCAGATTTCCATCATCAATAGTACTTCTCAGTCTCTTCGCGGCGCTGTCAACATCAGCCTCTGACACTAACTTGATCAAGAAAATGGACTTAATATGCTCATGCTTGAATTCAAGTTTGGTTTCATGTCTCATAACGAACTTTCCGAAGTCAAAAAGGGCTCCTTCACTTGTGTGAGGCAACAATGCTTCTGCCAACCACCAATATCCTTTTCCAGTCGGTGGCTCATAAACATCAACACGTTCCAGCCCCAATTTTCTTTTCACTTCAACGGTTTCCATAGACTCAACAGTCCCTGGAACAGTGATGTTAAACCATCCGTCCACACGGAAAACCACTGTCTCATTTGACATCAGCCTCCTCCCATGAATTATCTCACTCCAATCTTTTGAAATATTAGCAACAGGAAAACTGCATTCTGTCATAAGCGGACCTCCAAAGTATTTGTACCCTTGAACGCCTTTCAACGCAATTAGATGTCCAAGCTCCAAACCGGTCACGGCTTCTCGAAATTCGGGAGCATTATCGAGGTAGGCAACCTCTACATATGTCTCGGGGTCAACAGAGACAATAGGCATGAAACTGCAAATAGTGGTGTGCCCCACAGTTCTTGTGAACTCTGAAGCCAAGATATCTATCCTAGTGTAGTTTGAAAGCTCTGGCATCGTTCTAACTGTTTCCTCAACTCGTTGCGTGACATTAGGAAAGGAGTCCACTCTAATGTCAGCGCCTGTAAACTCCTTGGCAATAGTCCAAATGTGCTCGTTCACAGTGCAGTTGGCGATATGACTCGCCACACCATATGAAAGCACAAGTGTGACCAATGTGAATGAGGCTGCCACACGCCACATCTCAGAGGAAAGCAAACGAAAAGAAATCTCTCTCTTTCTCAGGCCAGCCAAAAGAGAAAAGGGCCACAACAACACCTTGAACTTATCAGATTTCGCGGAAATCACCTTTGCAAAACCGTATGCCACAAACACTGGAGCAAGCGGAGTGAGAGCGTAGTTGTCAAGTGCCGCAAAGATGGAGACTCCCATTGCCAAAAAGGGGTTAGAAGGTGGAAACTTGAAGTAAACCGTTGAGTCCCATCCTGTCACCAACAAAAGTATTTTGATCAAGCCCAAACAAAGCAGCAGAACTGACATTTTTCCCACGCGTTTATGCTTTGTCTCGCTTTTTTCTACATGTCTTGTGGTTTCAACTGGTTGGAGGGAAGCAAGTGATGTTGTGATCTTCCTCAAAGAAACGATCGCCAAGACCAGGCTAATGATCACATATAATACAAGACTTGAATATTCAGGAAGCATTGGGCTAATTTCTGCGCTTGCATATTGAGGACCTATCAACTGCAGGGCCACTAGAATCTGTAGCATGTTCGCTTGAAGCAGCGCGCCTAAAACACCTCCTGCGATAGCTGAGACAGTTATTAGCGTCATGTATGTTATGGCAACCTGCCTTAGTGACAAGCCTCTGATTCTGAATAGAGCAATCTCGCCTCTCTTTGTTTCAAGAAACAAGTTTGTGAGTGGTGACCCAATAAACCAGTAGAGGGGAAGGGCGGCGAGCATAAAGCCTCCTGCAGTCACCGCGAAAAGGTTGACTTCCCAAGCAGCCGTTTCAAAAAGCTCCAAAACGTCACTGCTGACACTAGCGGGAACTGCCAACCCGGCTAGTTCAATTCTACCTTTTGTCTTAAGTATGCTTGAGACAGTTCGATCAAGGTTCAAAGGTTCAATGAAATCTTGACGTTCTGTGTACACGAAATGGCTGATTGTCCAATCAAACGTTTTAGTCATCCAATCTCTGCTGAACATATCGACTGAATCTTCTGGAGATATGATAACGAACCAATTGAAACATAAGTGTGTATACGACATAAACAACTCCCCGGATACTGTCTCCTCGAATTGCAACTTCTCCAGTGGACTTGGGGGAACAAAACGGAGCTGTAACTCAGGCTTTCTAATCTTCTCTTGGATACAAGAGCGAGACAAGTCAGTAATCCCGCTTACTCGGAAAGTCAGAAGGTCACCAGGTGTCTCTATTACTAAGTTATCTCCAATATGCATGTCAAGCAGCCTTGCAAGATCCCGCGAGATGACAACCTCTCCGGGTTCAGGATAAGGAGCTCCGATGCCGCTCTCTTCAATCAGTTTCTCCAACTTCAGATAGCTGCAAATCTTCAACCCAGTCTGGATAATGAACCTTGTCTCGTTTCGAGAGCGCACAGTCACGAAGGTGTTGCCGCCATGAGAACGTCTGTCGAATCTAACTGTCCTATCGAAACCTAAGCCGATGTATATCTCGCTGAAAACATCGGTTACTTCATCGAGCCTTAGCAGGGTTCCATGGACATCGGTGACTTTGCCTGCAACGCCGTTTTGGTTGACCACAAAGTCAACGCGGGTGACCTCCAAGAAATCTGCTGTAAGAGTCTTGGAGTACCATTGTGAGAGGCTGCTGGCGTTCGACAAAACGCCGGAAGCGAAGGCAAAGATCAGTGCTAGAGCAACTATCCACTTCAAATTATGCTTGAGAATGAGTCGAACAAAACTCATGACCAAACTCGCTCTCTGGTTATTCTATTTATATAATTATGCATCACATAAGAACTTTACTGAAAGCTTCAAAAACCACGACAACAACATAAATAGAATTAAAAGTGCAAAACAGAATGTGACAGCATCTCTGCAATTGGTCTTTACACGAAAGGGACGACTCAGCAATTACGAATGGAAGCTTGCCGTTCATAAACTGCTTCTATTGCACTGACCAGTCAACAGTTCTTTCAAGAGACTTTGGAAGTCTAGTTTTATGTACCAGCTTCCTTCTCAGGTTCCTTCCCCTCTTCCTCAGTTTTCTTCTTTTTGTCCTCTTCTTTATCCTTCGTTTCTTTCTTTGCATGTTTTGGTTTTTCCACGATTTTCATGTTTATTTGTACTATCTCGTCTGTTACTACGTTTCCGCGAACCGTTTTTCTTTCTCTTTCACCCTGAGCTTTTGGGTTGAAGCCTACTCCTCCGCCTAACATCACTTTTCTCCGGACTCCGCCGTGAACGTTCGGTCTCATGGGAAAACCGTCCTTATCCGAACCTCCGGTTATCCGAACTTTATGGCCTGACATGCCCACTATTGTCCCATCAAGTACTTCGCCGATTTTTCTTCCAATCAGAGGTACAGCACGGTTCTCTTCTACTTCAAGTGTCTTGGAGGTCCCAGAATCAGGGTCTGAAATGATTATTCTGAACTTAGCCAAGCATAAACTCTCCAGTAGCGTTATGAAAGTTGAGTATCTCTCTATTAAGGATTTACGAGAATCTTATGGGTTAGCAACTACTCCACATGAACCCTGAACAAGTCAATATCTTGTCGCATTATCGGCGTCATTTCAAGGAACTCTCTCACTGCACGTTCCACATCCTTAGACTGTGTCACATACCTTCCAACAATGACTATGTCTGCGCCCTTTTCCAAGGCTTCATTTGCCGTTTCCGGTACGATCCCGCCTGCTACAGCTATCAAGAATCGTTTGTCTCTGAAGTTTTCTCGCAGTTCATGTATCAGCTCTAAGCCAAGAGTTCTCCCAGTTTCTTGATCTATTCCCCTATGCAAAATGATTATGTCTGGAAACTCCTTAAGCATCTTAAGCTTTTTCACGGGTATCTCCACGTTTAGCATATCTACTACCGCATATATTCCAAGTCTTTTTGCTTCATGAATGAAAGCGTTGAGTGTTTCGACGGGCGCTAGTCCAGAGGCAACCACGGCGTCTGCAGTCTCTTCATAGGCTAAGTCAACCTCTACCTTTCCAACATCCAGGGTTTTTAGGTCTGCGACGAAGAATACGTCTCTAGCAACTTCTCTCAGTTCACCTATCACCTTTGTTCCATACCTCTTTATCAGGGGCGTGCCAACCTCCAGCATCACTCTGTCACTCTTTGGAATTTGCGTTATGATATTTTGGGTTCTTTCCAGATGTGGTATGTCAAGTGCGATTTGAAGGTATGGCGGTCTCCACAGACGTGGCACTCTGAATCCCATTATCGGGTGTCTCGCTCTGTCCTTGTCATAGAAAACTTTCTCTAAAGACGGGTACTTTTCCAAGGCTCTTTTCAAAGCTAGTTTAGTTGCCCCATAATTGTAGTGGTATATCCTGCGGTAATCTTTCGCTTTGGGATGCACAAAAACACTACACACGATAACCCAGTCATCTACTCTATCTTTAGGAATAATACCTTCTTCCACGGCGTCCGCAACAGCCTTCGCAACCGCTGCCTGCGCCGGACCAAAAATCTTGTTTGCATCATCGAGATTTTTAACAGTGACCTTCGGCACAAGTAACGTGTGTGGTTTAGGAGGCAAATTCGGTCTTATAACAGCCAAAAGCGGCGTGTGCCCCGTGGAAAGATGAGATAAACCAGCAGCAAAAGCCTCTCCAACAGGCCCTTGTTTGTCACCTATCAATAGATCTACGTGAGCAACCTCTTCTTCCTCTCCTATCAACGCCTCGCCAATCAGGTAAGTATATTTTCTAGGAGCTCCGACAGTTTCGACAACTTTTGCTGTCGAAACCGCGGTAGCTATCTCCTTAAAATCGACATCGAACTCCTTAAGCCAAGCGTAAAGTGTGTCTCTATGTATATTTAATAGCTTGGCTGTACCTGAAATTGTAGGTTTTGTCGGTTTGCCTCTCAAAAGGCTGCGAGCTTCAGCCTCCTTTTTTGCGGCTTCCATAAGCAACTTTGCAAATTCTTCTGCTGTCTCCGGCTTTTTAACGCTGAGTTCCGACATTGCAGTAACTTCCAATCGTTATTTAATGTAAGCTGTATATAAATCTGTCGGATACTGAGAGCGAGCTCGACACTAAGCAAATGAATGTGTCGAAAATACATGACTAATTAGATAAATAACTCTACACGTTTTCTGAATGCAAAAGTAGTGTGCAGAAAAAGTGCGCAAAAATGACGTATTGGAAAAGCCTCTTGCTCTGCCGTTGACATCCTTTGCTACTCATGCTGAAAATTCTGTCTTTGAGCAGTTTTGTCTTTGCGACATCAACTTGTCCACTTGTTAATCGGTAAGTCTATATAGCCTGAAGTTTAAAAAGGGCTAAAATCGAACTTGGAGTTGATTATGTGTCATGGAAAGACTTGGTGTGCTTATGCCCGATAGTTATTGGTATAGTCTTGTTTTTACATGGGAGCAACTATTACAATGCGTTAACTGGTTGGGCTGGGGTTTATCTTATACTTGCCGGATTTTTCGCGGAAATAGTTTTGAAAATTTGGGAAAGTCTAAGAAAGAGGGTGGTTGACTAGAAGTCATAGAGTTTTGAGCATTTCTGGTGCAGATAATTGAGGTATGGCTTGACGCTGATTTTTTCTCCGACGATTTTTTTGATGAGGTCTGCGGGGTCGTAGAGATCTCCGTAACTATGAACGTTTTTGGCTAGCCATTGTTTTATGCTGTGGAAGTTGCCTTTTGAAAGTTGTTTTCTCCAGTCTGATAGGTCTTTCTCCATTCTAGCTAGTATTTGTCCGCTGTAAATATTGCCTAAGGCGTAGCTAGGGAAATAGCCGTATAGGCCACTAGCCCAATGGGTGTCTTGCATAACGCCTTCTGAGTCATTTTCGATGTCCACACCAAGGTACTCATTGTAGCTTTGGTTCCAAATCTGTGGGAGTTCAGCCACTTTTATTTTGTCGGCAAATAGGTCACGTTCAAGATTAAATCTTATAATTATGTGGAGGCAGTAAGTGACTTCGTCTGCTTCGATGCGAATCTTGGATGGTTTAACGTGGTTTACGGCGTGGACGAACTTGTCTAAGTCTACGTTAGAGAAGATGTTGCCTGTGAGTTTTTTCAGTTTTGGTAGAAAGTAAATCCAGAATTCGCGGGATCTCCCTATTATGTTTTCTACGAATCGCGATTGCGATTCATGGATGCCTGAGGAGCATCCTGTTCCAACTGGTTGGAAAATCCATTCTGGATTCAGATTTTGTTCGTAAAGGGCGTGTCCTCCTTCGTGTAACGTCGAAAATATAGATGAATAAAACTTATCTTCGTAGTAGTGTGTTGTGATTCGCACATCGTCATAATATCCTGTTGTGAAGGGATGCTCGGTTTCATCAAGTCTTCCTCCGGCTTCTTTTGATTTTATGTCATATTCAATGAACTCAGCGAGTAAGTCAGCAAATCTACGTTGAATATCGATAGGAACGCGACGTTTTAGAATGGAAGTATCTGGTTCTTTTGGAGCTGTTTTGCATTTGTTTATTAGCGAAATCAATCCTTCTCGTAATTCTGCGAAAACTTTGCTAATTGTTTGGGCTGTCATTTTTGGTTCAAAAATATCTATCAGTGCATCATACGGTGTTGCGGTTTCCTTCACTTCCATTAGGATTTCGGCAGCCTTCCTCCTTAATTCAACAAGCTTTTCAAGTTCAGGCTTGAACATGGAGAAGTCTTTAGCGGCTTTTGCCTTTTTCCACGTATCAACTGTGATGGCTTGTTGTTTTGCAGTTTCTGCAACTAGTTCTTCAGGCAGCTTAGTCTGTTCGTCATAATTTTTTTTCATCAAGTACACGTTTCTCTTTTGAACGGTGTTGAGGCTATCGTATTCTGGGTGTCGCATGATCTTTTCCAAGAATTTTCCAGTTTCCGGATCTGTGCTCATTTTATGGGCTATTCGGCTGAGCATCGCAAGCTGTAAGCTTCGCAGTTTAATTGCCTTGGGCGGCATCTTTGTTTCCATGTCCCAGTGGACGATGGAGGCTGCTGATTGTAAGATAAAGAGATCTTTTGCTTTTCCCATCAATTTTTTATAACTCGAAATTGACGATCTCATCGTTCTCTCCACTCTGAATGAAAGCTGTTGTTAGGTCTAATATGAATATAAACTTTTGTAGAGAGCAAGCGTTTGCGGAAGAACTGATTTCCTTGCTTCCCATTGTCTACAAGACAGAACAGTCGTACTGATCAATAGACCATCTTAAACCATGTTCTTCACTTTCAAGTGATAAACAACAAGATTACGGATAAAATTGAACAAACTAGTCCCAACAGAAAGGTTATAGCGGTGCCGGTCCACAGTTTTTTCCGCGTTGGGTAGATGCTGTAGAAGAATATGAAGAACGCTGACAAGAGGAACATCATGGCGCCCAGCAAGAGGACAAGTTTTAAGGCTGCGTGGGTGTCTTTTCCGCCAACTTGAAGTACCGCTAAGCTTAGAGCGGCTAATGTTCCTGGATAAGAAGCATTTACAATGGGTTTGATGAACTTTTTCTCAAACTCCTCAGTCATCCCAACACCCTGTCCTAAAAATTATATATTGACGAAGCTTCAGTTTTAACCTTTTATCGTTTTTCCCTCCAACACTTGTCAGATAAGCCTTTTTTAGGCTTATTTTCGCTGTTTTTATCGATGAAAATGGATTAAAGGTTTACAAGATTAACCATTCCTTTATTTGAATTGAAGAAAGCATGTTTGCAAAAGGTTTTTTTGCTGCAACCGTAAAGGACTTTACTAGGTCATAGTTATGTCGAGGAGAGAAAAGGTGGAAGAGGCTTTCGGCAAGGCTAAGGAGCTGGAGAAGAAGTATAGTTGGCTAAAGGCTGTAGATATTTATGAGCAAGCTTTAGGCGCGGTTGGAAAAAAAGATTTTTTGAGGAAGGGAGAGTTTCAGGAGAGAATTGGTTTTTGCTTTCACAGGGCTGCTATGCAAGCTGAAAGCCGAGAAGAGTTTAAGAAAAGAATGCGACGAGCGCTTGAAGCATATAAGCAAGTTCACAGATTTTATGAAAAGCTGGTGGATGAGCAGAAGGATGCAAAGATGCTTCGCTGTAAGGCTATTACTAGGTATCTTGGCTACTGGCTTACGTCTGACCCTTCTGAAAAAAGGAAACTTCTTGATGAATGTTTGGAGTTGGAAAGCAAAGCTTTGGCGCTTTTTTCGGAATCTGGAGATATGCTGGAGTATGGAAGGACGTATAATGAACTTCCGCTGGTGTTTTTGTGCAGAGTTTCTCTTGAATGGGATAGGCAAACTCTAGAGAGTATTGTGAAAAGAGGGTTGGAATGGGGCGAAAAAACAGTTGCCGGGCTCTCGGAACTTGATGACCTATACGAGATTGCTAGGGCCCGTTTCACTTTGGCGACTTGCTTGTCTATTGTTGGGTTTTTTTCCATTGCAGAGTTGGAGGAGCAAGAAAAAAACCGCTTGAAAGCTGTTGAATATCTGAGCAAGGCAGTTGACATTTCCGAAAAAATTGGCAACGCTCTTCTCTTGGGATTATCTTATATGTGGTTGGGAAATAACACAGGGGAAGAAGAATCGATAAAACATTTTGAGAAAACTTTGGAATGTGGTAAACAAACACGGGATAACTTGTTAATGGCAGGGGGTCTGGACTCCCTTGCATATATAAATTATTGGAAAGCCATTGCAAGCGAAGATCCTGAAAAGTTTGGGGAACTTGCTGAAAAGGCTATGCAATTATACGAGAAAGCTCAGCGTCATTACTCTACAATTTCATTCATGAGCCCAAGAGATGGGCTGATAGGTCCACCTGCTGGCTACGCAGAGCATTATTGGCACCTGGCTTTTCGGGAAACGGACCCAAAAGAAAGATTGGAGTTTCTGGACAAGTCTGAAAAGGCGGGAATGAAAGCTTTGAAGTTGGCTGAGGATTCTGGTGTGCCCTTTGCCGTTGGTACCGTGCTCCATGTGGTTAGCAAAACCCTCGATTTTCGAGCCCATATAGAACCAGATCTTACAGAAAAGAAGAACCTCTTAGAGAAGGCTCTGAAATACCGAGAAAAAACCATCGAAATCCTTAGACAACTGACACCATTCGATTTTTGGAATTGGGGAGTATTTCAAAATTATCTCTCAGAAATAAAGTCGAAGCTCGCCCAAATTGAACCGGACCCTGAAGGTAAAAGGAAGCTTCTTGAAGAAGCTGTGTTAAGTATGGATAAATGTCTTAAGCTATGCAACAAAATGATATCATACTTTGAGAAGATCGGCAACATCACGATGTTCGCAGCCCTTCAATCGTACCAAGACAATTATGCCACACTGCTGACGGAACTTTACAAGTTAACAAACGAATCAGACCACCTCAGAGAAGCGATAAAGATTTCACAGAAAGCAATCGAAGCAGCTGGCAAGCTAGACATGATGACTCGTATGGCTGAATCTTGCTGGAAAATCGCTCAGATACATGATATTCTAGGAGAACATTTGGAGGCTGCCAAAAGTTTCGAGCGTGCTTCGGAAAACTACATGAAAGCAGCTGAAAAAATTCCCCAACTAAGAGATCTCTATCAAGATCACGCATCTTACATGAAAGCGTGGAATCAAATCCAGAAGGCGAGACATCATCACGCAGAAAACCACTACGGGCGGGCAAAAGAGCATTATGAGGAAGCAGCTGATCTTCATAAATCAACGGAAAAGTGGAGTTACCTCAGCCCAAACTATTTAGCATGGGCTCGGCTAGAAGAGGCAGAAGATCTGAGCAGAAGAGACCAAGTGCAAGAAGCGAAAAACCTCTTCCAACAAGCAGCAGACCTGTTTGTAAAAGCAAAGAATTCTGTCAAAGCAAAATTGGAAAAGATTGAGACCAAAGAAGAGAAGAAGATGGCAGCTGACCTGGTGAAAGCTTCGGACATAAGACGTGAATACTGCCTTGGAAGAATCGACTTGGAAGAAGCAAAAATCCTAGACAGGCAAGGCGATCACGCTGCTAGTTCCAGAAAATATGGCTCTGCGGCCAAGAAATTCCAAGAAGCGGCTGATGCCTTGGAAGATGAATTGGATCGTCAAGAACTGAAACCGATAATTCTTCTCTGCCGGGCTTGGCAGATGATGACGCGAGCAGAAGCCGAAGCGTCACCAGACCTGTTCAAGGAGGCATCCATGCTTTTCGAAGAGGCCAAAGACCACAGCCTTAATGAAAAAGCCAAAATGTTGGCTCTAGGTCACAGTCGCTTCTGCAAAGCCTCAGAAGCGGGAACCAGATTTGAAGACACCCAAGATATGTCGCTCCATACGTTGGCAACACAACATCTGGAAAGTGCAGCCAGATACTACCTGAGAGCAGGCTTCAAAAACGCCTCAGAATATGCTGAGGCTACTCAGAAGCTTTTGGACGCATACTTATACATGCACAGCGCTAAGATTGAGACTGATCCGGCTAAGAAAGCTCGATTTTACATGATGGCTGAAAAGGTGCTTCAAGTCTCGGCAGGATCATACCTGAAAGCAAAACACCCTGAAAAACAAGAGCAGGTTTCCAGACTGCTAGAAAAAGTCAGGAAAGAAAGAGAGCTGGCCTTATCCCTAACCGAAGTTCTGCATGCACCACTGGCAACTTCAACAACCGCAACATTTGCAACTCCCACTCCAGGAGAAGAAACGCCCATAGGGCTAGAACAATTCGAACACGCAGACGTGCAAGCAAACCTTATTGTTAGAGTGAAAGAGGTAAAAGTTGGGGAAGATGTAAGCTTAGAAATAGAACTGGTCAACGCTGGAAAAGCACCAGCATTACTGATCAAAGTTGAAGAACTCATCCCAGAGAGCTTCCAGATAAAAGAAGCGCCAAAGATCTACAGGGTTGAAGACAGTTACCTCAACATGAAGGGTAAGAGACTGGGTCCTCTGAAGACTGAAGAGGTCAAAATGATCGTTAAACCCTTGTCTAAAGGTATGTTTATGATGAAACCACGAATCCTTTACTTGGATGAAACGGGCCAATACAAGTCCCACGAACCAGAACCTGTCAAGATAACAGTCAAAGAGCTGGGAATATCAGGTTGGCTCAGAGGAAAAGGATGATTAACTCCTCCCTATGGCATAGCTTATTATCGATGGGGAAACGTTGGGAGAAGTAAACCTAACCTGTTCAGTTTTGATCAACATTAGAGCTAGCTATATGCGTGTTCACAGTTTGAGCAAGCTCGGCATTAGTGTTCTCAGATAAATCTGTGAAGCGTGCAGAAAAGGGAAAGTAAGATTTTGTTTAGCTTGTTTCAGCCAGTATGCTATTGCTCAGACAGGTCCTCCTGCCTTCCATTTGTCATGGCGTGATTCTGAGATTGCCCTAGCTTTCTCTATGTCGATTTCGCTTGCACGTCGACTTGCCGCCAGCATTCGCTCTCTTTCTCTTTGTTTCTCTATCGGAATGAGTTCGTTCAGTTTGTCCATGAGCTTCTCGGATTCATCTGTCTCAAGAGGGATAGTGATATCTCTTCTGTTGGGAATTATTATTTTTACTTGCCCTTTCTCGTCCAGCTCCACCGATTCTATGTCTTTCAGTGGGACGTCAAGTGGGATTACATTCTGGAAGAGGAAGCCTAGGCTGCCTCTAAGAGTTGGAGTGGCCTCTACAAAATCTTCCAGCTTTTTCTTGACACCCTCCTTTAAGTCTACTTCCAGCAAACTTTGGTGAAGCTTAACCGTGAAATGGGGTTTATCAATCAGCATAACCAAATCTTTAGTTGCCATCTTGCATCACCATGTTACACCTTTTATAAAGAAACAAATTAAAGTTTGCGCTTCTCTCATCCGTTCTTAAAGAAACTGCTTCATCACATTTTGGTAGAAGCTTTTCAGTACACGCGACCAAATTCAGATAGTATACGTGACATGTTCGAGTGCCCAAAGGCTAGAAGATTTAACCGGCAAAATGGTGCTCCGGCCGGGATTCGAACCCGGGTCTTCGGCTCGAAAGGCCGGAATACTTGACCGGACTATACTACCGGAGCTCTGTTGCGGAGCATCATGCAAAATATATCTTCATTCGAATAAACCTTATCTTTCTAAGACTGTTTTTAGACACTGTTTTAATGGAGCAAAAACTGTTTCCACCTTGTTCAATGTTGGTGCGTAATAGGCTGTCTTCGCCGAATTTGTCATAATCGTCTTTATTCCCAGCATTTCTGTCCAAGACACAATCGTGCACATGTCTGTAAGCACATGGCCTCCGCTTTTCTCTATTTTCTTGACATAGTCTTCAGCCTTTTTTTTAACATAGCGTGAGGTGCAAACCCAAAACTCTGTCCCAGCTTCAACCGTTTTACCTCGTATTAGCGTTGCAATTTGTCGAATTTCATTTAACGAGCAGTGGGGGCATCCTATAAAGACTAATTTAGGCTTCGTTTTTGATGATGTTGATAAGTCTTCGATCGTCCGCTTTATGTCTCCAGCTTCCACACTTATTTTTTCCATTTTTCCTCCTTCTAAGTGAATATCACAGTGGAACATGTTAACCATGCCTGTTGTGGCAAGTGCCGCTCCTAGCTGTTTCAGTTTTTCCTCAGAAACATTCTTTAACCCCTGAATTATTGGAATGTTGTCTTCCAAGATCTTTCCCAGATAAATTCCTAAAGCACCAAACTTTGCTTCGTTTTGTAACGGTGTTTCCACTTTTGCCAGAATGTTTGGCTTCCGATTTTCAGCTTTGTGCATTCCATAATCCGGGGTTTTTCCGATTATCGCTGCTGCGAGGGCACTCGGTCCGCCTTCACGGTTTGTCCATGCGCCTAGAACAGAGTTGGCGTAGACCACGGCTGAGGATTCAGCCCATGCGAGATGTGAACCTCGTTTTGGCTTCTCTAGATAGTATGGTGTGCATGTTAAAGACTGTGTGAAGCCCATTTTTTCAAACTGTCTCAGAATGTTGAACTGTTTTTCGCGTATGTGTTTCGGTAACCTTTTTTCTAGATATTCTGGGTCGAAGCTTTGCGGGTTTAAGGTTGCTTTGACTCTTGCTTTTCCATCGGCGTCAGCCAGTCTTTCTAGAAATTCGGCTGGTGCGTCGCCGAGGGTCTTGTAGGAAACCCCGGAGATATGGGCGGAGCTTATTGGAATAAGCCTTGTTGCGCTGAAGAGCTCGCCTAGGCGTACGAGTATTTTCATGCATATTTGATTTGCCCACCCGTGTTCACCGTCGTAGATACGTTCTTCCTCTTTCGTCAAATACATGACGGTTTAGGTCTCCCTTCTCTTTAAGACCTTAATGACACCGGCATAAGCGTCAACTTCTACCGTGTCACCAGTTCTGATCTGGTTAATGTCTATCCGGTCAATCATGGGTATGTCAGCTATTATTGCTCCCACCACAACGACAGGGTCAGCCGTTTGATTAACTATGGCTTTTGGCGCTTGATCTTTGCTAGCTAAAGAATACAGCACGTAACTGCCCACTGTTGAGCCGTGCCCGTGAGGAAAGCACAGAACCTTGTCTTTTATGTATTCGCCGTTTAAATCATGGTTTTTCTCAACTATTTTTCCGTTTGTTGGGTCGACCCCTCCCAAAAAGCTTATGGGTTTTGTAGAGACTAGCGCTTGGGCTTCGCAACGTCCTTCAACGATTGCTCGTCCATTTAGTGTTACTTGCCGCATCTCAAGCACTTTAATAGGATATTTTTGCTGATGAGGGAATCTTTCCCAGTATTCTTGCAGCTGCGATGCTCACTTTTTCGCGGTTCTTGTCGTCTGTGTAGACACGCAAAATGTTTATGAAGCCCTTTAAGACGTCAAAAATCTTTGAAATTTCACTCAAACGTTGCGGAATCTTTTTTCCTTCACGTGTCTTATAGAACACTGGAATTTCCATAGGTTCCATGAGAACTGAATGGTGGTATGGAACAGATGGAACCGTGGGTACATCAATTATCACTGTTTCTGTTTCAACTGCTGCCTTCTCTGCAATGTCAGCTTGTAACTGTTTTCTATATACTTCTTGACTGAAAATGTTTGAAACCATTATGTCTTTTTCATAAAAGGTTCGTTCGTAAGCACATTTGAGCATCTTTCGTCTTTCAAGATTTCTTATGACCTTGTTTGATTTTTCACAGTTTTTCAGCATGGTCCAAACAGTGTAATCGTCCAAGGCTAGGTACTCCTCTGGAGTTTCAAAGTTCACTAAACCTAATTCTTCGTTTGCTTTTTCCATAGCTGTTGCAAGCATTATTTGAGCTGCTCTTCCGACCCGGTGGAAGTATATGCTTTTGAAGGATTCTATTCTGGCTATTATGAAGGATTCAAGAGCTGACAATGCTCCTAAGTCTACGGCCAAGTTTTCTTCTAACAAGTCTAGGGCGTGGATTAAACGGAAAATGTCTATGTACCCATATTCCGCACCAGTGTGATAAGTGTCCCGTACTATAAAGTCCAGTTTGTCCACGTCTATGGAGCTGCTTATTATCTGATCCAGGAAAGCCTTTCCGGGTTTGTGAAGATTGCCTATTGCCAGTTTTCCAATGTTTTCCGGGTTGTATCCGAGCTTGTTAAGCAAGTCTTTTAGTTCGCTGTTTTTGATTATCCACAAAGTCATGTCTTCATGAGTCTTCTCAAGCTTGTCGAGCAAATGTTCAAAAACGTGGGAGAAAGGTCCATGTCCGACATCGTGAAGTAAGCCTGCAATTTTAACTGTTTCTGCTTCGTCTTTGCTTATGTGTTGTGAAATTCTAGGGTTCTCTGTGACTCTGCCAGCCAGATACATTACGCCGACGGAATGTTCAAAGCGGGTGTGGTTTGCTCCGGGGTAAACGTATTCTGCACCTGCGAGCTGGCGTAGTCTGCGTAGTCTCTGAACAGGGAAGGAATCGATGATTTCTTTTTCATTTTCGGTTATGTACACATATCCACGTACAGGGTCTTTTATTTCGCCCCAATAGTTCGTAGGCATCAACGTTTTCCCCACTTGTGCGCGCATTAATAATCATTAATACCTCTTCGCTCTTATAATGCCTAATGTTGGCTCCATTCAACATTGTTTTCCACAAAATTTTTTCTTCTTCACACCTCTAGGGCTGAATCTGGTTCCATCCCTTAGAACGCTCTGTAATTCCATTAACGCGCGGGTCATGTGAATTGCTAGTTACCCCAAGTTTTAAGAGGTCGAGACATGCATCTTCGATTATGAAGTACGAAAATAAGGAGATTGCAGGATTGCTTCTGTTTATTGGTGGTGTCCAATTTGTTTTGGGAATAATCATAGCTGAAGCGCTTTACCCGGATTACAGTACGTCAGAGAATTACATAAGTGACTTAGGCGTCGGGCCTTCTTCTGTCATCTTCAACTCATCTGTGTTCTTGCTAGGTGTGTTGGCGACTGGTGGCGCCTACTTCATTCAGCGGGCCTTCAATCTCAGAATTTTCTCTATTCTGACGGCCATAACAGGTATTGGCGCGATGGGGGTTGGATTGTTTCCAGAGGATGCTGGCGTGATGCATGTCATCTTTTCCTTGATAACGTTTCTATTTGCAGGTCTATCTGCTATCATGTCATACAAATTGCAGAAGCCTCCTCTCTCTTACTTGTCCATCATATTGGGAGCAATGTCACTGTTGGCGCTTGTCCTCTTCGGTTCCGGCATATATTTGGGCTTAGGGAAGGGAGGAATGGAACGTATGATTGCCTATCCAGCTTTGCTATGGGCAATCGGCTTCGGCGCCCATGTGATCAGCTATCCTAAGGACGAGCCTACAGGTGCGAAATCGCAGCTCTCAGCTTGATCATGAAAAATGAGGTCTCCCAAACTCTCACAAAATGAGCGTAAGCCTTCTTGCAGATCAAAAAAGAGAAAACTTGGTTCTGCGTGCCCTGACAAAATTTAATACTTCTATTTAAATAATGCCTAATGCTCAAAGCCTTGAGGGATGGAAAAAATGGGGAAGAGAGGCGTCTTCATTTGTGTTGAAGGGTTGGATGGGTGTGGGAAAACAACCCAGACGAAACTTCTTGTGAGAAGGCTTAGGAAAAAAGGTTACAACGTCATATATACAGCTGAACCGAGTCGTGGTGAAATCGGAAAGTTCATCAAAAAATATTGTTTACATGGCATTAAACGTGTTTCCGGCATTGTTGAAGCATTGTTGTTCGCCGCCGACCGTTTTGAACATGTGGAGAAAGAGGTTGTCCCGGCTATGGATGGAGGAAAGCTTGTGGTTTCTGATCGTTATGTTTATTCCTCGTTGGCTTATCAAGGGGCGGCTGGACTTGATTTGAAATGGATTGAAAGGATAAACGGGCATGCGATGCGCCCGGATTTGGCAATTTTCATTGATGTTGAACCGGAGGTTGTGATTCAAAGGTTAAAGCCTAAAAGGTCAGTGATGGAAAACTTGGAAACGCAGCGAAAAGTGCGGGAAGTCTACATGAAATTTGTTGAAAAAGGAGAACTTGTCAGAATAGATGGAAACAAATCCAAAGAAGAGGTTGCAAATGATATTGTACGAGTTGTTCTGAGATTTTTGGCAAAAGTGAGCTGAAAAGCTTCTCAAGAGGCTTTTAGTATTTTTTTGGAAAATGTTTCATTGATTCTGTTGACAATGAAGTTGGCGGTGTCTTCGGGTGCTACGTGTCTTGGGCCCCTTTGGTGAAAAACTTGGATTTCTGTTGATTTTTTGTTGAATGTGAATCGGAGCATGTAGTAGTCGAATTTTAGCGGAGTTTTCTTTCGATCTTTCATTTTGTAATAGCGAATGGCGCAGAGGAAATCCATGACTTGGAAGGGTTTTTTACGTATGTTCTTCCGTATCCTGTTTGCTTCTTCATTGTCTAGATAGTTGAAAATGTTGGCTTCAGCTATTCCGAACTCGAAAATAACTGTACAATGCGGTATCGAGGGATGCGCGACATCTTCTAGACTGAAAGTTTCGTTGTTTGCTTTGTAAAGCACCTTTGTTAGAGCTTGTTGCAGTCTTTTTTTTGAAATTGAAGTGGCAAAACGTGCTATTCCATGGATGTTTTCTGGAAAACTCTCGCAATATCCAAGCATGTGCAGTTTCGCCTAAAATTTTTTGGCTTTTCTTATTTTTTCAAGGTTTTCCAGCAATCCGGAAAGCGCTGTGCCCAGTTTCTGCAGTTCTTCCACGTTTTCTTCGCATTCCATTTTGCTTTGGATTTTTTGAATTTTCGATAGGACGGTGGCTTCAAGAGTGTTAAGAACTATGGAGCCCGCTATCTTTGCTGGTTCTTCTCCTTCCTTAACTACTATTACTTTCTTTTCGCATTTTGCACACCAGAGATCTCCACTTTTTAATCTGAAGAGTGGGGAAGCACAAGCTGGGCAAGCTAGCTCCGTTAGGGTTGCGCCTTGCCGCAGTAGGTCAGCCATCCGTTTAATATGTTGTTCTTCCCGTTGTTTCCGAGACAAGTTTTAAAACCTCAAAACAAATAGGTATAAAAGCCTATATAACTTGATTATCACGAAGTTGGGTGGGGTGGCAAACTATGGTTAGAAAGAAGAAACTGCAGGAATATGAAGAGAGAATAAAACAAGCATTATTCGTGCTTGGAGAAGTTTCAGAAGACAAAACCACGCCTAGAAACATTCGAAGAGCGGCAAAAAATTCAATGGAAACCCTGCAAACCACAGAGTACACACACGCGGTAAGAGCCTCAAACGCCGTATCACTCCTAGATGAAATTTTGCAAGATCCAAACATGCCACCTTACACACGGGTGAAATTGTGGAACGTAATGAGCATCCTAGAAGCCATAAAAGACTAACTGTGAGCATAAAAGACCACTTTTACTTTCATTTGTGTTTTCTATAGATCTTGGCTCCATCCATATGGGTTACGTACTCAAATCAACTTCAAGCAACTTACAAGCTTCATCCAAGCTATGAGCGACTTTTACATGGAATTAATCGTCTACGTTTTGGAATCAGGCTTTTTCTAGGTTGATTTAGATCAGCGTGTTTAGTGCGCGCCTTGCACATACACGAATGGTTATATAGAACATGCAGTCCTCTGCAACTGCTTGAGGAACAGCCTTGACCAAAGTAGTAGCCATAAATGGAAGCGCTAGAATGGAAAAAGGGAACACTGCGATGGTCTTGAGCCCTTTTCTGGAGGGTATTAGGGAAGCCGGGGCGTCAGTCGAGCTGTTCTATGCTAAGCGTGTCAAGGCCAAGCCCTGCACGGGTGAATTCCACTGCTGGTATGAGAAGCCAGGCCAGTGCTACATCCCTGATAATATGCAATCGCTTTATCCCAAACTGCGCGAGGCTGAGATTCTAGTGCTGGCCACACCCGTCTATATCCCTTTGCCAGGCGAGATGCAGAATCTCATTAATAGGCTCTGTCCCCTAGTGGAACCTATCCTCAAGAAGCAGAACGGTCGCACACGGGCCAGACTCCATAACGAGGTCAAGATCAGCAAGATCGTGCTGGTTTCCGCGTGCGGTTGGTGGGAGAAAGGTAACTTTCAAACGGTGCTTCGCATTGCAAAGGAGTTTGCAAAAGATGCAAGCATGGAGTTTGCAGGGGCGATCCTCCGGCCCCACGCCTTCCTCATGACCGAGTGCAAAGAGAAGGCGAGAGACATCTTAGAGGCAGCAAGGCGAGCTGGCTACCAACTTGTGAAAGAGGGTAGCATGTCTAAGAACCTCCTTGAGGTCATCGGTCAACCACTAATTTCCGAGGAGGAGCTTAGGCAGAGGTACAATGATGCGTATGAAAAGGTGAGGAGCAAAGAAAAAGATTAGTCCCGCTCATGCCCTTAGACGTAGCCAAAAAAGGGAGGTCGCGTGAGATTTCTGGACTTAAGTTTGTTAGAGATAATAAAAGACTAATAAACTAATACCCAAGATTATTTTATGATTAAGGAGAGTTGAGTTGAATGAAAATTTTTCATTATCGGGATGTCGAAGCGAAGGATGCAGAGGAGGGCGCTTCAAAACTAAAAGTGCGATGGCTTATCACAAAAGATATGGGAGCTGAAAACTTTGCCATGAGATTTTTCGAGATGGATCCCGAAGGCTACAGTCCTTTTCACAGTCACGCTTGGGAGCACGAGGTCTTCATTCTAGAAGGTGAAGGCATTGTTGTTGGTGGGGGAGAAGAAAGAAAGTTTAGAACCGGCGACGTAATCTTTGTTCCACCTAATGAGACGCATCAGTTCAAAAACACTGGTGAAACGACTGTGAAGTTTCTTTGTCTCATACCTTATATGCAGAAATGATTGGTTTCTGAAGCGCAAACTGTTTTCAGCAATATTTTGCTCGCTAAAAATATATGCTGGTTGTTACATGTAGTTTTGGGTTTCAAGAGGGATGAGCCTTTGAAGTATGATGTAATAATCGTTGGTACTGGTCCGGCCGGAATATTTTTAGCTCTTGAACTTGCAGAAGAAACCAACCTCAGCATTCTCATGCTGGATAGGGGACCGGACATTAACCAGCGTAAATGCCCAGCAAGCCGAGGTTTCGAATGTGTTCACTGTGAACCGTGTTTGCTTCTGTCAGGATGGGGTGGAGCAGGAGCCTTCAGCGACGGTAAACTCACATTGTCCACTGAAGTTGGCGGTTGGCTCAACCAGTACGTTTCAACCAAAAAACTTGATGAGTTGATAAACTATGTGGATAACACTTACCTGAAATATGGGGCAACCGAGCACGTTTATGGAGGAGACATTGAAAAAGTAGAGGAGATTGAACGCAAAGCCTCATTGGCTGGTTTGAAACTTATCCGCCAAAAAATCCGGCATATGGGAACCGAGAGATGCGCCCAAACCCTCCGAAAAATGCGTCAAGAATTGAACGGCAAAGTTGAAGTCAAACTCAAAAAAGACGTTAAAGGACTTATAGTGAAAAATAAAGCTGTTGAAGGTGTCGAAACAGTTAACAAGGAAAAATTCTTCGGAAAATATGTGATTGTCGCACCTGGAAGAAGCGGAGCTGAATGGCTTCAAGCAGAAGCTCAAGCCTTAGGTTTGAAGACACTTACCAACCCGGTTGATGTTGGAATCAGAGTCGAGGTTTTGGCCCCTGTTATGGAAGAATTAACAAGTGTTCTTTATGAGCCAAAACTTATTTACTATTCAAAGTTTTTTGACGATCAAGTTCGCACCTTCTGCGTTGCGCCGTATGGCGAGGTCATAGGTGAATCTTATAACGGAATCTTAACCGTTAATGGTCAAAGTTACGCGGAGAAGAAGACGAAGAATACGAATTTCGCCATTTTAGTGAGAACTTCCTTTACTGAACCGTTCAAAGAACCTATAGCTTATGGGAAATATCTTGCCAGGCTTTCGAACCTTCTCAGTGGAGGCGTCATGATACAACGTTTAGGAGATTTAGAAGCTGGAAGAAGGTCAACGCCTGAAAGGATTGACCGAAGCGTGGTGACTCCAACATTGAAGAATGCTACCCCAGGCGACTTAAGTTTTGTTCTGCCGTATCGCTACTTGGCTGATGTAAGGGAGATGCTTCAAGCTTTAGATAAAATTGCTCCGGGAGTAGATTCAAGGGACACGCTATTATATGGCATTGAAGTAAAATTTTACTCTTCAAGACTGCAGTTAAGCAATTGTCTAGAGACTAGGATCCACAACTTATTCACTATTGGTGACGGGGCCGGCGTCACAAGAGGACTGGTTCAAGCTTCAGCATCAGGCGTTATAGTGGCAAAGGAGATAATACAGAGAGAAAAGCAGAAGACGTGAACAATATGTCCATAGTTCAAGAGATAAGGTGTTCCCACTGCGGTGCACCGATACGATTTGAACCGGGCGAAATAATAGCAACCTGCAAGTACTGCGGCTACACGGTTGTGATAGAAACTGGAAAGGCTTTCACCTTCGAACACTCCATGCTGTTAAACAAGTATGACCCAACACAGATCGAAGAACCTATCAAGAACTGGATGCGGGCAGGCTTTCTGAAGCCTGCGGGTCTCGCGAAAAGATCAAAGACTGTGGAAAAGACCTTGATCTACTTGCCCTTCTGGATTGTGATGGTGGAAGCTGAAAGCAACTATAAAGGGATATTTGAACGCATAAGCCCGGCTGTTATCAAAGAAGGGAAAATTGAGAAGAAGTATGGTTGGCTTGTTCTGGGAAGGAAAGCGGCAGAGTTTCCAGCAAGAGAATATGACGTGCCCTTAGAAGGTAAAATCCCTTACGACTTCAGGAAAATCGAAGCTTTCGCTAAAGTTTTAAACAGTGAAATCGAGAAAAGCGAGGCTGTGGAGCTTGCGAGGCAACAGATTGAGGAGCATCATCGTTATTTAGTTCAGGAAGATGTTGACAGAATCATCGAGATGAAGAATGAAATAAAGGTAGATCAAACGGTTTATTTACATGCTCCCATATGGTTTGTCAAATATGAGTACAAAGGTGAAACTTACCAGTTGCTGATAGACGGAGCAACCGGAACGGCCATAAAAGGTGATATACCCTCAACTGGGTTCGGAATACTTTAACGAAACTTCAAAATGGCTTTTACTCGTTCAACAATTTTTCAAGTTTATTCTTCACTTCAACAACCTTGACCCTAGCAATTGAGACTTCAAATAGCAATCTGGTGCGCGCGCAATTGTGCAATTTTGGTGTGGGGGGTAAGTTCACGTATAGGCTTATGTTCCACGTTTTGCGGCATGCATGCATGGTCCTCGAAATGCGGCTTAGATTATCGGGATTTAAGTTGTGCACGTTCTTTTCGCGATACGCCACCCGGTGTTGGACTTTTCTGCATCTTTTCTAAAACCTCTGCCTCAGCAAACCTCTCACTTATCCTCGTTATCTTAACTCGCAAGCGGTCGCTGGGCTTGGTGTCTGGGACGAAGATTACAAAACCCTTGATTCGTGCTATGCCTTGGCCTAGACAGCTTATCTCCTGAATAGTTACGTCGTACTCTTTTCCTAGCTCTACTGGCTTCGGAGGAAGTGATCGACCAAAACCTCCTTCTCTTCGCATTTTTCACCTCCTAATGCTTTTCTTTGTCAAAATGGTTGTATGCATTTTGGTTGATGGACTCGGGGACGGTGTAGAGGTAGATTGTGTCACCGTGACGGCTTATCTTCTTGGTAGGCTTCCAGCCCTTTATTTTGTAGGCGTAACTGACGATTCGGGTGCCAACCTTCGCTGTCCACTCCAGCTTGGGCTTTAAGCGCTGGTTGGTTAATTCGTCTAGGTAGAGGGTTATGACCGTGGCCTCGTGGAGGTCGGCTTCGAAAAGGTCTCCGTTCACCAGCTTAACTCTGCTTTGAAGCCCTTG
>Ga0209636_10000393_pt1 | contig 41627 bp, 23 predicted proteins | sample DeeMarSWOR152_54_FD_187464 | JGI IMG/M metagenome (GOLD analysis project Ga0209636, IMG submission 187464) | Marine sediment microbial communities from White Oak River estuary, North Carolina - WOR-1-52-54 (SPAdes) (version 2) | ecosystem: Environmental > Aquatic > Marine > Intertidal zone >... | reverse complement strand
TCTCCTGGGGTCGGCTCTTCTGGGGGCTGTCAATCTTTTGCCCTTACCGCCGTTCATTCCTCTTCCCCAGAACTCTCCAGAACTCTCGTTAATTGTTGTCTTGGTAATGATCTTGACCGGAGTTATCTCAGGATACATCCCAGCAAAAAACGCAGCCGAGATGGAGCCAGCTAAAGCTCTGCAGTATGAACGGGGAGAAACCATTGTTGGTAAGAAAATACCGAAGCCTCTCTGGGTTTCGCGCACACTGACAGGAGAACTCATCGGACAGGCGTTTCTCGAGATTCGAAGCAGCAAGTCCCGGAGTTTTCTCACCATGTTCGGAATTTTTTGGGGTATCGCTGCTGTGATTGTGCTCATCGGTTTCGGTGCGGGTTTTCAGGGATTTTTCGACCGTGAATGGGGAAAGATGGGTGAGAAAACTATACACGTGAGAGGTGGTCGTGTTCAAAGCAAAAGAGGCACTTACAGAGAAGCACGAAGAGTCCGGCTCTCGGAAAAAGACGTAGATGCACTCTTGATCTTTCCTGTTGAGGTAGAGGAAGCCATACCAGAATATGATTGCGGACATCCGGTTGTGAAATACGGCAACGAAAACCGCGCTATCCACACCCTGGGTGTGGTTCCGGGTACTTCAAAGATGCGTAATTTTATAACTGCCAGGGGGCGGTTTATAAATCAAGGAGATATTGAGGAAAGTAGGAGAGTTTGCTTTTTAGGATCGACTATTCAAGAGCGGCTTTTCGGAAGCCGTACACGCGACGTCACAGGTGAGTATGTCAATATCAACGGGATCCGCTATCTTGTGATAGGAACTTCGCAGCCAAAAGGATTTCAGCTATCCATAAATATTTCCCTGGATGATGAAAAGATGCTTATTCCGCTTACTACAGCTCTGAAAGACTTCAGCGGAGAAAAACACATTTCTAGAATCCTTGTTTCGCCCGTCAGTAAAGATCGCTATAGGAAGACCGAATCGGAGATACGCCAAGTTTTATCCAAATTGCATAGGTTTGATCCTGAAGATGAAGATGCTTTAAATATATTCAGCATGCTTGAGGGCACAGAATTCCTGGATTATATTGTGCTGGCACTTCAGGTATTCTTGGGTGGAGTGGGAGTGATCACTCTGATGATCGGGGCTGTTGGAGTGATGAATATCATGTATTTTGTCGTCACCCAGCGCACCCGCGAAATAGGTATTCGCAGAGCTGTCGGAGCGCTCAAGAGACATATTTTCCATCAGCTCTTCACAGAGGCTCTTACAATTACTTTTCTAGGAGGACTTATAGGATTTGGGATTGGTTGGGGCATAAACGCTGGCCTCACGGCTCTTGTCGCCTTCTTGAGAACTCAGAACGTGCAGCTCATGATGCTTTTTTCGCCCGAGAATTCTTTCCTCGCTTCCATAATCACTGTTGCTCTAATGATAGCCGCTGGCTTTTTGGCTGGGCTGACGCCAGCGCTCCGAGCTATGCGGCTGGATATCGTTGATTCCCTACGATACGAATAAAAAGCCAGAAATTTCTTTTTAGCAAGTTTAAATAGCTCTCAAATTATGCGCGGGGATCATTAGAAGAAGATTATTGATTCATGGTAATTTTTTCTGGATTAATATACTGGATTAATATATAAAATGTATATTAAGATATAGATGGGGATTCAAGGGAAAATGCTAAAAAAAGATTATTCCCATTCCTTCGCTCCATAAGTCAAAAAAGGAGGGATATGACATGTTTGCCCGTTTACTAAGACTTCAAATCAAAATGGAACGGATAGATGAAGCCACAATGCTATTTAGGGAGATCGTTATTCCGTTGTGTAAAAACCAGAAGGGTTATAAGGGAGCCTATTTCCTGACCGACCGTAAAACAGGTGCAAGCATTCCTATAACCCTATGGGAGAGTGAAGAAGATATGCTTGCTACAGAAAGTAGCCATTTTTTCCAGGAACAGTTGGTCAAGTTCATGACTTTCTTCAAAGCACCTCCTATTCGCGAAGCATATGAGGTGATTGTCCAGGACTAAATGAAGGCGCTTTTATTTTTCACCTTGGTTTCCGTCGGCTGAATTAATCGGTTACAAGTTTTGGTCGGCATGCCCTTATTTGTCCTGAGATTGCTCTATAATAAATTCTAAAATCAGATCAAGCATCTTTTCGAAGTGATCTGAGTTAGAGTATGTATGGTCCGCGCCTTCAATGATTTCAAGGCGGCAATTCCGGATTAGGCTTGCAGTTTTTCTGCTCTGCTCGATCGGAACAGTCTCATCTTCATCTCCATGAATAATCAGGGCTGGAATCTTGATACTTTTGGCAGCTTCGTATGCTTTAACCTTCTCTGCTTCTTCATAAAAAGAGTAGCCTAAAATTCGAGTTTCACCATCCACTCCGGCAACCTCGATGAAGCCCTTTTCTCTCCATTTTTCAATTTCTTTTTCATCCTCTCGAATATATACCAGGCCTAAATAATCCGAGACAGGTGATTTTAGGGCCAGAACATACAGAGCATTTGTTTTTGAGGCAGTAATTATGCTGGCCATTCCGCCAAAACTTGAACCCACAAGGCCAATTTTCTTGTAGCCTGATTCCCTTAGAAATCTGATGGCGTTCTGGATATCATCAACAGCTTCAAAAGTGGTTATCTCTTCGAATTTTCCCTCGCTCTCTCCGTGTCCAAAGAAGTCAAACCTAAAAGTGGAAATCCCTTTGTTATTCAGGATTTCTTCTAACGTTACATAGGTGCGGCCTTCCTTGCTCGTGGAGAATCCATGGCATAGAATTATTATTGGCCTTTCTTTTTGGGATGTCGGATTCGATAATATCCCACAGAGTTTGTTTCCCTTGCTGTTTTTGAAGAAGATTTTCTCTTTCATGATCGAGGTTAATTTCCAATATAACAGAATTATAGATTATACAGGATAATAAAAAGAATGCCAGGTGCGTGTAAAAAAGGGGACATAAAAGTGGGCGCAAATAATGGGGCCAGGTCCAATTTTCCAGGCTTCATTTTCTGATGTTGTGTCCACAATTTGAAAAAATCCTCTCTCTTACAAAAATGGAGGCTGTTCCCATTTTCTTGTAGCTGTCAAGGAATAGTAATATACACAATGATATAAAAGACAAGAGAATCGAGAAAAAAGCTAAAAAAATTAATTATAGGGAAGGGATTTAAGCTTTTCTTTTTTCCTTGCCGCTTTCATATCAGCATCTCTTTTTGCCTTGAATTCAGTTCCTTCCCTCCAGTTGGGAAATGTGGATTCCATACTTAGCTTGTAGCCGACTCTGAAAAGCAAACGGAGGTCATCAATTGCACCCGAAAGATCCCAGTTCGGGTCAAACTCATCGGATGGCTTATGGTAATTTTCTGCTGTATATTTTTCCTTTTTAGCCAAAGTCCATTCTTCACCGTGCTCAACATGGTCAATGCCAGTACCCGTATAAAGAGCAGGTATGCCTTGTTTGGCAAACGGAAAATGATCTGAGCGATAAAAAGAACCTTTTTCTGGCGTCGGGTTCGGTCGAACCCTTCGTCCTTGCTCTGCGGCTGCAGCTTCAACATAATCGTCCAGCTCAGAGTTTCCGTAGCCTATAATTGTGATATCTTTCATCTTGCCATAAATATTGAGAGCATCCATATTGATAGCAGCCACGGTTTTAGCTGTGGGATAGACAGGATGAGTGGCATAGAATTGCGAGCCAAGAAGTCCCTGTTCCTCTGCGGTAGTTGCGAGAAAAATTATCGAACGGGAAGGGGGTGATTCGAGCTTTTTGAAAGCTTCTGCAAGTTCGATTAAAGCTGATGTTCCTGTTGCATTGTCAAGCGCTCCGTTATAAATTTGATCTCCTTCAAGTGTCGGATCAATGCCAAAATGGTCCCAATGCGCCATATAGATGATACATTCGTCAGCTCGATCTGTGCCAGGAAGAAGCGCTATCACATTATTAGACTTTGATTGCGTGAGCGTGTTTTTGAGAGTGACCGATGCCTTCAAACCAAGAGGGATTGCCTTAAATCCCTGCTTTGCTGCAGCAGGTTTTATCTCATCATAATTCAGGGCAGCGCTTTCAAAGATCTTTCGTGCAGTTTCAATCGTTACCCAGCCTTCAACAGCACAGCGGGATAAGTTTTTATCCTCGCTTATCAAGTAGAACTGCGGCCCGGTCCAGCCGTTCTTAACGACTCCCCATGGGTAAGCAGCGGGTTCGGTTTCGTGAATTATCAATACACCGTCAGCTCCTTGCCGGGCAGCTTCCTCGAACTTATAAGTCCAACGACCGTAGTAAGTCATCGCTCGCCCTTTAAAAAATTCAGGATCTTGTGTTGCAAACCCGGGGTCGTTGACCAGCATGACGACAGTTTTTCCCCGTACATCAAGACCCTCATAATCATTCCAGTTGTATTCAGGTGCAACTATGCCGTAGCCAACAAAAACCATTTCTGAATCATCCAGCGAAACTTTCTCCACGACTCGAAGAGTAACTCCCACAAATTCATCTCCATAGGCAAAAAGCATTGATTTTTTATCGCTTTTTATTTCAAGCTTTGTCACTGGCCCTGCAGTGATTTCTACCATCGGAAGCTCCTGAAAGAAGCTTTCGCCATTTCCGGGCTTTAGACCAACTTTTTGAAATTCCTCTTTTAAGAAGCTTAAGGTCATTTCCTCACCCTTTGAAGCGGGTGCGCGCCCTTCAAATTCATCCGAAGAGAGGATTTCCACATCTTTTGATAACTCCTCTGCTGTGATGCTATCCAATGCTGCTTTCAATTTTTGATCCTCTTTTGCACATCCGAAAAAGAATAGAGTCAATAACGCCAGGGAGATTGCAATCGAAAAGCATTTTTTATTCATTGATTTCCCTCCATAAGATATTCATTTTCACATTGTAAGGATTTGATTTATAAAACCAGCAATTTTTTTATGCAAAATAGATAAGGTGGGCTTGATGAATCAAGCCCCTACAATCCCTGAATTAAGTTCTTACACATGAATCAAGTTCACATAGAGATAAGTTCTATTTTTGTGAAACGTTATCTTTGCCTCCGCGTATAACATCTTGTTTTTATACTATTTTTAATTCAAAAATCAAATGATTTTCAATGTAAATGCAGACAGATAAAGAAAACTACTCTATGATTGCTGAGCAACCATGCAATTGATGTGAGCTAATCAAACAATCAGATAAAAAAAGTTCTTTTCTCTAAGAACATTTTGGTATAATAGTTTTTTAGGAGAAACGCAATGTTTAAAAAAAGTCTATTGGTCTTAATTCTATTCACGTTTATTAGCTGTGGTCCTAAAGTACTGGTTCCACCCGAAATTGATCTATTGCCTTATGAAAATGTTGGGTTAATCTCCTTTTCAGTTGAAAATGCTGAAGGCCAACTGGATGAGATGGCAACACAGCGTTTTCTGCAGGAAATTACCAGGTTTCAAAGAGGAGTCCAGGTTATTGAACTCGGCTCGCTTGATGAAGTTCTGGGAAAAATCAACAAAGCAAGCATGGATCATGAAGCAATGAGAGCTATCGGGGAATATTTTGGCATCACCTCGTTTTTTCATGGAAAAATAAAAATCTCTGATGTCAAGCCTGATATAGATATTGCTTCGTTAATAAAGAGCCTGAGAGTCCGGGCGAGTTTTAATATTTCTATGACAGCCAGACTTTACTCAACCGAGACAGGGGCAACCCTGTGGACTGATTCAGTTTTCAGGAAAGAGTCTTTGGCGCACATGAGCATGAGTCAAGACCAGATTCCCTATTTTGATGTTAAAGACCAGGATGAAACCCAAAAAATACTTGTCGAACACATGGTCCATGAATTGACCCGGGACTTTCGTCCGACCAAAAGGCGTCTGTAAAAGAATATTTCTTTTTTCATGACCTCTTTCATCAAACTGATGAAGAACAACAGGTTTAAACTTTTCTAACGTTTGTTTTTTAGTATAATTAAGATAAAAAGTTCAACTCCATGAAATGTCCTAAATGCGATTTTGATAATCCTGAAAGTACAAATTTCTGCGGCAAATGTGGAGAGAAGCTTCTTCCCTCTAAGAAACCCGCTTTACCTCACACCAAGACTCTCCAAACACCTCTAAAAGAATTAGCCCGGGGCGCAATTTTTACCAATAGATATGAGGTTATTGAGGAGCTGGGCAAAGGTGGTATGGGCAAGGTCTACAGGGTGTTCGATAAGACGATAAAGGAAGAGGTGGCTTTAAAGTTCATAAACCCAGAAATTGCTGGAGCTGAGAGGACTATTGAGCGCTTCAGTAATGAACTGAAACTTGCCCGCAAGATAGCTCACAGGAATGTCTGTCGCATGTTTGACCTTGGTGAAGAAGATGGAACTTATTATATAACCATGGAATATGTTCCTGGGGAAAGCTTGAAGAGCATGATCGGGATGATGGGGCAGTTGAGTGCTGCGCAAGTTGTTTTCCTGGCCAAACAGGTGTGTGAGGGTTTAGCTGAGGCACACAGGTTAGGAGTTGTGCATCGTGATTTGAAACCAAGCAACATCATAATCGATAAAGAGGGGAATGCTCGCATTATGGATTTTGGCATAGCTCGTTCGCTTAAAGAAAAAGGTATAACTGGCGCTGGAGTTATGATAGGAACCCCGGAGTACATGTCACCTGAGCAAGTGGAAGCGGAGGAAGTTGACAAGCGGTCTGATATCTATTCGCTGGGGGTCATCCTGTATGAGATGGCAACTGGAAAGCTTCCTTTTGCAGGGGAGACCGCTTTGAGTATTGCCTTGAAGCATAAGACAGAGACACCCCTGGGCCCCAAGCATTTCAATCCACAGATTCCAGAAGATTTGAACCGAGTGATCATGAAATGCATAGCGAAGAATAAAGAAAAAAGGTATCAGGAGACAAAGGAGCTTCTTGCTGAATTAAGCAAGATAGAAGAGGGGATTACAACGGGAGAGAGGATTATACCCAAGAGAAAGCCGATTACTTCGAAGAAAATAAAAGAAACATTCAGGAAGCGAAGGATGGTGATTGCCGCAGTGTTTATGGCAATCGTTGTGGCTGGAATTGCCGTTTTATATTTCGTAAGTAAGGGGCTGGTGTCTCCTCCTGGGGAAAAGATGCTTGTCGTTCTGCCGTTTAAGAATCTTGGCCCGCCCGCAGATGAGTATTTCGCCGACGGAATAACAGAGGAGATAACAAGTCGCCTGGCCTCCTTGCATGGGCTTGGTGTAATCTCCAGGACAAGCGCAATCCAGTACAAAAATACGGATAAGACAATAAGGCAAATAGGTGATGAATTAGGTATTGATTATGCGCTCGAGGGATCCGTGCGCTGGGATAGGAGTGCTGAAGGCAAAGGCCGAGTGCGTGTAACGCCTCAGCTTGTCAGGGCTTCCGATGACTCTCACCTCTGGTCCGAGCGTTATGACAGGATTATAGAGGACATATTTTCAGTCCAGTCTGAGATAGCTGAGAAAGTCGCCCAGCAGTTGGACCTCACAGTGCTGGAGCCAGAACGCAGGGCTCTAAACTCGCGGCCCACTGATAATCTTGAAGCTTATGACTATTACTTGCGCGGATTAGAGTATGAAAGTAGAGGGTGGGCACAGTTGGATAATCAAGAATTCGAACAAGCAGTAGAGATGCTTGAGAAAGCGACTGAGTTAGATACTGATTTTGTCCTGGCATATGTAAGGATATCTCGTATTCATTCCAGGATGTATCATTTTGGAATTGGCCGCACCGAGGAACGCCTGGAAAAATCGAGGGCTGCGGTAGACAGGGCGCTGGGGCTTCAGCCCGATCTGCCTGAAACGCAACAGGCCCTGGCGCTTTACTACTACAGGGGTTTCCTTGACTATGATCGTGCAGCCGAGATATTTGAATCCCTCCAAAGAGCGCGACCCAACATCTCACCGGCAATATTAGGTTACATCCAGAGGCGGAAGGGCATGTGGGAACAGTCATTGGCAACGCTTGAAAGGGCATTCAGGCTCAACCCGCGTGATGCCCAATTAGCCTATGAAATTGGATTGTCATACATAAGCATGCACAGATATGACGAGGCTGAAGAGTGGTTCAACCGCGTGCTCTTGATTAATCCGGATCATCTTACAGCTCAATTGGGGAACGTTGCGATCTATGTTGCCTCAGAAGGAAATATAAAGGAAGCTAAAGCCCTGCTGGAAAACTTGCCCCAGCACCAGCTAACAGATTACATGTGGTTTACTCTTGGCATGCTTGAGAGAAACTACCAGGAAGTGCTGGATCGACTTGCCTCCCTATCATATGATTCTTTTGAAGGACAACAGTTCTATTTCCAGAAAAATCTGACCTACGCCTCTGTGTACCATGCCATGAAAGAGTTTTCGCTTATGAAGAGCCGGGCTGAGTTAGCGCGCATTGCACTGGAGAGAGCTGTTCAAGATCACCCAGGAGACCCGAGATTCCACGCCGCACTTGGCCTCGCTTACGCCTACTTGGACCAGAAGAGCGAAGCCATCCAGGAAGGAAATCATGCGGCAGAGCTTAATCCAGTATCGAAAGATGCTGCTCTTGGGCCTCCATATATACTGAATTTAGCCAGGATTTATGTTTTAGTCGGCGAATACGAGCAGGCCATAACTCAGTTAGAGTACCTCCTATCTATTCCATCTTCTGAGTTCATCTGGCAATTTGTCTCTATTCCTATGCTGCGCCTTGATCAGCTGTGGGATCCACTGCGTGAGAATCCAAGGTTTAAGAGTCTGCTGGAAATCGAATAAAGCAGCAATGGGGTCAGACTTTCAAAACTTGAGTAATTGCGGTCGGATCTTTTATGTTGTAGGGGCTTGATTTATTGCAGGGGCTTGATTTATCAAGCCCACCTTCATTTTTTATCGAATTTGACATCAAATTTTTCCCATGATAAAAGCGATAAAATGAATCACAATCTAAACTGAAAAAAACAAACCCCAAAAAGGAGGTATCAGAATGAAACGTTTAACATTTTTTCTGCTGGCCATTTTTCTATTCTCATTCTTCCCTGCCGAAGCGAAAAAAGAAGCTGCTACTTCCAAGAAGGAAGACATCCTTTCTTCAAAAACTTTCTCGGGATTAAAATTCAGAAGCATTGGTCCGGGTTATGCATCAGGTCGTATTGCTGATTTTGCAGTCAACCCGTATCGCCACAAAGAATATTACGTCGGCGTTGCCTGCGGAGGAGTCTGGAAGACCGTCAACGCAGGAATCTCCTGGAGCCCTGTATTTGATAAGTATGGTTCCTATTCCATTGCCAGTGTTGTTATTGACCCCAATAATACCAATGTCGTCTGGATCGGAACCGGAGAATATAACAGCCAGCGAGCGATTGGCTACGGTGATGGTGTCTATCGCTCGGAAGATGGAGGAAAAAACTGGAAAAACATGGGGCTTAAAAGGTCCGAACACATCGGGCGGATTATCATCGACGCCCGTAATTCGCATGTCTACGTGGCAGCCCAGGGACCATTGTGGGGACCGGGCGGAGACCGAGGTCTTTATAAAACGACAGACGACGGGAAAACGTGGAAAAAGATATTGGAGATAAGTAAGAACACCGGAATCACTGATATCGTTCTGGATCCCAGAAATCCCGATATTCTTTATGCGGCTTCGTACCAGCGACGCCGCCGAGTTTTTACCCTGATAAACGGAGGGCCAGAAGCCGCCATTTACAAATCCACCGATGCTGGAGCAACTTGGACAAAATTAACATCGGGGCTGCCAAAGGGTGATGTGGGCCGTATGGGCCTTGCAATTTCACCGGCTAATCCTGATGTCGTCTATGCGATTATCGAAGCTGCCGGGGATACCGGCGGCTTTTTCCGTTCGACCAATAGAGGCGCAACCTGGAAGAGAATGAGTAAATACGTAAGCCGAAGTCCTCAATATTACAACAGAATTGTTGCCGATCCAAAAGATGTTAATAAAGTGTATTCATTAGATGTGAGGAGCCAGGTCACTGAAGACGGAGGCGAAACTTGGCGCACTCTTAGCAATAGATACAAGCATGTGGACGATCATGCCCTGTGGATAGATCCTGATGACACAGAACATTTTATCATCGGCTGCGATGGCGGCATTTATGAAACTTACGATAATGGGACTAGCTGGCACTTCAAAGCCAATCTTCCTGTCACTCAATTTTACCGTGTAGCTGTCGATAACGCACTTCCTTTCTATTATGTTTACGGAGGAACTCAGGATAATAACAGCATGGGAGGTCCTTCCAGAACAACGAGTTCTTTAGGCATAACTAACGCGGATTGGTTTGTGACTCAAGGAGGCGACGGATTTCAATCCCGGATTGATCCGAAAGACCCGAACATTGTTTATGCTCAATCACAATACGGCGTGCTAGTCCGCTACGATAAAAAAAGTGGTGAGAGCATCAACATAAAACCGCAACCTCCTTCAGGTGAAGCTTATCGGTGGAACTGGAACTCTCCGCTTATTATAAGCCCTCATTCACACACGCGCCTTTATTTTGCAGCAAACAAGCTGTTCAGAAGTGATGATCGCGGTGACACCTGGAAAGTGATAAGCGGCGATTTAACCCGCCAAATCGATCGCAATAGCCTTCCGGTAATGGGGAAGATCTGGAACGTTGATGCAGTCTCAAAAAACAGGTCCACATCTCTTTTTGGCAATATCGTGTCCCTGACAGAATCACCTCTTATAGAAGGACTGATATATGTTGGCACTGATGATGGTTTGGTTCAAATTACTGAAGACGGAGGTAAAAATTGGCGGAAAATAGAAAAGATCAGGGGGATTCCCGAGATGACCTATGTAAGTTGCCTGCTTGCTTCCCAGCATGACTCAAATACAGTATATGCATCTTTTGATGCTCGTAAGAATAATAATTTGGCACCTTATCTATTAAAGAGCAAGGATCGAGGAAAAACATGGACATCAATAAAAGCAAATTTACCTGAAAGGGGAACTGTTTTCACTATTGCTGAAGACCACGTTAAGCCTAACTTGAATTTTGTTGGAACCGAATTCGGCGTATTTTTCTCCATAGACGGAGGCAAGAAGTGGGTTCAGCTTAAAGGAGGATTGCCGATAATATCGATCAAGGATATTGCTATCCAGAAAAGGGAAAATGATCTGATTCTGGCCACATTCGGGAGAGGATTTTATATACTCGACGATTATTCGCCGTTGCGTGAGCTCAAGCCCGAAATACTTAAAAAAGAAGCAGCATTATTTCCTGTAAAAGATGCGCTCATGTTTATCCAAAAAAGGGGTAAAACTAATCAGGGGCAATCCTACTATATTGCTGAAAATCCACCTGTGGGTGCGACATTTACCTATTACCTAAAAGAATCGATAAAGACGAAAAAAGAAAAACGACAGAAAGCAGAGAAGGATACCATAAAGAAAGGGCAGCCTGCTCGCTATCCTAGCTTTGAAGAACTGCGGGCAGAGGATGAAGAAGAAACTCCATACCTGTTGTTCACTGTCTCCGATGAGGAAGGAAACGTGATTAGAAGGCTTAGAGCTCGGGCAAAAGCTGGAGTGCAAAGAATCACCTGGGACTTTCGTTTTCCGGAAACATCGCCTACAAGAGTTAGTAGAGATCCTTTTGACAACGGAGGTGGTGGAATACTGGCTCTTCCCGGGAATTATAGAGTTAAGATGGGCAAATTTGTTGACGGAGTTTACACGGATTTAGCAGGACCTCAAAGTTTTAAAGCGGTCGTTCTTGAAAATACAACCTTAGCGGCAAAAGACCGCAAATCTCTGTTAGAATTTCAGAAAAAGGTGGCTGAACTCAGCCGGGCAGTCCAGGGTGCCGTCAGGGTTGTAAATGATTTATCGAGGAGAATCGATTACATAAAAGAAGCACTGCATCAAACGCCTGCTGTTTCCAAAGAGTTGATGAGTCAGGCTAGAACAATCGAGGATCAAACAGTAGAGATTCTTAGGGCTTTAACAGGTGACAGGACCATAAGCAGAAGGTATGCAAATCAACCTCCCTCTATTTCTGGCCGGGTTAATACTGTAGTGCGAGCCCACTGGAGGTCTACTTCCGCACCAACGCAAACAATGAAAGATCAGTATAGAATTGCTGGCAAAGAGTTTGAACCGCAGCTTGCAAAATTGAAAAAATTGATCGAAGTTGATTTGAAAAAACTAGAAAAAGCAATGGAAGAAGCGGGTGCTCCCTGGACACCTGGTCGTATTCCAGTATGGAAAAAATAAATTTGCGGGAGCTTGATTCATCAAGCCCACCTTGTTTATTTTGTTGCGATTTGATTCATCTTGAGTAGCGGTTTGATTCATCAAATCTATCTGCTTTTTTCGAATTGACATCAATTTTATCCCGTGATAAAAGCTAATAGAGAAGCGGAAAAAGATAAATTATTAGAAAACAGGAAAAAACGGCTTGAAGCAAAAAGAAAATCCCTTCTCCCAAATTATTGATTCTATAAGGATAATATGATGGATAAAGCAGACTACATTAGACTCCTTATTGTTTTAATCTATGCTTTTATAGGATGGACGCTTTGCGGAGCAGTTATGTTTATATTCACCGCGGTTACGACTGAACTTATTGCCCTAATAATTCATGCCATTGCTGCTCCTATCATCTTTGCCGTAGTATCTTCATTTTACTTCAAGAAATACGACTTTACAACTCCACTAGAAACCGCAGCGTTATTTGTTGCTTTTGTTATACTCTTGGATTTTATTGTTGTAGCTCTTCTCATTGATAGAAGCCTTGCCATGTTTGGAAATGTTTTAGGAACCTGGATTCCGTTCGTCCTAATCTTTATTTCAACCTACTATACAGGCCTACAAGAAGAGAAAAAAGACTAAAACGCTGAGTCGTATCCTAATTAAAGTTTTGCCTCTGCTGCAATCTCTCAACATCTCCCTTGAAAATAAAGTATTAGTCAATCGTATCAAATAGCCATCATTGCCATACTTACCCTAAGAATTATTTAAATTATTGATTTGGGTCAAACGCTTAATTTTTAAAAATTTGGGAAGAAAAATAAGATTCTTGCGTCTAAATTTAGAGGAGAGAGAAGTATTTTTCATCGTAGTGAGAAAGCGAAGATGGAAAAAATTCGTTTTATCTTTTTTCTCCTTTTAGCTTATTTAATTCTTAGCTTGGGATTAACTACCATTCCTCTTTACGGAAATGACAGTCATCCAAAAGAAAGATTAAATCTGCTTCTTATAACTATTGATACACTCAGGGCGGACAGGTTGAGTTGTTACAGCTCCGAGCACTTGAAAACGCCGAATATTGACAGCCTTGCCAATAAAAGTATCGTCTTCACCAGAGCTTTTTCCCATACTTCAACAACATTGCCTTCCCATACAAATATACTGCTGGGGACAACTCCGCTCTATCATGGCGTTCACGATAATACAAATTTTATAGTTAGAGATGAATTTTTAACACTGCCCGAACACTTAAAGAATTTCGGCTACCAAACAGGAGCTTTTATAGGTGCGTTTCCGCTCGATTCAAGGTTTGGACTTTCTCAGGGCTTTGATATTTACGACGATGATTATGACACGCAGGGGGCAGGAAAAGGAAAAACAGAAGAAAGGGAAGCGCAAATTGTTGTTGATCGGGCGCTGGCGTGGTTGAATGAACGCAAGTCACCATGGTTTCTCTGGGTTCACTGTTTCGACCCGCATGATCCCTACGAACCACCCGAGCCGTTTAAAACTCAATATGCGGACAGTCTTTATGATGGTGAAGTAGCCTATGTCGACTTTGTCATGGGAAAGCTTTTCAATTACTTGGAGGATAATTCTCTTTTTGAAAAGACTCTGGTTGTTTTTACCGGTGACCATGGTGAGATGCTGGGTGAGCATGGTGAAAAAACGCACGGGTTTTTTGCTTACAATTCTGTGCTCTGGATTCCTCTAATTATTTCTGCACCTGGAATGAAATCCAGGATAGTTCAACAATATGTTTCCCACATTGATATTTTCCCGACTATTTGCGATATGCTCAAAATTAAGAAACCGCCTTTCCTTCAGGGGAGGTCTCTTGCTCCTTTCTTGAAAAGGAAGAAGCTCAGAAAAAGAATAATTTATTTTGAATCTCTTACATCTTATTACAGTATGGGATGGGCCCCAGTAAGGGGGATAATTGATGGTAGAGATAAGTTTATTGAATCTCCTCTTCCCGAATTTTATGATTTAGTGGGTGATTTTGGTGAGCAGCAAAATCTTGCTGAACAAAAGAAATTAGATGGATATAGAAAACGACTGAACCAGATTATAATCAGCCAATCTTCGGAAGAGAGCTGGAAAGCCGGACAAGGGATGGACAGGGAAACTCTTGAAAGATTGAGAAGTCTGGGCTATATCGCGAGCTTTAAAGGAGCTAAGAAAGAGGAGTTTAGCACCGAAGATGATGTGAAGATTCTTCTCCCTTATTATAACAAGTCTGTAAACGCCTTAGCGCTCTGCAGCGAGGGCAAGGTTAGAGAAGGAATGGAAATTCTTAAAGAAGTCATTACCGAGAGAAAAAACATAAGTGCAGCCTATTTGAACCTGGCTAGGCTCTATGCTGACCAGGGAAGTGTGGGTGATGCCCTTGAAGTCTTAAGGATGGGTCTTGAATTCCTGCCAGCAAATTACAGGATTTTCTCTGATTATATTAGTTATCTTTCAGAAGCTGAACGATTGGATGAGGCTATTAAAGCTTTCGAAGGAAAGAGTTTTCTACAGTTGGAGTTCGATCCCGTTATCTGGAATAATATCGGACTTGCCTATTTGAAAAAAGGCAACTTAGAAAAAGCTCAAAGAAACTTTGCAAAGTCTATCTCTGTGGACAGGAAATTTCCCATACCTTATCACAATATTGCTTCTGTTCATTTCACAATTTTCAACAGAACAAAGGACCCGAAGGAATACCAGAAAGCTCTTGAGAACTTTAAAAAGGCCATCGAGCTCGATCCACAGTACAGTACTGCCCACCATGGCCTGGGCATGCTTTATTTTCAAGCAGGAGATTACTCACAGGCGATTATCCACATGGAAAAGTCCTTGGAACTTCAGCCTGATTTGTTCGAGCTGCTTTATTATCTTGGAATAGCCTACATGAACAAAGGAAACAGCTTTATGGCTTATGCCTTCTTCAATAGATTTAAAATCAGCCCAATCTATAATCGTCTCAAATCAGATAAAAGGGCTAAATTGGAGGAGTACATTCATAGGTGTGAACCAAAACATAAAAATCCTTAGTGCCCTCATTCAGGAAAAAAGATTACTTAATCATTGATTTTAAGGGGGATCTTGAGTCCTTTCCAGAGGAACACATCTTTTAGTCTTTATATTGACTTGAATAAGTATTATTATTAGACTGATTCTATTGGATTATTGCGGACGGTAATTGTTAAGTTGGGATTTTTTAAAATCTTCTTACTAATCACGCAATGAAAAAAACAATTTTGGCAGGAATATTTCTTTTCGTTTTGTGTGCTTCTCTAACTCTCAATGCCCAGTGGGCAAGAACCTATGGAGGAAGTGACTTGGATCGTGCTTTTTTTATTCAGCAGACAAGCGATGGAGGTTATATTACTGCAGGTTACACTGCCTCCGCTGGCGCTGGGATATCTGATTTCTGGATTCTTAAACTCTCTTTAGCCGGAGTAATTGAATGGCAGTACGCATACGGCGGAAGCGGCGAGGATGTAGCCTATGCTGTTCAGGAGACAAGCGATGAAGGGTATATAATTGCAGGATATACTTACTCCTTTGGCGTTGGGGAATCAGATTACTGGATTTTAAAGCTTGATTCTGAGGGAGATGTAGAGTGGGAGTTTACATACGGAGGGATTGGCGATGATGCAGCTTATGCCATCCAGGAGACCAGTGATGGAGGGTATATAGTTGCGGGCTACACGCACCCTTTTGGTGCTCCGATTTCTGATACCTGGATCTTAAAGCTTACTTCTGAGGGAGATATTGAGTGGCAGCATATTTATGGGGGAGCTGGCAGCGATAAGGCTTATTCTATTCAGGAGACAAGCGATGGAGGTTATATAGTTGCAGGGTCGACTCAGTATTTAAGTACTATGGACCTTGATTTCTGGGTCTTAAAACTCACTTCAGTCGGTTTTTTTGAATGGCAGCGTATTTATGGAGGATTAGGAGATGATGTGGCTTACTTCATTCAAGAGACAAGCGATGAAGGATTTATAGTTGCCGGCGATTCGAACTCTTTTGGAAATAAACAATCAGAATTATGGGTCCTTAAGCTTACCTCGATCGGACAAATAGAATGGGAGAGCATTTATGGAGGAAGTGATAATGATTATCTAAACTCCATTAAGGAGACAAGCGATGGAGGGTATGTAGTTATTGGCAATACTTACTCCTTTGGTGCTGGAGATTCAGATATCCTGGCTTTAAAGCTATCTTCTGCAGGAGATATTGAATGGCAGCGTTCCTATGGAGGAAGCGAGGAAGATGTTGGCTACTGCATTCAGGAGACAAGCGAAGGAGGGTATGTTGCTGCTGGCTATACAGACTCCTTTGGTGCTGGAGAATCGGATTTCTTGATATTGAAGCTTTTCTCAGAAGGTGATATTGATCCGTTATGCGAACTTGTAGGTAGCTCAGATGCTGCAGTTCAAGACACTTCTTCTTTTCCTGTGTATACGAATATAATACCTCAACCAACAGGCGCTCAGCGTCAATCTACAGGAATTTCCCGTCAGGAAACCAATGCAGCTTCTAATCTTTTATGTGAAGCTCAACCAACAATCTCAGGGACTGTGATGACTGAGGGGGGAGTCGGGCTTGAAGATGTAACAATTACATTTTCCGATGAGCAAGGTACAGCGACTACAGATTTAGATGGCAGTTATTCTCACTCAGTAAGTTACGGATGGTCAGGGACAGCAACTCCCTCCAAGACAGGTTATATTTTCTCGCCCTCCAGCATAACATACGACAGCATCACTACTGACCAGACAGATCAGGACTACACTGCCACAGTCGTCTACACTATCTCAGGCTCGGTCAAGACCGGGGGAGGTGTAGGAATAGAAGGAGTGGAAATTACGTTTTCCGCTGGGCAAGGTACGGCTACTACGGATTCAGAAGGAAGCTACTCTCACCTCGTCGTTGAAGGGTGGTCAGGAGAAGCGACTCCTTCCAAAACTTGCTATACTTTCTCACCTTCCAGCCTAACCTACATCAATGTTACATCTGATCAATCAAATCAAAACTATACTGGCACTATGTTAACCTACACAATATCCGGCACGATTAGCCTGGCAACTTCAGCAGCTCCTCTGAGTGGCGTGGTGATGGAGGGATTGCCTGGCAGCCCAACAACAGATGCCTCTGGCTATTATGAAGCTACCGTGGATTGTGGCTGGTCAGGCACTGTAACTCCTACCATGACAAGGTACGTATTCTCACCATCCCGCCGAACTTATGGTGATTTAGACTCTGATCAGGCAGGTCAAGACTACGATGCCTATCCAGGATGGATTATCTCTGGTTCGGTGAAGACAGGGGCAGATGAAGGTATAGCAGGAGTGGCAATTACGTTTTCCGGAGTTGAGACTACAGCGTCTACGAACGCAGATGGCAGTTATTCTGCCACCTTGAAAGAAGGGTGGTCAGGCGATGCGATTCCTTTTAAGGTTTGCTACAGTTTTTCCCCTTCCAGCAGGAGCTACAGCGATCTAACATCTGACCAGTCCAACCAGGACTACACAGGTGCACGCATCCAATACACATTAACTATAAATTCTGGCGGGGGAGGAACGACTGATCCTTCGCCGGGAAGTCATGACTATGATTGCGGCAGGTTGGTTAAGATCACAGCTAATCCTGATTCAGGGTATGAATTTTCCAACTGGTCAGGGGATGTACCTTCGGGCTATGAGAGTGATAATCCGTTTATCTTTACTATGGAGTCAGATAAATCTATAACAGCCAATTTCAGCAGAATACCCTTATGGGAAAGGTTGTGTTTCATAGCTACAGCAGCCTACGACTCACCCTTACATCCTCATGTTAGGATTCTTCGAGATTTCAGGGATAAATACCTTTTATCCAGCAAGATTGGTCGCACTCTGGTCAATTTATACTATAAATATTCACCATTAGCGGCTCAATTAGTTGCGAAAAACAAAGCATTGAGGATTGCGGTTAGGATTAATCTTCTGCCTTTTGTAGCTCTCAGCTACTCGGTGGTTCATTTTGGCCCGGTTATTACTGGGACTATTCTTCTTTTTATTTTCCTTCTTCCAATCCTTCTTCTTCGATTCTATCGAAAAAAACCACGAACTATCACCTAAAAAAGGGGACAGGCTACTTTTCTAAAAAGGTGCCTGGTCCTATTTTTGCGTTCCCCAGGGTACGTTTCCATAAAAGAAAGAGGCTGATCTTTGTGTTCAGCAATTACTAAAATAAAAAGGGAAAGTTACCTTTTTTATATAAAAGTTGAGGCACAATCCCTTTTCTTATAGAATGTGACAGGTAGTCGGAGGAAGATCATGAGGGCAATAATAACAAATTATCTCAACAAGACAATTTCCAGACGTGGATTTATTAAAAATATGGCAACATCTGGTTTTTCAATAGCATCGGCAAATTCTGTTTTAGGTTCGCTGGAGAGCTTAAGAGAAGAAAATTACTTGAGAAAAGACGAATACAGGTCAATAGTTGGAACTGGTGGTGACCTTCTTGTTCAGCAGATAAAAGAGGCAGAAGTGAAATATGTCTTTACAAATACGGGTTCTCATGAGGTTGGTTTTTTTGATGCCTTGGTAAAGGAGCCGAAGATCCAGTTAATTTTGGGACTTCATGAGGGGGTTGTCATATCAATGGCAGACGGCTATCACAGAATTACGAAAGAACCGGCTTTTGTGAATGTCCATGTCGTAGTCGGAACAGCCCAAATGGCAGGCCAGCTCTATAATGCTCATAAGGATAATTCCTCCCTTATCGTGTCTGCAGGATTGGTGGATAACGAAGTTTTCAGTGATGATATTTCTCTGGCACCCTCTCCAGGCTTTGACCAGAAGGAGATAAACAGGCAATTTACAAAAATTTCTTGGGAGATAAAAAACCCAAACAGTATACCAGCCATAACAAGAAGGGCCTTCAAGGTAGCTACAACTCAGCCAGGAGGACCTGTTTATGCTGCTTATGCCAATTATGCCCTGGAAGCTAAAAACGTAAGAGGGAAAGTCGTTCCAAAAAGGAATTTTATGATTTCCTCCAAGATTAAAGCCGCACCAGAGCTTATTGAGCACATGGCGAAACTTTTAATCGAAGCTAAGAATCCCGTAATTATTTATGGTGATGAGGTCTGGAAATCAGGTGCCCAGGATAAGGCTGTGGAAACGGCAGAATTATTGGCTTTGCCAGTAGCTTACTCAAGAGATGCATTCAGGAACTTTCCAGCCCATCATTCTCTTTATGTAGGAAGATATTCGCCCGGGACTAGGATAATAGGGAAGAAAGTGGATCTTATCATTTCCTTCGGAACAAAGGATTTTGGCAGAGATAGAGTTACTTCTGTTGATAATAGTACAAAACTAGTAAGATGTGGCATCAACACATCCAACATCGGCAGAAACTATCCGTTTGATTTAGCAGTTGTAGGCAATGTGAAAGAAATCTTGAGTGATCTCGTTGATTATATAAAAGGGAGCTTAACCAAAGGCAGAATAAATTCGATAAAGGATTCTCGCCTTTCAGAAGTTAAGGCTTATACCAAGAATTTACGTGAAGATTTTTCAAAAGGAGCAAAACTCAATTTTAACAAATCGCCGATTCATCCTGACCGCCTCGGGTATGAAATGAGTAGATTGCTGGACAAGGATGCCGTAATTGTTAGTGAAAACTTTGGGGGAAGTTACGGATTTTTTAATTTTGGTTTAAGAAAAAATGAAACAATGTGGATGTTTAACACCGGTTATTCTCTGGGCTGGGGAGTAGGGGCAGCTATGGGAGCCAAACTCGGTGTGCCTGATAGACAGGTTGTCTTGAGTATAGGCGATGGCTCGGTGATGTATAGCGCATCAGGTTTCTGGACTCAAGCCCGGTATGGAATTCCGGTATTGACTGTAGTCTGGAACAATAAAAATTATCAGACCGTTCGAAGGAGTTTTGGTAGATATAGGGGTAAAATGGCTGAGACCGGTCAATATGCCGGTATTTATCTTGGAGACCCGGATATTGACTTTGTCAAACTGGCTCAGAGCCAGAGCGTCGAAGGAGAAAAAGTTACATCGCCAGAAGAAATAGAACTTGCCTTAAAAAGAGGAATTCAAAAAACAAGGGATGGCAAGCCTTACCTTATTGATGTTCTGGTTTCGAGAGTTGGCCCTGGAGCGGAATCTGCCTGGCATCAAAAATTTAATTTAGCCAAAACACGAACAAAAAAAGTTTAAAAATAAAGAAAGTGGGGGGCGTTCCCCAATTAAGGAAAAGGGGACAGGCTAGTTTTTTTGCTATCTTATCTTTATAATTGACGATAATTTTTTTATGTGATAATAAAGATTATCAATATGAGAGAAGGAGGACTTTCCCCAAGGTGTTACCCTGGCTGAGTATGGAGTCTATTTATTTTGATATGAAGGGGTGGTTCTTGAGTGAATATCCTCTAAAGTTAAAGACTTAAAGGAGGAAATAATGCGAAAAAAAATTCTAGCCCTTATTATTTTATTATCGTTTGTTTTCCTACCAGCTTGCCAGCAACAGAAAGAGATCCAGCCGGCGCCGACATATCCAGCTACCCAAAAAGGCAGCCAGGTGGATGATTATTTCGGCACCAAGGTGGCAGATCCTTATCGCTGGATGGAAGATGATACCGCTGAAGAAGTAAAGAACTGGGTGGAGGAACAGAATAAGGTTACTTTTGGCTACCTGGAAAATATTCCCTTCAGGGAAAAAATCCACCAGCGGGTAAGCGAAGTTTACAACTATCCCAGGTATGGGTCGCCCTTCAGAGTAGGGGAGCATTATTTCTACTACAAGAACGACGGGCTGCAAAATCAATCTGTGCTATATATTCAGAAGGGACTAGATGGAGAGCCAGAAGTATTTATCGATCCCAACAAATTGTCTCCGGACGGAACAGTTAGGATTGGCCTTTCAGGTTTTTCAAAGGACAATCGTTATGTGGCCTTTTCCCGCTCCGAATCAGGCTCGGATTGGCGGGAGCTTAGAGTAATGGAAATTGAATCCAAAAAGGAATTACCTGACCGCCTCCGATGGCTGAAGTTTTCAAGCGCTTCCTGGCACGGTAACGGATTTTACTACAGCGGTTATGACAAGCCGGAAAAAGGCCAGGAATTGACGGCCAGAAACAAGTTTCAAAAAATATTCTACCACAAATTGGGTGACCCTCAGGAGAAAGATAAGCTCATTTATGAGGATAAAGAGCATCCGTTTCGGTATAAGTGGGAAAGTGTAACAGAAGGCGAAGAATACATGTTTTTATCTCTATCCGAAGGAACCCATGGCAACGAACTTTATTATAAAGATCTATCCGTGAAAAACATGAAATTTCAACCCCTGATCAAGGGATTTGAGTTCGACAGCTACGTCATCGATAACGTCGGAGATAAATTCCTGATTATTACTAACACGGATGCTCCCAACTCCAAAGTCATTCTTATGGATGCCAAAAAGCCGGGCAAAGAAAATTGGAAGACTATAATTCCCGAAAAGCCAGATGTTTTGCGCAGTGCCAATACAGCGGGTGGCCAGTTGTTTTGTAGCTATCTGAAAGACGCCAACATACGGGTTTACCAGCACGACCTTCAAGGAAAATTTGTGAAAGAAATTGAGCTGCCAGCCCTTGGAAACGCTTATGGTTTTTATGGAAAAAGAGATGATACGATTTTATTCTATACCTTTACCTCTTTCACATTTCCCCCGACAATTTACAAATATGATATCTCCAGCGGGAAAACAGAGGTCTTTCGTAAATCCCAGGTCAAATTCAACCCCGAGGATTATGTTGCCAAGCAAGTCTTTTACCACAGCAAAGACGATACAAGAGTCCCGATGTTCATTGTTCATAAAAAAGGATTGAAATTGAACGGCAATAATCCTACCTACCTCACCGCATATGGCGGTTTCAACATAAGCAGGCTTCCCTCCTTCAATTCCACGCTTATGGTGCTTCTGGAAAACGGCGGAGTTTACGCCCTGCCTAATCTCCGCGGCGGGGGCGAATACGGAGAGAAATGGCATAGAGCGGGTATGCTGTTTAACAAGCAAAATGTGTTCGATGATTTTATAGCTGCTGCTGAATATCTGATAAGCGAAAAGTACACATCCAGAGATAAACTGGCCATTGCCGGAGCTTCTAACGGTGGTTTACTGGTAGGTGCCTGTATGACTCAACGGCCGGATTTATTCAAGGTGGCCTTCCCTGCAGTGGGAGTCATGGACATGTTGCGCTACCATAAATTTACGGTTGGCTGGGGCTGGGCGGTGGAATACGGTTCGAGTGATGAGGAGGAGCATTTCAAAAATCTTTACGCCTATTCGCCGCTGCACAACATCAAAGAAGGAGCTGCTTATCCCGCCACTCTGGTAACCACTGCTGACCATGATGACCGCGTGGTTCCAGCTCATTCCTTTAAGTTCATTGCCGAACTACAGGCCAAACATAGAGGCGAAAATCCGGTGCTAATCAGGATTGAAACCCGGTCCGGACACGGAGCCAGCAGCACAACGAAAAGAATCGAGGAAATAAGCGATAAATGGGCCTTCATGTTCTATATCATGGGAGTCAAGATTAATTATTAAAACTAATCAATAGGGCATCATAAAAATGACTGTTCTTATTGTCTATGGTTAGAAGAGACCTATGAGCGAGGCGATCATATGCTGATTTATCTCAAAGCGAATCCAGCATTTGACAGCCTTCGCTCGGACCCGAGGTTTACTGGATTGCTGAAGAAAATCGGCCTGGAATAAGAATCGGAATTATAAAAATCATTATATGCCAAAGAGGGAATATTTTATTATATTCTTTCTTCTAAGAAACCTTTTGCCTGGTGTTGAAATAAAAGGTCTGGAAATGATCAGCGTTTGCTATCTCAATAAAAAGATTTCATGATTGACACCTCTAATATCCCTCTTATCAACCGGGCTGCAAAGAACCTGGAGCGAAGTGCTATAATTGCCTCGGAAGGAGTTTTTTCCTACCAGGACCTTCTTATTGCCTCAGCTAAAGTCGCTTCGTGTCTCCTTGACCGTAAAGATGATTTGCAAGAAACACGCGTTGCCTTCCTGATACCGCCAGGATTTCAGTATGCGGCAATCCAGTGGGGAATCTGGCGTGCGGGTGGTATTGCGGTCCCGCTATATGTTTTCCACCCACGGCCTGAACTTGAGTATGTTATCGAAGACTCAGATGCTGCGATTGTAGTTGCCCATCCTCAGTTTGAAGAAAGACTTAGCCCGGTTGCCGTGGGGCAAAATAGGCGCTTTCTACTGACATCAGCCGCTCTTGACGCTGAACCAAAAGCGCTTCCGGAGGTCGACTTAAACCGGCGGGCCATGATCCTCTACACAAGCGGCACAGCAACCAAGCCTAAAGGTGTTGTTACAACTCATGAAAATATTGAAGCCCAGGTAAGATCCCTGGTTTCAGCCTGGGAATGGTCTCCCCAGGACCATATTTTGAATGTGCTGCCGCTCAACCATATTCATGGAGTCGTTAATGTGCTGACTTGTGCTTTATGGGCGGGAGCAACATGCGAGATTCTTCCCCAGTTCTATGAAGAAGAGGTTTGGGCCTGTATCTTAAAGGGAGAATTGACTGTGTTCATGGCTGTTCCTACCATCTATATTAAACTCATTGCCTCCTGGCAAGCAGCTTCCCCCAAGCGTAAAAAAGCCCTGTCAACCGCTTGCTCCAAGATGCGTCTCATGGTTTCAGGTTCAGCAGCCTTACCCATCAGTGTGATTGAGGCCTGGAAGAATATAAGCGGCCATGTTCTTCTGGAACGTTACGGAATGACAGAAGTCGGCATGGCCTTATCCAACCTCCTTCGTGGACAAAGGGTTCCAGGATTTGTCGGCACGCCGCTGCCTGGCGTAAGCGTAAGACTTGTTGATGAGAAGGGAAAGCAGGTGAAGCCGGGGTTTCCAGGAGAAATTCAAGTTAAGGGACCAGGTATTTTTCTTGAGTATTGGAGAAAACCTGATTTGACTAAAAACGCCTTTCGTCAAGGTTGGTTTGCCACCGGGGATATCGCTGTTAAGGAACATGGCCTCTATCGTATCCTTGGCAGAAGTTCCATGGATATCATTAAAACCGGCGGCTACAAAGTCTCTGCCCTGGAAATCGAAGACGTGCTTCGTAACTGTCCTGACGTCAAAGAATGTACAGTTGTTGGACTTGAAGATCCCGAATGGGGAGAGCGCGTGGGGGCTGCTGTAGTGCTCAACCAGGGAAGTGATTTGATCTTGGATTCTCTTCGCCAGTGGGCCAAAGAAAGACTTGCCGTTTATAAGATTCCAACTCAGATGCTTCTTGTTAATGATTTACCCCGCAATGTGATGGGTAAAATCTCAAAACCAGAAGTAGTCCGGCTTTTTAAGGAAAATAAGTTGAAATAATTTCATTTTTTCCCTAGGATTAGCTAAGTATTTTAACCATATAAAGGTTAAAAGTATTAATATAAACGCTATATATTTTTACAATGTCATTGCGAGCCCTGAAAGGGCGTGGCAATCACATACATTAAATTGTCGTTGCAAGGAGCGTAGCGACGCGGCAATCCTTCGTTGCGAGAGAAGTGCGGATATCCGACGAAGTCGTTGCGAGCGAAGCGCGACAATCTCTACCTTTTTGTGAGATTGCTTCGTCGCCAAGAGGCTCGCAACGACAAGCAAAGGAATTTTCTCCGCTCCTCGGGATGACACTGGAATAATTGTGTTTGTATTAACCTGGATAATTCACGAGTCGAGGTTGCTGTAGATGCGAGGTGTTGGCCCATGAAGCTGTGGTAGTCCACCGCGAATGGGCCACAACGAAGCAGATGCAGTGAGATCGGCTCGCCTGAAAGGTAAAAGATGCCGACATAGAGTGAATGAATGGAGATAAAAGAAAGTTTGAATCTTTATTTTGAGAAAGGCCTACCTAAAGAGCTAATATCATTGAAAATAATATATAGCGTCGGCATATTTTATGAATAATCCAGGTTAATAAAGTTCAGAAGTATTTATAAGGAGGAGATATGATTTCTCAAAAGCAATTTTACCGTGTTACAGTATTTTTATGTGTTTTTATCCTGGCCTTGACTTTATTTACGTCCTCTCTTCCCGCTAAAGAGGCCAAAAAACCTCAAAGAATCCATTCCACTGATCCGGCACTCAGGATGAAATGGTTCAGCCAGCATGTAGAGATGAAAAAGAATACTCCGTTTAAAGATTTGAAGTGGCAGCATATCGGCCCGAAGAATGTGAGCGGGAGGTCCACCGATATTGCTGTGGTTACTCCGAAGGGAAAAAATTACACGATTTATGTAGCCACAGCATCCGGAGGAGTCTGGAAAACGGATAACGAGGGAACAACCTGGGAGCCGATCTTTGACCAGGAAGCTTCAACCTCGATTGGTGATGTCACCATTGCTCCATCAAACAATGATATCGTCTGGATAGGAACCGGTGAGCCAAACATTTTCAGAAGCTCGATGGCGGGTTCCGGAGTGTACAAGTCAACCAATGCGGGTAAAACCTGGAAGCACATGGGATTGACCGGAACCCATACGATTACCCGAATCGTCATTCATCCCAAAAATCCTGATGTTGTTTATGTGGCTGCTTCCGGTCACGAGTGGACCAACAATAAGGAGCGAGGGGTTTATAAGACGGTTGACGGCGGCAAAAACTGGGAAAAAATACTTTATGTTGATGAGGAAACTGGAGCTAATGACCTCATCATGGATCCTATTGACAGCAATACGCTTTACGCTTCTACCTGGCAAAGGGTGCGCAAAAAGTGGAATGACCCGAGGAATGAACCAGATTACAAGGGAAGCGGAATTTACAGGACAGCTGACGGAGGCAAAACCTGGAAACCGATAAACAAAGGGTTGCCTGAGCCAAAGTTCAGAGGCAGGATCGGTATCGATCTTTGCCTGTCCAAACCTAAAGTTATCTACGCTTTTGTTGACAGTTATGAGTTTGGCCGGGAACCGACTGAGGAAGAGAAAACAAGCACCTACGGGCTTCCCTCGAGCGGCATCATAAGAGGAGCAACTCTCTATCGCTCGGATGACAAGGGTGAGAGCTGGAAAGAGGTAAGCGGTTTAACTCCTGAGACGAAGCGCTACATGATGCGCCATTCCAGGACATACGGTTGGGTGTTCGGTCAGATGCGCGTTGATCCCAACGATGAGAACACCATCTACATCATGGGAGTTCCATTGAGCGTGTCCGAAGATGGCGGAAAGACATTCCGCCAGCTGCGCGGCATGCACGGTGATCATCACGGCCTGTGGATCGATCCCGACAATTCTAACTATATTGTTAACGTCAACGATGGCGGTATCGTGATCTCCTATGACAAGGGCAAAACCTGGCGGCAATTTACCCATAACCTGCCGGTATGCCAGTTTTTTAATATCGCTTACGACATGGATACGCCGTTTCGCGTCTATGGTTCCATGCAGGATCACAACAGTTACAGAGGGATTGTTGATCTCAGTAAGGGTCGAGATAAGATCCCTACAGTGGATTTTGAGCGAGCACCTGGCGGTGAAGGCTGTAGTCACGCCATTGACCCTACGAATCCGAATATCGTCTATTCTGCTGATTTCTACGGGCGCATTGAGAGAACTGACTTCAGCATCCCTGGCGAAGAAGGAAAGAAAAAGATACTTCCCCAACAGCACAAAAACGAGCCAAAACTGCGGGGGCAATGGGTAGCGCCCTTCATCATTTCTCCTCACAATTCCGATACGATCTATCATGGAATGCAGTATCTTTTCCGCTCGCGCGACCGTGGAGACTCATGGGAAAGAATCAGCAAGGACCTGACCTACAACACGAAATCTGAAATGGGCGATATCCCTTACCATACGATTTTTTCAATTTCCGAATCCCCCTTGAAATTCGGCCTGATATATGTGGGCACTGATGACGGCAAAGTCCATGTCACCATGGATAGGGGCAAGACCTGGAAGGAAATTATGAAGGGATTGCCCTATCAGAAATGGGTGTCCGAACTGGTTGCTTCAGCCTATGACGAGAGTACAGTCTACATGACTCAGAATGGAAAACGGGATGACGATTTTGCCGCCTATGTCTGGAAATCAACCGATTACGGAAAAACCTGGGTGGATATTTCCGGAAACATTCCCCTTGGACCGGTTAATGTTATCAAGGAAGATCCTGTAAACAAAAACATCCTTTACGTCGGAACCGATATCGGCGTTTATGTTACAACAGACGGCGGTAAAACTTGGAACATCCTGGGAGGCAACCTGCCCTCAACCTTTGTTCATGACCTGATCATTCATCCTCGAGATAATATCATCGTGATTGCTACCCACGGCCGCGGCATGTGGGCCATGGATGCAAATCCGATCAATAAGAAGGATAAATAACCCCGCAGACAATTTTGATAACGAGAAAAGTGAGGGGCGTTCCGTTTGAACTCTAGACATACATAGTACTTTAAAGAACTTACCCCTAAACTTCTTCCTAAATCTGGAATTACCTATTGAGATTCTGATTCAAGGCTATCATAAAGTTGCGGACCGTCTTTCTTCCCGTCCCTCCTATATCGACCAGCTCTTTCTTAAGAACCTTACAATCAACATAGACATTCGCACCTACTTCTTTGATCATGACTGCTAGCCTTGGTGGAGCTTTCTCAAAAACATGCCTTCCTCTTTCGGCCGCAATAAATCCTGCATCTTTGTCCATGCTATCTACAATAAACTTAATATCATTAATTGCCTTAATTGACGCGTTCCAAACTTCCTCAAAAGTATGGTTCTCTAGAAACGTTGCCTCTTGTTTAATGGTTTGCTTAACGCAGGAAATAAAAACCAAAGCCAATAATATCACCCAGAACTTCTTCATAACAGCCTCCTTTACTAAGATAATATAACTTTTCTACCCATATAACCTTTACTTCTGGATAACTTCTATGCAATAAATATGCCATAAAAGTTTCTGAGTAATTTCTAAATTAGATGGTTATGTGCTGTCCTCTCTGGGTGACAAATGTAAAGAAAGAGGATTTAACCTAAGAGCACGCCTTCCTTCCAGCCGGAAAGCTCAACCTTGATCTTGTCCCAGTTGCTCGTTCCCAGACCGTAGACCTTATCTGCCGCCTCTACACAGAGCGGAGGAGGACTGAGAGGCCATGGTTCTCCTCTTATATCCTTCCTTTTTTCGGTGATGATGCGCAGACAGACTGTATCCAATGCCACAGGATCTGTCCCGGCGATCAAGCCATTATAGGCCCATTTGTATCGGGGATTCACCTGGGGCCCTTTATCACAGAGGGGATGAAGCGCATCGACGAGCACAAGGCGGGTCTTTCCCTTGACAAACGGCAGGTTCCATATCTCTCCCAGTTTGGAGTTGTTTTGATCATGGTAGTTGCTCGGCCTTCCTGAGTAGAGAATATAGAGTTTCATCACTGTCCCGATTCCTGTCAGCCAATGGGCTTTGAGAGCGGGGAGCCCGATCAAAGCCGTGCAGGCCTTGGGCTTATCAGGCCCTCCCTGAGCATCCAGGATTTTATTTTCTGGAATTCCTGCGTCGATGAGCGAACTTCTGACAGCATCCACAACTTCCTTGTGGGTGGGGTTGAGATGTGGGGTGGGGACCAGGCCGATAGTGTCTTCAGGCTTGACGAAGCTTAGCCAGGCATCCTTGGCAGTCTTTTTACCGGTAAGCTTGGTCAAGGTCTGGTCGAGCATGGTCTTCAGGACTTCGGGATTGACATTGTTGCTAGCATCCATGGCACCTTTATCGCGGACAATGGTTACCAAGCTTGAGCCGGCTGCTTTTCTTCCTGCCCTCAACCACTTTGTGCCTATCAGGGATGTGCCCACGGTTGCGCCCAGGGTTCCCCGGAGAAAATCTCTTCGAGTCAGTGATCTTCTTTTATGCGGCATGCAATGCCTCCTTTTGGCTTAAATATTTTCATACTTGATTAATGATTGTCCTTGCAGTCTTCTGGTCAGGACATTCAAAAATAAAGGCTATTGTATTATCCTTGATTTTATAACCCAACCAGCCGTCCTCGATGAGAAAAATATTCGATATTTCTCCTGAAGAATCAGACTGGAAGAAAATTGGATGCTCAGGAAGATAGACTTTATGGAAGTGGCCGAGCGCCTGGCGGGCCTGCTTATTACCAGGGTATTGTAATAAAAGAAAATGAACGCGTTTTTCTCCCCCTGAATCTTTCTTTTCGTAGGGCGAAGTGACTGCTTCTGAGTTAAGATCCAGGTTAAGCATGTTTTCCTGTCCGAGATAATAAATAGAATTCAGGACCAGATAAGAGCGGAAGTAGCTTGTCCTGTCCTTGCCAAGCATCCAGTCCTCAGGGAAAGAGTTCGGGAGTTTTTTCAGTAGTTTCGGCGGGGGAGGATTCCCGCGGTCTTTTATGATGGAGCGGCCGATTGCCAGAACAGCCTTCTTCGATTCTAGCGTTTCCTGGTGGGCCATAATCCTGGCGTAGATAGTATCCGACCAGAGCCGTAACAGTCCCTCGCCGTAGAGGGCCCTGGGCCAGGAGGAGCCTTCACGTGCTGCCTTTGACCGCAGTGATTTGCTCAGACGCACTGGTTCGGCCGCCATCTTCTCAGTTTTACCCGCCATCTCCACGCTGTCGCCTGCCAACTCCACGCGCTCGCCCTCCCAATCCAGGGAAAGCAGGCCAAAAGCATCGTCTGATGTTTTCATGAAATATAGTTCAACCAGGATGCCATTCTGGTTTTGAGCCTTGTATTCGTAGTATTCTAAGTGGTCAAAGCGGTAGCCGATATAGAGTTCGCCAGCACCGTCCATATAATCAAATATATTTTTGGCTGTGACAAGCTTAGGTGAATCTGGCCTTGTCCAGAGACCGACGGTCTTGGGAAGGGTAGGCTTGGATTCTTGCATCGTTCCCCCTGTTTGGCTTGGCATAGTAGAAATAAAGAGAAAGAAAGGCAGGCAAAAACACAGGACATAAAAAAGTTTTGATGGGGAGAAAATATTCTTCAGTGTAATGTTGGTGATCTGACTATCCCTCATCAGATTTATTGCTGCTCTAATGTTTTCTCCAGAAATTTTATCGAATATTGGGCAAAAAGAAATTCTACCAAAATTGCCTATAGTCCAGTGGACTATGTTGTCGTATTTTCTTCTTTCGCGAACTCTGTATCTGACTTCAGGATTACATCATCTCGAACGTAGATAACCCTTGGCTCTCTAAGCATTCTCTGGAATTCATTAGGAGAGAGGTCGTCACGTACAGCAGCCTCAACGTTCCGGCCAAAGTATATTTTTTTGTTCACTAAGTCGATAAGGCTGTTGACCCGGAGATAAAGTTTTGCATTGGCCTGATCCACGACAACCGTGACCTGATCTCCGCGGGAAATAATCGCACGAACCTCGGGAAACTTCGAGATTTCTTTGGTGAAACGTTTCAACATCCTGTTTTTTCTATTTCTAATATAGCGGTACAAAATAAAACCGAAAATCGCCAGCGCAATTATTGGCCCCATTTCTATTTCCGTAAATAGCAGGAATCCCACCAGAATCAAGGCACCAACAGCGACTCCTATTCCTACGACTCCAAACGGCATCGATGATTTCAGTGATTCGAAAAATTGACCAACCCTCCCGCTGAGCGGCTCGGAACGGTGAACTCCCGATTCTATGTCCCGTTTCAAGTTTTTTAAGTCTGCTGCAAGGGGACGGGCATCTGGATATCGGTCTTTAGGCCTTTTGCGCAAACATCTTGATATTATCCGGTTAAGCTCTGGGGGGAGGTTTTGTCGTACAAGAGTAACCGGGCGCACTTCTTCAAAACCAATGGCATGAAGCGTATCGAGTGGAGTCTCTTTCTCGAATGGCAGCTTGCCCGTTACCATTTCATAGATGACAATTCCCATAGAGAACACATCACTGCTTTGGCTGACCTTCTGGCCCCGGGCCTGCTCAGGGCTCATGTAGGCTATGGTACCAAGTAAGGTACCGGCCCTGGTTTGAGAAAGCGTTTCCGCCTGCCTCAGGTCTCGACTGCTTTCTTCTTCCTTGCCTTCTAGTACTGGATCAAGCAGCTTCGCCAATCCGAAGTCGAGCAGTTTCGCATGTCCATCTCTGGTGACCATAATGTTGTCAGATTTGATATCTCGATGAACGATATTTGCTTCATGAGCCCGGCTTAAACCCTCAGCAACCTGAAGGGCAATTTCAACTGATCCCATCAAATCTAGTTCACGTTTTGCAATCAACTGGCCAACAGTATCTCCCTCGATAAACTCCATGGCGATGAAGGTTGTCTTATCGACCTCATCAACATCATAGATCTGCGCGATTGCAGGGTGGGTGACAGCAGCAGCCGCCCGTGCTTCTTGCAAAAAGCGTCGCTGCCTGTCGCGGTTCATAACTAAATCTGACTTTAAGATCTTTAAAGCTACCGGCCTTTTCAAGCGAGTATCGCGGGCACGGTAGACAACGCCCATCCCTCCTTTTCCTAGGAGCTCCTCAATCTCGAAGTGTTTGAGCGTCTTTCCAATCATTTTCATAACCTATATCATAGGAGAAAATTAGGGTCAATGTAAACCTAAAGTTGAGACCAAAACTACAGGAAATATAAGATATTTTGACATCAAATTTTTCATTTGCTATAAGCTACGTTGATGGATTTTATTAGGATTCTTTTAGGAACGTTAGCCTTATTCTCTTTTATAATCTTTCTCATCCTTTATATAAAATATTATGAGAAGAAAGGAATATACTTTCCAACTAGAAAGATACGCGTAACGCCAAAAGAAATGGGGCTTGAATTTGAAGATGTATATTTCTCGAGTTCTGATGGAGTAAGACTAAACGGCTGGTTTGTTCCAGCCAGGGAATCTAAGGCAACAATCCTCTTCTGCCACGGGAACGCCGGAAATATCAGCCACAGAATTGAGGTTTTATATTTGTTCAGCAAGCTCGGATTGAATGTCTTCATTTTTGATTACCGCGGCTATGGAAGAAGTCAGGCCAGTCCAAGTGAAGTAGGACTCTATCTTGACGCGCAGGCTGCCCATAAATACCTCATCGAAAAGCGAAATCAAAAAGAGGAATCCATCGTCGTTTATGGAAAGTCAATAGGCGCTAATGTGGCTGTTGAGCTGTGTTCTAAAGTCAAGACAGCAGCGCTCATCTCTGAAAGCGCCTTTACTTCGGCTCTGGATATGGGCAAAAAGCTATTTCCATTTCTTCCGCTAAAATGGCTTATCTCAATTAAATTCGATGCATTATCCAAGATAAAAGATATTACCATTCCTAAGCTGATAATCCACAGCAAGGACGATAGAATCATCCCTTTCAAACATGGAAAGAAGTTATTTGAGGCAGCACCGGAACCTAAAGAGTTTTATCCGATGCGCGGAGGGCACAATGAGGCGCTATTACTGGCAAAGGAGGACTTCGTCAATAAAATAGATGTTTTTCTTCAGAAACATTTAACCTGAATTATCCAGGTTAGATATATAGACAAGAAATTTGAATATAGTTATTGTCTTTCTTAATCGCCAGCTGTCTCTTAAAGCTTGCGTGGCTCTGTCCAAGATAAGTATTTACTTTGGTTAGTTTGCGACTGGCTATCCCCTTAAAACCTTATTCTTATTCCTGTCCTTAAGGAAATACCGGAAAGATTAACTTCAAATTCCCTTGCGTTTCTGATATTAGGACCACTGGGCCTGCCTGTAGCTATCGTGATTCCAGGAAACCATTCGCCAGAGCCATAATTTTGGTCGAGTTCTTCAAAGTACCACATTAATCCTGCATCAGTTTCTGTAACTCCATCGGAATCTTCATAAGTCCCATCTCCATTCCAGCTGGTTAGTTTACAGTATCTTGCTCGGCCCTCGATGAAAAGAGCGATCCTGGAAGCTACTTTGAATTCCAAGCCAACTCCCCCATGAAATCCAAAACTTTGGTCTTTTAACTTCGCTTCTTGCTCAGACCAGAAATCTGGAGGGGTTGAATTTTCTGTTATATCGGTTGTCAGCGTTCCGTAGTAATAGCCAATACCTCCATAAAAAAAGAACTTTAAGGGAGCAACCCCGGGAGTAAAGTAATAAGCGCTTATATTTACAGGAATAGCTGTGATCTTTGGCTCAATAGACGCTGAGGCACTTCCAATCAGCGGTATTGAGGCAATTAATTCAGTCATTTTACTTCTCTGAATGTATCCGACTCCAATTCCGACTCCAAAACCTGCAGGAAAGCTTATTATGAATTCAGCTTCGTACTCAAATCCCGGATTAATCTTGTTGAATTCACCTTCGGTCGTAGCTCCTAACGCCTCTAAGGCGTTAATAAGGTCATCGAGGCCCGCTCCAAAGGTGTTGTAATCTCCAGTAGCCATTGTGCCGTATCCACCGCTGAGCTTAACCCTGAATTTTTGAGCTTGACTCATGCCTGTTAATGTAAAGACGGCGAATAACAACATAGATAAAACAGCTAATTTTCTTTTCATTTTCGATACCTCCAATTTATAAATTAATGATCATAACATCTCTTTTCATATAATTTTCTATTTTTGTTGCAATAAGTATGCCAATTAAAGTGCAGGATTGTTATCTAAATTATTGGACATTATTTTGTCCTCTATGAATGACAGATGGATGATAAAGGTAAAATATTTATACATATGCCCTAAACAGATACTAGGGGATGCCTGAACTTCATCAGGAGCGCAAACGGGCGCAGTCTTGTTGTCAGGAGGAGAAAATGGGGCCAAACCCCATTTCTTGCTTGCAACTGAAAGTGTGAAAATAGGGCCTGCCCCCATTTTTTTGTTTGCCATTTTTTGGCCTCATTTTTGCCCGTTTTTTTATCGAAGTTCTTGTTGTTAAACATGATAAAGGACTTTGCTTTTGCAGTAATAAATGGTATATTAAAAAGTCCTTTATAAGGTGTAGGCTTAGTGCAAACGTACGATTGCTGTAAAGAAGTTCAATAGCGAAGCAATGGTTGGGCAGGCAGAGAATAGCGCTCATATGCAGTAATTTATAAACGCTAAGTTTCTAAATTACGATTGGATTTGGGTCGCTGAGCCTCCCTCTCTTATCATCATCAGTTTATTGAGCTTAATACTGACAGCAAAGGGTTTATTGGAAATAGAATCAAAGGTCGAAAAGAGTACAAATTGTTATCAGCAGAAGCGGTTTCCTAACAATCACTAAGAAATACAAAAGGAAAAAATTATGCCAAAAAGAATGACATCGAAGTTTAATCAAAAATGGCTGTACCGTCTATTGGTCACAGTCACGTGGATGATGGCGGTAGGTGTTTTTTCCTACCCCATCCATGCTCAGAGTGCTGAAGTGCAAGGATTCAGCCTCCGCTCTGCCCAGGAGTTTGCTGTTGAAAACAGTTATGACATCAGGAGGTCCCAGATGGATATCCTGGCTGCTGAGAAGAAGGTGCGGGAGACGGTATCTTCAGGATTCCCCCAGCTTAGCTCCACCGTAGACTACATGAACAATCTCGAGCTGGCGACCGTATTAATCCCGAATTTCTTCGAGGGGAAATTTGAAGAAAAGATCCCGGTCCAGTTTGGCACAAGGCACAACGCCAGCGCTGGCTTTACCTTGAACCAGCTTGTATTCAGCGGAAGTTACTTAGTCGGGCTTAAGACATCAAAAGTCTTCCGTCAACTGGCAGACCAGAATCACGCGAGGACACAATTGGATATCCTGGAGACGGTTACCAATACCTATTATTTAATCCTGGTATCCGAAGAGAGTGAAAGAATCCTGAGATCGAACCTGGCCAATCTAGAGAAAACCCACTATGAGATAAGAGAAAGATACAAGGAGGGATTCGTCGCCGAAACGGATGCCGACCTTGTCCAGATATCAGTGACTAAATTAAAGAACAGTCTTCAGGCAGTTGTCAGACAGAAGCAAGTCGCTTACAAGCTTTTAAAGTTTCAGATGGGATTGGATTTGGGTGCCCGGATAGCCCTTACGGACAAACTGGAAGACGTCCTTCGACAGATAGACATCTCGAAAGCGGCAAATACCGAATTTGACCTCGAACAGAATGTCGACTACAAACTGCTTGAAACACAGGAGAAGTTTTCAGAAATGGCTCTGAAGAACGAAAAATCTAAGTATTTTCCTACGGTATCGGCCTTTTATTCCTTCCAATGGAATGCTTTCCGAGACGCTTTCAATTTTTTAAACTTCGAAGAACGTTGGTTCCGTACTCAAGTTCTGGGTGTTAATATCAATATTCCGTTGTTCACCAGCGGCTATCAGAGAGCTAAAGTTGCCCAGGCTTCTATAGCCTTCAGACAGGCCAGGACTGCGCGAATTCAGGCATCTCAGGGTTTGACTGTGGAGGCGGCCAGCCTCAAATCGGCCCTTGATTCAGCCTACGAGAATTATTTGAATACAAAAGAAAATATGGGACTGGCCCAAAGGGTATACGACGTTACCTTAATCAAATACAACGAAGGAGTCGCATCCAGCATGGATTTAACCCAGGCGCATGACCAGTATCTGATGGCTCAGTCCGAATTCATTCAGGCCATGTCCGGGCTCCTGACGGCAAAGAATAAACTGGACAGGCTTAATAACAACTATCAGGCTATACAAATAAAAGGTGAATGATCATGAAATACAGAAAATACTTAGTTCTATTGGGAATGGGATTAGTTCTTGTCGCCTGCGGTCCCCGGAATGATGAAGCGCAGCTGGCACGGTTGGAAAGGCAGAGGGATGCCTTAACAGAAGAAATAGAGAGGTTGAAACAGGAGATCGCGCAAAAAGCCAGGCCTGGCGTAAGGCAAGAAAAGCTGATGAATGTTGAAATTTCACAAGTAGAAAAGGGCCGCTTTCAACATTTCATCCAGGTCCAAGGCACAGTTGAATCGGACAACAACGTCCTAATCGCGCCGCAATTCTCTGGAATTGTTAAAAAGATACATGTCAATGCCGGCAATAAAGTCACCAAAGGGCAGCTTCTGGCAGAACTGGATGGGTCTGTTCTGGAAAGCAGCATTGCTGAGGTGGAGAATGGATTAAAGCTGGCAGAAACGATTTTTGAAAGACAGCAGAGGCTGTGGAAAAAAAATATTGGCAGTGAGATTGAGTTCCTGCAGGCCAAGAATAACAAAGAAGGCCTGGAAAAAAGACTTGCGACCTTAAAGGAACAATACAAGTTGACGAAGATTTTCGCGCCGTTGTCCGGGACGGTCGACGAGGTTCTGATTAAAGAAGGCGAGATGGCAGTTGCAGGGCTGGGTGCTGTCAGGGTAGTACAGCTATCCAATCTTAAAATAAGAGTTGAACTCTCGGAGGTATACATCTCGCATATTAATAAAAATGACCTTGTTCATGTGAAAATACCTGTCACCGGGAGAGAGTTCGACCTTCGCGTCGATGCTGTTTCTCAGGTCATTAATCCCCAAAACCGAACCTTTCAGATCGAAATGAAAATACCCAATTCTGAAGCTGGAATCAAGCCGAATATGCTCTCGGTCTTGACAATCAATGATTATACGAATGATGAGGCCTTGATAGTTCCGCTGAACATCGTCCAGGAAACCGGGCAAGAGCAATTCGTTTTTGTGGCCGAGCAGATAAATGGGGAATGGATTGCTCGACGAAGATCAATAAAAACCGGGAATAGTTACATCGACCGGGCTGAGGTCCTTTCTGGGCTACAGGTAGGAGAATATGTAGTAACATTCGGGTATCAAAATCTGGCCGATGGTCAAAAGCTGGCCGTGGTTTCAGGTTCAGAATGAATTTTTTGTGGGAATGCCCGATATTAAATAGAAAAGTGGACTAAAAATGAAAAAGAGAGAATTCAAATTAACCAACCTATCGGTTGCTAATAAGACTACCATCTATATATTCATCGTGATTCTTTTGGTATTCGGATTTATGCAGTACGATGCAACCCCCAAGGAGAATTTTCCGGAAATCGTTTTTCCCTATTTCATGGTCAGCACGATCCATCCCGGAACATCACCGGCTGACATGGAAAACCTGATAACCCGGCCTATCGAGAAAAATCTTAAGGGAATCGACGGTGTTAAGCACATCAGCAGCAACTCGATTCAGGATTTTTCCTCCATTTTCATAGAGTTTGAGCTGACCGCTGATGAGATGCAGGCCTATCTTGATGTCAGACAGGCAGTCGATGATGCCCGCTCAGAGCTTCCTTCCGACCTTTACAGCGAACCCGAAGTCACCAGGATTGATCTCTCCGAGATTCCGATCTTGTTCATCAACCTTTCGGGCGATCTTGGGTTGGTGAAGCTGAAGAAAATTGCCGAAGACCTTCAGGATGAAATCGAAAGCTTGGAGGAAATCACACGGGCAGATATTGTCGGTGCACTGGACCGGGAAATCCAAATCAATGTCGATCTGTATAAAATGCAGGCTGCAGACCTTTCCTTTTATACAATCCAGAATGCCATCGCTTCTGAAAATCTCACTATTTCCGGTGGCCAGGTTGACACAGATGGTATTCGGAGAAACCTGCGTGTTGTCGGTGAATTCAGGAACATCGACCAGATCAAGAATATTCAGCTAAGGGAAGGTATTTACTTAAGAGAGATTGCCGAGGTTGTTGACGGTTACGCTGACAGAGGGAGCTACTCGCGCTTGAACAGACAGGATGTGGTGACGATCAATGTTATCAAGAAAAGCGGAAAAAACCTGATCTATGCTATCGATAAGATCAAGGCTATCGTGGATGAATACCGCCAGACAGCGCCTGAGAACCTGATTATCACCATGACAGGGGACAGCAGCACTCAGACTAAAAACACCATTAGTGACCTGTTTAACACGGTAATCCTCGGATTTATCGTTGTGGTTTTCGTCCTCATGTTTTTCATGGGAGAGACTAATGCCCTGTTTGTGGGGATTGCTATCCCAATGTCCATTGTCATCGCTTTCATTCTCATTCCTGTCATCGGCTTCACCATGAACATGGTTGTTCTGATGTCCTTCATCCTTGTTTTGGGAATCGTTGTGGATAATTCTATCGTGGTCGTGGAAAACGTTTACCGCCATTTCACCACCACCCCAGATCTGTCTATCTCCGCTGCTGCCAGACGAGGGACCGGAGAAGTAGCTGTCGCAGTTTTAACAGGCACGCTGACTACTATGGCTCCCTTCTTTACCCTAATATTTATGCCCGGAATTGCTGGAAAATTCATGTCCTTTATACCTTACACTGTTATCATAACGCTAACAGCTTCCATGCTGGTTGCTTACATGATCAATCCAGTTTTCGCCGTATCTTTCATGAAGAGATCCTCCGGTGAAGAAAAGCAGAGAATCCGCTGGAAACTCAGTCATAAAAACATTTTCATATTATCGGCGGCTTTTGTCCTGGCCGTTGTATTTTATGCAACAGGCAACATGCTTCCGGCCAATCTTCTGGCATTTGGAGTCATCCTCTATTTTCTGTCCAGGTATGTAGTACATTTCCTTATTGCCAAATTCCAGAGCTATGTCCTTCCTCGAATGAAGAGCGGGTACAGGAAAACTTTGAGTTTTCTCCTCGGAGGGAGACGTCCGTACGGCGTCGTAGCCGGGATCGTTATTCTACTCTTCCTGTCTTTTATCCTTCTGGGTATCAGGTTGCCAAGAATTGTGTTTTTCCCCAGTGGTGACCCTAACACTCTCCAAGTGTATATCACAATGCCCGAAGGCACCCATATCGAGGTGACGAACAATATCTGTAAGCAGGTAGAAGAAAGGATCTACAGTGTTATTGGTCACAATAATCCCGATGTGGAATCAATAGTCTCCAACGTGGCTTCTAATGCAGGAGCCGGACTTTTTGAACGCTTTTCTCAAGATAAGCTGGCTAAGGTAACTATCACCTTTTTGGAATATAAATACAGGACCGGAATATCTACCCGGAAATATCTCGGGAAGCTGCGCAAGGAATTAACTGGAATAGCAGGAGCAAAAATTCGTATTGACTCGGAAATGATGGGACCTCCCACCGGGTATCCTATTAATATAGAAATTAGCGGAGATAATATTGACGAACTGATCAGAATAACTTATAGACTGGAAGAATTTATTCAATCGTTGAACATTCGCGGAATTGAGGAACTGAAGTCCAGCATGGAGATTAGCAAGCCGGAACTCATCCTCAATATTGACAGAGAAAAGGCAAATAGACTGGGTATCAGTACGGCTCAGGTGGGGATGATCCTGCGCACTGCCATCTATGGTACAGAGGTCTCCAAGTTCAAAGAAGGAGAGGAGGAGTATCCGGTCATGGTCCGGTTGGACGAAAAATACCGGGATGACATAGATGTCTTACTCAGTCAGGAAATTATGGTTCCCGGAAATAATAATGGAATGAGTAGAATTCCGATTTCCTCCTTTGCCCATGTAACCAACCGCACAAGCTACGGCGGAGTCACTAGGCTGGACAACAAGCGGGTCATCACCCTGTTCTCCAACGTGCTCTTCGGGTACAACGCCAACGAGATTATCCAGCAGATCAGCAGACAACTTCCCAGATTCGAATTGAAAGATGGCTATGCTATCAAATTCACCGGAGAACAGGATTTTCAAGCCGAGGTCGGAAGTTTTATGGTCAAAGCCTTTTTCATCGCTTCGGCTCTGATTTTGATCATACTGGTCGGTCAGTTTAATTCTATAGCCAAGCCGCTCATCATCATTCTTCAGATAGTTTTAAGCTTGACAGGAGTTTTTCTGGGCTTTGCTATTTTTGGCATGGACATCTCAGTTATAATGACGGGCATGGGAATCATTGCCGTTGCCGGGATCGTTGTTAAAAACGCAATCATTATCGTTGACTACACCGACAAGCTGATCGACAGCGGCATGGACAAAATTGAGGCCATCGTCCGTGCTGGTGCTACGCGTTTGACTCCTGTCCTTTTAACAGCACTTTCCACGATACTTGGGCTTACCCCTCTTGCTATCGGCATAAACATAAATTTCATAACTCTATTCACTGAACTGAGGCCGCAGATCTACTTCGGCGGAGATAGCCCTGTTTTTTGGAACCCTCTGGTGATGACCATTATCTTTGGACTTTCTTTTGCCACGGTCTTAACTCTTGTTGTTGTTCCCGCCATGTACAAGCTCATCTATGCCCGCAAGAGCTAGAGACCACGTAAAGCGATAAACAGCGGAACTGGAGAAGGAAGTCATTGTTTCTCTATTCCGCTCTTTTTATTTGAAATTAATTCTTTTCCCGTATATAAATCTTAAAATACCTGTAACAAAGGAGACATTCCCTGACGTGTCACGCCTTTTTATTCAGAATTATTGATTTCTAAAATTAAGTAAGACCAGGGCGGTGCTTTTGGAGACTATCCTTATCTGTTTTTGGGGAACGTTCTTTATTGATAAGCCACAGCAGGAGAGGCATGTTACTTATGTGAACGTCCCGCATAACTTGACACAATAAGGGCTGTGTGTTAGGAGTCTTGAAGGGGAGGAGGTCATAATGAAATTTAAGACCTTTCTTATTCTTCTACTGGCCTTTTGTGTTCTGAGTCTGGTTTACACGAAAATAGCACATAAGGATTATCCTCTAAAACCGGTCGCATTCACAGACGTACAGATTGATGACTCGTTCTGGCTACCGCGGATGGAAACCAACCGTAAAGTTACGATTCCTTTTGCTTTTAAGAAGAGCGAAGAGACCGGACGCATTGCTAATTTCGCCAAAGCGGGCGGATTAATTCCTGGTAAATTTGAAGGCCGGAGATACAACGATTCAGATGTATTTAAAATAATGGAAGGAGCGGCTTATTCGCTGAGCCTGCATCGGGACCCGAAGGTTGAGAAATATATGGATGATCTGATCGCCAAAGTTGCAGCCGCCCAGGAAGAAGACGGTTATCTTTTTACAACCCGCACCATTGATCCTGAGAACCCTGCTGCTGGCGCAGGTGAGGAGCGCTGGTCAAACCTCGGCTCAAGCCATGAGCTCTACAATGTCGGACACATGTACGAGGCAGCTGTTGCCTATTATCAGGCAACAGGCAAACGCAATCTCCTGGATGTAGCCCTAAAAAACGCCGATTTCATTGCCGAGGTGTTTGGACCAGAGAAAAAGCGCGGATTCCCCGGCCACCAGGAAATAGAGATCGGGTTGGCTAAACTTTACCGGGTAACCGGAGACGAAAAATATTTGAAGCTGGCTAAGTTTTTCCTGGATGAACGCGGACAGGAGAAACATAAGAGAATGTTTTCCAACTCATCCGCGTTTTCTATCTATAATCAGGATTGGTATCTCCAGGCTCACAAACCCGTAATCGAGCAGAATGAAGCAGTCGGTCATGCTGTTCGCGCCACGTACATGTACTCGGGAATGGCGGATGTGGCAGCGCTTACTGGGGATGAAGCATACATCAAGGCCATCGACACGATCTGGGATAATGTTGTTTCC
>Ga0209636_10000392_pt1 | contig 41632 bp, 36 predicted proteins | sample DeeMarSWOR152_54_FD_187464 | JGI IMG/M metagenome (GOLD analysis project Ga0209636, IMG submission 187464) | Marine sediment microbial communities from White Oak River estuary, North Carolina - WOR-1-52-54 (SPAdes) (version 2) | ecosystem: Environmental > Aquatic > Marine > Intertidal zone >... | reverse complement strand
AATTTGTCTGATACAACCTCCACTTCCTCCTTTTCGCCTGTCGCAAAGAGGAATGAAGCCGAAAAAAGACCCATCGCTAATAGAAATACCAAAGCATATGTTATTTTCTTCATGTAAAACCTCCTTTTCTTAATTTTTTAAATCTAGTATCTGATTATAGCGGATAGTATAAATCTGTCAAGGATATATATGATATATGTTCCTTGTAAAGAAAAAGAGGAAACTATTGCGATAGAAAATAAAGCAGAAGTGGGGGAAAAATCAGGATTTTTAAGTGAGGAAATTGATATAATTGCAGAATCCATTGAAAATCAACTTCCATATAACAGCAGAGTTTTAATACTTGATTTTGAAGATTTGGAAGGTATTAAAACATATTTTGGACGATATGTAGCAGATAGACTTTATATAAGGCTATCAAGCACGTTGGACTATATCATTTATATTGAAAGGCAAAATATTGAATATGTATTAAAAGAACAACAATTTCAGATATCGGGGTATGTGGATGAGGATACCACCATTAAAATTAGCCGACTTACAGGAGCAACACATATCTTAAATGGAGTAGTAACAGATTTAGTTAATACAATATGCATAGATATAAAAATTCTCAATGTAGAAAAGGGCACGGTAATTGGCGGGGTATCTCGGGAAATACCAAAGACACGAGAAGTTGCTTCCCTGATCAGTACAATCATTAAGACAGAAGAGCAGAAGCAGAAAGAATTAGAGGAACACAGGGAGGCTATATTACAGGAAATTGAAGAAGAGGAAAAACAGAAAAAAGCTGAAATTGCAAATCTGGAAAAGGAGATAAGAGAAAAGTCAATTATTATTGCTGAATATGAAAGAAAGAAAAAAGTTCTTGAAGAAAAAAATGATTATGTGAGAAAAATACATGAACAGGTTGATAGATTAAACCTAACAGTTAAAGAGATGTTAAAAATTGGAATGACTTACGAACAGGTTGTGGCTGTTTTGGGCAAGGATAATGTTAAACAGGTGAAATTTGACAATTGTTATTTGGCAGGCAAATGGTTTTTACTATTTGAAGGAGGAGTTTTGGTAAAGGTAACCCCAATAAGTAATAGGGTAATGAATTGTAATGATGCCTGGAACCGTGGCACAAATTTCGCTCCATTTTAACACGCACATTTTGTATAAAAATAATATATCATTTTTTTATCAAACGAAAATTAAGTTAATCAATCTAGAATTTTGCTTTAAACATAAGGTAGGTGATTTTATAGCCAAGCCCAAACATCACATACCGCATCCGGTTTTTATTACAGATGTCCGTTTTGCGCTCTCGCCAGAAGGTGAGGTATGCCCATCCTTATTTTCAGAAACACTCTCAAAACTTCACATTTTCTTTATTCTTGACAGAATGTCCTGTGCTGAGTAGCCTGTTTATAAGAAAGTTGATCTCTTTCGTCTGCAAAAGCATTTGCAAGTATTCAATGGTTAAATGGGGGCTTTTCGGAGCCTATCAATTAAATAAAATATTCCTACTGTAGGGATCCAGCTGGGTGCTTGAAAGCCGGAATCGTATTTACAGACCCTATAATTGAACTTATTGTGTTAGTTTTAATGATAAAAAAATATCATCTTTCTCCATCCTTTTCGTAAAGCTCCCTCAGATCATCAAAAGTTATTTTGAGCAGGTCCATCGTCTTGAACAACTGAGGGAGCTCGCGGTCGATAAAATTCTTCTTCTTCAATCCCCATGTTTTTTGATAGGAATTTTCGGCAACGAAATACCCGATCCCCCGTTTATTATAGATGATCCCCATGTCCTGAAGATAGTTGTACGTTCGCATGACGGTATTCGGATTGACCTCGATGCTGACAGCCATTTCACGGATCGATGGAATCTTGTCCCCTTCCCGCCATTTTTTCCTCAAAATATTTTCGCAGATATACTCGCCAATCTGCAGGTATATGGCCTGCCTCTCTTTGAATTCCATCGCTCAAACCTCGATCTTTCTGAATTTCAGGTAGCTCACGGTCCAGCACAGCGGCGCCAGGACCGCCCAGAATAAGAGCCGAATAATCAGCCAGATTGTCCTACCTGTGCGCTGCAGCCCCGCCTCGGTCATTCCTAACCACTTCGCAAGTTCCCTGAGCGACTGAAAGTCCTGTCTTATCGGGCCCAGACCTTCGAAATATCCCGGGATGATGAACCGTGCCGCGATGATGATGATAATCAACAGAGCTATACCGAAGACGATGAGCACGAGTATGGTTTTGATTAACGAGTTTTTCCTGAAAAACACGGAACCCGCCAGAAAAACCCCCTGGACCACAAGGTAGGCTGCGGCACCAATCCAAAAAGCTCGGCTGAGAGGGTTGAGAAAGGTGTGGGTGTATCGGAAGAGCGCCTGATTGAGACCTTCGCTGATTGCCGTAACGATAGAATAGACCAGCAAGGTTCCCAGAACGTAGCCAATAGAGGTCGCTATCAATCTTTGGCTGAACTTTTCCAGCCGCGATCCAGGCAGCGCCACGTAGGTATAGCTCTTCTGGCTGTTGTATATCTCTCTGAACGCCCTGCTCGAAACGATAAAACCTCCTATATAGAGGAGCAGGAAGTAGAGTACCGGGTGGAAATTTCTACCATTCCCTGTGAGCGCGGATATGGCAGAGGCGAAGATCACAAAGCCCCCTATTGCAGCCGCCGTGATGATAATTGTGCGGTAATAGGTGAGAAAATCCCTCTTTAAAAGCAGGAAGAACCTGCGGGGGCTGAAATACTGTTTTCTTTCTATGCTCTGTGCATTCATGTTATGCCTCCTTCGAGAAGAGCTCTTGTATTTTGTCTCTGTTTGTCGTCACGGCATTGAATAGGGTTTCGAGGTCGATCCTGGACTCTTCCCCGGACCTGTTCTCTTTTACGACCGCGTACCCTCCGAGCACCTTGGCCGAATAGAGCACGTCCACGGTCCCGGGCTGATCATGCTCCATTTGAATAACGAGCTTTCTGGATACATTGTGGAGATACTGGTTGAAGATGATCTGTCCGTCATCGAGTATGATGATCGGATCGATGAGGTTTTCCATATCCCGGACCTGATGAGTCGAAACGAGGATTATCCGGTCATCAGTCAGTGCGGAAGCCAGGATTTTGCGGAATTGACTTTTGGATGGGATGTCAAGACCGTTGGTCGGCTCATCGAGGAGGAATAGCCTGCAGTTCGTGGCCAAACCGAACGCGAGAAGAAACTTTTTCTTCTGCCCGTAGGAGAGCTCTGTCAACTTCTCTTTCAAATCCAAATCGAACTCCTTCATGTATTCTGCAAGCGCTTTGCGGTCAAACCGCGGATAGAATGGGGCATAGATCTTCTCATAGGTCCCTATGGTTATCGAGGGCATGAAAAACTCTTCCGGAATGAAGTAAATCTCTTCCAGCAGCCACGGCGACCGTTTTTGAGGGATATAATTCAAGACCAGGCATTCGCCATCCTGGGGATAACGAAGGCCGGATATCAGCTTCAGTAGCGTTGTCTTTCCCGCTCCATTCTTGCCCAGAAGGCCATAGATATTGCCGGGAGCAAGATGAAAATCCAGGTTCCTGAAGAGCTTTTTCCTTGTGTATCCAAAGGAAAGATTTTTAATGTTTACCATTAATAACCTCCTTAATAGTGTACTATATAACTAATACACTAATATATTAAATAATGATCATTAAAAAGTCAAGCTTTTGTACGTTTTTTCAAAAACAGCAGCAGTGAGTTCATATCAGTCCTACGGGGATATGATGCGATTCAATCCACACTACCACTGTATCGTTTTGGAGGGAGGGATCGATGAAACGGGTTCTTTCTATACATATCCCGATAAAAGATACCTCAAGGCTCACCGAGGTTTTCAGGAGGCAAGTGATAAAACATTTTGTTGACAGGGGAGCTGCTCTGCCGCAATTCTGCGGCCGCAATTCTGCGGCGCGCAGTTTTACGTTGAAGGTCCCTTCCTAGAAACACTCCGGGTTTTCAGTGGATTATGCGAACTGAGATTTAACTGAATCTTAGAATAAAATTACCTATATTCTAAAAGAAAAGGCTACCTTCAGCCCATTTTTTGGCAAAAACACTGAAGGTAGCCCCACCGGATAGAAGCTATCCTGATAAAAATATACTTCTATCCGGACCTTTTAGCAAGAGGGATTACCGGATGAGAAGAAGATCAGTTGACAAGCCTCTATGGGAAAATCAGGTAAATCAAACCGTCCACACAATAAAGAAACAATCAAAATCCAGATCACTCAAATCCTCTGATGTCTACGAGTGTATTTGTATTTTTATCAACGATCATTTAAAAAAGAGAACATCATCCCACAGCACAATTACGAATTATTACAGGCATCTCAAATTATTTCTTACATGGCTGAATGGTACCGAAAGACTCGCTGATATTCGCAAAATAGATGAATCGCATATTAGAAGATATTTCACTTACCTTGAGATTACCAAAAACTACAAAAAAGATTCACTTAAAGCAGTTCAGGTAGTTTTGATGCAGTTCTTAAGATCTCTGAAGCTGAGACGGCTCATCAGGGAAAATCCTGTAAAAGATTTTAAAATATGTGTGAACTCACACACCCGAAGTGATAAACTATTAACACCCTTTGACATTATGATTCTGCTCAGGAGTGTAAAAGAGCACTATCAGTACCTGAACGATAACAAAAAGCCTTTTAGGTTTTCCCTGTTCTTCCACCGAAGGGATATCTGCATCTTCGCTCTCTGTGCTACCTGTGGATTACGAAGGGGTGAGATCCAGAGAATCAAAATCGATGATGTTGATTTTGATAAAAAAACGATACGGATTCCTGGTAAGGGCAGTAAGAGGTTTACTATTAAAGAACGTACCGCCTTCTTCTCTCATTCTTTTTTAGAGCAGATATTGACCAGATATTACCGGATGCGAATAGAGTTGCCTGGCAGGAGTTTTTTCTGCAATTGGATGGGTGATGAATTAAGTGTCAAGGCTATTGACTCTCTTTTTAAAACCTACAATTCCTTTATTTCCCAAAATACCTATTACAACCCCACCATCATCAGAAAGTCATTCTGCACACACCTGGTCCATAAAAAGGTAAACATCCAGGCCATCCATACTCTTATGGGCCATGAAAAGTGCGAAACAACTTTGAAGTACTATGTGCAATTATCTGCTTCAGAAGTAGAAACAATATGGAAGGAGAGTAACCCCTATGGCAATAGCAATTAATTTTAGCCAAGCTGTCAAGCTATTTATAAATCATTTAAATAATTGTAATGTGGAAGAAAAATGGATAGAGATTTACAAACAGAGCCTTCAAGGCCCTTTTAAGCGTCTGATAGCATGTGAGCTCAAAGTTTACCCGCTTAATCTTGCAAAAATTAAAGACAAGTCCTCAAAGCATAGGCTACATTCATTCAGCTATGCGATTAATACATTTCATTCCTTTATTCACAACAATCCGCATCTTTCAAATGCCTGTTTCGGGAAAGCCCTGGCTGAGATGGAAAAGCGATTAATAAGACTTTCACCAGCAACACTGAAAATGATAAAACAGACCGTGCTTCAAATTGTTACAATTGATATCGATGAACTTGAGGTTTCTCACATTCCTGAGAAGGTAATTCAGGACTGTATGGAGCTTTCTTCCAGCTTAAAATATAGAATCGGAAGAAGGCTCTTTAAATTTCTTATCCATGCACGTATTCTCGACAGCACATATTCCCCCACCTACAAGAGCACGCTTATCAGGGCAATGGAACAGGCTCCTGACTACATCTGTGGGCATTTGAATGTGCAGGAAGCGTGCGCCCTTTTTTCAAGGCATTTATGGCAGGAGAAAACCATGCAGTATGAGGCCATCAGAGCACGGTACAATCACATTAATGCCTTTTCGATGTTTTTAGGAAAAGATAGGCAAATCAGTACCATAACCCAGGATGATATTGTCTGCTATTTAAATCATCTTGAACGTGAGCGGGAATACTCTCCTTCCTCACGGGCAACAATTTTATCGGATTTACGGAGTTTTTTCAGCTTTTTTACTGCTCAAAAAGCTATTAAATGCAATCCAACAAGGAATATTCGAATAAAAAAGCCAAAAAAGAATGATAAAACTGCTATCAGTGAAGAAGAGCTCACCCTGATCTTTAAGACCGCTTATCTGAACTACCAACAATATGAAAATGTCTTACTTACGGATTACAAACTCACTCTTGAGAGATGGTTAGCTGCCAGGGATTGGGTTATTATATCTCTTCTAATATGCACCGGAATCAGGACAAAAGAGATCGCCTCCCTCCACATAGATTCTGTCGATTTGCATGAAAGAGTGATCAAAATCAAAGGTAAGGGAGATGCTGCTCATAAGATAAAGGAAAGAATCATCCCTGTTACTGAACCTATCGCCCTTTCAGCAATAGAGATTTATCTCAAACTCAGACCGGTGTCAATCTACCCTCATCTCTTCTTAGGTCATCGATTAGAACCGCTGCAATATACAGGTTTTGCAAATGCTATTAAAAAAATAATGAGACAAGTACTATCCCAAAAACAGGTAACAATAACTCAAATCAGGAAATCTTTTATTAATCTTTGTGCGGAAAAAGGAATTGACCCTCTGATTCTCAAGCAGATCATGGGGCATAACTCTCTTGCTACTACCATGAAATACTATCTAACAGTTAGGGAACAGTATCTCAGAGAAGTGTGGGAAAAGAATAACCCCTTAGTTTATTTCAGCAAAAAGGAGTATGAAGAATGGATAATTTAAAAAAGCATATAGAGGATTTTTTAACCCATATTAGAATTGAGAATAATTATTCCGAACAGACAAAAAAGGCGTATGGAATAGCATTAACTATTTTTGCTCAGTTTCTGCATGAAGCTAACCTTGCTATTAATGAAAAGAAGTTTATCCTGCTATTTATCAGCTATCTGAAAGAAAGAGGTAACAGCGATATTACCATAGCTCATAGACTTGCTGTCCTTAAATCATTTTTTTCATATCTGGTGAAAAGAAAAATAGTGAGTAAGAAAAAGCTCCCATCAATTGAAAAATATAAAACAACAAAAAAGATTATATCCATTCCAACAGATGACGAGGCGAACTTGTTTATTAACGCAATAGAAGATGAATATCGTACGATAAAAGAAATGATGAATACTGCTCCCAATATCACTGAAAGAGTAAAAGCCAAATACTATTCACTTTTCAGGAATCTCACTTTTTTTACCCTCGTTATAGCCACCGGATTGAGGCTCTCTGAAGCCCTAAACATAAAAATAGAAGATATAAACTGGGTTGATTTTTCAATTAAAATACTTGGAAAAGGTTCAAAGGAAAGGGTGATTTTTTTTGGTATTGATAAACTGAAAAAGCTTCTTAACGGGTTATTCAGGATTAGAGATGAACTGGGTATTGAGAGTCCTTACCTATTTGTAAGTTACCAGCACAGAAACACTCTTACACCACGGTATATACAGAAAGTCATGAAAGATTTTTTAAACAAGAAACTATCTTCAGAATATACCCCTCACAGCTTAAGACATTATTATGCCACCCGCTCTATCGAGAAGGGAGCAAACATCAAAGCTATAGCTGTTCTGTTAGGCCATGCTGACCCATCTACCACTTTAAAAATGTATTTTCATATCTCAAGGACGTATCTCAGGGAAGTTTTTGAGACTATGAATCCCTTTAGTAATATTACCTTGTCGGTTAAAGAAATGATGAAGAAACGCTATGAAGTAGTTGTAAACTTATAGATTATTTCTTGTAAATCTGTACCAATACTGATTATCTGAAATAGCAGCCGCTTATTAACATTGCAAGCAACTAATACTGCCGGTATGGCCCTTTTCCACCCCATTTGTCCATTTTGATCGATTTTTCAAACTATCACTATGAAAATATTGCACGAGGATTGCCGTCAGCGAGTTTTTTCATGGCACTTGGTATTTTTATACCCCCTTTCTTACCACCTTTTCTTATTGACAGGATTTAATCTATAGCATATGATATTTGTGTTTTTGCCAGTCAGTTCGCATAACAATTGATAACTCTGTTCCGATTCCTGCCACAAACCTGAAAGCGTGAGTTAATCTGAGCCAGTATATTGTGAGTCATCTTGTTTTTTTAAAGAGAATAATGGATAATAAAAAGAATAGTACAGTCATGTATAAGACAAAGCACAGTATTCCATTCTCACGATTTCCTTGATATATTATCAGTAACTGGTGTATCTTCTTGGAAAGCGGTAGACACTTAAAGGTGAAAAATGTTTTTCACTCTATTATTCCTATAAATAATCGCTCTTGGGATATTTTTACTAACCGGTAGAGATAAAAACTCCCATCAGTAGGTGGAAATTTGTTATGAGAAGATGGAACAATGCTCTTTTTATTTATCCATACAAGACACCTAAAAAATTTAATTATTACAATCTTTTCCCCCCTTTAGGATTAGAATATATTGCTACAGCAGTAATGGACTTAGTAGATAAGATTACAATTATTGATATGAGATATGAAACCGAACCAATTTCAAAATTTCTTCATAGTGCAGATGTAATTGGAATAAATATGAACTGGCCGCACCAAAGAGATATTACATTGAGCCTTCTTGATCAAATACCAGAAGAAACAACCGTGATCTTGGGAGGGATTCATGCCACACAGATTGTAGGGGAGCTTTTAGAAACTAATCCTCGCATAGATATTATTGTAAGAGGTGATGGAGAAGAAATTGCAAGGAATATCTTTTCAGGAAAACCTTTATCAGAAATTGATGGAATCTCCTATTATCAATCGGGAAGAATTGTCCATAATCCTCCAAGAAAGTCCTCTAAAAAAATAGAGATCTATCCTGATCGCTCTCTAAGAAGATATAAATACCAACATAGAACCCCATTAGGCTTTTCTTTTGGCCTTGATACTATTATGAGTTCAAGGGGTTGCCCTTTTAGATGTGAGTTCTGTACCCACAGATTAAATGCTTTAGGAGAAACAAGGGGTTGGTCTTATAAATCCGCTGAGCTAGTAGTAGAAGAAATAAAGAGCATCGATGCAAAGGTAATTATTTTTTCAGACGACAATTTTATGGTTGATATGAAGAGGGTTGAGAGAATATGCGATCTCTTGATTGCTCAGGATATCAAGAAACTATTGTCCCTAGAGGCGAGGATAGATATAGCCTATTACCCGGATATCTTGAAAAAGATGCGGAAAGCAGGTTTTCGGATAGTAGCTTATGGTATAGAGTCTGCCCAAGATAAAACTCTTCAACGGATTGGAAAGGGCTTTACAACTCAACAAATAAAAGAAGCTTTTAAGATCTTAAGAAAATTCAAAATGATTAATATTGGCTATTTTATTGTTGGGTATATCGGCGAAGATGAAAAAGACATGCTTGAAATTCCATCCTTTGCTCACTCTCTTGGATTAGATTTCATAGTTCTTAGTGAGCTGCGTGCTCTTAAATACTCGCCTCTTAGGAAAATTGTGGAGAATACACCTGGGTATCATATAGATGAGAAGAATGATAGGGTCTATTCTGAACAATATCCTCTATCACAGATTATGAGTATTCTCCGGAGAATTATTAAAGAATTTTATACCCCAGCACAATACTTTAGAATTATAAAAAAAATCATCAGGAGCAATTTATTGTTTCAACCCATTGCTGTTAAAGGGCTTATTATTGCCACTCTTGTGAGCTATTTGGAGAAGTTTTTTAAAAGGCGTTTTTTGTATTTAACATGAATTACCCCTTTAATATGGCACTCAAGACTGTAAATAGATAGGCAGGATTATATCTTCAACATGGACGCGGGTAGCAACATTCCACCACTCTACGATTTCACCCTCGAGAATGATGTGTACGCATCCTTTATAAGGGCCGGAAGATACTTCTACTTTGGCCCAGATACGGTCAGAAGCTATCTCTTGCCGTGGTACGGCCTCGAATATGATTTCGTACGGGGAAACGTCTCCTTTATGCCGCCAGCACCACCTGTTCCAGTGGAGGAGGAAATAAAGAGCGAGTACTTTTACGGTCTGGTGGGATTGAAGTTCAAAACCGTAATCTACCATTTTGTCCACATTGAGCTGAAATCCACCTTCGCCTTCAACGATGATGAGGTGCTCACCCGTCTGGCGGCCATGGCAAATGAAGAATAATTCATATCCAATACATACTCCTGCCCCTCACAGATAGTTTGTATTCTCGAAGATCTTGCGGGTATGTTTTAAAAATAACAGGACTGAGGGTATATTTTGAAGCAGAATTCTCACGGGCATTTAATAGTTTCGGCATAAGGTATTGATGAAACAAATTCATTTAAATAGATCACCATAAAGGACAATTTTCAGATCACCGAATTGTTCAGAAGGTGAGTGATTAGATATTTTCATTATGCGGAAACTAGGAAAAAAATTAGGTAATTATTCTATTTGTCTGCATGATGAGCGTATTATAAGTTCCGGATTTATGACTATTTTTCTCACTGCCTTTAATTTTTTTTCAATACAATCTATCATTAATTTGGCTGTTGTTTTCCCAAGTATTTCAATTGGCTGTCTAATTGTGGTTAGAGGTGGCGTAATATAGGAAGCTAATTTTATATCGTCAAATCCAATCACCGATAAATTACCAGGTATTGTAATGTTCTTTTCATGTGCAGCCTTATATACCCCTAATGCCATGTGGTCATTTGAACAAAAAACTGCTGTAGGAGAATGTTTCAATGAAAAAAAATAGTATAAAGCATCGTAGCCACTCTTTTCAGTAAAGTCACCTTTAAATATTAAGTTATTGTCAATTTCGATATTGTGTGAATTAAGAGTATTTATGTAGCCCTGGAGCCTTTGCCTTCCATCCATCACATACGATATACCAGTTACCAATCCAATTCTTTTATGACCAAGATTTAGCAGATAATTGACCGCCTCTCTCGTACCTTTAATATTATCTATATCAACACAATTTATATATTTATTTTCTTCCATTCCTCCTACAATGACAAAGGGAATATTCTCATGCACGAGCTCCTCTAATGATTTTTCATGAATAGACGGGGCGAGAATAATTAATCCATCGACCTTTCTTTGTTTATATAGAATAGAGTAATCTTTGTTAAAAAATTTTGTTTTTGAAGTATTAAAAATCAGGTCATACCCGTTCAATGTGACATACTTTTCTATTTCTAAAAGTAACTCAACAAAATAAGGTGATGCTAAAAAGTGCTCGTAATAAGGAACGATAATTCCTATTACATTTGTTTTATTTCTGTTCAAGGCACGTGCAGCAGCGTTAGGATAATAACCGAGTTCATTTATTGCTTTTAACACTTTCTCTCTTGTTTCTTTTTTAACATTATTATGATCATTGATTACACGCGACACGGTCATAAAAGATACATTCGCCTTTTTTGCCACATCCCTTTGAGAACTCATCCGGTTATTCCATCATTTAATAAATAGGATAAAATGCGAATTTAACAATGATATATTAGTCGCTTATAGATCCTAATGGTTTTTATAGTACCAATCGCCTCTTATTCACGATATAAGAAAGTATCAGTTCAAACATTTGCTTGTCAATTACTGCTGTAATGAGTGTATTGGCTTCAAGATCTTTTAATACATTTCCCATCAGCAATTTATTGTTTGTATTTACAGATTATATGATAATTTAATACAACTGAAATAATATTTTTATAATATTTTATTCCATGCGAAACACACTACAAAATACATATACACTTAGTTTCTTACAATGGTAATCAAAAAAATTGTGTTGACATGTTTACTAATATAATCTAGAATGTTTGCGTAAACATTATAAATCCGCTACAATGATGGAGGAAAATTAAAAAATAAGCCTTTCATACCTCATTTATGAGTCTTATGAAAGGATCAATATTAAAAATAAGGAGGGTATCATGAGAAAGGTTATGCTTTTTACTTTGGTAGCTGTACTGTGTGTCTTTTCCGGTGCATTGCTTTTTGCAGGGACTGAAAAGGAGGAGGTAGAAAAAGAGGAGTTGATTGTTTATCACTGGTGGACAGCTGGAGGTGAGAAAGAAGCTATAGATGCTGTTTTTGAGCTATTTAAAGAAAAGTACCCAAACATTGAGATCATTGAGAACCCTGTAGCAGGGGGAGGCGGTGGTGTCATGAGGGGGCAGATTAAAACCATGGTCATGGCAGGTGAATCTCCTGATACATTTCAACTGACCTATGGATCTGGAATGCTGGCTTCTTTTGCTGAAGTGCTTGAACCTATCGATGATTTATGGGAAGGTTTACCATTTCCTCCAATGATTAAGGAAATGGGAAATGTTAATGGCCACCAAGTAGCGATCCCGCTCAATATCATGAGAAATAACTGCTTATGGTATAACAAGAAGCTGGTGGATGAGCTAGGAATAAGGCTCCCTCTGAGAAACTTTGATGAATTCTTTGACGCATGTGAGAAGATCAAAAAAGCCGGTTATATTCCTTATGCAGTTGGGGCTGGAAGTGGACAGCAGTTCTGGTGGGCTCACATAACAGAACAGGTAATTGTTGGGGCACCCAGTGGAGGACCTGCATATCTCGATAAGCTCTATTCTGGAAAGGCAAATCCTGCTCGTGATCCGGCAATCAGGGAGACGCTCGAATTCGTTAAAAAAATAGTCGAAAAAGGCTATATCAATTCTGACTATTCAGCTCTCACTTGGGACCAGGCATCCGATCTCCTTATGACTGAAGAGGCTGTATTTTATCAGATGGGAGACTGGGCCAAGGGCCACTTTACATCAGCCGGATGGAAGCCAAAAGTTGATTTTGATTATCAACCAAGCCCGGGCACTGAAGGTTTTTTCACACTTCATCTCGATGGATTTTCACTATGTAAAGGGGCTCCACACAAAGATGCTGTGATCAAATGGTTGAAACTGCTCTCAACGGTAGAGGCTGAAACAGCCTTTTGCCCCATCAAGGGAGCGACACCCCCAAGGCTCGATGCGCCGATAGATATGTATGACGATATTTCAAAAGATATTCTTAAGGCTTTCAGGGACCCATCTACAAAAATTGTTCAATCAGCGTGGGCTCAGCCGCCTGAAAGCTGGCTGGATGTGTATGGAGGTGTAATCAGCAAATTCGTTGAAACACGTGATATTGAACAAGGCTTAAAAGACTATGTCGATGGATACAGGAAGGTGTTCGGTAAATAATAAACTTCCAGTACTTTTTTATCACGTTTATGCCAAATTATTCACCCTGTGCACAAAAAAAATTTTCCATCCATTTATTTTTGATCGCATGGGTATAGTTGAGCTCTATACCCATGCGATATAATAAGATTTTAATTGACTTGTATTACGCGATCCTCAGTTACAGAATTCTAATTGTTTAAATAAACTAAGTAATTGTAAAAGTTTCGGCACCATTTTAATATGGAGTTATAGACATAAAATTCTTTCAATTCATTTTCAGAACAGATTATCAAGTTTCATGGTATCTCTAAAGGGAATTTTCCATTTTACTTGAAAGAAATGGAGGTTCGATATAATAATAGGTACAAAGACATATTTGTCTTAATGGCTTAAAATTTATGTAATTTTGTTCCAAATCTTTTATAATCATCAAAAACTAAATTGCTATGGTTGTAAAAAATAATATTCCAAGCATAATCTTTATCGCTCCTGCAATTATTTTGGTTGCGATATTTGTTTATATCTTTTCAGGCTGGAGCGCATGGACATCTTTAACCGATTGGCGCATAATCGGCCGTATGGGAAAATTTATAGGTATTGAAAATTATATCAAGTTGTTTGCAAATGACGATATCTTCAGGAAATGCCTTTATAATACCGTAAAATTAATGGTTATATTTATAGGCATAACCATCCCTCTTGGAATCATCTGCGCAATTTTTCTGGATTTAGGTGTAAAAGGGAAAGGGATATTCAGGGCCATTTACCTGATCCCACTTTCCTTCTCTTTTGTTGCATCTGCAACCATGTGGAGCTGGATGTTTTTGCCTGATAAAGGCTCGATTAATACACTTTTGCGGATGTTGAACCTCGATTTCTTAGCTCAACCCTGGATTACCTCGACCAGACAATCCATCATATCTGTGGCTATAGTGTATGTCTGGCAGTTCTCAGGTTTTGCTACTCTTGTTTATTATGCTGGAATATCATCTGTCGATCCTGATATTTTAGATGCTGCCCGGGTAGATGGTGCCACAACATTTCAGAGATATATACGTGTGGTACTGCCCCTTCAGAGACCAGCTACTTTTACGGTTCTTCTCATACTCCTCATGTATTCGTTGCGTGTTTTCGATCTGGTTTGGTTATTAACGGGAGGTGGCCCTGCCTATTCATCTGAGGTTCTTGCAACACATATGTATAGGGTAACATTCAACCAAAATCTATTCGCATATGGTGCAAGTGTCAGCTTTTTTATGTTTGTCTTATCGTTCATTATAATAATTATTCCTGTTTTAATAGGTACATTAAAGGTTAGAGTATAATAAAGAAAGTCTCATTCATGATGAAGAAAGCTCTAATATATGTAGTTTTAATAGCGTTGTCCCTTTTTTATATCTTTCCAATCTATACCCTTCTCAATACTTCTTTGAAAACAGACGAGGATTTAAAGTATGGTCCTGTTGCTCCTACACACAGGATTTATTTTGGTGCATATACTTCCGCCTTCAATCGTATCAAAAAGCAGCTTTTAAACAGTACTATCATTACAGTTTTTGCGACTATTATTTCCTCGATATTGGGTTCCATGAGCGGATATATCTTTTCTAAGTTCAGGTTCAAAGGAGACAAGGTAGTTTTTCTTGTACTTGTGCTGGGGTTCTATATCGCTCCCCAATCAATACTCATTCCTCTGGTAATTTTTATGGGGAAAATCGGGCTTTTTAATACATATTATGGGCTCATCCTTACACACGTAGCATATGGAATGCCTATTACCACTCTCCTTTTTCGCAACTATTATGAAGGATTCCCTCAGGAACTCGTGGATAGTTCCTGGGTTGATGGCTGTGGTACTTTTAAAACATATTCGAAAATTTTTCTTCCATTATCTTTACCGGGCTTCGCTGTTGTAGCGATCTTCCAGTTTACAAATATCTGGAATGAGTTTTTATTCGGGCTTACCCTGACCAGGGGTGTTATGTCCCAACCTGTTACCGTAGCTGTGGCGAACTTAAAAGGAACCACTGTAGCTGCATGGAATATGATATGTGCAGGAGCATCAATAACTACTATTCCGATTGTATTAATTTATATTTTTCTATTGAAAATGATTATAAAAGGGCTGCTTATGGGGTCCGTGAAGGGATGATTGCACAAATACATGAATGGAGGGATATACAATGAAGATTGGATTTTTAACTTCATTATTCAGCAGTATGACATTTGAGGATTTGGTAGATTGGGCGGCTAACGCTGGTTTTGGATATATTGAAGCTGCTGCATGGCCCCCAGGTTATGATAAAATATGCCAATACTATGCTGCAACGATTGACGTAACAACGCTTAATGATGATATAGCAGAAAAAAAGAGTGAAGTGCTTGAAGATAAAAAAATAAAAATATCGAGTCTTGCCTTCTATGACAATAATCTTGAACCAGATAAAAACAAAAGGAAAAAGATACATGAACATCTGAAAAAGGTTATTGATGCTGCGCGGATGATGAAGACAGAGCTTGTGGGGACGTTTATTGGAAGGGATCCGTCAAAAACGATAGAGGAGAATATAAAAGAAGCTGTTCCAATATTTTCAGATTTAGTTTCCTACGCGCGTGACCGCGGCGTAAAATTGATGATTGAAAATTGTCCCATGATAGGATGGCAGATGGAAGGATTGGTGGGCAATGTATTTTTTACACCCTCTATATGGGAAGACTTTTTTAACAGCATTCCAGATGATTACTTTGGTATGAACTTTGATCCCTCCCATCTTATATGGCAGAGAATCGATTACTGCAAAGCAGCCGCTGATTTTTCAGATAAGATATTCCACTTTCATGCCAAAGATACAAAGATCCTTAAAAAGGAGTTATCCCGCAATGGTATTTACGGAAACAACTGGTGGGTTCCTGTAGTTCCGGCAGGGAATGGTGATATTGATTGGAAGAAAATGATGGATACACTAAAAAAGATAAATTACGACGGTGTAATAAGCATAGAACTTGAGGATGCAGAATATGAAAAGACGTTTGAGAAGGTAAAGAAGGGACACATTTTATCATTAAACCATTTGAAATCAATGTATAACGAATGAAGGGAGGCAGGCATGAAAAAAATTAAATTAGGTATTATCGGAGCAGGAGGTGTCGCACAATTTGGTCATATACCTTCATTACAGGCAATCCCTGGAGTTGATGTTGCCGCCATTAGCGATACCAATAAGGAGAAGCTTGAATTCGTTTCTAAACATTTCGGTATCACTGACACTTATACAGAATATGAACATTTACTCAAGAGACAGGACATCGATGGAGTCAGTATCTGTACTCCAAACCACCTTCATGCCGAGGTTTCCATAGCTGCACTTCAATCAGGGAAGCATGTGCTCTGTGAGAAACCTTTTGCTATAAATGTAAAGCAAGCTGAAGCAATTATCAATGAGGCCTCAAAATCCGGAAAGCTCTTTCTTGAGAATTTTTCTCAGCGCTTTGATTTAACTACAAAAATTATCAATAGTTACATCAGCAAAGGAAAGCTGGGACATGTCTACTATGCAAAATGTTCCTATTTACGAAGAAAGGGACACCCTGGTTTGGGAGGATGGTTTACCCATAAAAAGGAATCAGGTGGTGGTTCTCTTATTGATATCGGCGTCCACGTGATGGATTTAGGCATGTACTTTATGGGATCTCCAAAGCCTGTATCATTAACGGCTTCAACCTACGATTATTTTACGAAGCATGCAGATGATGGAGGATGGCCTCCAAACTCGACCAGGCTGGGAGACAATTTTAATAAAAAAGTTGATACAGAAGACTTAGCAACCGCTTTAATAAAATTTGATAATGGATCAACACTGTTTCTGGAAGCGGGATGGGCTGGATATTCTGAAACAGGAATAAAAATCTCGCTCTTTGGAACAAAGGCAGGCGTCGAGCTGTTAAAGACTGTTGGCGGCGTTGATGAAGGACGTCCGATTTATTTTAAAATTGTTGAAGAGACAGATGGACATTTGGTTGAAAGCAATCCTGTAGTTCCAGAGACATTTTCATACTGGAAAAATACATTTCCAGGATTCATACAGCATTTTGTCGCGTGTATCAGGGATGAAGAAAAACCAATTATGGAGCTGAATTATCTTCTAACTGTTCAAAGAATTATTGATTCGATCTATCTCTCAGCACAAACTGGAAGAGAGGTAAAGTTGTAGAATAAATATTAAAGGAGTAAAAAGATGAAACTGGGATGCAGCAGTTGGTCTTATCACCGTGCTTTTGAGACTCACAAATTGAATATAAAGAAATGGATCTCCATATGCGCTGATGATTTAATGCTCGATGGTGTTGAACTTTTAGACTTTCATTTAAACGAACCGGGTGTTGATTTTAAAGAACTGAAAAACGTTATTGTCACCAAGGGTCTCACCATTTCAAGCATTTCTGTAAGTAATAATTTCGGGTATGAATCTGATGTTAAACTGAAGGAAGAGGTTGTAAAAGTAAAAAAGTGGATTGACATAACATCTCTATTTGGGGCTTCTATCCTTCGGGTTTTTGCCGGATGGGCCGGCCCTGCTCCATGGGACGATAATTTTGGCAGTGAAATCGCTGATCGAAACATTGTGTGGCCTAAGATGATTAGCTGCATGAAAGAATGTGTTGATTATGCTGAGAATGCAGGTATAGTTCTCGCCGTAGAAAATCACAATCATAGGGGCCTTATTCATACAGCAGAAGATTCAAAGAGGATTGTAAGAGAGATTAACTCTTCCTGGTTTAAGCTTAATTTAGATACAGCTGGTTATACAGAAGATATCTACACTGCAATTGAAGATACATTGGATCTTGCAGTACAGGTTCATATTAAAATTCTTGAACCAGAGGAAAAAGTAATTGATAAAAAATTGGATTACAACAAGATCTTCGGTATTCTGAACAAGAGTAATTATAGAGGTTTTCTCTCTCTTGAGTATGAGGGAGAAGAGGATGAATTTATTACAATTCCGAAATTGATTAAACTACTAAAAAATAAGATGATCTGAGTAAAAATAATAAAGATTTTGAATTCCGATCGAATTTATCATCTCACAATTATCCTCATTGTTTCTAATATCGAATATTTATAAATATATTGCTTTTTTATAATTTCTTGAGATCATATAACAGCGAATGAAGTTCGTTTTAAGCTGTATTATTGTTTTGCACAGGAGCTCCCCACTTCTTAATTGCATCAAAGCGGAGCATTGGAACAAGTTGACGAATCAATTCAGAGGGATTGAAATTTACGTCGTCAACTGAAACTGTTCTCCAGTCCCTGCGGTTTGGCAGGAACAGAACCAAATAAATCACAAATACAAATTCCCTGTGTCAAGTAATTTTAACAAAAAAAGAGAATGCACTAAAATATCCATGTTTACAATATGTATTGGTGCACTTAATCCGTGCGATATCTTTTGAGTAGTCCCCACATTCAACAAATCTTTCAACCGATTCTTTGATGCAGATAATTCTATATTAAGCATTTCCTTTCACACTTTCTTCATTCAAGCAGTAGATTCAACACTTTTTGCATTCCTGCTGCAAAAGAGCTCTTATCTTGACAGCATTTTATCGTCCGATATATAATCAAATAGGATTTCAAAGGAAACCAACGATACAACAAAGGAAGGACTGCAATGAAGCGAAGAAATGCTCTTGTAACGGGTGCAAGCAGAGGCATAGGTAGAAGTATCGCTCTCGCGCTTGCGGAAAATGGATATAATATCGGAGTCAATTACTTTTCCAGTGAAGAACAGGCAAAAGAGGTGTGCGGGATCATTGAGGATAGGGGAGCAAAAGCAGTATTGCTCCACGCAAATGTAGGGCGAATAGACGAGATTGACAGAATGTTTAAAATATATTTTTCTGTGTTCGATCACATAGATCTTATGATAAATAATGCAGGCGTCAGTATGTTTGCTCCTTTTCTCACAGTGACTGAAGACTTCTGGGATAAAGTAAACAGTATCGACTGGAAGGGTACATATTTTTGCTCCCAGCGTGCGGCGAAAAACATGGTCGAAAATCAGATAAAAGGTGTCATTTTGAATATGAGCTCCAATCAAAAAGATGGGTGTTGGCCGACATCAAGTGTATACGGACCGGTAAAAGAGGCAATAGCGAAGTTTACCGAACACCTCGCCTATGAATTATCACCATACGGGATTCGGGCTGTGGCAATCGCTCCTGGCTACACAAATGTGGGCTGGCCAGAGGAAGATCCAATCTATGAGGTGATACCAAAACTTCCCCTCAAACGGTTTGCAACACCCGATGAAGTTGCACAGCTGGTCTTATTCCTCGTTTCCGACAATGCGTCGTATAGTACAGGAACATGTTTTACGATTGACGGGGGAGCTCTCCTGCCCATCGTTCCGGAGAACGACCTCAACTACACATGGAATTCAACTGATACGAAGAGGTGAAACAAGAATGAAGATAACCACACTCGATCTGTTTCATGTTAAACCGAGATGGCTCTTTCTTAGGATAGGCACCGATGAAGGGATTGACGGATGGGGTGAGCCGATCATCGAAGGGAGAGCACGCACCGTTGAAACAGCAATCAGAGAACTTGAAGGCTTCTTGATCGGTCAGGATGCAAGCAGGATAGAGTATCTCTGGCAATCGATGTACAGGAACAGTTTTTATAGGGGTGGCCCCATACTGGTAAGTGCAATCAGCGGCATTGAACAGGCACTCTGGGACATAAAAGGTAAGTATCATGAGGTTCCCGTATATGAAATGCTTGGTGGAATATACAGAGAAAAAATACGTATGTACGCCCACTGCTGGGGGGCGACAACAGATAAAATTGTGGAGCGTGCGCTTGATCGAAAACAGAAGGGATTTACGGCGATCAAGATCCTACTTGAGCCAAACCTGAAGCATCGGGGGCTCATGTCATATGTTGAGTCGCAGGTTGAGCGGTTTGCCACCATACGGGATGCGGTCGGGAAGGAAATGGATATTGGCATCGATTTTCACGGAAGGGTGAGTCCTGATATTGCCGTACAGCTTGCACGGGAGCTTGAACCCTATTACCCCCTGTTCATCGAAGAACCATGTCTTCCGGAAAACCCCGAGGCACTGATAAACCTCTCCCGTACTACAACGGTACCCATAGCAACAGGTGAGAGGCTTTTTACGCGGTGGGGATTCAGGGAGATTCTCCAAAAACAGGCTGTAGCGATCATTCAGCCCGATATAAGTCATGCAGGTGGATTGCTCGAAGTGAAAAAAATCGCATCCATGGCGGAGATAAATTACGTATCAGTAGCACCTCACAATCCACTCGGTCCTGTGTCTCTAGCGGTGAACCTGCAGTTTTCCGCATGCACCCCGAATTTCCTCATTCAGGAACATTTCGGAATGAAAGAAAAATGGGATCTCGGAGAGGGGTATCTGAATGAGCCTTTCATTATCGAAGATGGCTATATTGAAATCCAGAACAAGCCGGGACTCGGCATAGAGGTGAATGAGGAGGCGCTTACCGAAAGGGCGTATTCTGGAGACTGGGATTCTCCACGGCTTTATTATGAAGATGACGGGAGCATTGCAGACTGGTAAATCAATGAAAAGTTACCCTTTTACCGCGCCGAACGTGAGTCCCCTGATCAGATAACGCTGCATGAGCAATGAGAAAACAATAACCGGTATCATCACAATGAGACCTGCTGCAGCGAGCGGTCCCCATGCAATACGAAATCCGGTAATGTAGCGTCCCAGATATACGGGAAGCGTCTGGGCATCGGCATTGCTTGTGAGAAGCAGGGCAATAAGAAATTCCCCCCAGCTCTGTATAAATGCAAGAGTGGTTACTGCGGCAAGGCCCGGTGCACTCAGCGGCAGAACGATCCTGAAAAAGCTCTGAAGGTGAGAGGCGCCATCAACATATGCAGCCTCATCCATCTCCTTCGGGATTTCCTTAAAGAAAGTGATCAGAATCCACGTGCTCAGAGGAGTGGTGAAGACGAGATGACAGAGTATAATCGCGAGCCTTGTATTTAAGATCCCGAACTGTTTAAAGAAAATGTAGAGCGGAAGGATTACAGCGACCGGAGGGAGCATACGCAGTGAGATGATCCAGTTGGCAAATGCAATACCCCCGGTTTTAAAACGTGAAATGGAATAAGCAGCCATTGAACCGATAAGTGTGGAGAGGAATGCCGTGGCGATGGCCACGATGAGACTATTCCGTAAATAGGGAATAATTGTCGCAATCGAGGCGATCCCTCCGAAAAAGCCCCCCTCTGTACCCAAAAAGTTGTTAAATGTCAGAGTTTGCGGTATGAGCACTGGAGGCCATTTAAACCATTCCTCACTGTGTTTGAATGCAGTAATACTCACCCAGTAAATGGGAAACAAAAAGAAGATGAGGATGAGTATTGCGAGAACAATCTTCAACACGCGAATGCTCTTATACCGCACTGAAGCTTTTCCAACCATGACAATACGTACCTCAGAGCTCAAGGAGTTCGCGAACCCGCAGAATTCGCATGAGTATATTTACTAAAATAATCACCACAATGAGGAGCAAAATGCTCAGTGCTGACGCATATCCCACATTCCAGCCATATGAGAGTCCCACTTTATAGATGTAGTAGCTAAAGGAATGAGTAGCATGCCCAGGCCCTCCCCACGTTACCATAAACACGATGTCGAAGAGCTTCAGTATGTCGATCATTCTGATAATAAGAACAGTTGATATGAGGGGCATGAGAATCGGCATCTCAACACGTATCAGCACTTTGAAGGGGTTTGCCCCATCCACCTTTGCTGCGTCGACCAGCTCATTAGGGATTGACATCAAACCTGAGTAGATGACGAGAAAAATAAAGGGAGCCCACTGCCACACATCGATGATGATGAGTCCTGTGCGTGCATAGATTTCACTTCCAAGCCATGAGAGTTTCTCTATCCCGATTAACGAGAGAAAATAATTCAAAGGGCCGAAGTTGTAATTGAAGAGCATCTTCCACGCGATACCGGCAACAACAGGAGGGACCATCATCGGCAGCAGGGTGGTGCTCCTGATTATTTTCTCACCAACCATATCCCTGAAGAGCCATGCGATAAACATACCTAGAACCATCTCGATCGGCAGGGCAATAAATATGAGCAAGGCAGTGAAATTCACAGAGGCAATTGCCAGTTCGTCCTTGAAAATATTCGTATAGTTTCTCAGCCCGATAAAATTCCACTCGGCGCTCTTTGAAAGATCATAATCGTGGACAGACATGTAGATCATATACAAAAAAGGAAAAACCGTAAGGCCCGTAAAAAGAAGAATGATCGGTAAAATGAGAAGTAGTGCAATGAGTTTTTTTTGTCTATGCATAATTTCCTGTGTATCAACGTAGATACGCCTGATGCATTCCTCGTCCCTTACGGAATACGATACGCGCTGAAAAAGGAATATCACATGCGGATTTAATCGTCACCAAAACATAAAAAGAGCAATGTGACGGGAATATCATCCTCCCGTCACATTGTCTGTTCTAAGAAGTCATTATCTGCCGAGAATATCTTCCCATTCCATTGCGAGTTTATCTAAAGCTTCCGCTATATCGGGCTTGTTTCCGAGTAGAATCTCTGAAAGCGTGCCGACCATGATGTCCTCGAGCTTTGGTTCTTCGGGAATTCTCGGCCTGTGCGATGCATTTTCAAGAGAGTTTGCGTATACCCCCTTCATCCATGGCGAGTCGGCTAGCACTTCGGGATCATTCAGCACGGAAAACCGCGTGGGACCAATACGGAACTGCATCCACTGAAGCTTGTCGCTCTCGGTGCTCGTTGCGTACTGTACGAAATGAAATGCTGCCTCCTTGTTTTTGCTCGCATCGTTGACACCGAGCCCCCATCCGCCTGAAACGGGATGCCCGCCTGGAATGACTTCCACCCCGACTTTTTCATTGATCGGCGATAGTTCAGTAAGATCCTTCCATCCTGAGAGGACGGCTGTCCACGAGGGACACATGGCCGCAATTCCATGACCGAAGGCCTCATACGTCTCACCGTAATCGGAACCGAGAGGATCGGGTGAATACTGCATGATCTCCATCATCATCTCCACCGCTTTTACTCCTTCGGGGCTGTTAAATGCCGGTTTGTAGTCGGCAGTAAAAAGATCGCCCCAGTCGAGAGAAACCTCACCGTACTTTGCAATTCCCCTGCTGCTTCGCCGCATCTCGGCGAACCAGTTGATATACATGTAGAACAGCGTATGGGAGCGTGGGAACATGAGTGTAATACCATACTCGGTAGGAGACATGGAATTCTCAGATTTTGTAAAAAACTTGGTTACCTCGAGCGCTTCTTCCCATGTCTTCGGAGGCGAAAGCTCCCGACCGTACATGCGCTTGAAGGCAGCATTGTACATCGGATCCTCGAAGTAATCTTTGCGGTAAAACAGAAACATCGTCGCACCATAGAAGGGGTATCCTATGTTCTTCCCTTCCCACTTTCCATAGACATAGGCTGCAGTGGGAATAAAATCATCGTGGTTGAAGTCTGGATCGACGAGATCCGGATGCTCTTTTGCATATTTTTCAAGATCGAGCATTCCCTTTGCAATCGAACCGGCGGTCATCAAATCCCAGGTGCACACATCGAATGCACCGGTCTTTGCATTGATATCGGCCAGGATCTGCGGATAGAGCACCTCCCAGGATACAGGAGAAACTTCGACTTTAATATCCGGATTTGCATTCATGAAACGCGTGGCTATTGCAGAAAGTGCATCTGCATTATCCGGAGATGACAGGACGTTCAGCGTAACGGCCTTAGCCGCCTTCTCTTTTTGGCCGGCAAATACATGAGAAGCAAAAGCACACATAAAGAAAACACATACAGCACACGTGCACAGTATGAAAACCTTCCCTTTCATATCCTTCCTCCTTTCATTGTAAAAATATTGTAAATAGCATTTTAATTCATATACACGGTGGAAAAACTGCTCGTAATTATACACCAAGTATCTCTATAATGTCAAGGAAATGAAAATGATTTTCATTAAATAATTCGCAGAAAATAATCCGTAGAATACGATCCGCTCTTCTTCAGGAGGACAATCAATGAGAATGCAGTCTGAAATCACAAAAATCTATGAATGGCTCTTGTTCCTTCACAAATTTTGTATTTTTCAAATTCATTATCAGGAAGTAAGAATATAGATATTCTTTGGGTGATGTGCCATAAATATAGTGGATGCAAAATCAAGGTGTGAGTTTGGAGCTACACCGCTTGCTGATTTTCTCAAAAAGGTACGGAAAGCTGGCTTTCTCTTACGTTGAAATGCGGGGCTCTTTTTATAAACAGTCATAAATCAGATCCCGCTGATCAGGAGGAAGCGCTCAGCTGGCATTCCATTTTAAACATGTTTCATACTATTCCGATTATACACAGAGAGTTGCATCTAAATACAATCTATGCTATTCCATTAAAAAGATTAAATTCGGGGTCGATCTTCAAGGATGTCATCGATACGTCGCAATTCTTCCTCGCTGAATCTAACCGCAATTGCTCCTAGATAATCTGCTATCTGAGTCGGTGTCTTGGCACCGACCAACACAGAGCTAATTGTCGGTAATCTCAATGCCCAGGCGATAGCTAACTGCAGCAGGCTGATCCCCTTGTCCCGGGCTACCTCGCTCAGCTGCTCAGCCAACCTTATATAACCGATGAAGGCCTCCCCTTGAAAGCGTGGAAAGCCTGAACGTTCATCATCGGGGGGAAAACGGTAGCCTGGCTTATACTTGCCGGTGAGTAGTCCTTTGGCCAGTGTGCTGTGAGCCAGGATCCCGATTCCTTTCTCGGCACAGAACGGTAGATCCTCTGCTTCAATATCTCGATCGATCATGTTGTACACCGGTTGGTTAGATTGGAAAGGAGCCGTTTTCAAGGCTTGCTGCATCTGATTTTTATTGAAATTAGATACACCGATAAAGCGGGTCTTGCCCTTTCGCTGTAGATCAGCCAAGGTTTCCATACTTTCCTCGATGGGATACTCGTGATTCCAACTATGAATCTGATAAAGATCTACATAGTCAACCTGCAACGCCTTTAGGCTGTTCTCCATGGCTTCAAGAATACCCTTTCGTGAATAATCGAAGCTGACTTTGGTAGCCAAAAAACAACGCTGACGATATCCTCCTTTAAGTGCTTTGCCGATCAGGGCTTCGCTTGTCATGTAATATTGTGCAGTATCGATAAGCGTTATACCTTGATCGATCGCAGCGCGAACCGTATCGATAGCAGCCTTCTCTTCTACTCGACCCATGCCTCCGCCGATTGGCCATGCACCGAAGCCAATGGCTGTTACCTGAGGACCATTTTTTCCAAATTTTCGAACTTGCATTCGACTTTCCCTTTGTTGGATTTTCCCTTTGCTTGGTCACTTTATTCTGGAAATGATTTTTTGTCAAGGAATTGAGAAAGCTTGATTTGTGAAGCACACTCCCCGGTAGTTTTGGTGAATGCCAAAACTACACTGGCTCCGTGCAAAATGTGGTGAGGAGAGGTATACCGGTAACTTTTTCGGAAACCACTACTGTAACTTTATTCTTGATGTGATGTTATATTTCTAATATCATGTTAATAAAAAATAAGGGAGACAGACTATCACAATGCCTTAAAGCGGTGGAGACTTAAATATTTATTGAAACGAAGGAGTGAACGATGCCTGAAGGAAAAGCACTTGTCCTTTTTTGGACCAAGAATGGAAACACGGAAAAAGTAGCGCGGCGAATTCACGATACTTTGCAGAAGGCTGGAATGGAGGTGTCAATATCTCGCATTCACAAAGACCTCAAGGTCGAATACCTCGACTACAATCTGATCTTTCTTGGAGCCCCTGTCTATGAGAACTTATCACCCAAGCTGGTTCTCTCTTTCTTACATAAAAACAGGAGACGGGAGGGAGTCGAACTTATAGCTTCGGCACCGGAAATACCCGGCGTGGCGGCTGTTCCTTTCTGTACCTACGGAGGAGGGCATACCGGCTACAACGAGGCGGTGCCCATGCTGAAACACATCGGACAGTACTTTGAACACGAGGGTATCCGCGTAGTCGAATACATTGCTATAGTTGGGGTTTTCCCGGAAGCCGATGAATCCTATAACACCGAGGGACGATTCGGAGATATTCGAGAGCGGCCGGATGAACATGACCTGATGGAGGTTGAAGGGAGAGTTCGGGGTATTTTACGTCGCCTGCACCGCGTTCTGCCTTTGGGAGATCTCAATCTGTAAACTGGCTAATTTTTATCCCAATTTGGTCATTTCGTAATAAGTAAATTAAAACGCATAGACTAAATCACAAAAGAGAATATTACATTTATATTTACAAAATAGGATATTCAGGTGTGGATACACATCATATTAAGGATTACCAAAAAAATGATTGAATAGCTCGGTAAAGAAAAAACCCTCGAAATAATTGAAAAGGCGTACCAGAAATACACCAATGAACATTTTGTGATCATTGCTGGACCTTGGAAGAATAAAATATTGAGATTGTCCGATGGCTGGTACTGGAATCGTTGAAGGAAATCGAGGTAAACGGCGAGAAGGTTCAACGGATGTCTATTATCCTATTTTTGCAATCTCCGCAAGCTATCTGTGTCATTAATCTTTTACAATCCCTTCCTTTTTATGAAGAACTCTTAGCTTTTATTTGTTTTGATTGACGAAAATAAATAAACAGACTATTCTTAGAAAAAAATAAAAAGGGGAACGCTAAAAAGGTTATGTCAAGCAAGAGATTTTGTTATCAATATCTATGGTTTCACTCTAAAGATTTCTAAGAGATGTTGCACATGCCACTGACAAATCAGCATACACTTTCATTGTTCGAATGTTCTAAAAAGCACTTGCCACTATAAAATAGTCAATATAATTGAACCCTTGAATATTAAAATGTATATATAAGGTCACTGTAAATATACAGAAATAAGAGACGATATAGGGTCTAGATTGTCATCAAAAAAGAATGGTGAACTTGCTGATTGTCGACCGTTAAAATAAGCGGATAATTTATTCTTCCACATTTTTTATTGAACAAGTAACCAATCCATAGTAAATGAGAGGTGGTTTAAAATGTCTAACCAACAGAAGCAAAAGAATAAGATACCTCCTGTTCCTGACTGGATCGGGAATACCCCATTCCCTCCAGAAAAAAAAAGGCCGTGCAAGATTACTGAGGATATGTATGTAGCTTTTCTCTATGGATTTATAGGAACGCAGGTGGAAAATCATGTATTTGTAAGTACTGATAAAGTTACCATGGCCGAATGGATCTTACCCCCTGGTAGTCACTATGAGCCGGCTGGATTTCACCTTCATGGAGATGAGTGCTACTATCTGGTTGAAGGTGAAGCAACAGCATTTAATGCTGAGACAGGAGAGACATTCATCTTTCGAGAAGGTGAAGCCATGCTGATTCCACAGCGAACACGGCACCAGATATATAATATGACAAACAGAAGGATTGTAACCATAAGCTGTTTGGCTCCGAAGGTCTGGGCCGATGACGGAATGGGAACAATCATTCCCCAGGTCGAGCATCCGCGGTTTTATAAAGGTCCAGAAGAACCAGCGTATAAGGAAGCACCTCGTTTGGAATATGTTTCTCCCCCTACCAAAAGGAGCATTGATTCTCTGGGAAACTGGCCTGCCCCTGGCCCAAAACTCAGGGAGACAAAACAGCTCACCATCATAAAGCCTGAGGATCATCTTACACTTATTCATGGAAAGGAGAAGCATGTTCTTTTTTCTTTTGTTGTTAGCAACGATTATTTTCACCTGGCTGTTCTTAAAGTTCCTGTTGCAGGAATATCTGAACTCGAAAGTCATGAGGGGGACGAAGTCATTAATGTGCTTGAGGGAGATCTGTGTGTGAGGATACCTATTTCTGAGGATGAAAGGATGGATAGCGCAACCTATCCCCATTCATGGCTTAAGGCTCGGGAGTCAATGCTGATACCTGAAGGAGTTAAACATCAGTATTTAAATTTTACCAATGATGTTGTAAAGGCCTATGTGGCCATAGCTCCGAAGCTTTAGGTCGAAAAAAACTGGAAGGAGTAGATATCAAGCCCGATTCTACTGTCAGAGAGGGCATATTGCGTGGGAAATCCCTGAGAATATTAGTAATTCTAACAAAGTTGTGGTAGAACTTTTCGATACCGGGGTAAAATTGCTCAGTACCAACTCCTTTGATTTCAACATAAAAGGTTCTCATTAATCAAAATTATTTGCTTTGTGGTCCTGCGATAGTTCTATTAAAGCTCCATTGGGATCTCTGAGATAGGTCCATGTGGATTCTCTTTCTTCAACTTTAGTATGAATTGGAGGAGATAGAAAATTGACTTTATTTTTATTATCCTCGTATAATTTTTTAACATCTTTGACCGCAAAGGAAATGTGTACAGACCCCATGTCCCAGGGATTCAAATCATTGTTCTTTTCTGTAGTTGGATGAACATATTCGAGTAACTCCAATTCATTTACTCCCGCTTTTAAGAAGGCTACTTTTATCGTTGCCCCTTTAAAGGCACCTTCCTGGTTTATCGTCACCTCAAGCTCATCAACTTTTTTCAATCCTAATAAGTTTTCGTAGAATTTGATAGATTCTTTTAGGTTCTTAACGGTTAATCCACCATGATGTATTTTAGAAACACTCACCTTTGCACCTCCATCTTTCATTATTTCTTTCTACGCTTCGAGAATAGACAGTACTGTATTTATAATGATATCCTTATTGGGAATAACCTTTCTTTCCAAGGGTTTGCTGTAAGGCACAGGAGAGCCATCTGTAACATCTTTTCCCACTCCTTTAATTGTGTATAAAAAACTTTCCAGACTCTGGGAGTGTTGTGATGCTTCACCTGTCCCAGCTCCTCCCTGGGTTATAATTGCTTGCTTTTATCAACTAAATATCCTTGCTTCTATTTTCAGTATCTTGGCAATCCACTGCAACTCCTCGACATAATCACCATATACACCATGAATATGATTACACGGATAGTACGTGAGAAACTCTTCCACTGCAACTTTAAGCCTAGTAAACGCAATAGGCCACTGTGGCGTAACGGTGGCCCCCATTAAAAGAGCCTCTTCCCTTGGAAAATCGATAAACTCACCGGGTACAATAGCCATCCAATACTTTCCAGCTTTCCGGGCAAGCCGTGCCAGCGTTACAGCGCCAGGTGCAACAAAGTGGTGTACCGATGGCCCTCCTGCTGGAAAGTCTGGAACTTCAGGATAAAACGTAACATGTTTTAAGTTTTCTTCCGGTGTGTTAGAGCGGCCTGCAAAAAATGTTGGGTGCGTGCCTGAGTTTGAAAAATACCATACATCTTGATTTTCATCATAATGACGAACATCCGAAAAAAGAACGGGCTCGCCCCGAGTAATATGCTTGAACAACTGCATCGTCAGAGCGCCGTCCATATCTGACTCAGTAGCCGCGATAATTGGTTCGTGCGGACCATCCCAGTCATATGAATCATTTAAGAACGCTTCGGCAAGATCCATAGTAACAAAATGATCCGTCAGGTCGCCATGCGCTTTGATACCAATAAAATTCAGATGTCGTTCCTCAATCAAGTCACGTAAAGCGTAGTATGAACGAATTGCCTTTTGAAGCTTTTCTGGAGTGAGGGCTACCCCATCATATTGTATTGAACCTATCCGTTCCTCAAGCCATTTCTGAGCATTACTGACTTTTGATGAATCCACATTATCAGCATAACGGATGATATCCCATTGTTCATTGAACTCGATATCTACACCAAACATGCTCTGCCACTGGTCAAGATTTGCAACTGCTGTGTACATACCCAGAGGTCGACCACCAAAGGTACCAAAGGTTTGGCCACGTAGCATGGAAACTGCACTTGCAGCCCGTATATATCGCATTACCCTTTGCAGAACCAGCTCATCACCGATATCTCCCCAAACCCTATCATATGGATATCCAAGCTGGTCCATAGTACCTGCAGTAGCCAGCATTGCAACCATACCAGGTTCACTGGGATTAAGGTTCGAAAAAAGCAAGAAAGGCCCTGGTGCCGAGTTTGCAGCAATAGCTGAAAAATGTGGATAACACCATATTGCATAGTTTAGTATCGTCATGTCCACTCCTGCCTGCCTCATCCTCAAACCCTCTTGATGAGCAGTTGCAGGGTTTCCAATAATATCCATGCCAGTAACTACTTCAACAACTCCTGTTTTCTCTAATGTCTCTTGCAAACGCCTCTGATACCGCTGGTTTGTTTGATAGTGCCGCTCATGAAGATATTTTCTTCCATCAGAAAATGTAAGAATCCCTATTTTGTATTTTCTCATTTTATAAATATCTTCCTTACTTTAGGCTTTTAACTTATTTTGAACGAATGCGAGCGCTTTCTTTGCTTGTTCATCAAGGTCGTCGCCGAAGGTTAAGTCCCGAAATACCCGAATGTCCCGCCCAATTTCTCCTCCGGGCATGAGAAACGGCTCCATGACAATGTGCCAACTATAATTTATATCTCTTAAGGCAAAGAAAATTTCATCCCATGGTAAATGTCCATTGCCGGGTGGTCTTCTGTTGTTTTCACCGATATGGAAATGTCCCAGCAACCTGCCAGCTTGCCTGATTGCATCTCCGATAGAATCTTCTTCGATATTCATGTGAAATGTATCTAATAGCATTCGAAGGTTAGGGCTACCTATTCGGTGAATATATGCGTGGGCCTCAGCCACGGTATTCAACATGAATTGTTCGAATCTATTTATTACCTCCACGTTGAAGAAAACATCGTGGTCTTCAGCCGTCTTAATTGCCTCTTTCATGCTCTCAACACTTCGATCAATATATGATTGCTTATTTTCCCCTTCAGGCAGGGTGGTAGGCCATGCGCCGTAAATAATGCCAGACAGCTGTTTCGCATTAAGCTCGTTCATTACCCGGGCGGCATTTTGTAGGAAATCAACTCCTCGTTTTCGAGTTTTTCTATCACGGGAGGCTGGATCCATAACCGGAGAGAGCCCTATGCAGAGTGTTAATTCGATTCCTGCCTCACTTGCAATCTTGCCCAATCGCTTTCTCTCGGTACCCGGCATGTCGACAACCGGGCCTGCGTTGATCTCAAGCACATTAAATCCAATACTCGCAACTTTATTGATATACGGGACAAAATCTGCATCCCAATTATGCTCCCAATAAGCATAAAAAATTCCTATTTTATTCATATGCTCTTATTCTTCTAATATGAAAACTCTTTCTTATGGCTTTATACACCAATACTTTCGTTTCTAAGTCTACATGGCTAAGCTGCTACTCCAATTATCATCGATACTATCTCATTAGGATTAGTCTCATCTTTCATTTTTTCGCCCACTTTTTCTCCATTTCTTAACACTATGATTCTATCCACAAGTTCAAATATATGACTTATATTATGGGTAATGACAATGATTGAAATTTTAAATTCTTCTCTTAGCCTTTTTATTAAGTCCAATACTTTTCTTTCCTGTTTTACTCCGAGATTATTAGTAGGTTCATCGAAAATCAAAATATTTTCCCCCCAATAGACTGCTCTTCCAATTGCAGCAATTTGTCTTTCACCCCCAGAAAGGCTAAAGACTTCTGTGCTTATACTTTTAAGTTTTATCCCTAACTCCTCAAGCACTTTCTCCGTTTCTTTTCTCATGTATCTCTCATCTACGATTTTGAAAAATTTACCTATAGGATTATCCCTCAATTTTTCTCTCCCTAAAAATAAATTAGAAGCAGCATCTAAAATTGGTATTAATCCCTGATCCTGATAAACTGTTTCAATACCGTATCTTCTCGCATCAATGGGACTGTTTATTTCAACTTCTTTACCGTCTAAATAAACTTTCCCGTCATCTTTTTTATACAACCCTGATATTGTCTTAATAAGTGTTGATTTACCAGCTCCATTATCCCCCACAAGCCCTAAAATTTCATTTTCATATAGTTTAAAATCGACATTATTGACAGCTTTAATACCTCCAAAAAACTTACATAAACCTTGAGTTTCCAAAACTGCTTTTTTTTCCATCGTATTTCCTTATATTGTAATATTCTTAGATATTAAAAATACAAGATACCACATTTTAGCTTTCATATACTTTGTATCTTAATGAGTCCAAGTACATAGCGACAAAAATAATGCCACCCCGGACAAAAGAATAGACGTATGGGGAAGCACCCAGGAAAATGAGTCCTGTTTCTATAATAGCAAGAGTAATTACACCGAATAGAACTCCTGGGATAATTTTTCCTCTCCCTCCAAATAGACTAATACCACCAATAACAATGGCAGCAATTCCTGTAAATTCAAATCCTACACCCATATGTAGCGTAACGGATTTTAATTGAAGAACGGATAAAATGCCTCCAATGCTCGCAAAGAGGCCTGAGAGAAGAAACGCAAAAAATATAATCTTTGGAACTCGAATTCCCAAACGTTTCGCTACTTCTGCATTTCCCCCACATGCCACAATATGACGACCGAACAATGTGCGAGCACGCAGAAGATGCACAAAAAACACGACCCCGAGAGCAATTAAAATATCTATGAAAACGGGACCAATGCGGATATGACTTATATTTGCCAATGATTCAGATATACTTATACTCCGGCCTTTGAGAATTAAAAGTGCTCCACCTCTAAGAGCAAAGAGCATCCCCAGTGTCGTGATAAACGGATTAACTTTTGCGACACCCACAATAAACCCGTTCAGTGCACCACAAGCTGCTCCTGTTGCCATAATAATTGGTAGAGCTACTATAGAAGGTACACCATGACGTACCATTAAAATGGAACCAATTGTGGATGCAATAAAAGTTGTTGAGCCAATAGAAATATCAATATTACCGGTTATAATCACCAGTGCCAATCCCGAGGCGATTATCATCATATGTACAGCTGAATGGAGCATAATCATGATGTTTTCAAGCTCTAAAAACCTGCGGTTACTCAGAGAAAAACCGAAAAAGATCAAAATCATTATAAAAATAAAACCATAGGATGAGAATAATTGACGAATACGCATATTCATTTTTTATCGATATTTAAAACTAACCTTTCCAACTATTTTCTATAAATTAATCTTTCATCTCTCAGTTCGTTTATAGAGAGAATACAAGTAAATAACTCCTACAATTGTGCAGCCTTTAATTATAAGGGTCATAAAGTACGTTACTCCCATTATATTCATAATATTACTAATGTAACTGATTAGTATTGCGCCCATCACTGCACCAAATGGACTACCCATACCGCCATAGATACTAACTCCACCCACTACCGCTGATGCTATGACGTTTAACACAACTCCCTCCGCCCCCATCCTTGATGATGCAGACAAAAGCACTCCAGTGGTAATTATAGCTGCGAGCCCAGCGAAAAAGCCAGCAAACACATAAGTCCCAAATATTACGCGATACAGAGGTATACCTAAACTTCGTGCTATTTCTCTATTTGAACCTACAGCATAAAGCCAGCGACCATACATACTTTTACGCATAAGAAAGGTCACGATAGCAGTCATAATAAAAAGGAAAAGAACAGGTACAGGTATTATCCAAATGCTACCAGTAATTGCATTAACGAAAGATGGGGGTAAATCTGCAATACTTACCTCTCTGGTTAACCATATAGAAGCGCCCATAGCTATATACATCATTGAAAGGGTAACAACAAATGGAATCATCCTTAGATATGCAACAGCATAACCGTTGATCACTCCTCCAAAAGTGCATACGGCAATCATGATGATTCCGCCAATGATTGGATTCCCTCCAGCTCTCATGAATATAGCGCCAAGAATGCCACCTAATGCCATAATAGGAGGAATTGAAAGGTCTATACCACCTCCGATAAGCACCGCAGTTATGCCAATTGCCATAAGCCCGAGTGGGGCGGACCGTAGCAAAACATTAATGATGTTCTGTGGCCTAAGGAGAATTGGATTAAGTAACCCGAGAACAACGATTGTTATAAAAAACAAAATTAAAGGTATATAACGGATAATTCGTTCAATTCTCACTTTTTCTTCCTAGGTAAGTTTTGATTACCCGATCTCTTTCATTCAATTCTTTATTTGATAAGACTCATCAAACGCAGGCACTTTTTAGCTCGGTGATCATTGATACATTGAAGATATAATTTATGCCTTGATTATCTTAAAATCACCTTCTTCGCATGTACGGAAGGATTGATTTTAAATGATACATTAATTTTTATTTAATTGTTAACGCTTAGTAGACTCTCTCATTCATTATTAAGAAAAAATGTGAAAATAATAATAGAGGTTGATCTCACTTATTTATTAAAATCGAGTAATCTTTATCTGTACGAGTAATGAAATAGATAAGAAATCAATATTGTTAAGAGAAAATCTACGTCTCGCATAGATAGACGTAGATTTTCTTTCAATGTACTTGATTTAGTCTTTATAATCACGTGCCCACATAAACTTAAGTTCTTTTGCGTTATCCGGTGTTGCAACACGTCCCGAAACTAAGAATTTCCCCCCACCTAGATCTTTCCCTTCAGCTATCATACCAAGAACTTCAACGCATTTTTTCGCATGAAAGTAAGCATCATAGGTTGTGGCAACATCTATATAACCTTTTAGCAAAGCTTCATATCCGTGGGGATTAGCATCTTGAGCTGCAATCCAAATGTGGCCCCTTTCTCCCGCAGGAACCAATCGTCGTCCAGCGTCTTTTATAGCCGACTCAACAGATTTAAAACAGAAATCACTGGCTACAAACATGGCATTTGCTTCAGGATGTGCTCGAAGAGCGCTCACAGTCCCGCTATAAAATTTTTCAGGATTCCACTCGGTGGGAACTTCAATCACCGTCTCCCATAATCCCAGTTGTTCTTCTAATTCATGCCAAGCGTTATGTCGATAAACTGCATTAATATCACGCAAGTCACCCATCAATTCTATCACCTTGACCTTAATACCCATCCCTTTAACCAGTCCAGCGAAATATGAAGCAGTAGTTAAACATTGAGTGTAAGTGTCTCCTCCGACATGAACCGTAGGTGTCGCAGTTGAACATTCCCTATCAAAAGTTACAAAAGGAATACCAGCTCTTTGAGCGGCTTTTATCGCGGCGCCTATTGCAGCTGCATCATGAGCTCGCGCAACAACTACATCAACACCAATACTAATAAGATCTGTAATATTCGAGTTTTGCTGAATAGGATCGCTATCTGCAACATTGACTATCCATTTAAACTTAATCCCGTGCTCTCTACCATATTCTTTACTAATCTCCTTCATATAGTCTTCCCATGCCTGTATAAGAGCGTGCTTCTTTTCATTCCATGAGAGACCAACAACAAAATCTTCCGCTTTTGCTAAACCACTTCCAAAGGAAGCAATGATAGCAACAAATACTATCAAACTTACAATAAAAGTAATTCTTTTCATCTGTTTCCTCCCTTTTAAAGATTTTTATTTAAATCTCTAAACCTTTTATAATTAACTCGATTTTTTTCATCACCTCCTCCATTAGAGTTTAGCCTTTCCTAAAGCTCATAAGTACTTAAAGATCATTGAATTATTAAAAGCGCTTAGAAAATTTTCCTCGTTTAAACTAAACAGAACCATAAAATAATCTGCACCACTTATTCTAAATCATATCCTTTTGATGTCAAGTAAATATTTTCCCCAAAATAAGCGATAAAGGCTTGCACAGCGATACACTTAAGAGGAGCAGGATCGTATCCGGGAACTGATCCGGCAGCATCAGATAACCGATGAGAACTTCATAGAGCAGGGGATCCAGCTTCTCATTCTATATGTTCTCCGGTATTAAGGGTCTGACTCTAGGAGCCATGTTACTGCCTTGACCAGAAAGGAAGGGTTCCATAGTCGATAAAGCGTGGTTTTTCTTTCTTCACTGCAGATACTATAAAGATGCCTGGTTTGTTATTCTGGGTGATAGCATTGATCACGACTTTTTCACTATCTGGTGACCAGATGGTAGACGATCTCTGGTACTGATCGTAGAAAGGAACAACCTCCCTGAGGAAGGCAGTTGTTGGCAGTAGCTGCCCGATATTAAGGATAGTACCCGTTTCTACATCCAGGACTGACAGGTTTAAAAGTAAAATAAATCCTCCGTATTCGTTCAATACCAGAAACGGCTCAAAATAGGCAATGCGCTTGCCGTTTGGCGACCAGAAAAACGCCACGACATTCGACTTATCCAGCTTTATATCGACTGGATCAGAGGCACTGTCAAGGTCAAGTACAGTCAGTGGTCCCATTACCCCGCCTACTCCGGTTGCAACCCCGTCGACATACGCAAGCCTGTTCCCTGTGGGGGACCAATCGAAGGCTGCAATACCTTTCAGATCTGCAAGTACTTCCTGCATATAGCCATCACGGGAGACAAGAACCAGTATGTTGTGCTCCTGCAGTATCTTCACCGCCACAACAAACTGCATGCCATCGGGAGTATATACGGGTGCTTTAAAATAAGCCGGCCTGTAGTCAATCTTTCCCACCTTAAAGTTCATGCCCCTCGCTTCAATAAGTCCGATCTGAGCACTGTCGGGCTGCTGTGTGGCTGATCCTCCTGTATGCGATACGATTGCCTGGCCATCGGGCGACCACGACCAGTAAAACGGCTGACCGGTGCTTACATTCAATGACTCACCGCCGTTCGCTGGAACAACGTGGAGATCAATTCCCTTTCCCGGAATTGATATGCTTAAAAAACTCACACGATTGCCGCTGGGGTCCCAGTACAGGTGGAAAGGGACATGATAGCTGCTCATAAATATGCTCTTTAGTCCCGATCCGTCTCTGTTTATAATGTAAACATTTGATTCGAAACTACCATCCGCCTGTTTACCATAACTCACAAAGGTAACCTGTTTGCCGTCCCAAGACCATGTTGGGTAGCGGTAGTCACGTTTTTCACCCTTCCTAGCCATCGACTCATCAGTGAGGGCAGTCTTTCTATCACCTTCTGTGTTGATAGTGTATATATGATTATCCATTCCAATGAACACTATCAGTCCAGACTTGTTTTTATCAGTGGTTGGCTGGTTACTTCTCCGCTGCGGGAGACTCTGGCATGAAACAAGCACAGTGGTGATAAATATTATCCAGACGAGCCGCCATATTTTATATTTTTTAAACATCCTACTTTACCAGAAACTGAAATTTTATGCCCTTTCTTACTTCAAACCCACGTTGTATAATCCAAAATGACTCCTTACTATTAAGTATAACGCAAATGCGCTATTTTTAAGTATAAAAAATATTATAGAAATTAATTTAATCTTTTGTCATTACTAATTTCTAATTAATTTCTTTCTTGGCAACACTCTCCCACATAAACCAAGCTTTCGATAAATCCCCATATAATATGAGTGGTATTTGTTTATATTATCGATGTACTTGAGTAAATCATAATGCCAAAGAAGCCTGTAAAATCGGAATTGCTCAAACAAAATAATTGGAAAATGCGGTAAAATACAAGATTAAGCAATTGAGTCAGAACAGTATTAAGTTAAGGAGAGCTATTGAGATAGCTAATATAGAGTTAGTTGGAAAATCTACATCTCTGCTTATTATCTTAAGACCATCTTTCCTTTTGCTGTAGGTTTAAGAAATCTATAGCGGTTAGCAGAATTTACTATAATATTGCGAATATGTGTTCCTTGAAGTACACCGAGATGAACATCCTCACCTGCATTCCCTAAAGCCCAAACCTTCCGGTAAAAATCGGCAAGTCCACTTATTTCTACACCATTCACGGTAAGAACAATATCTCCTGGTCTGAGGCCAGCCTTTTCAGCCGGACCACCTGCTGTAACCCGAATAACGAAAACACGACCGTGTGATTCCTCTGCATAGAGGCCTAACCATGGCCGAGGCGGTTCACGAGAAAGGCCCGTGTGGATTAAATCCGCAAGAATCGGTCTGAGCAAATCGATGGGAACAAACACGTTACAGGGAATTAAACCAACTCCTGGTATCGAAAATCGGGTGTAAAGAGATCCAATCCCGAGGAGACAGCCGTCATGACCGATCAGTGCTGCTCCACCGAAATTGGGATGCGGTGGGGAACTAAATATTGCATTTTCCAGAAGATACTCCCAATAACCTGCAAATTCCATGCGGGAAATGACCCTAACGGTCTGCACCGAATCTAATCCACCGAAACTTGCAACAAAAAGGTGGTCACCCTCTTTCACCTCCGATGACTGACCCAGCTTCATGGGGATAACACTGAGAGGTTCGTCGGGAAGTAGAATTCCAAAGCCGGTGTTAAAGTCGTGACCGACAAAGGTTGCGGTAACGGTCTTTCCCTTCGGTCCTATAAGTTCGATATGCTCAGCTTCAATAATTAGATAACCGATGGTGAGAACGTGGCCTATTTTATCAATTATGACACCACTTCCTTCCCGTTCTGTGCCGAGTGAATCGGCTGTGTAGGCATCGGCTGGTATCTTTGCCCGTACCTTTACGATTGCCTTGAGGAGTTCTTCAACGTCATCATCGGCGAAACTTTGTACCCCTAAAATGAGATAAAGAGCACAAAACACCGAAAAGAAACTTCTACGCATTAATAATCTCCTAGGGTTTCGTTTCTCTAAAACCTTCTCTGATGAACGCTATTCCCAAATATTTATCGAATGAGCTTTTATATGAACTCACTAGGAATATGAACCATTGAGTTTAAAATTTCAAGCAATTATATCGATTATGATGCAACTAATACTCCCACCGCAGTACCTGTCCAAAGAGAGGTCTCAACCGGATCGATGCAGAGATTCCCCAGGGGCTGGTGATTTACTGGCTTCAAATTATTCAATAAAAAAGTCTGCCCCAACATCCTGTTGGTTCACTGAATATTCTGATATCTATCGAGGTGGTAACAAAGGCTTGCTGATCCTCATTTTAGTATGCTTTCCAAACCCTGTCTTTTTTACATAGGTAGATCTTACAGCCTTAATATATAGTATGCTTACTATAATAATTCAATGTAATGCAAGATTGTTAGGATTTTTCTTGATATAATTCCGGAGAATAGTATGATGTAATAAAAAAATACCATATATTTGAAAGATATTTGGATGTAGAAATTAATTAACTTCTGTTCTGCCTAAAAATCGTAGCTTTTGTGGTATCTCCAGCAAGCTGTAGAAATTATCTAGCCTATCAATACAACTAGATATGCGCATACCACTCTGACTATCAAGAGGTGCTGGAGATGAGGTACCGGGTAATCGTCCTGTATCACAGCGAGATTGTGAGGAAGGTCCAACACAGAGAAGCAAGCAAAGAGGATATTATGAGAACGGTTATCGGTGCGACGAGTAACTGAATCTATGGAGTGGAGTGCTGTATGGAGAAAACGAACATGATGCCGAGAATAACCGGTGTAGCCTTATCCCGGATAAGGCAGGATTTCCAACCCCTGCTGGGGTTGCTGATCATCTATGGAGTCTTCGCGATCCTGTCGTCCACCTTCAGAACCTTTGACACCTTTAAAACCATCCTAACACAGGCGGTGATCCTCGGCACGCTCGCCGCAGGTTCTACCATAGTGCTCATTTCCGGCGGGCTGGATCTGTCAATCGGCTCTCTGTTTTGCCTGGTCGCGGTCTGTATCGGACGGATGTTCCTCTCCGGAGTTCCCACTTTACTAATCGTCATATTAAGTCTGGCGATCGGTGCAGCGTGTGGCACATTGAACGGCACCATTATTGTCGGGACCGGGATCCCGGCTTTCATAGGCACCCTGGGGATGATGAAGGCATATCGTGGCCTGGCCGAACTCCTGGGGGCTAACAGGGATATGTCACGGTTTCCCGAGTCCTTCCAGATGATCGGCCGGGGGTATCTTATTCCTATCAGCATCATGGCGGTGACCTTCCTGCTGGTGTACATCATTCTTTCCCGTACCAAGCTCGGTTTTAACTGCTACGCCATCGGCGGCAGCAACGAAATGGCACGACGGGCGGGTGTGCCCGTCAAGAAGCAATATCTCATCTATTATACGCTTGGCGGTCTGTGTGCCGCTGTCTCGGCGATCATTCTCGCCTCCCGGCTGAATTTCACAAATACGGCCTGGGGTGTTGGTATGGAGCTCAATGCCATAGGCGCTGTAATCATCGGCGGCACCAGCTTGACAGGAGGTATAGGTGGCATTGGTCGTACAGTGATCGGAGTGTTGATCGTTACCGTCCTGAACGCGGGCTTGAGCCACCTCGGCGTAAGCTCTTCGTGGCAGCGTATCTCAATCGGAGCGGTTATCATTTTTGCCGTCTGGCTCGACATCATGCAGCGAAGAAGGGAAGCAAAGGGGTAAACCTGTTCGTCGAACAGGATTAAATAAAATATAAAGGAGTTTACTATGAAAAGGATTCACAAACGAATCATACTCATCTTGCTGGCACTTCTGTGCGTCACCAGCTTGGCTTTCGCAGGCGGCGGAAAAAAGGCTGAAGAGGCGGTCGAAGAGGAAATTACCATCGTCTACACCGGCTATCCAGGCGGGCTCACACCTTTCTGGGCCCAGATGACTCAGTACGTCAAGGAGGAGGCGGAAGCCCTGGGAGTAACCCTCCTGGACATGTCTCCCACTCAGGCGGACGCAGCCATGCAGAAGGACTCCGTGGACAATGCCATCAACCGGGGTGTTGATGGAATCATCATTGGCGCCGTAGACAACCGGGCCTTCGGTGAGTCGCTGGACAACGCCGCCTCTAAGGGTATCATCTGCATGGCCGTGGACACGGCCATTGACCATCCCCACATCAGTGCCCTGGCCCAGACCGACAACCTGGCCTCAGCACGCCTCTTGGGACAGTACATCGTGGATCATACCCCCACCAAGGGCAAGGCGTTGATCCTCGGAGGAACCCTTGGTCACCAGACTGGAGACGCCCGCAGGGATGGGGTAAAACAGGTCCTGGAAGCCAACGGATTTGAGGTCATCTTCCGGGCCTGTGACTGGAACGAAGCGAAAGCCTACGAGACCGCCATCAATGAGCTGGGAGCTCACCCGGACATCGTGGTCGTATTTGGGGCCTGGGATCCAGGTGCCCTAGCGGGTCTTGCTGCTGTGAAGGAGAAAGGGTTGCTGGACCAGATTAAGGTGTATGGCTTCGACGGTCTTCCCCCTGCCATCAAGTCCATCCAGGATGGCGAGCTTACAGCTACGGTCAAGCAGGACAACAAGCAGATGGCTCAAGTGATCGTGAGGAGTATGGTTGCTCAGATACAGGGTCAAGAGACCGTTAAAAAGTTATTGATCGACGGTTTCGTCATTGACAGTTCTAATGCCGATGAGTTCGCAGAGTAAACTAACAACAGGATAACAACCTCAA
>Ga0209636_10000391_pt1 | contig 41644 bp, 40 predicted proteins | sample DeeMarSWOR152_54_FD_187464 | JGI IMG/M metagenome (GOLD analysis project Ga0209636, IMG submission 187464) | Marine sediment microbial communities from White Oak River estuary, North Carolina - WOR-1-52-54 (SPAdes) (version 2) | ecosystem: Environmental > Aquatic > Marine > Intertidal zone >... | reverse complement strand
CTTGTGTCGAATGTTATGCCGTCTATCACGCCGGAGATAAACAATCTGAATGCCGCCATAAATGAGGTCCTAGTTGACACTCAGTTCTATTTGGACATGCCCGAACCAGTTGTAGTCAGTGGGCCAGCTTCTGAAGCCATACTCCAAGAAGCCGCTGACTTCGTTGAGCAAGACTTGGCGAAGAGAATCCCTGAGCCGCCGATGGAGACAAGGATTCCAAGGCCTGCGAAGCCTATCAGACCTTTGATAGCGTTAGCTGCCGACGGATCCGAAGCCTACCTCGGTGAAGACGGCTCCTTGATCAGGATGGACAGACCCACGCTCATCCTTGATGGGCCTTCCATTCTGCTCTCAGAAGAACTGGTCACGGATTACATCGAGAGACACAATGGAGAGATGAACGTAGCTAAATGTGCAAGAGAGCTGAACCTGCCGCCAGCCAAGGTTTTGGAAGCTCTTGATGCCCTGAGCAGAAAAGGGAAGATAAGGATTGAGCCGTGACACTGATTGAGCGCCATGGAGGAGCTCGAGAACATTGCCGTAAGGCATGCTCAAGAAGCAGTGGCGCTGGATCGGCAAGGAAAAAAGGAGATGGCTATCGCAGCCTATCAAAGGGCTATTGAATGTCTCCTCAGGCTGGTGAGTGTCTATCCTAATCACAACTTGAACAGGATATATGTGCAACGAGCTGAGGTTTACAGGACTAGAATCAGAGTGCTTCAGGATTTCTGGGATGGCTCGACCCGAGAGGAAAATGTGACGTACGAGAGTTATCAGACAACAGAGGCAAGTCCTTTTGACGAGTTGATTCTCAGAGAGCCGCCGAAAGTCAAATGGAATGACATTGTAGGTCTAGAATATGCGAAGAAGGCTGTCAAAGAGGCTGTTGTCTACCCTTCTTTGAGACCAGACATCTTCCCCCTTGGCTGGCCTAAGGGAATCCTCCTTTTTGGTCCACCCGGATGTGGCAAAACCTTGCTTTCAGCGGCGGTTGCCAACGAGATCAAGGCCACCTTCATCTCTGTGGACGCCGCCTCGATCATGTCTAAGTGGCTCGGGGAGGCCGAACGGAATGTTGCACGGCTGTTCAACATGGCTAGGAGAGCAGCCAAAGAATCAGCGTCTATAATCTTTATTGATGAACTCGACTCTTTGATGGGGATTCGGCGCCTAGAGGTAGGGGGAGAAACAAGGGTTCGGAACCAGTTTCTGAAGGAGATGGATGGGATAATTGACAAGAAGAACCCGATCCACGTCTATGTTATTGGTTCCACGAACAAGCCTTGGACTTTGGATACGCCTTTCATAAGGAGGTTCCAGAAGAGAATATACGTTCCGCCCCCTGACCATTTGGAGCGTCTTGAAATGTTCAAGCTCTACACAGATTACTTGAATATATCATCCGACGTAAACCTTGATGAACTGGCAAAATTGACTGAAAGCTCCTCAGGAAGCGACATAATGGATGTCTGCCAGTCGGCTCAGCTAAAGGTGAACAGCGAGCTCTTCGAGGCAGGAATGGCTGACGGGAAAAACCAACCGCGAGAAATATGCATGTCAGACTTCCTCGACATGCTAGAGAAGAGGAAGCCGAGCATCTCCAAAGAATCCCTGACGCAATGTGAGGATTGGTTCAGCAACTTCAAAGCCTTGTGATTGCGATATCTCTTGCGACACTCCGCATATTCCTGTCCAGAGAACATTCTCGGTTACACCCTTCTGTCTGGATCTTTCCTGACCCGATAATGTTAACTAGGATAATGTTTCTGTTCTGATAGAGCTGTGCGTGTGGCGTATCCCATATGCCTAATGGCGAAGAAGAGGAGATGGTTGTCACCCCCTGGACGGTCTCCGGCAAGATAGACTACAGCCGTCTAGTGGAGGAGTTCGGTACACAGCCCTTGACAGAAGACATCCTGAAGAGGATAGAGAAACACGCTGGCGAACTGCACCAGCAGCTCAGAAGGGGTCTGTTCTTCTCCCATAGAGACATGGACTGGATACTTGACACGTACGAGTCAGGAAGAAGGTTCATGCTTTACACGGGTAGAGGCCCGTCCGGCCCAGTTCATGTCGGCCACATTGTCCCATGGATCTTTACGAAGCATCTCCAAGACGTTTTCGGGTCAAAGCTCATTTTCCAGATGACCGACGACGAGAAGTTTCTCGTGAACTCAGGGTTCACGACCAAGATGTCCACGGGATTCGCTTACGACAACGCCTTAGACGTGATCGCAATGGGGTTCGACCCTAAAAAGACGCAGATCCTAATGGACATCAAGGACGTAGGGGTCTTCTACGAGTTGGCAGTCACGATCGCCAAACGGATCACATTCTCCACTGTGAAAGCCACTTTCGGCTTCAATGACAGCTCCAACATCGGGATCATCTTCTTCCCCGCGATTCAAGCGGTCCCCGCCTTTCTGGAATCTCTCCTCGCAGGCGAGAATGTGCCGTGCTTGATCCCTGCCGCTATAGATCAAGACCCTTACTGGCGGGTTACGCGTGATGTCGCTTCAAAGCTCGGCTACTTCAAGCCGGCCCAGATCCACTGCAAGTTTCTCCCCGGTCTGGGGAAAGGCGGAAAGATGTCTGCTTCGCTTCCGGAGACCGCCATTTTCACAACGGACTCTCTGGACGTTGCTGAAAAGAAGATTCGGAACGCCTTCACAGGCGGTAGACCGACAGTCGAGGAGCAGAGGCATGCCGGTGGAGACCCATTCATATGTCCCATCTACTACTATGAATACTACCTTTTCGAGGAAGACGATGAGAGGCTGCAAGAGGTATGCGATGAGTGCAAGTCTGGAGAGCTCCTGTGCGGCGATCACAAGATAATGCTCGCCGAAAAGGTAAAGGAGTTCCTCAAGGAGCACCAGAAGAAAAGGGAGAAGGCAAAGGACGTTCTGGAAGACTTCTTGTTCAAGGCTCCATAATCGGCTTTCCATGCAAAGCTCCAAACGCTAAGGTTATTACTCAGAACCCGCAAGAGAAAACCACACAGCCCGGAGAAGCCCGGTGGAGGGAAGAAAACCTTTCCGCCGACTGTAGTGGACAAGCATAGCGGGCTTTGGACCCGCCGACGAGAGTTCGAATCTCTCCCGGGCTACCATTACTTGCGTAAGAGAGCACTCTTTTCTTCTTATCTCTTCTTCATATGAGCAGAAATAGCTATCTGGTTTTACAGTCTCTCTGCTATGCCAATGCTTGCCAGTATCATTTCTTTTGTCTCATTTCCAGTAAGAATGCTCTTGCCTGGAGGTTTGAATGGATGGGACATTACCAGAACACTGAGGTCAAGGTCCAACAGCTTTTTGAGTGAGGTTATGTAGATGTCGTTGTCCATCCTTATCAGATCAGTTCTATCCCCGCAGATAGAGTCCCCTGATATCAAAGTGCAGTTCCTGTGGTCATATAGACAGATGCTTCCAGGCCTGTGTCCTGGAGTATGTACTACCTCGAATGATCGGTCACCCAGTTCCACTATGTCTCCGTCTTTCAGTTTGATATCTACTGTCTCAACCGCTTGGGCTTCGAGTTCATGGATGGCAATCTTTGCTTTGGTCTTATCCTTGATTGTCTTGTTTCCCAGAACATGGTCTCCGTCTCGGTGGGTATTGACCACATAGTCAATCTCTCTGGGTCTACGACCAAGCTCTTGAATCAACGGGAATACGCGGTCTACTGGAGTATTCTCGAAGCCTGTATCAACCAGTCCTATCTTGCCAGTACCGAGGATAACAGATACACCAAAGAACCACCCTACTCTCACAGGCTGCTTGATGAAGTAGATATCGTCAGCTGCTTTCTCCACATCTTTCATTTCATATACCAACCATTCTCAACTATGTACACTAGACCAAGATAAAACCCAGCTACTATGCTAGATCCCGATGTGTAATGAGCCCCTCCGAATGGGATAGGATGTCTAGAGGTGAAAGGGCTAAGCATGTGAGGATCTATGTGAGATATCTCTTGAGGAAGATAGATCGCAGAATCACCGGGCCTAGACCCAGAAGAGTCTATATCCAAAGACGAGTCTTCTGTTTTTCGCTGGAAGTCCTCCGTAGAAATGATACCCACCGGTATTGTTGGTGACCAGGACTAGGAAGTTAGGTCGTTTCCTCAACGTAAATCGGATACCCCTATGTCTTTTCACGATCCTGGTGTAGCTGTGAATATCGAAAGGCGTAGTATGGGCCACGAAGGAGAAGGGAGAGAACTTCTTCGCTCATCTAGGATGGAACTCCCCGTTGGGAAATGCTGCGGGGGTCATTCGATTTTTCAGATTAGATTTTTAAATGGTCGCGCCAATCTGTTAGATTGGATGTAAGTTCGCCATGGTACTTGACAGGTTGAGAAGGAAGAAGAAAAAGGCCCCAGAGATCCCTAGGACTGAGTTTCTGAAGATGAAGCCTGTGAGAAATCCCGCCCTGAGATGGGAGAAAGATGAGCAGGGGACCTACACAGTTTTCGTGCCTCTGCAACAACAGCAGCAGTCTAAGGGGAGAAAGGGGAAGAAGGGGTTGCTGTCGAAGCTGGCTCCCTCTCCTACAGAGAAGAAGATCCAGCTCGATAAGGTCGGGTCGATTGTCTGGGGACTCTGTGACGGTGAGAGAGCGATGCAAGACATTGTTGAACATCTGCGAGAGGAATACAAGTTGCTCCCCTCCGAAGCTGAGGTCTCTCTTAATGCCTACTTCAACCAGCTTTCGAAGCGAGGACTCGTAGGTTTTGTCCTACCTGAGGAAACACGCAGGCGGTTCATGGACGCCGCGGAGAAAGAAGAGAAGAAGAAATGATCATGACATTGCTACGAGATTCAAAGAGGACTCTAGGCGGAGTGTTCCGATGGAGTCGGAGGTGAAGATCCTCAATCACAGGTTTGTCTGAGGCACAGACAAGGCCGCCAAATACCTTTTTAAGTTGATGACTGCAATTCACAACTTGGGATGTCAGAGAAAGGAAATAGAGTATCGATTCTAGTTCGAACAAGAGACATAGAAAGGCACTTCCGCGAACTCTTGCGGGCGCTCTCATGTCAGACGCTGCTGCCCTCAGAGCTTATTATCGTTGACAACTTCTCATCCGAGAGCAGACTGGACGGCATGACCGATCTCTTGGTATCAGCAAAGACGAGACTTTTCACCAACAGGATTCAAGTGAAGATTGTTCCTATGACGGACGAGGAGTTCTCTTACGCCTACTCAGCAAACATAGGCATCTCTGTGGCGGAATGCGATCTTGTCTGCATTACAAACGGCCACTGCTTGCCCATCTCAGACGAGTGGCTCGAAAGTGGGGTCAGCCATTTCGAAAGCCGTGATGTTGCAGGCGTGGGAGGATACGCGCGCCCCGACAAGCAGGGAACGGCTTGGGAGAAGCTCGCTTATGACTGGGGGTGGAGGAGACTAAACGAGCTGAGCAGATTCTATATCAAAGACAACTATTTCTCAACGGTCAACTGTATTCTCAGAAGGTCATTGTGGGAGGAATACCCTTTTGACGAGAGGATTTCAGAGAAGATCCCCAACTCAGGCAAATTCGGGGGAGAAGATTACGATTGGGGAATGGAGATGCTAGCCAGAGGCCACAAGCTGATTGTTGAACCGAGTTTTGACGTTCTCCATTCACACGGGGAGACTATCTCGCAGCTTGTGCCAAAATACCTTATCTGGCGTCGGATCAGAGGGAAGATCAGATCTCTTAGAAGACCAAGAGAGTCTTATACCAGGCTAGAGAGCGTGAAGCCTATGGAATACATCCTCTAGTGCGAGCTCTACTCCTGTAGCTTCATGGGCAATGCTCGTGAGTCTCATCATGGGATGACTCGTTTGGGATCGATCGATCGATTCCGACTTCAGTGACATCTGAATGATGATAGGAGATCTTCCATTAGACTCTCGTGAGCTTCTCGGTCGCTCTCTCGTTTGAAGACTACCGGTCTCCGGATACTCGATGATGCAGTGACCGAATAGATTCTATTCGTGCGTGGACAGTACCAAGTAGCGTTGGTATACAGAGCGGTCTTTCTCGAAGATATGCCAGAAGCGGCGGTCGCCTGTTTGATCTCCATCTTGTGTGTTCTGAATCGTCTGGATTCTGCAGTCTGGAACTTCATCTTTCTCTCTTTGAATCGTTTGCCTAGATCCTTCAGATACTTTTCCTCCAACCATATGTCCGGATCATCATACGTATCTTCAAAAATCAGATTTGCCATGGAGAAATATTCGATGAGGATGCTCTCTGTCTTTTCCGCGAAAGAGGATAGTTCGCGGTCGGTCAGCATGAAGTGCGCTCTTCCAACCGTTATCTTTGTGTCGGTCAAGAGGAAGGTGCTGGGGATTTCGAATCTGAAGCTCAACAGAGACCAGACATCCGCTTCCTCTCCGTGACACCTTAGGGTATCCAGTACTCGCTTCATTGTCTTCTTGCTGTCTTCGTCAAATGAGGCGAAGACGAAACGCCAGACAACAATCCTCTTGCTCTCGCTGCAATACCATATATAGACACGTTCCTCAGATGGAGATTTCACAACCAGGTAGAAGGCCTTGTGCTTGTAGACGTGAGCGTCCTCTTTCCTGAGTACTTCCACGATCTGCTTCTGCTTCTTAGACTGTTTTCTCATCTGCTCCACTAGGCCTTCCGCGACCTGGGAGAGAGGCTTGGCCTTCTTCGGATCAAAAGGCTCCCACTTAGCTTCTATCACGCAGTTCTCAGACTCAAGAAAGATATGACCGTTGCCGACGTTTCCCCCCTCGCGAGTGAAACGGACATTCTTTGGAACTTCAAAGGAGAAACCGTTCCAGCCGAACTTCTCGAACTTCAAATACGAACTTCCTTTAGCAGAGTATTCGTGTTCTCGTTAACAAATGGGGGAACACACATAAAAATTATTACTTCCAAAGCCGCATAATCCTTCATCAGGTTGGTTGAGCGTCATTTCCGGTCTTGTGATGAAGGGTTTCGAATTGCTTTGACTATAGGAGATCGTGAAATGTCATTTGGCTTCCCAACGGAAATCATAAGAGAAGGGGACGCCGAAGTTGTCGTACCCAAACTCGAGGCGTTCAGGAGAGCTGCTTGGGACTACGCTCCTTCAAGGGCCCCAGTCTTCTACAACCCTGTGATGAAGTTGAGCCGGGACGTGGCGGTTCTGGTCCTCCAAACCCACCAGAGGATGGCAGGGCGGCAGCTATCCGTTTCCGAACCTCTAGCAGGCTGCGGCGTCAGAGGAATACGATTCGCGAAGGAAGTGAGCGGCATTCGCAAGGTTCACCTAAATGACATCAACCCAGACGCTTTCAGGATAATGCAACACAATGTCAAGCTTAACAAGCTGGATGAACGTGTTTCTGCAGACATTGGGGATGCGAACCTTTTTCTGAGCCTACACGCAGCGCCATACAGAAGGTTCGACTATATTGACTTAGACCCTTTTGGAGCCCCTGTTCCCTACTTGGACTCCGCGGTTAGAGCTCTGCGAGACGGCGGGTTGCTTGCACTGACAGCGACTGACCTTGCTCCCTTGTGTGGAGTCTACCCGAAGGCAGCTCTTAGGAAGTACGGCGGAGTTCCATTGAGAACCGAGTATTGTCACGAGTTAGCGGTGAGGCTGTTAGCAGGCTGTTTAGTGGCCACAGCGGCGAGGCATGAGATAGGCCTAAGCATATTGTTCAGTCACAGCGCGAACCACTATGTCCGCGTATACGGTTCGGCCAGTTATGGAACTCGGAAGGCCGACGAAAGCGTCGAGAAAATGGGCTACGTTCACCACTGCTTCACTTGCTACCGAAGAGAGATTGCGACAGGAACTGCTCCAGTCTCCGAGGAAAGATGCCCGGAATGCGACTCGCTTCTGAAGACAGCCGGCCCCCTGTGGACAGGGAATCTAGCTGAAAGAGAGTTCTGCAGACTAGTTGAGGAGGAAGCGACTAGAAGGGCCACTAAGTCTGAGGACAGGCTCACACGACTATTGGCCCTAATCAAGGCTGAAGCGGATGCCCCTGCCACATACTATGTGGTCGACAAGATCTGCGACAAGATCAACTCACCTATTCCACCATTGAGAGAAATCATCACGGAATTGAAAGAAAAGGGCTACGAAGCTGTGGCCACGCACTTTCATAGTCGAGGGATCAAGACGAGCGCCCCAGCCAACACTGTAATCGAAACAGTGAGAGAAATAATCCGTTAGCCTCTATGCTTAGCCTTCACTTCTACGACCTCGAGGCTCATGTCGATCGCTCTGGTTGAGTGGGTTAGTGAACCTAGAGAGATGATGTCGGGTCCGAGCCTGGCATAGTCGAGCAGATTGTCTTCTGTCAGACCTCCCGATATCTCGATCATGACCTTATCCCTGAGTCTCAGATCTGCCAGAGTCTTCATTGTCGTCTTAACGTGTTCTACAGTCATGTTGTCTAGCATAACAATATCTGCTCCGAGCTTGGCTGCATCCACGGCTTGACTCGTAGTTTTCGCCTCAACTTCTATCTTTCTTGAGAAGCTGGCGACCGAGCATGTCCTCTTCACTGCTTCCTCGACTCCGCCAGCGATCTTTATGTGGTTGTCTTTCACTATGAAGAGGTCGTCGAGCCTAGACCTGTGGGGGTCTCCACCTCCGACCAGGACAGCTCTCTTGTCAAGGTAACGTAGTCCAGGCGCCGTCTTCCTAGTCGCAGCTATACGCACATCAAGCCCAGCATCACGAACCTTTCCTACAAGCCTCCTAGTCTCGGTTGCAATGCCACTCATCCTCATAAGAATGTTCAATACGACCCTTTCTGCAGCCAGAATTGCACGCGCGCTCCCCTCGACCTCCGCGATTGAGGTACCAGATGCGACTTGCTCGCCATCTCCAACCATAGCCGTGAATTCTACACCGAGCATCTGGAAGAAAGTTCTTGCCTCAAGGATTCCAGCGACCACTGCAGGTTCTTTCACGACTATCTCAGCGCTCGCGTTGGTGTCAGCTGGAACAACTGCATCTGAAGTGATGTCGCCGAAGCCTATGTCTTCCTTCAGGAACTCCATTAGTTTCTCCTCAAGGGCTACCTTAGGCATCTCCAAAAGCAGATTCCCTTCTTCACATCCATTTCCAAACGTCTTTCTGAGAATCTTCTCTTCGTTCCAGATATTAAGCTTACTAGAGACTTCGCGTGCTTCTGAAGACCTTGGGAAAACTGAGTTGCCTTTTCAAGTGCCGATGACTATGCTTCCGGTTATCTTCCTCAGAGTTGCTATGGCTGAAAGGGCAGCTATGTAGCTTGTCCTAAGGTTTCTGGGGAATGGCTTGTTTGTCGTCTTTGTTCTAAGCTCGCCGAAATCGCCCTTCACGTAGATTTCGTGACTGATCTCCTTTGCCCTCGGGTCAGTGATGATTCTCACTCTTGTCCTGTCAGCCCCGATGCCGGCTAGACTCAGAGAGGCTGACACGTTTACGTTCTGGGGAAAGAGTTTCACCGCTTCTCTGGCAGATCCTTCATAGAGTATCAAGGGCTTCTTGAGCGATGAAAGGTTGATTCTCCTCCCTTCAACGAGCGGAGCGCCTTCAAAACTCAGGGGAGGCTTTCTGGTCGTAAGCGTTACTTCATCTATGTGTCCGATGGCGGCCGAAGTTATGTTATCCAAACCGACTATTGCGCCGGAGGGGATATAGACCTTCTTTCGTTTGCTTTCAGCAAGCTTTGACAGCCGCCGGAAGAAATCGTCATCGAGCAATGCTCCTGTACTCAGTATCATGAGATTTTTGTCCTCAGCCAAGGCTTTGGCCGAGTATTGCCTAACCGCTTCCTGAGAGGCCGCCTCAACGACTATCTGGATGTCTTCTCTTCGGAGCAATTCGTCAGCGTCTCTCGTGATGACCGGTTTCTTGGCCAGGCTAGTGATAAGTCTCTCTGAACGTTCGCAGACGAGATCATAGACAGCAACTAACTCAATGTCGCCAGCCATTCCATTATCAATTGCTACAGCTATTACTGTCCCGATGGAGCCACAGCCAATCAAGCCAGCACCGATCTTCGTATCCTAGTCCCAGCTTCTACGAGATAGACCACTCAAGGGGTTTCAAAGAGCTGAACTCGATCAGTATGCGCGTGGACTCAAAAAAGATTCTCTGCTGGAGCCTTGACAACGTGCGTTCAAAGAATGTACAAAAAGATTTAAGAACGAGCCGCAGATTTAGCAAGAACATTCATGTTTGACACAAGTCGAAAGAACGGTGAGGCAACATGTGGATGTTAGCACCTATCGCAGCTGTCATCTCAATCATCGCTGGCGGTCTCCTGTTTGTCCACGTAACCAAGCAGGAAAGCGGGAGCAGGAGGATGAGGGAGATTGCCCGGGCGATAAAGGAAGGGGCAGACGCTTTTCTTAAGAGGGAATTCACGGTTCTCGCCTATTTCGTCGCTATCATGGCTGTCGCCTTGTCTGTCTTCATCGAACCTATAATGGGTCCGACATACGTTTTCGGCGCAGTCTGTTCCGCCATAGCAGGATTCTTCGGCATGGAGATCGCATTGAGAGCCAACGTCAGAACCGCAAACGCGTCAAGGGAGGGGCTCAACAGGGCCTTCCCGATAGCATTCCGGGGCGGTGCAGTGATGGGCCTATCGGTCGTTGGAATGGCGTTGCTTGGGATAAGCATAGTCTACGGATTGACAGGTAGCCCCGATGTTGTGTTAGGCTACAGTTTTGGAGCAAGTGCTATGGCGCTCTTTGCGAAGGCAGGAGGAGGCATCTACACGAAGACAGCAGACGTGGGCGCAGACCTCGTTGGGAAAGTTGAGATGGGAATCCCTGAGGACGACCCGAGAAATCCTGCCGTCATAGCAGACAACGTAGGTGACAACGTGGGCGATGTTGCAGGCATGGGCGCAGACCTGTTCGACTCCTACGTGGCTAGCATAGTGGCAGCAATGATACTGGGTAGGTCTCTGGGATTGGAGGAAATCCCGCTCATATTTGCCGGCCTAGGGGTCGTTTCTTCTGTAGTCGGAGTAGCCGCGGTCAGAGTCGGAAAGAAGGGAAACCCAGGAAAAGCCCTGAACCGGGGAACCTATTTCACATGCATTATCTTCGGAGGATTGACACTTGTCGCCACATACTTCCTTCAGTTTGACCTTTCAATCTGGGGGTCCGCGGTCATTGGGTTGCTTGCAGGGGTCGTCATCGGCATCACAACGGACTTTTACACTTCGATAGATCGATCTCCTGCCATGAGAACGGCTGAAGCCTCGCAGACAGGTGCGGCCATCAACATAATCACCGGCTTCTCCTATGGCCTGATAAGTATGTTCCCGCCCCTTTTGGGAATAGCAGTTGCGTCTGCAGCATCGTATTTCGTGGCCTCCGGAATATCTGGCCTCTTCGGAGTCAGCATGAGCGCTATTGGAATGTTGTCCATAGTCGGCATGATCATCGCCGGGGACGCTTATGGCCCCATTTCCGATAATGCAAAAGGAATTGCTGAGCAAGCTGGACTCGGAGAAGACGTAATCGACGTGGCGGATCGGTTGGACGCTGCTGGCAACACGGCCAAAGCAATAACCAAGGGATTTGCGATTGGAGCAGCTGGCCTCACAGTGCTTTCTCTGCTCGCAGCCTACCAAGAGATTGTGCAGAGGCTTCTTCCGAACAAACCGATCGGGTTCGATCTGATGAACCCTCAAGTCTTGACCGGTGCATTCATAGGCATAGCCATACCGCCTCTGTTCTCGGCCCTCGTAATGCTTGGGGTGAGCAAGAACGCCTTTAGGATGATTGAGGAGGTCAGAAGGCAATTCAGAGAGATTCCGGGTCTGAGAGAGGGAAAACAGAACGTGAAACCTGACTACGCCCGATGCGTCGACATAGCAACGACGGGAGCGTTGAGAGAGCTGCTGCCCGCCAGCTTAGTCTCGATTGCCGTCACGTTGGCCGTCGGCTTCATAGGAGGCATAGAAGCTCTGGGCGGCTTCTTGGGCGGAAGCATAATGAGCGGCTTAATATTCGCCCTCCTGATGGCCAATGCAGGGGGACTCTGGGACAACGCTAAGAAGTACATAGAGGCTGGGGCTTTCGGCGGCAAGGGCTCAGAAGCCCACAAGGCTGCGGTCATAGGTGACACCGTCGGCGACCCATTCAAGGACACGGCTGGCCCCTCGCTGAATACTCTGATAACGGTGATGTCCCTGGTTGCCTCTGTCTTCGCCTCCTTGATTGTGAAATATAACTTGCTGTCAATTCTCGCGGCTTAACGCGAAGCAAAGCAGAAGAGAAGCCGATTCCCCCCTCAAAAAGCTTTTGAGCAGTAGACCAACTATACTCGATCAAGGAGTGACTGTAAAACATGCCTCAGCCAAGGCCGCACACAGGATTGAAGTCGAAAGTCAAGGACTTACTCCAGCGGATGACCGTTGAAGAGAAAGTCGCACAATTGGGCGCAATCTGGGGTCCAAACATTCTTGAAAATGGAAGATTCTCCCCAGAAAAAGCCAAGCCGCTTCTCAGAGAAGGCATTGGTCAGATCACACGCGTCTCCGGTGGGACCCGAGATGTGAAGAGCCCGAGAGAAGCTGCCAAGATCGCGAACGAGATCCAGAGATTCCTGTTGAAGAAAACTCGACTCGGCATACCAGCCATAATTCACGAAGAATGCCTCAGCGGATTCATGGCTTACGGCGCACCAACATTTTCACAGGCAACGGGAATGGCCAGCACCTGGCACCCGGAACTCGTGCACAAGGTCGCCTCAACCATAAGAAGACAGATGAGGGCCGTAGGAACCCATCAAGGATTGTCTCCAGTTCTGGATGTCGTCAGAGACCCGAGATGGGGCAGAAACGAGGAGACATTCGGCGAAGACCCATACCTAGTGGCCAGCATGGCGGTCGCATATATAAAGGGACTCCAAGGCGATGCACTAGATTCAGGAGTCATAGCCACGCCGAAGCATTTCGCTGCTCACGGGTTCTCTGAAGGGGGGAGAAATCAGGCTCCCGTTCACGTCCCGCCGAGGGAATTCAGAGAGGTATTTCTCTTTCCTTTCGAGGCCGCCATCAAACTGGCAGACGCTCGTTCCCTCATGAATGCCTATCACGACATAGATGGGGTGCCTTGCACCGCCTCAAGAGAGCTCCTGACTGGGATCCTCAGAGACGAATGGGGTTTCAAAGGATTCGTTGTCTCCGACTACTCATCCGTAAGGATGCTCCAGACTTTTCACCATGTAGCTGTCGATGAGAAGGATGCGGCTGTGCAAGCCCTAGAGGCAGGAATAGACATAGAGCTGCCTAACATTGACTGCTATGGCAAGCCACTTCTTGAAGCCATCCGAGAAGGAGCAATCTCACAGTCAACGCTTGACACGGCTGTCTCAAGAATTCTTGAGGCCAAGTTTCTCCTCGGACTCTTCGAAAACCCCTATGTTGACATCGAAGTGGTTCCCGAGAGCTTTGACACTGCTGAGGACCGCTCGCTTGCGCTTGAGGTTGCCAGAGAATCTATTGTTCTCCTGAAGAACGACGGCCTCCTTCCTCTCAGCAAAGCCGTGAAGTCAATAGCTGTGATCGGCCCCAATGCAGATAGCACGAGAAACTTGCTGGGCGACTACAGTTACACTGCACATCTTAGATGCGAAGAGGACGACGTGCCGATTGTCAGCATCCTGGCGGGCATCAAGAAGAAGGTCTCATCCAAGACTCGTCTGCATTACGCGAAAGGCTGCGAACTCTCCGGAACATCAAAGGAAGGGTTCAAGGAAGCTCTGGAAGCAGCCCGGAAATCCGACGTTGTTGTAGCCATTGTCGGTGAGAAATCGGGGCTTTCGCCATCTGACATCTCAGGCGAATTCAGAGACCGCGCAAGTCTTGGGCTACCAGGGGTTCAGCAAGACCTGATCGAGGCTCTGCATAAAACCGGAAAACCTGTCGTCGTTGTTCTTGTGAACGGACGGCCTCTCTCAGTGAAGTGGATCGCTGAGAACTGCCCCGCCGTCGTCGAGGCATGGTTGCCTGGAGAAGAAGGCGGAAACGCAGTAGCTGACGTGCTCTTCGGCGACTATTGCCCAAGTGGCAGACTTCCCACATCTTTCCCGCAGGACGCAGGTCAGATCCCAGTGAATTATAACAGGAGGCCGTCTTCGTTTGGCAACTATGTCTTTGCCACTTCCCAGCCGCTCTTCCCATTCGGTCACGGGTTAAGCTACGCGAAGTTCGAGTACAGTAACCTTGCCATCAGCCCGGGAAAGGTTGGACCAGCAGGAAAGGTTGCCGTCAGCTGTGAAGTGAAGAATGTTGGGGACCGAAAGGGAGACGAGGTCGTTCAGCTCTACATACGTGACGAAGTCGCCTCCGTTTCAAGGCCGGCTAAGGAGCTCAAAGGCTTCCGGAGGATCACACTTGAACCGGGAGAGAAGAAGACAGTGACTTTCCATCTTTCAATGGATCAGCTCGCCTTCTACGATCGTCACATGAGATTCGTCGTCGAACCGGGAACCTTGAAAGTGATGGTTGGAAGCTCATCTGAAGACATAAAGCTGACCGGCACCTTTGAAGTCGTCGGCGCCACAAAAGTGACACCGTCCGACCGAACCTTCTTCACTGAAGCCACAATAGATTGAGAGAACAAAGCATATCTCTTGCCTTCCTTTTCCGTTCTTGGACCAGGTCTGCGGTTCAGGAAGCCAAAGAAGCCTACCGGATGTCTTCCGGGGGAAGGCCGCTGGCATCTCAGGCGATTTCTATTATTTCTATGCTTACTTCTCGGTTCCTGATCATTCCCGTCAAGAGTTGTCCGCTCTTCAAAGGCTTCCAGTTGTCTCCTCTGTTTGTTTTCTCAGATGCCACCACTAGCCTCGTTGGGCTGATAAGGTATGACATCTGGAACACTGGTTGATCCCCCAAGCACAGTGACCTCATTGGCCCATCTTTCTCATGACACTTGCAGTAGGCGTATAGCTTTTCGCCATCGCTGAGTAAGGCGTTCAACCCTACGTAAGGACGGTCCTTTCCGGGATGCTTCCTGCGATTATCCTGCCAAAGCTGCTCAAGGTCTCTCTCGAACTCTCTGAGAGCCTCTCGAAGACTTGATCCCTCAGCCATCGCTTTCATGATGTACCAGAAGTAGACTTCACTGTCATTGAGACCCTCTATCCTTTGTTTCCATTCGCCTAGGCTTTCCGCAGCCTCATCTGGCAGGGCTATGGTTCCATTGTGGGCGAACAGATAGTTTTGATATTTGAAGGGCTGCGAATTCTTGATCGAGATGATCTTCTCTCTGGGAAGATTCCTCGGGTTGCTTGCTCTTCGGATATGCGCCAACATTACCTCTGAATCGACCTGTCTTGCGGCTGACGTGAACTTCCCACGTTCTTCATAGACAGGTCTATCACTCTTGACAAGATTCAGGGCTCCATCAACGTAGAATCCCATTCCCCAACCGTCGCTCTGTAGCCTTTCTGGGTTCGCACTGCTCTGAGCGTAAAGGGAGCAGGGATCTTCGAGAAGATACTTCGTCGCACTCGTGGCCGTGACGGAGAGCATGCCGAACAGTCGACACATCAGTCTAGACTTCCCAGATCGCCGATCACCTACAAGACCGACTGAACAGACTATTAAGGCTTTTAGAAACTGGCCCAGCGTCGAACTCCGTTGGCATGGCTTGTCTCAGAAAAATATAAGAACTGAATGGGCGTAGTTCTAGCAGATGTTTTGAGGGGTGAAAAGGTGAGCAGCGGGAGTTGGAGCCCACCCAAATGGATGTATAGAGACAGACGACCTCCAAGCGACGACGCCTATTTTGGGAACATGACACGAGTCATATTCCTGGCAGGATTGAGCTGGAAGATTATTGATAAGAAATGGCCTAACTTCAAGAAGGCCTTTCAAGGCTTTTCCATAGGTAAGGTTGCGGAATTTGACGAGAGAGACGTGCAGCGTCTTATGGGCGACGCGAGCATTGTGAGGAATCGCCAGAAGATAATCGCAGCAGTCAATAATGCGAGGGTTTTGCAGGGCTTGAGAAGGGAATACGGGTTCTTTCAACAGTACCTTGACAGTCTGGACAAATCTGACAACTACGCCTTCGTCATCAAAGAACTCGGCAAGAGATTCAACAGGATTGGCCCATCTTCAGCGCGCATCTTCCTGTACACAGTCGGCGAAGACATAAAGCGACCAATGGAATGACCGACGGGTCGACCATTCTCCTTTTTTCTGTCAAGAATGAATTTCCACGGCTTATCCCATTTGGCCAAAGGAATCATGAAAAGGCTTGCTTGAAAAGGAAACCGGAATCTAGGCCAGAAGGTGAATGTTTCCTATCCTAACCTTTTCAAGATGTTTCCCGGCGGCTTTCAGGCACTCGTAGGCTTGTTTCCGGCTTGTCGTGGGAAGATCCTTCATCATGTATTGAGGGTGATAGGCCAATAGTGTGTACGGGATTCGTGAGTCTATTGCCGCAATGAACCGTGCTATATTCGCAACTTCCGTCACGTTCACGTATCCCGGGACTAGAAGAGTGCTAGCTGTCAAGACCGGTACTTCGAGGCGATCCCCGAAGTACCTGCTTCCAATCATCTCGAAATTCTCGAACGTCGCCTTGTTTGAGACCCCGCAAAGAGCTCGATGAAGGTTGTCGTCCCATGCTTTCAGGTCAAATTTGGCAACTCCGCCGCTTCTGAAGGACAGAAGTGCCGCCTTCTCAGCGAATTCTCTCAGCATGTTACCATTTGTCTCCCAACAGATCCTTAAGATCCTCTTGTCGATCTCCGCTTTGCTCAGGGCTATCTGGCTGGTCTTCAATGCGTGAGGCATCTGGACTGATGGGTCACCTCCGAAAAAACAGATGCATGGGACACGGGAATCCACCTTCTCTGCCAATTTCCCAGCACTTACAGTTGGGCTGGATTTCTGTGACATGGACCTATAGTGCCAATTCTGACAGAATAGGCAGTCGAGGCTACATGCACCGTAGAAGACAGCCAGATTTGCATAGCCCGTCTCAGCGCTCGGCTTGCAGGCATACTTCGGATACCCGGCTCCCGTGCACCCCGGACATAACCACCAAGCAACGCAGTTGGTTGGAAGAGCATCGTAATACCATTCGAGCACGCCCTTCTCAGGTGTGCCCCCCATCCGAACTAGATGACCTTGCCGATTGCTCACCAATCCACAGAAGCCTTTTTCGTCAAGTCCAATCCTGCAGTCGTTGGCGCACATGCCACATGGGATTCCTTGTGGATCCCTAGGCGGATGAGGAGGGAGATCGAACGCACACCGGGCCTTCGCATGAGCTTGGCTGGTCACTTGAAGAGCAGTCTCAGGATTTCCCCTAACGCATCTTATGCAAACTCCCAGCTGCTCCGAAATCGTGGCTGCTCTATCCCCGCAGATTCGGCATGTCCCCAACTCTTCCACTAACTGAAAGAGCGACAAGGTTGCTTTTAGTCGTTTTCTTGCTTGCAGAAGGCGCGTATAAAGCCACTCTAGGCTGAAGTCCCACTTATATCCTCAGCGAAGACAATATATAGCGACAGCGAGCTATTTAGAAAAGTGTGGAGACGCATCCGCTATGGGAAAGACGGAAAAACAGATCCTTCAAGTGCTAAGTGATTTTGGGCCACTAACGCTCGCCGATATCGCAAATGAACTAGGCAAAAAGCCGAAAGCAGTATTCAGGTCACTACGGAAGCTCTTCGAAGAAGGAACGATCACAAACGATCCCACAACCCGCCTTTACATGCTTCCAGGAGAAAAAGTGACAGAAGAATAGCACGGCGCTTTCCTTTCTGACATGATTAGTGCGAATCCTCTTGGCCCGATCAAGACCCTTTGCCGGTTCACAACAAATTATTTAAGCCCAGCAGGGTAATTCTTGTCACTGGAACGACAGATTGTTGGAGATGTGCATGCTTGAAGATAGGTATATTGACCGTTTTGTACAACGAGTTGAAGCTGGAGAAGGTCTTAGAGTATGTCTCGAAGCTTGGATACGAGGCTGTTGAGATAGCAGCATGGAAGGGAAGCACCCACATAGACATCGATAGGATTCTGAGTGGTGGCGCTACGGCATACAAGAAGACGATAGAGAAACACGGGCTCTTCATTTCTGGCCTGAGCAATCATCTCGAAGGGCAATTGGTGCTCGGGCCTCATGACGAATCCACAGACGACTGGTTCAAAGGTTCACCTGAAGAGAAGATAAAGTACGGCACCGAACGCATGAAAAAGACCGCCCAAGCCGCAGCTGCATTGGACGTGTCAGTTGTCAATGGGTTTACGGGAGCGCCGATCTGGGGAGCATGGTACATATTCCCTCCAGCCTATGAACAGATCTTCGAGAAGGGCTTCGAACTCTTCGCAGAACGATGGGGAGAGATTCTGGATGTCTTCGCAGCCAACGGAATCAAGTTTGCACACGAGGTTCACCCGCAGGAGCAAGCCTACAACATCGAGACATCTGAACAAGCCATAAAAGCGGTTGATGGCAAGAAAGAGTTCGGCTTCAACTTTGACCCCAGCCACCTGCTTTGGCAAGGTATAGACCCAGTTGTCTTCATCAAGAAGTTCGGAGACAGAATCTACCATAGTCATGCGAAGGACGCTGAGCTAGTAAAGGAAAACGTACCAGTCTCGGGAACTATACCGACAGGCGCATGGCGAAGACCTGGAAGAGGATTCAGGTTCAGAGTCGTCGGGTGGGGAGACGTCGAGTGGAAGAGAGTCATGACCGCTCTGCTCGAAGTCGGCTACGACTACGTCCTGAGCTATGAACACGAAGACCCCGTAATGAGCCGAGAAGACGGGTGCGAAAAGTGCATAGCCTTCCTGAAGCCTTTGATCATAAAGGCACCTCTGGAAAAGGTTTGGTGGTAGAAGAGATGTCAAAGAAGAAAGTAGGCTTCGTCACGATGGGGAAGGTTTCCGAGAAACCAAAGGAAACCAAAGAGATCGGCGTAGGCGTGATAGGCTACGCCTTCATGGGCAAGGCTCATACCAACGGCTACCGACAGATGCCCGTGTTCTTCTATCCACCTCCAGCAAGACCTAGGCTAGTCGCTATCTGCGGCAGAACAGAGGATGCGGTGTCAGATGCAGCAAGAAGATTCGGATACGAGACATACTATACAGACTGGAGAGAACTGGTGAAAGATGATAGGATTCAACTCGTCGACAACTGCTTGCCAAACAACATGCACGCAGCCCCTTGCATAGCTGCAACGGAAGCCGGAAAGCATGTGATATGCGAGAAGCCCCTCGCAATGAACGTTGAAGAAGCAAGGAAAATGTACGAAGCTGCTGAGAAAGCTCGCGTCAAACATATGACAGCCTTCAACTACCGCTTCGTCCCAGCGATCCGGCTGGCGAAGAAACTCCTCGAAGAAGGCCACATAGGGAAGATCCTGCAGTGGAGAGCCGTCTACCTGCAAGAATGGATCATGGACCCCAACTTCGAGTTGGTCTGGAGATTGCGCAAGAGGGTTGCCGGGACCGGTGCCTTAGGCGACCTTGGTGCACACATAGTGGACTTGGCGAGGTTTCTTATTGGAGACGTCGCATCTGTCTGCGCAATGACCGAGACCTTCATCAAGGAAAGACCGTTGCCAGACGACCCCGCAAGGAAGGGCACAGTAGACGTAGACGACGCATTCATCGCCATGGCAAGATTCAAGAACGGCGCAATCGGTAGCTTTGAGTCTTCCCGTTTCTGCGCCGGAAGAAAGAACTATCAAAGAGTGGAGATCCACGGCACAGAAGGCTCGATGCTATTCAATCTGGAAAGGCTTAATGAATTGAATGTGTATTCGAAGAAAGATCCAGAGGATAGAATGGGCTTCAGGAACATCCTGGTAACCGAGAGTGCCCACCCGTTCATCGAACACTGGTGGCCTCACGGACACATAATCGGATGGGAGCACACCTTCGTCCATGAGGTTCATCACCTCATAGACTGCATCGTCAACGACAAGCCAGTAGCCCCGATGGCTGCAACGTTCTACGATGGATTGAAGTGCCAAGAAATACTCGGAGCCATAGGTGAATCTTCAGAAAAGGGAAGATGGGTATCGATTCCAACCTAATCTTCCCACATTCTTAATTTGCGCAGGTTCTCTCTGAAACAGGGGAAAAGGGAAAACTGTCCTTTCGAGCAGCAAAGGGGAAAAGAAAACCTACCTGCGCCGCGTGTTCTGGCCGGGTCTTCTTTGCAGAAGGATCCTCTTCTCGTAGTTTCTACGATATCTCGTTCTAGGCGGCTTCTTGGCTCTCGGAGTAGCCTCTATCTTCGGTGTCTGCATACGAACCTTGCCGGCCTTTGACAGGCTCCCATGAGTCGGCATTTTTCTTCACCCGCAGTGTACTGGAGTGTCGTCTATTTATCCTTTGCCTCATGAACCTTTCGGCATACTGCCATGAGGTCTTGTGCTTGGTTGACCGTCCTCGTGATGGAGACCTCTATGCCCCTCCCGCCTAGAATGCTCTTAATCCGCTCTTCAGAGAAGGACTTCTTGAGTCCTGTGATCACGATTGTGGAGTCGGTTTGTGCCACCCTCGTTATCTCCTTTACAGTCACAGCCGGATCAGGCAGGTTCTGGAGAAGCGTGAACGCAAAGATCACATCAAATGCCTCCTCGCGGAAAGGCATAAAATCGGCATCTGCGCGGATTATGGAAACCTTGCAGCGTTCTCTGAGCTCCCTGGACCGTTCTGAAGCAACCCCCAAGATGCCCGAAGAAAGGTCTAGGCCAACAATCTGGCCTACCGACTCAGCGATATGATCGAACAGGAGACCCGTACCACAGCCTACATCCAGAACGAGATCCGAATCCTTTAATCGGACAACACCCAACGCCAAGTCAATCTTCAGATCTTGCTCGTCCCCGTACAAAGAGTTGTACGAACCAGCCAATTCGTCGTAATAGCGCATGACATCGCGCTTCTCTTCTGGGCTCCGCTGCGCCATGTTGTTTCGCTGAGAACACTTATTATTTCTGACGCTCTAAAAGGTTGTCGGCGATCTATTTGTCACATAGGAGACCCGTAGTCGTCCACAAGAACCCGACCATCGATGAGGCGCTGGGGGCGGTCAAGGCTGCAATTTCAGGGCAGAAGACTCTAATTGTTGCGGGCAACTGCTGGGTCGACTACAGCGGCAGAGCGCGCTCAACTCTGGAGCCGGGCGAAAGAATTCTAATAGTAAAGGAAGACCATTCCGTTCTTGTTCACAGGCCGAAGGGGTACGAGCCAGTCAACTGGCAACCCTCAGGCTGTATTTTCCACACCAGAACAAAGAATGGCACACTCGTTCTTAGGGCAATCAGGAGAAAGCCGCGTGAGACAATGACTGTCTTCTTTGATAGGATCTACTTAGTATCGGTCTTTAATCTCATTGACAAGGGGCAATTCTCGCTATACGCAAGTGAAGAAGACATGCAGAAGGCAATACTTCTCCAACCATCCGTAGTAGAGGAAGGTCTAAGACCCATCACATATGAGAAGAAGGTTGAGCCTGGCTTCATTGATGTCTACGGGATTGACAAGGATGGCAAGATGGTTGTAATCGAGATAAAGCGAAGGATAGCAGGAAAAGAAGCTGCCCTGCAGCTGGCGAAATACATGGAATCCCTCAAGAGTACGGCAAACCGTGAAGTCAGGGGCATTCTGGTGGCTCCCCAGATCGCTAAGGGAGTCCAGAGCCTCCTAGTGACGTTAGGACTGGATTTCAGAAGACTAGATCCAAGGAAATGTACAGAGATACTCAGAGAAATTGAAACGAAAAAACTTGCAGATTTCTTCTAACGGATTAGTCATCTAATGGTGTGACGAATCGGAAACCTGGAATAGGCTAGTCCTCTGAGGTCACTAGATCCACAATTCCAGACGCAATGCTGATAATCTCGTCAGCTTCTTCCAAGGCTTCTTCGCTGGCTGAGACTGGCAGCCTTTCCATTCTCTGGAGCGCACGCTCAATCTCAACGAGGCATCGTAGAACCGGGCTCTTCACCATTCCAGCTCCATCAGAAACCTCGTTCACAACATTCTCAATCGAAGAAGGATCTCCTAGGCTGAAATACATAGCAGCTTGGGCCTTCCTCGCAGCATCCACAATCAAGCTGAGAGATTGAGAGGCCCTCTGACAGGTCCTCAGCTCGTCTCTGGCCTCCCTGACGTATCGCAGAGCCCAACCTTTGCGGTAATCGTCCAGCATCACCATGGCCTGAACACCACCAGCGTCCTAGTCGAAATCAACTGCAACTCAGATCACAGAACTCCTTTCTTTCCAGTGTTTGGGGCTCAGTCTTCCTCTCCTTGGGAGGTTTCAGACTGAGAGAGAACTGCCAGCCGGGTGACGTACCCGGCGATCGTGTTCCTTAATCTTTTCGAATGTACGCTCACCAGTGAGTCGACGAGCTTCTTGTTTTCTCCAAAATCTGCCGAGAACCTGCTAGGGTCTCTCCTGAAGAGTTCCCGGGCAATTCGTTTGACCTTCTCTGATCGCACGTTTCCCAAATTCGTTCATCTTTTGTCTTTTGAGCGCCTTCTACCGGCCTTACTGTCGTCTTCTATATCGTGCGCTTTCCACCGAATCTTTTTGAATCTTATATATAAGAATTGGGGGATCATCAATGGAACAAGGAAAGCGTCTTCCTCCTAATAGAAAAGTGTTAAATAAGCGTATTTAGAGATAGGAGTCCAGAAAGAAGGGATATTTATGGGTGAGTTAGCAATAGCTGCCATGCACAGGATCTGCAAGAAAGCGGGGGCTGAAAGAGTTAGCGAGTCGGCTGCCAAAGAGATGGGTAGAGTTCTCGAGGAAATAGGCGTAAAGATCGGAAAAGAAGCAATAGACTGGTCCATGCACGCGGGAAGGAAAACAGTGAAGGCAGAGGACATCAGGAAAGCAGCAGAAAAGGTCCTAGGCAGATAGACATCAGGACTCTTTCTTTTTTTTCTATCTGATTGCTGCCCGATCTAGCTGAGAGTACATACGTGAGCGGTTACAGGTCCTACCGAAAAAGTAAACTAACACGACAGTGAACATAGACGTTGAGCTCCGGTAGTATAGCCCGGTCAAGTATGGCGGCCTCTCGTTGCTCTCGACTGGCAAGAGAAAGCCGCAGACCCGGGTTCGAATCCCGGCCGGAGCACCATTCTGAGATGTGTGAACCGGAATGTGTGGCTAGGTTAGCCGATGCCTTTGCGTTGATTTTTCTGCGTAACGGGCATACCCCCCTTTATTTTTGCTAGTCGGCGCTGGGAAGTTTGGTTGTATTTTTGACGTAACTTGGGTGCCCCTATGTCTTTTCTGGTAGTCCAACGAAGTCGTTGTTTTTACGTTGAAAACTTCTCGTAAAAACTATACCCCCGGTATTTTTTCACGTGCTTGGCCCCGACGTTGTCTGGCTATGCCGGTTCTTCTGTTCTCTTTCTGCCCACCCTCTACGCGGTGCAATTTTTGAAGTTTCTCTTCGGGTCTCTTTTGCTTTTTAGGGCTTGTTTTCAGCTCTGGTCTGAGGTGAAACTCGGTTGAGCTTGTTGTGAACTTCTGTTCGGCTTTGCCAAGACCGCCCTGCTTGCAAAAGAGGCCGGACTCAGAAAACCCCTATTCATCACTGTGTTCGAGATATTGTTTGGCCTCTAGCTGGCAGAATACTGAGAGTCCTTTCTCCTGAAAGCGTGCCCTGAAAGGATCGACCGACAGATCAGCGCGCGGTTCTGAGTTGAGCAAGTTCCGCTCGGCCTCTCAACCATGACGGGGCCAGGGAAGACTGCTTGATTCGTGCCCTCCGATTGCCAGCTGAATCTTCTATGCAGGGCTCAGAATCGCTTGAGCCGCGGTTTCTGCAAGGGTCTGGAAGGGAGCTGGGTAGACTCCAACTATGATTGAGAGCACGACAAGAAACAGGATAGGAACGAGCATCTGCAAAGGAGCTTCCTTTGCCTTCTTCGAAGTCGATGTTTCTCTCTTAACGGCTACTGCTTGGATCATCCGTAAGCAGTATGCCGCTGAGAAAACCAAGTTCAGGATCATGAGGAAGGAGAGGGAAGGCATGTCTGCCTCGACGCCCGCCGTTATGATAGTTAGCTCGCTCCAGAAAACGTTTAGAGGAGGGATACTGGCCAAAGACAATGCTCCAATGATGAATGCGGTACCGGTTATGGGCATCGTGCGTCTTATTCCCGCCAAGTCCCTCAAGCTTCGTGTTCCCGCCCCATGTATGAAAGCTCCAGCGCAGAGGAAGAGTAAAGCCTTGATGAGGGCATGGTTTAGGACGTGAAATAGGCTTCCTGTGAGGGCTCTATACGAGCCTACTGCGATACCCAAGAGAATGTAACCCGAATTGGCTATCGTGCTATAGGCAAGGAGACGCTTGATGTCATCCTGTGGCAACGCGGAGAGGTTGCCGACGAACATGGTGAGGACGGCAAAGGCTGCTAGGGTGATACGCCAAGACCCTTGTAGCGGCAGAAAGATGACTAGCAGAGTCTTGAGAAGGCCGTAGATTCCGGCTTTCACCATCACCCCAGAGAGGACGGCGCTGATCGAGCTAGGGGCAGCCATGTGAGCGTCGGGGAGCCAGGTGTGGAAGGGGACCATGCCAGCCTTCAAACCAAACCCGACGAGGAGCATGAGAAGGGCGACGTAGACCATGAGGCTTTCTCCGCTTCCCTTGAGACTCATAGAGAGATACGAGATGTTCAGGGTTCCCGCTGTTCCGTAAAGGAAAGACAGGGCGAAGAGTATAGTTATGCTTCCGGCGCTGCTCATGATTAAATATTTGAAGCTGGCCTCGATGCTTTCCCATTTTTCCTTTCTAAAAGCCACAAGCGTATAAGAGCAAAGGCACATTGCTTCCCAGAATATGAAGAGAGTGAAAAGATCTCCCGAGAAGACTACCCCGACCATAGCCGTTATCATTCCCAGAAGAACGGCATAAAACCCGGTTGGGCTGCCCTCTTCGATCTCTCGAATCGAAAAAAGAGAAGCCATAGACCCTATGATCAAATAGATGGTCGCCAGGAACATGCTCAGCGCATCAGCCTCTAGGGATACTCCCTCTGGCGGAAGAGCGCTTACATGTTCGATAAGAAGACCAGCCCCCCACAGAACTTCGGAGTAGAGAAGGAAAACCAGCATCAACGAGAAAACGAATGCGACTGTTGCCCAGGTTGCCACCGCCATCTTCTCATGTTTTATCCTCCGCCCTATTAGGCCTGCTAGGGGGGTTGTGAGGGTGAATAGTATCAAGGCGTCCAGCAAGGGTGTGAACATCAGTGTTTAAGTCTCCTCAACTCCCTCACATCTAGTGTGCCATAGTGCCTATAGGCGTAGATTGTGATTACTAGACCCAAGGCGATGATGCATCCTCCAATGCCTATAGATAAGATTGTGAAGACATGAGCTAATGGGTGGACGGCGCCTTCGACGACGAAGCTGGAAAGAGCGATGAAATTCAGATTTGCAGCGTTAATCATAATCTCCAAGCCCATTAGGAGCCGGATCATGTTCCTCTTGACGGTCAGACAGTAAAGCCCGAGTGAAAATAGTATTATTGAACATGCTATGTAGTAGTTGGACGGTACCATTGTCTCTCACTTCCTCGTCTCGCTTTCGGGGCCAAGCATTGCGGCACAGCACGCCGATGCCAGGAATAGTAGTAGCCCCAGTAATATCACGTCTGAAGACCGTCGTTCCCAGAGAGCATAGCTTAGAGCGGTCGCTATGTCCTTCTCGGTCGAAACTAGGGAATCGTCGATCGGGAAGGTTACGCTGTCAAACGGCTTGAAACCTTGCTGAGTATTCGGGAAGAAGACGAAGACGGTCACTGCCACTAACAAGATCCCGCTTATTCTTAGCCACATCTCCTTCATTCTTCGTGTCTCTCCGTAAGCATTACGACTGCGAGAAACAGTACCATGGTTGCCCCCGCATAGACCAAGAGCTGAAAGACCATCACGTACGAGGCGTTCAAGAGGCCGAAAAGAACCCCAATCACGACACACATGCCGCCTAGACAGACGACCGAGTGCAGGAGTTTCTCCAGTTCGACTGCGAGAACAGCCAAGACGACAACTGTGCCAATTAACAGGATTTCTATCATGCAGGCGTCACCTCAACCAGTACTTAGGAAGCTCGACAGTAAGTCTGCTGCGGGAGCGATAAGCTCCAGAAAGATTCCAGGCCAGATGCCAAGCACTATGCATAGCGAGGCCAGAGCAACAATTGAAGCCAAAACAGAAGGAGGCGATTCTGTCACATTTTCCAACCCCTTTGGGACAGAACCGAAGAAGACTCTCCACGCAAACCAAAGGAGATATCCTGCAGTAATCATCGTGCTTGCCACACCAACGAAAGTGAATAAGATCTTCTCGGAAGCGAGACCCCCTGCGAAGATCATCCACTCACCCCAAAAGGCGTTCAATGGAGGCGCTCCCGCCAGACTGAAGATGCCGATCAGGCATGCGAAGCCGGTGATTGGCATTTTCGAGACGAGTCCACTCATATTGTTGATGTTTCGCGTGCCCGTCTGATGCGTGATTGACCCTGCACACATGAATAACAGTGCTTTGCAGATTGCGTGGTTGATAATGTGCATCAAACTTCCCATGATGCCTAGTGCAGAAACAGTGGCGAAGCCGAAGATGATGTAACCCATCTGGCTTATGCTTGAGTAAGCCAGCAGCCGCTTGATATCTGTTTGCGCAAGCGCCATCAAGCCGCCGTATATGATCGTGATTATGGCTAGGGTCAAAAGGTAATCGGATGATTGAACCATTCTTTGACCGAAAACTGTGAGCAGTATTCTTCCTATACCGTATGCACCGCATTTCAGCATGACGCCTGAAAGCATCGCGCTGATGGGGGTCGGAGCTTCCGAATGCGCGTCGGGCAGCCATGTATGAAGCGGAAACGCAGCCATCTTAACAAAGAAGCCTAGTAGTAGAAGAGTGAATATTATCGGGGTCATGTGCGGCGGGATAGAACCCGTTTGGAGAGGAAGCTCGGTTAGGTCGAAGGTCATGGTGTAAGAAAAGATGGAAAGTATGCCCAAGAGCATCAGAAGGGCTCCCATGTGCGTAAATATGAAGTATTTGAACCCTATGCTCAGCCTCCTTCTAGACGTTCCCCACTGAGATATCAGAAGATATGAGGGAATCAACATCAACTCCCAGAAGAGATAGAACTGGATAAGGTTCAGAGAGAAGACAACTCCTATCATCCCTGCCATGAAGATGAGCAGATTGGCATAGTAGCTGGGTTGATTGGGTTCCCCCTCCATGTACTTAACAGAGTAAAGACAAGACAAGGTGCTGACAACTGCGATGATCAATCCTATTGGAAAGCTGACCATGTCAATCAAAAAGCCGAAGTTGATATCTATCGGTCTTATCCAAGGGTATACAAAGATAACCGAGCCTTGTCCGTTATTGGAGCTGTCAACGACAGATCCTGCCATACTCAAGATCAGAACAACAGAAGAAGCCGCCCCCACAGTAGCCATCCAACCTGCAGGCCTTTTCAGATACTTCTGCAAAATATAGATCACGACTCCCAAGATCCCGGGCAAGACTGTGCCAAGCAGTGCGGCATGGGGGATCATATTCTTGCCCCCAGGTACCCCCCAAATATCAGAAGCGAAACCGCGAGGATGGCTATCCCGATGACTATAATAATCATGTTGTAGGACAAGACTCCGGTCTGGGTCTCACGTATCCTTTCTGAGAGGGTGGTCGTGTTCTTCATCACGGTTTGATTGAAACCCTCAAAGCTCTTAACCTCTACCGAAGGATAAAGCCAACTCGAAAGCTGGTCTGTCTTCTCTGCTATCTCTTCGTCCAGCTTCTCGAAGGACGCAAGCTCGACAGACTGGTACAACCACTGCGAGAGTCTTGTCACGTTCAAAGCAAATCTCCGACCCGCTTTTTCGAAGTATCTGAACTCTACCGATGGGTAGAGCCATTGGGCGAGTGACGCTAGCCACCTCATAACTAGATCGAAGAACTCGTTTATCCCTCTGATTCTAAACGTCCTTATGCCTTCCATCTCCACGTTCGTGTAGAGCTTCCTCGAAAAGGCGATCACACCATACGCGATCTTATGATACAGGGAATAAACGTAGAAGCGGTTCAGGAATAAGGCATGGATCTTCACTAGGAACGGGTATCTCATCATAATCTCTCTTGGATCGATCTTGCGAGCGAGATAGAGTTGACGGGAAACATAGCCGCCAACGACCAGCGCGGTGACCGTCATGACTGTACTCACGGACGGGATGATATATAGCGCTACGTCGAAAACGTTTCGAAATACCACTTGGCCTACGATTGGCATGAAGAATTCGTTGAACAGTGGTATGATCAGAGGGACCCCGAGATCAAGGATCATCGTTATCCCAAGCAGGACCGCGAAGGACAAAATCATTGAGCGTGGAATGTTCTTAGTCTTTCTTCTAGAGCTGCCGTGCCCGAAGGTATACCCCATCACTCTGAGACCATAAAGGGCGGTTATTCCACCCGTCAATATCAGAAGGGCGAACAGCCCATACCCTGAATAGACAAGAATCGTCTCCCCCGTCCCATAAGCCTTCTCAGAAAGTTCTAGAGCCAACGCTTGCACCCAATTGCATAGCCAGAAACCACTGAACGGCGGAACGTTTATCATAGCGAAGACGGCAACCTCCATCCCGCCGTGTGCAAGTCTGCTTTTCAGCCCTCTCATATTGTACAAGTCTTCAGATTTGACTGCATAAGAGACAAGCACCGTTGACAGAATTAACAATGCTGAGACAAAGCCGTCTACAGTCAGGATGGTTGTCCCCGCCAGATATCCAGATGCCATGTGACTCCCTAAACCGGCCAAGCCCAGAGCTGTCAACATAAAGCCGATGATGCTTGAGATAGAGTAAGCCATGACCCGTTGGGGATGCCTTTGAGCCGTGGCTGTCAACGCTGTTATTAGTCCAGTTGTAGCTCCAATCCATGCGACCGTTAGAAAGAAATAGGACAGCTCATCAAACCCTGCGACGTAGGCCTCGCGAAAGATCGGTAGGGCCCGTGCCATGAGGTAAGGACCGGCGAGGCATTCAGTTAGCGCGTTGGACGACGATGGCGTGCCGACGAGCATGTCAGGCAGCCATTCATGTAGTGGGAATTGAGCTGCTTTGCCTATGATGCCGCCGAAGAACATGAGAGAACTGATCAGCAGTATGCCGGACCTAGACAGCTCAGCTATCCAGCTACTGCTCCTAGATAGCTCGTGGAAATTGAATGTACCCGCATAGGCGAAGACAGTCAAGATGAAGATGAGCAGGGCCACATCCCCGACCCGGAGGATTGTGTTGACTTTGAGACCTAGGAGCGCTTTTTTCTTGTTTTCGTATTGAAAGGCGGTCAGATATGTGACGCAGAGTCCAACGATTTCCCAGCCGACAAACATGAACAGGAGATTGTTCGCCAACACGATTATGAGGTACCCGGAGATGAAGAGCTGCATGATGAACCAGAACCGGGTCAAGCTTGGGTCTCTGCCCATGAACCCATGTGAGAACAGCGCAACGATCAGTCCGATGACGCTTACTATGATTGCCATAAGGACGCTCAGAGGATCTACTAGAATGCCAACCTCGATCGGCGGCGGGATAGGCAAACGTATATCAGTAATCTCTCCTCGGGCGGCCTCGGGTACCATCGAAAGTGAGAAGAGAACGCTCAGCCCAATCGAGGCTGCAGCTATGTGACCTCTATACTTCCTTTCTCCGCCTGCTATGCCATACAGAGGGACAATCAGTGCTCCTACTGTCGGGGCGATCCAGCAGAGCCAAGGAGCGTAGGGAAGCAAGGCGTGTGTCTCCTTTCTTATTTCTCACTTGTGGTCTTTCGTCTTTTCTTAGGCCTTCGGAATTCGACGATCATCTGTTTCGGTCCAGTGAAAGCCAGCTCGAATTCTGTTGTGGTGTATATCGTCTCTGTTGGGCAGATGTCCACACATTCGCCGCAGAAAAGGCATCGACCGACAGAATACCTAATGCCAGCTTTTCTTCCTTTCCCGATCAGTTCAATGGCGCTTGACGGGCAGATCTTGGCACAGAGGGCGCAGCCAATGCACTTCTCGATCTCCCAAGAGACTTTGGCCCTCATCCCCTCAACTGGCTGCGCTCGTTCATAGGGGAAACGCAGAGTTACTGGTTTCCTCCTGAGACTCCTGAAGAGTTCCCGTTCCATGGCCATGTGATCACCAGGTCAGCAGCTTCAGCATCGATATTTGGAGAAGAGCCAGAGGCGTCAGGTACTTCCATGTCCCGCTGAGGAGCTGATCAACTCTGTACCTTGCAAATAGGGCTCTCAGATTAGACAGTATGAACACGCATATGATAAGTTTTATGAAGTATGTGAACGGACTGAGGTGCCATAGCCCCGTAGGTCCCCCCAAGTATAGGGAGATCATAAGGGAAGCAGCCAAGACGAGTTCAAAGTTGCTTGCCAGCCTTAACAGCGCCAGCTTTCTTCCGCTAAACTCGACAAGCCAGCCGGCCACGATCTCAGATTCAGCTTCAGGTATGTCAAATGGGACTCTCTGCAGATGCGCCAAAAGACAAAGCGACAGTATCGCGAAACCCAACGGCTGTGTCAGTATTAACCAGATATTCTGGCTTTGCCACTCAACAACTCCGCTTACGGATAGACTTCCAGCCGCGATCGCGGGTCCGATCATCACAATGTTCAGGGGGACCTCATATCCGAACATCTGTAATCCTGCTCGGATTCCTCCTATTGTGCCGAACCGATTTGTTGAGACCCATGCGCCTATGAAAACCAGCAGGGCGATGAGCGACATTATGAACATAACCACGATTAGATCGCCTTCGAAAGAGACTAAGGCGGACAGGCTGTCTATGGGAATGCAGAATAGAGGTGTCATCGCCAAGGCAAGCGTAAGAATGGGCATCGCAACGAATGGGGCCCTGTCAGCTCTTGCAGGCGTTATGTCTTCTTTTGACAAGAGCTTGACAAAGTCCGCGAACGGTTGGAGGATCCCCTTGGGCCCTACGTGCAGAGGGCCATAACGGTTTTGGAGCCGGGCGACCAGCTTGCGGTCCAGCCATTCAGTGAAGAAAGCCAAGGAGAACAGGAAGAGGAAACCCGGAAACAAGAGGATTTCTAGTAAGATCATCATCTGCTCCGATACCATTCGTTGGCATACCTCCACAGATCCTCTCCAGTCCACACCTGTCGCCCTCTCGTCTTGGTGTCAACGAGAACGACTCTTTCCGCGCATGCTATGCAAGGGTCGATTCCAGCAATCACGACCGGTATGTCCGCTATGTTAACCCCCGCAAGCATCTTACAGAGAGAAGGGAGATTCGCTAATGTGGGCGCTCTGACCTTCCAACGTGCCGGCTTTTCACTCCCATCGGATTTCACATAATGGAGGTCTTCTCCCCGTGGCGCCTCAACGATGCTGACTGCTTCGCCCTCTGGAACTCTAGGCGGCGCTCTGACCCTGAAAGGCCCATCTGGCAAGTTCTTCAATGCATATCTTATGATCTTTATGCTTTCGAATATCTCGTCGATCCTTACGTATATCCTGCTCGCGACATCGCAGTTCTTGTAGGTGATGACCTTGAATGGGGCCTCGCCGTAGGCTGCATACCGTTCATCGGCTCTGACATCTCGGCGTATTCCGCTGGCCCTGAGTGTTGGGCCGACAGCGCATAGGTTCAGCGCGTCTCGGGGTCTTAGAATTCCCACTCCTACGGTTCTCTCAAGGACGGTTTGTTCTCTAGTGCATACTTTCCTGTAGTATTCGGCTCTCTTCTCTAGGTAGTTGAGCTTGGCCTCTACGTCTTTCTTCATTGTGTCCGTTATGTCTCTGCGTACTCCTCCGACGGTACTCATTCCATAGTTTACGCGTTTCCCGGAGATCATCTCTAGAACTCCCAGCATAGTCTCTCGGTCTCTCCAAGCGTACATGAACAAGGTTTCGAAGCCCATCTCTTTCGCAGCGAAGCCTAGCCATAGATAATGGTTTTGGATTCTCTCCATTTCAGCCATGATTGTTCTGATGAACTTGGCTCTTTCAGGTATGTTGACGCCGAGCAGCTCTTCGACGGCTTGAGTATAGCAGAGAGCATGCGCGAAGGAGCATATCCCGCATATTCTCTCAGCAAGGTAGACGTTCTGGAGGTAGGTCCTGCCTTCACCTATCTTTTCGATGCCCCTGTGTATGTAACCCAGACGAGGCGTGACGTTTACAACCCGCTCCTCTTCTACCTCGAACATGAAGTTTATCGGTTCTTCCAGAGCAGGGTGCTGAGGGCCAAACGGTATCTGGAAAGCCGTCATCTTCTCCGCTTCAATCTCCTAGAGATTCTTTTGGATGTCCACTCTTTCCTGAGAGGATAGACCCCTTCAGGCCAGCCATCAGGCAAGAGAATAGGCGACAGATCTGAATTTCCTTCGAAATTGATGCCGAAAAGGTCATGAACCTCTCTCTCGTAGAGAGCTGCGCCGGGTATCAAGTCGACGATCGTTGGCAAGACCGGATCTTCTTCCGAGACTCGAACCCTAAGAGAGAGTAGAGCCTCCCTATTCACAATGTGGTAGATCACCACGATTTCCGATCCGACGTCGACCGCTGTTATGGTTGATAGGTGACTGTAGCCCTCCAACTCGACTAGTCTTCTAACGGTTGCTCTAAGGTCCTTCTTCCCAGTTCTCCCCGAGACTCTTCGGTCACGTTGAACACTTATCTCCCGGATTCTGCCTCCCAATTCTGTTTTCATCTGACTAAGGAAAGACATCTCTGCTACTTCTCACCTTTCGCTTTTCCAAGGAGCTTCAACACGCCATTTATTAAGGCCTCTGGCCTAGGTGGACATCCCCCAACGTAAACATCAACAGGGAGAACCTTGTCGACACCGTCATGGTGACTGTAAGAACCGCTAAATGGAGCGCCGCTTATAGCGCAAGAACCTATGGCAATGACATGCTTAGGATTAGGCATCTGCTCGTAAATGCGAAGAAGCCTACTCTCAGCCTGCCTAGATACAGGACCAGTGACAGCAAGTATGTCGGCGTGTCTTGGGCTTCCCTTGACGAGAATGCCGAATCTCTCGAGATCGAATTTCGGCGCACGGGAAGCAACAAATTCGATGTCACAGCCGTTGCAGGATCCCGAGTTAAAATGTAGCACCCAAGGGGAACTCGTCCTAGCCCATTTCGTTAAGCCTATTCTCTCTTCCTCCCGATCACAGGTATAATCGTCAGCAGACTGGCTGCAACGGTCGCACTGAAAAGGATGGGGTAGAAAGCTCCGACGTTGAAGGATAGCGCCAACATGAATGCTGAGATATCGAAGATCATAAAGAATGTGACGTAAAGAAAGAACCTTTGTATGTCCACTTGAAACCTCCTCGCTGGCATGGCTTCCCCACAAGCATATGGTTCAAGCTTCGCCGAAGTCTCCTTCGGTTTCTCAGCCTTGGGGGCGATTTTCCAGCCAATAGCGTAGAAGAAAACGCTTATCAAAAATGCTAGGAGAAATATGAAAGGCAGAGACACAAGAAGGTCAAGCGCCACTTTTGCCTATTCCCCACTGACGTTTCGATTTTTTAAAAGAAGGCATCAACAAACTTAAATACCTTTCCAATGCGGGGATATGTTTTTTCATTATGCAAATCAAAATCCAGACGCAAAGACAAGACCAAGAATCCTACCGCTCAAGTGGAATTCGCGAGATTAGGGAGCAGACGTTGTCTAGAGCGATGCCCTTGCGACAAATATTGTTCTCTTGCTTCCTTTGGAGTGGGCGGATCTGTCGAAGTCGCCGTAGATCCCTTCTATCTCAAAACCGGCCTTCTCGAGTAGCTCTTCCAGATCCTTCTTGGTTGATATGCGCGCTTCTCCGTACTCGTGATATCTTTCCTTCAGTTTCGCATCTTGATAGGCATCGAAGAAGAGGTTTACTGAGACAATGTTAGTCTGGCGGTCTAGCCTGGAGAAGATTGTTCTGACTACTTCGTTCCTGCCGAGTTCTCTCCGATCGATCCACCATGAAGTCGCCGGCTTTTCTGGGCTAGGCTGCGATAGGTCGAAGGCCAGTGTGCCTTTCTTTTCAAGCGCATTGTATACACTGGTAAGGCATCTTTTCTGGTCTTCTTCCTTAATGCAATGTTCGAACGTCGAGGCCGGAATATAGACAAACGGGAACCTCTCCTCTAGCTGGAAGTCTCGCATGTCCCCGAGTTGAAGCGTTACCAGATTCCTAACCGTGACGGGCTCCTTCACCAATCTTTCCCTTGCTACATCAAGCATGTATCTGGAATTGTCAATACCCCAAACGGAGACACCTGCTCTGGCGAGTTCAATGGCGACTCTGCCAGTGCCCACTCCTAGTTCCAGCGCTTTCCTTCCGTGTTCTATAGCCAGTTCCTTGTAGAAATCAACATCATCCCTTGAAGCAAAAAGATCATAGTACTTGGATGCTGGCCCGTAGTTCATTGAGACGTCATCCACCGGCGTCATTCCCACAGACTGGGCAACCGGGGTTTCTCCTCATCTCCGTTGTCTCGAACATCATCTCTTCTCCATCTAGGAACAGCATTCTGCCAATCAGCGGCTTCCCTATTCCAGTGATGAGCTTAATGACCTCCATAACCTGCAAAGACGCCAAAACAGCTGGGGTAGCGCCGAACACTGGAACGACCTTGACTTCAGCCGGCTCCTTCGGAAATATGCAACGTAGGCAAGGCCCTCTCCCAGGCGCAATAGTTATCAGTTGCCCATAGAACTCTGAGACCCCCGCATGAACAAATGGTATTCGTTTCCTGACACAGTAATCATTCACTAGGAATCTTGTTCGCCAGTTGTCAAGCCCATCTACAACTACGTCGGAATCTCGGAGAACATCGGGCAGCTTGGATTCTGTAACCTCTTGGATCAACGCCTCTACTCTGACCTCAGGGTTGAGTGCTTCAAGCTTTTTCTTGGCTACCTCGGCCTTGAAGTTTCCCAAGTCCTTGTGCGAGTAAAGGATCTGCCGGTTCAAGTCAGTCAGACTGGACTTGTCCTTGTCTATCAGGGCTATTCTTCCGACACCTGCGGCTGCCAAGTTGAGGGACGAGAGGCATCCGAGTCCCCCGATACCTACCACAGCGACCTTTGAAGCCTTCAGCTTTCTCTGACCATCTAACCCCCAACCCTCAATCAACATCTGTCTATTATAGCGTTCCAGCTCTGCCTGTGACAGGCCCATTCAGAAGACCTCCCATAGCTCAATGCATGAGTCTCACTTATATAACATGCAGAGGTCCAGCTTTCTTGGATCGATTCGCCATAACATATTAACTCCTTCAACAAATAGATTTGAATGCAGTTCCTCAAGAAAGGGTGAGTATGAACTTGCCAGAACGTTCTGTCGAGCAGATAGCCTCAGGATATGACCTTCTAAGGAAGGATCTGGCCAAGAAAGGTCTTGACGCAGATGTGGTAAAGGATAAGATTTCAAGGTTCACGGTCGAGGTACCCTCTTGGATCTTCGGAATCTTCGGGGGAGGAAGGTTCAGCGGATACATGCCTCCGGGCGCCGCCAGGAACGTCTTTGAAAAGCTTGAGGATGCTTCTCTGGTCCACAAATTGACTGGTGCCACACCGAAGGTCAGCATCCAAGTAGGTTGGGATGATCCCGATGGGGCTCCCTTCGACGAAATCAAACCTAGTTCCTTCAAACGACTAAGGGATTACGCTGAGAGATTGGGGGTGGGTATAGGCACTGTGAGTCCCACGTATTTCCTTGAAGGCACACAATTCGGTAGCCTATCAGCAAACAGTCCTGAGACCAGAAATCTTCTGATCGAGCATAGTCTGACTGCTGCCGAAATAGCCCAAGCATACGGAACAGGCATCTTGACCCTTTGGTTCCCAGATGGCTCTCTGTATCCCGGCCAAGTTAACATTCGGATCGCTGAGCGGAACCTAAAGCAATCCTTAGAAGAGATATACCGGAGGATGTCTGAGTCAGTTCGCATGCTGATTGAGTACAAACTCTTCGAGCCTGGAACATACCATACGGTCATCTCGGATGCGTCTATCGCCTCTGATTTGGCCGCGGGTTTGGGCAGCAGAGCGGGGGTGCTTGTTGATCTGGGTCACCATCCGCACGGGGTTAATGTTGAGCAGATAGTCGCTAGGTTGGTAGAGAAACGGATGTTCTCGGGGGTCCATTTCAATACTAGATATGCTGCTGATGATGATCACGCGGTTGAGCCTAGCATGCAACTCTTCAGGATTTTCCATGAATTGGCCACGGGAGGCGTCATTGGCAACCCGGACCCAGATAGGGACTGGGCTTACGTGATTGATCAGTGCTCGGCCTTGGAGAATCGCATTCATGCTGTTCTTCACTCTGTAGATTCGTTGATGGTCTCCTATGCCAAGGCTTTGGTCGTCGACGAGGAAGAACTTCGAAGGTACCAAAGCGAGAACGAGATCATCTTGGCAAATAGGACACTTCTCGATGCTTTCCTGACTGATGTCAGGCCGATCATCTATATGGCTAGGCTGGAAAAGGGGCTTCCAGTCGACCCGATCGAAGCCTATGTGAAATCCGGCTACCAAAAGAAGATAGAATCAGAAAGAACCGCAAACGACGTGAGCTGAAACGTGGACGTGTCGTTAGGTCGGGCAGCCCGTGATAGCCGCCAGTGACCGATAGAAGGTCTTCGAGAATGACGACGGAAAGACAGCTACAAGTCAGGCTTAGCAGAGAGACATATCGTGACAAGCTACTGGGTTGCTGGATGGGGAAGAATGCGGGTGGGACTCTGGGAGGACCGCTTGAGAGTATCTTCGGCCGGGAAGAGATGTTTGATGTATGGTGGTATCCCAAGCTTGTCAAGGGAGGAATTCCCAACGATGACCTTGAGATACAGCTAGTCTGGCTTCAAGCCCTAAAGGAACGAGGAATCTACCTCACATCGAGAGACCTTGCGGAATACTGGCTTGACTGCATCTTGTACAACCCCGACGAATATGGACTTCACAAGACAAACCTGAGGAAAGGCCTTCAGCCTCCTGTTTCCGGGTGGTACAACAACTGGTTCAAAGACTGCATGGGCAGTCCGATTCGATCGGAGATCTGGGCTTGCATTGCGCCCGGAGTTCCTCACATCGCCGCCAGATACGCTTACCAAGACGCCATATGTGACCACGCCGGGGGCGAATCCGTTTACGGCGAGATTTTCAACACCACTTTGGAGTCAGCAGCTTTCTTGATCGAAGACCGAGGCAGATTGCTGGGAATCGGTCTTTCAATGATCCCCAAAGAGTGCCTTACATCCAAAGCCATTCGGGCCGCGATCCAATCGCATAGTAAAGGTCTGGACTGGAGAGAGGCGCGTGAACGCGTAAAGGAAGTCGCATTCAGCGAAATAGCTCAATTCTCCCCGACAAATCTAGGCTTTCAAACGATAGGATTGCTATATGGGCAAGACTTCGGTGACGCAATCTGCAAAGCAGTGAACTGTGGATGGGATACCGACTGCACAGGCGCGACGGTTGGAGCAATATGGGGCATAATAAGCGGCGAAAGCGGACTTCCCGAGAAATGGACAGAACCTCTCGGCAACGAGATACTGATAAGCAAGGGGATAAGAAATCTCCGACCGCCTAAGGATTTGCATGAACTCACCAGTGAGATATATGCAATAGGCGAAAAGGTTCTCGCCGCTTTCGATGCGCCCGTCAAGCTCTGCGACAACGACGATTTCTCTCTAGCCGGCGAGGTTGCCGCCACCTCTGTAAGCGAAGTGAAGAAGCTGTGGAACCTTCCGCCTAACCGGCTTGACTTCGACCTGGTCACTACGAAAGCCTCGATCATCTACTCGGACGGTCCAGCAGTGCTTCCCGACGTGCCGAACTCATTCTGCGTACTCGTCGAAAACATCAGATCTGAGCCCGTCTCCGCGACAGTGACTGTTCAGATTCCGCATGGTTGGACTTTGAGTCCACCTGGGAAACAGCTGATCCAGCTGCAGCCCGGCGACACACGTCAGCTTAGCTTCTCCGTTGCGGCATCGGCAGCTGACATAGACCCATCTAACAGAGGTACGGTGAAAATAGTGATGCAGGGAAGGCCGGGGACAGCTCGTCTTCCGCTGAACTTTGTTGGAGGATTCCGTTGGCTTGTCTCTCCCGTTTTCCGCGAACACGTTTCACTTGACACAGTCTTCTCGGCAGAAGAGGATGCAAGGTCCGAGGAGGCCGGCGAAGGATGGAAGGTGGTGTCGTGGCCCGAAAATGCTCTCCTAATCGAGCCGTTATTCGAAGGTCGGCAAGGCATAGTCTACTTGCGGCACTTCATCTATTCTCCTGACGACAGGGAAGTTGTGCTAGGTGTGCCGAACAACAGCAAGATGCAGCTCTGGCTGAACGGCGGAATGGTCCATGAGACCATGAAGGCTCTCCCGGTTCGCCCGAATTACGGCGGCGACGGCTCAAATTACACTGCCGCAGTCCTACAGAAGCGATGGAATCACATCATGGTGAAGCTATTGCGTGGCACCGAGCCCGTCGAAGCACACTTTACAGTTGCTCGCGCAGAGTGGCGTCACGGCATGGAAGATGTGATCCAGTGTCGTTTTCCTTGGGAGTGAGAATGGGACGTTCGCTAGGCGGACACGAAGCAGCACTGCTGGGCCGGAAGCTCGTCTATTTCCTCACTATATTTAGGGGTTTTCCACCCAGTACGCTTCTTTGTCCGTTATCTCTTTCTTCCAGATGGGTACTTCGTTTTTGATTCTGTCAACCATCTCTTTCAGGGCGCGGAAGGCTTCCCTTCTGTGCTTTGACGCTATCAGTACGTACATCACGTCTTCTCCGACAGAAGCGGGACCGACCCGGTGTTCCACTATCGCGTCGATTATCCCGTGCTTGGCCTTTGAGTCCTTGATTATCTTCTCGATCACCTTGGGCGCCAAGGTCTCGTGGGCTTCATATTCCAGCCTGAGGACTCTCTTGTCGCCGTGGGTTCCTCTGACAGCTCCCACAAAGATGGCTATCCCGCCTATTTCGCCTGACGTTCTCTTCAGTTCGCTGATGAGAGAATCAACGCTGTCAAGCTTCTCAGACAACTTGACCTTCACATCATACACCAGATAGTGGCAGCGTTGCCTCAGACTTGCCAGATGTCTCAGATGCCAACCTTGCCAGCTGCCAAGACATCTTACAGTTTTTGAATCTACCCTCCACCGAACGGCGGTAAGACAGCTATTTCATCTCCTTCCCTCAACTCGTAACCTAGATGAGATGACTTGCCACCTACCAGAATGATGTAGTTTCTGAGAAGTGGTGTTCCGTCTTTCTTCAGCAGTATTTCACCTTTTGCAGTCCTGAAGATTGTTTCCCTCCAAGTCTCGGAGACCTCCCCATGCCTTTCCGGTATGTACTTAAGGAGCAAGTCTGCTATTGCTGCGCTATCCTTGACCTTGTATTCCTCGGTCTTCAAGTTTAGCAGCTCGCGCAGTCTTCCGAAATATCTCACTTTCACTGTAGGCATGAAATCACCTTGCGAAAAGATGTATCAATGATTCCATCAGCCGTAAGAAGAACTTCAGCCTAACATCTCCTTGACAGTTTTCACTATGCCTCCTGCGTCTATTCCCTGTTCAGCCAGAAGCTCCTCTGGCGGACCCGAATGCGGCATCTTCCTAACGGCAAGGATGCGGGGCATCAGGCCTACGGACGCAACTGCTTCGCCGAGTCCTCCTTCTGCGTAGTGATCCTCCACGGTTATGATCCGCTTCGTTTCCTCGAAAGCCGTCTTCAGAATTTCCTCATCCAGAGGTTTCACCGAGTAACAGTCAATAACTCGCACTCTTATCCCATCCGCCTTCAATCTCTCGTAAGCCTTCAAAGCCTCATGCACTGTGAAGCCGGCGGCGACAACCGTTGCTTCGTCCGATTTGCTCTGCCGAAGGACCTTTGAACCGCCGATATGGAATTCTTCGCTATTGCCGTATATCACCGGCGTCCTCGGCCTAGTGGTTCTCAGGTAGGAGATACCGCCGTAGTTTGCCATCAGGCACGTAAGTTTCTCGCTACTCACTGCATCGCAAGGATATAGAACGATGCTGTCCATTAGAGATCGGAATATTGCCAGGTCTTCTAGCCCCATCTGGGAAGGTCCGTCCTCCCCTATGGAAGTGCCTGCATGAGACCCTGTAATCTTCAGATTCGCTCGCGAATATGATGCCATTCTTATCTGGTCGCAGGCTCTAGTCAGGAAGCAGGCGAAACTCGATAGAAAGACGTCGAATCCTTGCGTCTGGAGGCCTACGGCAGCGCCAACCATGTTCTGCTCGGCAATGTAGCATTGCAGGCTCCGGTTCGGAAACCCTTCGAAGAAGTAGATTGTGTATGTCGAGTTCTGGACATCACCGTCCAAGACGACCATGTTCTCGTTTTGTCCTCCGAGCTTCGCTAAAGCTTTACCATAGGCGACCCTTGTAGCCACCATGTCTCCCGGGTTGTAGTCGGTCTTGACTGCCAATTCGCTTTTAATCTTCTTTGGGGGGACCGTTGCCTCAATGAAGTTCGTCGGCTGAAAGTCAACGTTTCTGATCCTTGGCTGTATCTCCTTCTCAGCGATTTCTAGTTCTTCTCTGCTCAATGCCTTACCGTGCTGTCCCTCAACGTTCTCGAGGAAACTCACACCTTTGCCTTTCACCGTCTTCGCGATTACAAAGGATGGCTTTCTGGATCTCTTCGCTTCGCCGATAGCCTTCGTCAGCTCACTGATGCTGTGTCCGTCGCAGATATAGACAGCCCAATTGAAGGCTTTGATTCTCTTCGCATAAGCTTCGGAATCCCACCCGTACATTGTGGGCCCGCTCTGAGCTAGCCGGTTCATGTCCAGTATTGCCGTCAGGTTGGACAAACCAAGCTTTCCTGCGAAGTTGATTGATTCCCAGACGGAGCCTTCAGCCATCTCTCCGTCGCCGAGTAGAACGTAGACCCTTCTATCTATGCTGCGGAGCTTCTTGGCGTAGGCCATTCCCAGCCCGATGGACAGGCCTTGGCCAAGCGAGCCGGTTCCCACCCGTATGCCTTTGAGTCTTGGGACTGGATGGCCTTCTAGTTCTGAAGAGAACTCTCTCAAGGTTTCCAGCTTCTCTCTAGGTAAGCTCCCTATCTCAGCTAGGGCAGCATACAGGAGAGGAGCGCCGTGCCCCTTCGATAGCACGAACTCATCATTGTCTAGGTAATCAAGGTTCTGTGGGTCGAGTTTCATCTCCTTGAAGAACAGAGTGGCGACGATTTCTGCGCTTGAGAAGCAAGTAGTGGGGTGGCCGGAGCCCGCCTTAGTGGTTGTTCTGGCGCTGTGAAGCCTTAGAATATTCGCCTTGTCCTCTAGATACTCAACGAGGCTCAAAATCTTCGTCTCCGAAACCAATTGGATAGAATGTATCCGTATAGGACAATATTAATATTGGCCAAAACCTCCTGAGCAAGCAGAAGCACGTGAAAGCATAATTAGACGCGTATTCCACATTCTGACGCAGTGATATGACCTGGGGAGGAGGAAAACGCTGTGAAGATCGCGGTGACTGGCAAAGGAGGCGTCGGCAAGACCGTCATAGCCGGCACGTTAGCTTGCCTCCTACACAAGA
>Ga0209636_10000388_pt1 | contig 41891 bp, 41 predicted proteins | sample DeeMarSWOR152_54_FD_187464 | JGI IMG/M metagenome (GOLD analysis project Ga0209636, IMG submission 187464) | Marine sediment microbial communities from White Oak River estuary, North Carolina - WOR-1-52-54 (SPAdes) (version 2) | ecosystem: Environmental > Aquatic > Marine > Intertidal zone >... | reverse complement strand
TATCCTCCATGATTTTTTCTCCTCTTTCTCTTCTGATCGCCTTCTTGTACAAATCGCTCAATATCAAATTGTTCTTTCTCTTAGATTCTCTTTCCATGCAGATATCTAGTGGACATTCAACATAGACTTCAACGAATTTCCGTATCAACTTCCTTGCTAACTTTCTCCAAACTCTTTTGTGACCTGTTGCATCTATAACAACATTTATTCCGTTATCAGTCAGAAACTTCCCTATAAGAACCAAAGCTCTGTAAGCATGATCCCTTTCTTCCTCAGTGTATTTTTTCTTCGGAGTTAGTATCTTCCTTATTTCATCCATTCTCAGATATTCTGTTTCAATGTTTTTCTTCTTCAAAATTTTCAACAGTTTTTTAGCTCTTAAGGTCTTTCCAGAACCAGGTAAACCAGTAAACCAGATTGCCCAACCTGACATTCAGTCACCGATCAAAGATTTAATTTCATTATACATTTTTTCGTCAAAGGCTCCTATTAAATTCAGATCTAAATTAAAACCTATACCGTAATCTATGAAATCCTTCCCATTAATGTCTCTGATTATTGCTCCAGCTTCTCTGGCGATCAATTGTGATGCAGCAGTGTCTAATGTCCTACCAGACCCCAAGAATAAGAGACCGTCTGATATCCCTTCAGCAAAGAGACACATACTTAACGTGCCAGAGCCCAACATTCTGACAGAACGGAAATTCTTACCGATTTTAACTATTCTCTGAAAATTCCTTTCTCTATTTTTGACTATATCGATTAATATACAACCATTCTTTTCCTTTCTCACTTCAATCTGTTTTTTATTCTTGAATGCGCCCTTCCCTTGAATTGCATGATATTCGTTTCCAGTTATCAAGTCTTTCACGTATCCAATTTTTATTCCTCCTACTTTCTTAGAAAGGTCTCCGATTGCTATAGATGTCGACGCGATTTTTAATCCGTATTTCATGTTGTTAGAACCGTCTAATGGGTCTACAGTTACGACAACCTCAGGCTTATTACCAACCTTCTTTATTCCCATCTCTTCGGAGATGAATTCAAAACTCTTTCCAGTCGATTTAAAATGGTTGAATATGGTTTTCTCTGCAACATCGTCTATCAAGAGTGTTTTATCCCCGCTATAACCGATCTTCAGGACTTTTCCTCTCTCTTCATTTCCTAGGATTTTATTGACTTCAGTAAAAACTTTCTTGCCAGCATCCCTACAAACTCTCAACCAATAATCAGTATCCATTTCAATCCTTTAAATAAGAGTTGATTTTTTGTATCTTAAATTCATCTTCGTCGAGTACGTTCTTTATGAAGTTTATAATTTTTCTTTTACTTTCGTTGATTGGTTCTATTCTTTCCTCTTTGAATCCATGTTCTCTCATCCATTCTTTATTGTAGAAGACAGGATGAATACAGACTAGAGCCCGAAAAGCAAAGAAAAAAGGTGAGACTTTGAACATACCTGGATCGTCTCTTCTCTTAAAATATTCCATGTAGAAAAGTTCTAGAAGTTTTTTAAATGGATTCTCGAATTCACCAAAAGTCATGACAGAATAGTTGATTATGTTCGTATTAAAACAAGTCGTATCGTCTGCAGGGTCTCCGTACCTGAACCTGCTTCTGTCCAAAAGAATTAATTTGTCATTGTCAAACCAAATATTTCCACAATAGAAATCGCCATGAATAACAGTCAATCTCTTAGCCATATCCTTTATCTTATCCCACCATTCAATCATCTTCTTGACGATTTCGACCAATTCTTTTCTTTTCACGAACTCAAGTTTATCAGGAAAGGTGTCGATGACACCCATCGTTAATTCTCCATGCCCCACAAAATCTCTGGCGACTCTTCTATAGAGATAGTCTCTGTTATCTCCAGTATAACCGATAGAATGAATTTCTGCCAAGTATTTTGCCAGCGCAGTGACTCTTTTTCTCTCTTCATCCTTCAACACCCCCTCATCCCTAATTCTACGAAGGTTCTTCCAATAATCCTTTCCCTTCGCTTCCTCCATTACTATAAAAAAATCCTTAGGTTTCTCAATAGATAAAAGTTTGCCATCCTGTTGGATTGAGCCAACATTTATCGCTTTAACATGTTTAGGTAATAAATTATAGTCCATTAACGCACGTATAAATACGTTTGCCCTATCAGAAGGATATTCATGACCGAACCCTTTATCATGTAACGTCTTTAGAACGTATCGTTTTTCTTCTCCTTTTTTGTTAACAGTATCAACCAAAAATCCTAGAGCATGAAACCCTTCACCCAGTTTTTCGATGCTTTTTATCGTGATGTCTGAACCAAATACTGAAGAAAGGTAATTCCTTAACTTTTCTTTGTCGATTTTAATCATGTTGAATAATTAGGTTTTGAAGATTTATTTATAAAATCGATAATTAAGTTCATGGAAATAAGGAATATCAAGGATATCAAATCTTACATAACAAAGGATAATTCTAAAATCAAAGAAATATTCCATCCTAACAATTCTCCTTTAAAATCGATGAGTCTTGCTGAAGCTGTAGTGCTTCCTGGAAAAACGACAAACTATCATTACCATAAACAGTCGGATGAGATATATTTTATTCTACAAGGGACGGGAATTTTAGAGATTGAAGGAGAGAAGAGAAAAGTGAGAGAAAATGATTTTATCCTAATAAGGGCTGGAAGCAGACATAGGATTAAGAATATTGGTGAGACTCAATTAAAAATATTGTGTTTTGAGAGTCCACCTTATTCTCATGAAGATACTGTTCTTGTTGATTCAACTCAATAAATTAGAAATAATTTTGTTGACTTCATTATAAACTCTTTCTTCATCAACTGTCAATAATTTCCTGTCTTTCAGCAAAATCTCTCCGTTACAGATAACATCACAAACATCATTCCCTTTAGTAGAATAAACAAGGTTTGATAGAACAGTTTTTCCTGCACTAGTGGGTTGAAGATTTGATTCCCTTAAATCTACAGTGATTACGTCAGCTTTCTTTCCAACTTCTATCGAACCTATCTTTTTCTCCAGACCTAATGCTCTAGCTCCATCAATAGTTGTAAACTCTAATGCCTTTTCGGCAGGGAGAACTACAGGATTGAATTTATTGATCTTATGTATTAAAGCCGCAACTTTCATCTCTTGAAACAAATCCAGACAATTGTTGCTAGCTGCACTATCAGTCCCTAAACCAATACAAATACCTTGACTAATCATTTCTGGTATTGGAGCAATGCCAGCAGTAGTTTTCATGTTCGATACTGGGTTGTGAGAAATTTTCACTTCATTCTTCTTCAAGATTTCAATCTCTTTTTCAGTCATCCAACAACAATGGGCAGCGAGAACATTTGGAGAGAGAAAATCAATATTTCTAAGATACTCTACTGGTCTCATCCCAGTTTTTCGTAAGCAATCTTCTACTTCTTTTTTTGTCTCAGATAAATGAGTGTGAATAGAAAGGTTATGCTTATCAGCGAACTGTTTCGTCTTGATTAAAGTTTCTTTTGAACATGTGTAAATGGCATGAGGACCTAAATTTGCCATTGTCCTCTCATTCTTTTCCCACTTTCTTTTTAAACGATTAACGAGTTTAAATGCTTGATCTAGACTTTTGAATTCAAGTATAGGTGTGTCAAGAATGGCTTGACTGAATATACCTCTCATCCCCGAATGATCAGCCGCTTTCAAAACCTCATCTCCAAAATAGTACATATCATGAAAGCATGTAATACCATTCATTATCATCTCGATACAACCAAGTAGAGAACTGTAATATACGTCCTTCTTCGTTAGTTTAGATTCGACCTCCCAACTCTTCTTCAACCATTCATGTAATTCCATATCATCCAAATAACCACGAAGGATGGTCATGCCAAGGTGTGTATGTGTGTTTATTAAACCAGGGAGTATTATTTTATTCTTCCCATCGATGACAAAATCAGTTTCAACCTTAGGATTCCCTATCTCAACTATTCTGTCTCCTTCGATGTAGATTGAACCTTCCTTTAAGACCTCTCTTTTCGGGTTTTGAGTCACTATCCACTTAGCATCCTTGATTAGGATTGAAGTTTCCATATCAAATGATTTAAAATCTAATTTAAAAAACATTAACCATGAAAGTGAAGGTTGGGATTATCGGCGGTAGTGGAGTATACGAATTCTTGGGAAAAGTGAGGGATAAAGGTGTGAAGACACCTTATGGAAAGCCTTCTGATAAAATCTCTATTGGTGAGGTGAGTGGAAAAAAAGTGGCCTTCATCCCAAGACACGGAAAAAAACATACTATCCCCCCACATAAAATCAACCATAGAGCCAACATTTATGCCTTAAAGTCTTTGGGTGTTAAGAACATAATTTCTACGGCAAGTGTTGGGATAATAAATGCTAATATAGAAATTGGTGATTTTATCATAGTGGACGATTTCTTGGATTTCACAAAAAAATATCATACATTCTTCGATAAGTTTGACGAGGGACCTCTACTTCTTGATCTAACTAACCCCCTTTCTCCTAAATTGAGGAAAATATTGATAGAAGTTTGTAGAAAGAAAGGATATTCTTTCCATGAAAAAGGAATTTACGTGAACACCCCTGGACCAAGGCTAGAAACACCTGCTGAGATAAGGATGTTTAATATACTGGATGCGGATGTGGTAGGACAAACTATAGTACCAGAAGCCATTCTCTCAAAGGAATTAAACATCGAATACGCATCGATAGCAATAGGAATAAATTATGCTTGTGGTGTCGTTCCTGGTCCCATGAAAATTGAACTCAGAAAAATAATGAATGAAAAGAAACCCCAATTGAAAGAAATAATTAAAGAAGCTATAAAGAGAGTTTGAGTATGGAAATCTATGAAGACCAAGATGGAAAAGTGAGATTTTACATTGCATATTCTGATAAGAACTTAAGCACTGGCATCTTAATTTTAGAACCACACATAGAACTACCAAAACACAATAGACCTTATTTAGAACAACTAATCCAAGTTTATGGGACTTGTATAATTAAACTGTTCGATGAAAATGAAGTCGAAGAAAAAACTTTGAAAGAAAAAGATTCATTAGAAATTCCAGCTAATAAATATCACATCCACTTAAACCCAACTGGTGAGAAATCGATCACAATGTGGAAGGTTGAAGGCGATATTACTCCGATAATTGAAAAGATAAGGAAAACATACAAAAAGATATAGTTATTTCATAGATGATGCTTTCTTATGAATCCTTAACGCCAACTCTCCTGCCTCTTTCATCGTTCTTCCCAAGGAGACAAAGCCGTGATTTTTAATAACAATAAAATTGTTATCATTTAGAACATCCAAAATTTCATTAGCTAAATCTATAGTACCTGGATCTTGCTCGTTCTTTGTTACAACCAGTTTTAACTTTTCCGTATTTTTTAAGATTATCTCATCATGGCCATGAAAGACTGCGTTTACATCATTTCTTGTATTGTAGATCAAAAAATGCATGATAGATTCTGAAGATGGTTCCCGCACACCATCCACATAAAAAACATTTTTATGAATGTCGTAGTTAGTGATTCCGACAAAAGAAGTATTATCCAAATTCTCTTTTAGTTTTAAGCCACTAGCAGTTATCACAAAACCATCTTCTATCCTGAAACTCAAATTCCCTAAAGAACCACCTTTTGAGTGAGGAGCTAAGTTGTTCTTATGGAATTGATTGCACCAATACTTCAATTCTCCAATCTCTTTTTCATTCGGCGCCTCATTAGATAGAAATATTGTCTTAAATTTCACTCTCTTTAATTCCTCTTCCACTGAACTCACTTGAATAGTTTTTTAATATCTTTTGGTTTTTTAATACCCCTCTCAGTTATAAATCCTGTTATGTATTTTGCAGGCGTAACATCAAAGGCAGGATTCCTAGCATGAGAACCTTTAGGTGATATTCTCACTCCTTTTAATTCTCCTTTTGATAATCCCCGTATATGAGTCACCTCTTCTTTGTCTCTTTCCTCTATCGGAATATCTTCTCCAGATTTGATGTCAATATCAATAGTACTCGTCGGTAAAGCCACATAAAAAGGAATCTTATTTTCTTTAGCTAGAACAGCTTTCTCATAAGTTCCTATCTTATTGGCGACAAAGCCATCTGCTGATACTCTATCCGCCCCCACGATACAGATATCAATTTCTCCTCTTTTCATGTAGTGACCTGCGGCATTGTCCACGATGATAACATGATCTATTCCTTCTTGTAAGAGTTCCCATGCAGTCAATCTTGAACCTTGGCATCTCGGCCTTGTTTCATCTACAAAAACAAAAATTTTTTTATCTCCATAATAAGCAAATCTTATAGGTGCTAAGGCCGTCCCATAATCGACAGTTGCCAAAGCTCCAGCATTACAATGTGTTAAAATCTTGTAACCATCTTTAATCATTTTGTTCCCATACTCTCCAATCTTCTTACATATCTCAACATCTTCATCTGCTATTTTTTTCGCTTCTTCGATCCCTAATAATTTTTTTTCTTTTATTGAATTTCCCTTATCGATCGCTTTCAATACCCTATCAACTGCATAAAAGAGATTGTAAGCAGTCGGTCTTGTATTTTTTAATATCCTACTCGCTTTCTTAACGTATTCATCGAACTCAGCACTAGAAGCTTCCATACAAGATTGAGCCATACCATAAGCTGCAGTTGCTCCAATAGCAGGAGCCCCTCTCACGATCATTGTTTTAATTGCTTCAGCAGTTTGTTTGTGATTGAAAGAAGCATGAATCTCGAACTTGTGTGGCAACTTGGGTTGGTCAATCATCTTGACTATATGGTTTTCCATCCATACTGTCCTGAATTCTTTTATCTCGTCTTCAATCCTTACTCTCATGAATCCTATATGAAACTCTAATTTAAAAAGAATAATAGAAATGAAAAAAAGGAGTTACTTTGACTTCTTTTTTGACTTCTTAGCTCTTTCTGCTTTCTTAACATCCAAGATTATTCCTGCCGCCACAGTAGTTCCCATATCTCTTATTGCAAACCTTGCCAATTGTGGTATATCTGCTTGTTTCTCAGCAACCATCGGTTTTGACGGGACGACCTTAATCCTCGCAGCATCACCAGTTTTTATAAAATCTGGCTTTTCTTTTACGACCTGACCAGTTTTTGGATCGACTTTTGCTGTTATCTCTTCAATCTTACATGCTATCGAAGCTGTTCCTAAGTGGAATACAGGTGTATAACCTGCTGTTATGACAGTCGGATGTTGTAAAACTATTATTTGAGCAGTGAATTCCTTTACTACTGTTGGTGGATTGTCTGGATGTCCTGCTACATCTCCTCTTCTAATCTCACCCTTTCCAACACCCCGAACATTGAAACCGATGTTATCTCCCGGTTTAGCATCTGGCTGTTTTTTGTGGAACATCTCTATAGTTTTCACTTCCCCTTCTGCATCAGATGGTTCGAAGATTAATTTATCTCCTTGTTTTAGAACACCTGTTTCAACTCTACCAACAGGTACAGTCCCTACTCCTTGTATCGTGTATACATCTTGTATAGGAATTCTCAACGGTTTATCCGTTGGTTGTTTTGGTGCAGTAATAGTTGCATCCATAGCATTGGCAAGGGTTTCTCCCTTATACCAAGGCGTGTTTTCAGATTTCTTGAATACGTTATCTCCTTTCAAACCAGATACTGGAACGAATGGTACATTATCAATCTTAAAACCAATAGAACTCAATAATTTCTTCGTCTCCGCAACAACTTCCTCATACCTTTTCTGATCGTAATTCGCAGCATCCATCTTGTTTATAGCAACAACAAGCTGGCCGATACCCATCACCTTCATTAGAAATGCATGCTCTTTAGTCTGTTCTTGTACACCTTCACCAGGTTTGGCAGAAACGACAAAAATAGCAGCGTCTGCCTGAGAAGTTCCAGTGATCATGTTCTTAACAAAATCTCTATGACCAGGGCAGTCGATGATCGTATAGTAAAACTTTTTCGTATGGAACGGTGTGTGCATTATATCGATGGTAAGACCACGTTCTCTCTCTTCTTTTAATTTATCCATCACATAAGCAAACTCCCAAGTTTCTTTCTTCAATTCCTTGGCAGTATCCTTCAATTTTCTCAATTGATCTTCTCTTAATACACCAGAATCGTAAAGCATTCTACCTATTAGAGTAGATTTACCATGATCTACATGTCCGGCTGTTATTATATTAATTTTTGGTAATTCAGCCATCAGTCACACCTCCCTCAACACTATTTTATATTCAATCATGCTTTTAAATATGTTTATTCTTCTATCTTTGGTATCTTTTCACTCAAACCTTTTCTTTTTCTTATCTTAATTATTGTTTGGTTCTGTAGGTCTTTTGGTAACCTCTCAAATACAACGTCAATTAAACTATAAAAACCTTTCCCTCCTGTTGCTGATTTCAAAGCAGAATTAAAACCGAACATTTCCGAGACTGGTAATTTGGCTCTTATGATGGTTGATCCTCTCTCTTCTCTCATGTCTAGAATTTTGCCTCTTCTGTTACCTACTTCTTTTATTGCTCCTCCCATTACTTCTGTTGGAACGTCGATTCTTATAATCTGTTTTGGTTCAAGAAGGGCAGGATTCGCCAAAAGCATGGAATTCCTTATGGCATATCTTATGGCAGGTAGTACTTGGCCAGGACCCCTGTGAACAGGATCTTCATGTAAATCCGCATCACTCAATATGACTTTCACACCAACACAGGGTTCCCTTGCTAATGGGCCTTCATCCATCCTGTTGGTAAAACCTTCTTTGATCATCTCCATAACTTCGTTCAAGTATTGAACACCCTTTGTCTGGTCGAGAAGCATATTCTTATTATGAATGAGTTTCAATTTCTTTATCTCATCCACTGGCATACCTAAATCTGATAACTTATTCTGGAGTTGTAAGTTCTTCTTCTTTAATTCAATATCAGATGGTACGTCTCCTGCTTTCATAGCATCTATTACTTTCGTTTCTAAGGCTTCTACAAAAATATGGAATTTGTTATGTTTGTTTGGTGATTTCCCTTCTATTGTTCCTGATTTATTTCTGATAGTCTCTCTGTACACGACAATGGGTGGAGATGCTTCGAAATCTATTCCCTTTTCTTTTAACTTTCTTTCCACCTTAGCATCTAAGTGTAGCTCACCTAAACCTGAGACCAGGTATTCGCCTGTCTCTTCATTGATTTTAACTTGGATTGTCGTGTCCTCTCTTCCTAATTTCTTGAGGAAATTTATTAATTTCATCAGATCTTTAGGATCTTTTGGTTCTATGGATTTGGTTACGACGGGTTCAAAGATGTGTTTAATCTCTTCAAAGGGTTCTATCAGATGATCTGGTTCACAGATAGTCTCACCAGAAAAGGCATCTACTAAACCCACGATACCAACTATATTACCAGCTAAAACTTTATCAACTTGTATCCTATGTGGACCTTTGTAAACACTCACTTGTTGAATCCTGTTTTTCCTGTGTTGTCCAACGAGATAGACTTCATCTCCCTGTTTCATCTTTCCAGAGAACATCCTTGCACATGCAACATAACCAGCATGAGGATCTGGAACCATCTTTGTTACGACAGCAGCCAAGTGACCTTCATCATTGACAAGTATCATATCCTTTCCGATGGATGAGTCTACATCTCCTCTCCAAATTTTAGGAACACGATATTTCTGTGCTTCTATTGGTGAAGGTAGATGTTTGATGATTATATCGAGAATGACATTGTATAGAGGAGCTTTCTTAGCTAATTCGTCTTCTTTATTTCGAGCTGTTAATTCTATTATGTCTTTAAAAGTGATACCGCTTTTTTGTATGTAAGGTATGGATATGGCCCACTTTCTCAAAGCTGAACCGAAAGTAACAGAACCATCTTTGACATTTACCACCCATTTGTCTCTGTATTCTTTCTCTGCATATTTTTGTATCAACATGTTGACTTCTCTGATGATCTTAGCAAACCTTTCCTGCATCTGTTTTGGAGTCAACTTAAGTTCTCTTATTAGTCTATCTACCTTGTTGATGAACAGAATGGGTTTAACTCTCTCTTTTAAACTCTGTCTTAACACGGTTTCTGTCTGGGGCATTACCCCTTCCACTGCGTCCACTAGAACTATTGATCCATCAACTGCTCTCATTGCGCGAGTCACGTCGCCCCCGAAATCGACATGTCCTGGGGTATCGATCAGATTGACTAAATAATCTTCTCCTTGATAATTATGAACCATACTGGCATTAGCAGACCAAATAGTTATTCCTCTCTGTTGTTCTTGTTCGTCAAAGTCAAGGAAGAGTTTTCTTCCTGCTAAATCTTTAGAAATCATGCCTGCTCCCGCTAAAAGATGATCAGAGAAGGTTGTTTTACCATGATCTATATGAGCAACAGTACCTATATTTCTGATACAATCGGGTTTATACATCAATTCCTTAATTTTTTTCCCAATATCTTTTTCTGCCATATGTGTCACTTAAAATAAAATACTGTAATTTTGAAAACAAATTAATTTAAAGGTTTTGCATAATCGATATTAACCGATGTACCTAATCTTCTCATCTTCTCTTACCTTTCCTTTCTGCTTCTCAATTGCTTTTTTCAACTTTATTACAAAACTCTCCATCATTGGCAAAGGCAGATAGAGTTTGATAATCCTCTCTTTTCCTCTAGGAGCAAGGCACATCAATTCCAGACAGAACATGTTCCTCTTCCATTTTATAGAGAAGGCTTTTACCTGCATGAAAGAATATTTTTATCCTAATTATTTAATCATTATCTTGCTCCACCAGCTTCTCTTTCAATTCTTTCCTTCTCTTTTATTGCCTCAGACTTTGAAGCATCATTCTTATATGCATAGAAAATTTCATTAACTAATGCATCTGCCATAGACATCTTCTTTCCGAATGATTTTCTATACGCGGATTGAACGATGACAGATAAAGCAGCATCGACTCTTCTCTGGGGAGATGTTATAACAGCCTTCCTGACCATAATACCACCCATTTGATAAGAAGTTATCTCTTCTCTCAAAGCAGCATTCTCTATGGCTCTAACCAAAATTCCAATAGGATTTTTATTTGTTTTCTTCTCCAGTTTTTCAAATACCTTTTTTATTATGTTTAGAATAGTTTGAGATTTTCCGGTATTCCTTCCAGAACTTATCAAATGTTTTTTACCCCTATGACCAGGGACCATCATTTTGTTCACGAGTCTTTCTACAATGTTCATCTTTGATTTATAGAATTTTTGTTTGTTGTACCTCCCACCAGTCTTCGGAATGATAACAGGTTTCAAGTTTATGTAAGGTTTGAGACCTAGATCCTTGACCTCCACATTAAAATCCCATCTATTAAAAAGTTTTAATTCGGCCATTTATCTCACTGGTTTCTGTTTTTTACCAGCCAGTATTTCAGAAAGAGCAACACCGTTAACCGCGACAACCTTATACTTCAAACCCCATTGACTACCAATCGGTCCTCTCTGACTTCCTCCCACCCCTTCAATAAGGACTTCATCATGTTCATTGATATGATCTATTGCCCCTGTTCCAGGAACAAAGGCAGTTACTTGAACATTGTTTTTGATCAATTGAACTCTCACCGCTTTGATCATACCAGAATGGGGTTGTTTCTGTTCAACTTGCCTCTTGTCGATAACAATACCCCTACCCCTGGGTGCACCTTCGAGAGGATCTTTCTTTTCTAACTGTAATTGTCTCCTCATGTATTTTACATCTTTCCACTTCTGTTTTTTTCTTTTCTTCCTCAATTTTCTCGCTGAAAACATTCCCCTGGCCATCATTTCACCTGTATATCAGATATATTGTGAATCCTTTTCAGTACTTCTTTATAAACCTTTATTTTTTCACCATCCCTACCTATGACAAATCCTTTGTCCCTTTTCTTCACTTTAATCTCTGCTATACTCTCCCCACCATTCTCTATGATTCTCACTTCTTTAGATTGAGGTATTAGATTCTTGACAAAAGTTTCTGGATCAGATGAATATTCATAGACTTTGATTTTTTTTCCTACAACTCTTTCCACGTTCTTTATAGAATTTCCATTCTTTCCTATGGCTAAGCCTATTTTCCCTTCTTTCACGACATAATAAATAACATCATCAGTCATAAAACAATCTATAACTGGGACATTTGTTATGTTCTCAAACAATGTCAACAATCTTATTGTCTCTGTGTCAAAGGTTATAGTCATTTCTTACTCCTCTCAATCGCCAACACACTGACTGGAAATGGTTTACCACAAACCAAACCCAATTTTATACCGTCGTTGGGATATTCTTTTATTTCGACGTTAGATATTTTAGCGTTATGCTCGAGTGTTTTCTTTTTTTCTTCAGGAATGTTGTTAGCATGAATTATAAGTTCAGGACGACCACTTTTTAGGAATTTCATCACAGATTTATAACCAAGTAGAATTTTTTTCTGTTTAAGCCCTTCTTTGATAAGTTTCGTTAAATCCATTAATCCTCGCCTAACCTTGCAATCAACTCGAACATGCCTGTGCCAACAGGAACTTGCTGATTCACCATGACATTATCGAATATTGCATTGAAATTGTCTTCTTCTTGTCTAACTGATGCACGGATAAGATGTTTTATCGTCTCTTCAAAACCAGCACGTGTAAGAACAGAGGGTTTCATTCCAGCAACACCATACCTTCCTATGGGTCTTATCTCTCCAGAAAATGTCATTATATCTGCAACCAGAATGATGTGTCTATCGTCTATATCTAAACCCTGTTGTTGCATCGTACTCTTTGTTTCTCTTATTATCGCATTCCTAGCGGCTTCAATACCGAGTACTTGGGATAATTCTAGAATGTTGTTCGTATAACTTCTCATAACATCAATCTCATTGAAATTTATAATCTTGAGAAAATTAGATCCAAAAGTTTTTATAACCCAATCATTACCTTCTTTCAGGACGATAGTGCTCTTAATACCGAGAACTCCAGTTACACACAAATCGAGTAATTTTTTCTTTAATTTTTGGAGATCCTTGATGGACCACTTTTTCTCTCTTGATTCTATCGTTAATGTATTTCCCCTAAGACCAACTTTATAGACTTTTGATCTTTTTTTGATTTTTGAAACAATCTCTTCCTTCTGGGTCTTCTTTATTTTTTTCAACTTAATTTTTATTCTCTTATTAGTTAAATCGAGGGAAACAGCATTTACAAAATTTCTTAACCTTTTTTCTGTTATTTCTTCGGCAATGCTTTCACTCTGTTTTTTTGTGTTGTGTTCCCTCTTCAAATACAGAGTCATCATCGTTGTGCTTGGCACTTTCTTGGCATCGAATATTTCTATCAGTCTTGGTAAACCCAGAGTGACTCTGACACCAACCGACCCGGCAAAGTGGAAAGTACGCATCGTCATTTGTGTTGCAGGTTCAGATATAGATTGAGCAGAGATTATACCAACTGCTTCACCAGGCTCGAAAGAGCTGTTCATGTATTCCCGATTAACGACAGTAATTAGTTTCTCTCTCTGAGTCTTATTCAGTCTCATCTCTTTACAGACATTCTCTATATCTTCCCGTAACTTCTTTGGTAAATCATCTGAATAATTTTGTTGCGATTTTTTCGACATTTATTCCACCTTTTTGGATTTTAGAAGGATCTAAACCATCTTCTCCAGGAACAAATTCCATTATCTTTTTTCCACTATCTCTAACTGTTCCGTCATATTCGATTTTCAAATCCTGTAATGCACCGATTAATCTCCTTTCCAGATAACCACTATGCCTGGTTTTTAATGACTTATCCATCAATCCTTCTCTGCTGTTCATTGAATCGAAAAAGAATTCAAAAGGAGTTAATCCTTGCTTGTAACCATGCTTTACGAAACCTTTGGATTCGAGACTTATATCACCCTGTTTGAAGTGTGGAAAAGTTCTCCTATGATAACCTATCCTTATTCTTCTTCCCTGTATAGTCTCTTGGCCTATGCAAGCTGCACATTGAACTATGTTGATTACACTTCCTCTTGCACCGCTCTTAGCCATTATTAATGTATTGTTTTCGGGCATGTTCTTTTCAATCACGTCAGCTATTTTATTTAGAGAGTTAGCGAGTTTTCTTTGAATAAGAGTCTCTAAACTTTCTCTCGGTGTCCTTCCGATTAAAACTTTTATCTTACCTTTTCTGAAGTCTTTGATAGTCTTATCGACTTCCTTTTCTGTTTCTTTTATTATTTTATCTATACTTTTCTTAGTTTTATCATTCAAATCTTGATCAGAAAGTGATATAGAAAATCCATAACGCGTTAAGAATCCCAGAGCTAATTTGGTGATATCGAACAAAAATCTCTTCATGAACTCATGCCCGTAATTCTTATCTATTTCATCTAGGATTTTACCACTGAAAGCAGACACACCTTTTTTATCAATTGCCCCAGAAAGTAGTTTTCCATCTTTTATAACAACATAGGCATCATAAGGACACTTATTTTTATAACATTTTCTACAACCCACACAATATTCGGTTTTATATTCAATATTGAAATCTTTGGGCAGGAACAAACTAAAAACTTCTTTACCCGTGAAGAATTTTTTATTCGGAATCTCTATTTCAGTGTTACACGATTTCACTAATTCCACGACTTCCTTTTTTGTTAATTTGTATTCTCCATGAGTCAATGTATAAAGGGACGTTATATGATCTTTACTACATCCTATTATGGGTCCACTGAATCTAGGACTCCTTATGTGATTTGGAACGTTCATCAGTAACTTAGTTTCCGTCTGTGCTTCCTCTATTTGTGGTACGTGTAGATTCATTTCGTCACCATCAAAGTCTGCATTATAGGGTGGACAAACGACTAAGTTAAGCCTGAAGGTTTTGTACGGCATTACCTTCACCTTGTGTCCCATCATGCTCATCCTGTGCAAAGAAGGTTGTCTGTTGAAAAGGACCCAATCACCATCCTCTAGCTCTTTCTCTACAATAAATCCAGGTTCTATTTCTTTCAAAATTTCTTCTTTGTTTCCTTTAGTGACTTTTTTCTTCCTTCCATCGGGTCTTATGACATAGTTTACAGTCGGCCAATCTGGATTTCGCTCAATCAACCTTTTCACATATTCTAGGTTTTTTTCGTTCACGACTATAGGAGTTGTCAATTCTTTTGCAATAAACAGTGGAACTCCAACTTCATTTACATCTATCATTGGGTCAGGACTTATAACCGTCCTTGCTGAATAATTAACTCTTTTTCCTATCAAGTTATGTCTAAACCTTCCTTCCTTGGTTTTAAGTCTTTGTGTTAATGTCTTTAGGATTCTTCCAGATCTATGTCTGGCGGGCGGAACACCAGAAAGTTCATTATTCATATAGGTTGCAATGTGGTATTGAACAAGTTCCCAAAGATCTTCGATGATGAATTCTGGTGCACCCAAATCAATGTTCTCATGCAACCTCTTATTTATCCTGACTATGTCAACTAGTTTATGTGTTAAATCATCTTCGGATCTTTCACCTGTTTCAAGTGTAATCGAAGGTCTAACTGTAACGGGTGGTATCGGTAATAGACTGATGATAAAAAATTCTGGTCTAGTACCTTTAATACCCAAGTAGATTAAATCTGAATCTGGAATTCCTTCCAACCTTTCTCTAACTTTAACTGGATCCAAAGTAGTTCCACCCTCGATGAAGGTTGTTGGTTTAAGGAATTTTATCTTCTTTTGAGATTCACCACAATGAGGACATTTGCTCTTAGCCATAGATTTGAGTTTTTTAAAGGATTTTTTCCCGCTCATGAATTTTTTCATACCCTCTTCATCCATTAGAATCCTATTGCATTTCCTACAAGTTGTCTTGAGTATATTATAAATGAGCTTCGCATAATGGACATGTATGACAGGTCTGGTCAATTCCAAATGACCAAAATGGCCTTGACATTCCCCAACTGTTCCTCCACACGTTCTACATCTCAACCCAGGATCTATTACGCCCAACCTTGGGTCCATTAGTCCTCCTTCTATTGGATAACCTTCTTGATCATAGAGATCTGTCTTGTTAATCTTTGCTGCCGACATCTTCCTAATTATTTCAGGTTTTAAAACTCCGAAAACTATCTTATCTAACATACTACTCCTCTTTAACAACTATTTTGGGATATATGACTAAGGATTTCAGTTCATCCAACAAGAGCTTGAAAGCGTAAGACATCTCCACATCCACGATTTTCGAACCTCCACAAACTGGACAGTATCTTTTATTCTTGACCCTATCAATAATAGCAACCAAACCACAATCTTTACATACAGGGACTTTTGTTTTGTCTGAATCAAACCTTTCTTTTAATACTAAGGAGGCACCTTGGGCAATCAAACAATCTTTCTCCATTTCTCCCAATCTTAAACCACCTTTTTTAGATTTACCTTCAGTTGGTTGTTTTGTGAGTAATGTGACCGGACCCCTTGATCTGGCATGTATCTTGTTCGAAACGAGATGATCCAATTTTTGGTATAACGCAGTTCCCACGAATATTTGCCCCACAAGTTGTTTTCCAGTTCGACCATCATAGAATGTTTCCTTGCCGTCGTTCCTGAACCCATGATCTTCGAGTCTTTTCCTGAGTTCTTTTTCTGACAATGGATGAAAAGCTGGACTATTCATTCTCTTACCGATTAAAGCAGAAACTTTACCAGTTAATATTTCTAAAAGTTGACCTATAGTCATTCTCGATGGAATACCATGGGGGTTAAAAATTATATCCGGGACTATTCCGTTTTCTGTGAAAGGCATATCCTCTTGTGGAACTATTAGACCGATAACACCCTTCTGCCCGTGTCTGCTAGCAAATTTATCACCTATTTCTGGTTTTTTTAGATCCCTGACTACTACTTTAACTAGTTTGCTGCCATCATTACTCTCTGTAACATAAACTCTGTCAACAATTCCCTCCTCTCCGTGTCTGACCTTTACTGAAGTTTCCCTTATATTCTCTAAACCAGTTATGAATTGGTCTAAACTACCGAGGAACCTCAGTGGTGATACTTTTCCTATTAAAACTTCGTCGGATTTCACTTCTGTTTCTGGGTTCACTATACCGTCTTCAGGTAAATGTTTATACGCTTCTTCTCCTGGATAACCCCTTATTCCCGGTTCTGGAATACCAATGATGTCTTCTTGCCCACCCATGTATCTTTTCTTTTCTGCTTCATAGGATCTGAATAAATATGACCAGAATAGACCCCTTTCTATGGATGATTTATTAACGATTATAGCATCATCCATATTATACCCTTCAAATGACATTATTGCGATAACGACATTTTGACCTCCAGAATGATCTTCGTCTTTTAATACATCATTAATATGCGTTTTCACGAGTGGTACTTGTGGGTATACCAAGACATTGGATTTTGTGTCACTCCTGAGAGGGAAATTGAGAGAGAACATACCTATAGCTTGTCCAACCATTTTTGCACCAAAATTAACTCTATCTCCACGATTAAACTCTGGGAATGGAACAAGAGCAGTAGATAACCCAAGGATAACAGCAGGATCTAACTCTAGATGCGTATGTTCTTTAGTCAGGTTCTCAGGTTTTAAGGCAATATAAGCATTTTCTTCTTCTTCTGCATCTAGGTATTCTATAACACCTTCTTTTATTAAATCAGACCAACTCATTTTTTTATTTTTAATTTTTTTAAGATGTTCTTTCATTAATTTGGGTTTACCATCTTCTACTACGATCAAAGGTCTCCTTACTCTTCCAGAATCAGTTAGTATTCTCACTACGCCTAAGTGTTTTAAATAAGCGATATTAGTTTGCTCTGAAATCGATCCCTTTCTCCTTTTTTCCCTTATATCATTAACAAGTTTTTCTGGATTTTTAGTTGTTTCAACAAATTTTCCATTTAAGAATACATCAATCATACTTAACTCCCCGTATTCTTTTTAACGACATTAAATACTGATTTCCATTCTTTTTCCGAAGCACCCTTAGTTATCTGGGCCATCACAGCAAGATATTTCCTCAAACCGATCGTAGCTCCTTCAGGAGTTTGTGAAGGGTCAATCCGCCCCCAGTGAGTTGGATGTAACTCTCTCGCTTCAAAATGTTCTTGTGTAGATGTCAAAGGTGAAAGAATATTCCTCATGTGAGATACTGTTTTTATATAACTACTTCTCTCCAACCTTTGAGAAACACCAGTCCTTCCACCAACCCAAGAACCGATCGCCAGTGCAGACACTATTTGATTTGTTAAGACTTTGGCTTCAATAATCGCAGGTAAGGGGGGAAACCTACCCCTCTTTGTCAATTTTTGATAATTATATGTGATCCTAGTTATTAGCCCCCACTTTCCCAACAATATCGATCTAAACAATATCTCAAGTAAATCTCCTGATAATCTTAAACGCTTGTTCGAATAATGATCTAAATCATCCTCCGGTATTTTGTTTAAATGAAAACGTAATATCTTATTTACGGCTTTAGAGAGGAAGATTGCTTTATCCAACCTATCAGTCTTTTCCTGACCAAGATGTGGAAGCAAATACCTGTTTATAAGTCTTGACACTCTCTGCCTCCTGTATTCTTTTTGGGGTATTCTAATACGTCTCCCCATCTCATCTATGGCATCTTTAGATGTTGTCGACTCACTCTCGAATAGGTTTGGATAGAATTCTTCTTGTATTTCTGGATCAGTGGATATAGCATTTATTATATCCTTATCTGATTCCAATCCCAATGCTCTTAACAATATAACAATAGGCAATCTGTTAATGTTAGCAAAGTTTATTCTAATGATACCATCTGTCTTCCTTTCTAAGACATGTCTTTGGATGTACCCGTCCTTCTCAGAGTGTATACGCGCCGTTTCGGTTATGTTAGAAACACTTGACTTTTCAACTATAACCCGATTAGGGGCAATTTCTTCGATAAGAACTAAAACTCTTTCCGTACCGTTTATTATGAAGTAACCACCAGGATCATCAGGACTTTCACCAGCTTCTATCAATTCCTTACTCGTCATCTTGGATAATGGACAGAATTTAGATTTTAACATTATCGGTAAATCACCAAAATTAACCCAAATAGTTTCACTTTCAATTCCATTCAATATTGGTGTCATCTCTACGTACATCGGTGCTGCATAAGTCAAATTCCTCATCCGAGCCTCTAATGGTAGTATATCTCTAACAGAACCATCGGCTTCTTTAACGGATGGTGAACCTAACTTAAACTTCCCTAATTTAATCTTAAACTCACCTAGATCAGGGACTTCTGGTTTAATCTCCTTGATTTGTTTTATTATACTCGGTATTCTCCTGTCTATAAAATCATTGAATGAATCTATCTGAAACTTAACAAATCCCTGTTCTTCAGCAAACGAATTCAAAAGTATATTAAAACCATCCATTTTTCAAACCTCTATAACTACTCTATAATAAACAGATTCCTTTGCTGTATTGCTTTTTCTAATTATTTTAATGAGATCATCTTGTTTAGCTTCTATCATACTAACTATTGGATCTGATTTCGATATCTTGGGAAATTGATTTAATCTTTTGATCCCGTACATCTTCATGACTTCTTCTTTTTCTTTCTGTGATAAGACTATGTGCTTTGGGATTAATTCATGATTCGACAGATTAATTTTTGTCTTCAAATCATCACCTACGCCCTGAAGGGGATTTGAACCCCTGTCACGGGAGTGACAGTCCCGTAACCCACAGCAAATGCTTTGATAGACCGAACTACACCATCAGGGCTTACCAAAAATATATCCAATAAAGAAATGTTTGTAGTTGGGATGTGAGGGGGACACTTATCGATCAATAATGAGTCACCATTAAATAATGGGTTGGCAACGCCCTGGACTTCCCGTCCGAAGACAGTACAGTCCACATCACTGGAGAGCTTAACTTTCACGCAGTCTTTTAGACTGTTCCGTGTTCGAGATGGGAACGGGTGTTTCCTCTCCGTTTTGGTCGTCAACCCATAAATTATTATTTTTAACTTTATTTAAACTTGTCGATATATTCAGAATCTTTATTCCCAAAGGCTTAAATAGTTTTCGTTAATCCCCGGAGCCGGATTTGAACCAGCAACCTATCGGTATCCTTCGAGCGATTGCTAATGTACAAGCACAAAAAGTACTCGACTACAGCCGATCGCTCTACCATTGAGCTATCCGGGGTATTATAGAAATAGTGTTGTGAACATTATTTAACTTTTCCCTTTATAGTCATTGTTTTGGAAAGAACTCTTCGCCCCTTTCCTTTCTTCGTCTTGTAAATCAAGTGGGCTTTAGGCAATTTTAATTTACCAATAACGTCTATTACTGGTTTTATCTTATAAGTCAATACTCTTTCTTCTTTTGGTTTTAATTGTTTTATTTTCCAGGTCAATTCTGTGCCAGTTTCCTTTGTTTTTATTTTGGGTGCCAGTGTGTCAAACTTCTTAACAACCTTAGCTAAAGGTGGGACAGTATCCACAACCTTGACATTATGAAGAGTTTTTCTACTCTTGTTTTTCACACTTAAGGAAATCGATATTTCATTCTCTCTCGCAAGTATACCCATGTAACTCTTCCTTATCGTGGGTCTAAAGAACAACCAAACTACCCAAACCACGATTATTATTAAGAGACAGGAAATCAATACGACATTCGTGAAACGTAGCTGGTATGTTATGACTCTTGTTTCAGTGGGTTTTAGTTCAGGGATCAGCCATTTATAGATGATTCTATTCTCTTTCTCTTCTTCAAAAGTTGGTTCTATTTCAGGATAAAAGAAATTCTTAGATATCATGGGTAAGGACTCAGTGACATAAAAATCAGATTCTACTGCGTTACCATTGTTCGTGATGGTGATTGTTACAGTACTGTATAAAATACTATTTTCAGTTTTCTTCTCTTCGTCTATTTTATGAATTGCTTCTACATTGAAAGTTATCGATTCCTCATCTATAATTTTGTTCAGCGTATTCTTTAGAACGGCTTCAACATCATACTCTCCAGGTGGATTTGTTATTCTTAAATTAAAATCATATGATAAAGTTTCGGTGCTTTGTGGTTTAACGGATATAGAATCTTCAAAATTTTGGACTATCTTGTTATCTTTCAAAACCATTGTTGTCAGGTAAACGTTCAAAGTTTCTTTCTTATCGATATTGGTAATCACTGGTTCTATCGTTACTGTTTCTCCTGGTTTGAAAAGCTGTTTGTTAATTTTCAATTCTGAAAAAAATACGTTTGTCGTTCTTACTATCATAAAATATATATCTTTGGAAGATGAGACATTGTAGTCGACTGATTTAACAGTAAAACTGTAAATCATAGTTCCCAATTCAGCATCTCTAGGTGGCTCCAGAGTGAGTGTTATGTTTGCAACCTCACCTGCACTTAAACTTACGAAATATTTATTAAAACTGATCCAGTAGGTAGGCCAGGCTGAAAAATAGAACGTATCTCTGACATTCCTATTATTTTTTATCAAAATTTGTAATTGATTCGTTCGACCTGCGTAAGCAGTAATGGTCTTTCCCGGAGTAATTATATCTATATCTTCAGCATGAACTGAACTGAGTAAAAAAAACATAGTAAAAAGAATTGTAACAGAAAAGAGAATTCTGTGCTTCATAAATCCACCTAATAATAATCTTCTTTATAAATTTAAATTTACTTTGATAAATCCTTGTTTATTTTTTTTCTTAAGGCTAACTTCTCTTTTAATTTTTTCACATGTTTTTCAAGAGGCCTGATTCTATATTTCCATTCCTCTCCATATTTTTCTATCCATGAAAAGTCTTCACCATATTTATCAACCCATGTTATGTTCTCGAATGGCATTCTTATTTTTTTTCCAGATTTTTCGTAAGGTACTGGGAAACCTAGTGTTAATATCGCAACAGGTCTTAATCTTTCAGGAATGTTTAAGATTGTTTTAACTCTTCCTTCATCGAACGCACCAATCCAGCATGTGCCCAGCCCTAACGAATTCGCCATCAATAACATATTTTCAATAGCAGCCGCAGTATCTTGGATACAGTATAAATTTCTTCCACGATCATCATACCTGTCTCCACTCTTTTCTGGATTCGCGCAAACAACGATTAAAACTGGAGCATCCTCAATATGTTCCTGTCTCAGTGCTACTTGTGAGATTTCATTTTTTGTTTTTTCATCTCTGACAACAATAAACTCCCATGGCTGCATATTTCCACAAGAGGGAGCTTGCGTACCAGCAAAAATTATTTGGCCAATTAACTCGTTTGGGACGTCTTTTCTCTCGTATTTCCTTACAGACCGTCTAGATTTAATGCATTCAAAAACTTCCATGTGGTCACCTAAATGAAATTTTAATTACAAAAATTATAAATCTATGCAAATAGGTATCTGAAGGGGATAGGAGTAGTGATTATGGAATATTCTATACTTACTGATACTTATGAAAAATTGGAAGAAACTTCTGCTAAACTGGGTAAGGCCCGAATTTTATCAGAACTATTTTCAAAGACACCCTCAGATAAATTACCTAAGGTAGTATTATTAGCGGTCGGTAGAGTTTTTCCAGCATATTCGGAATCTGAATTGGGTATAGCAACCCAGATGATGATAAAGGCTATTTCTAAAGCTACTGGATTTTCAGAAAAAGATGTAGAAAGGAAGTTTAAGAAAACTGGTGATCTCGGTTTAACTGCAGAAGAGTGTATAAAGTCAAGAAAACAGACTATTTTACTCAAAAAGAAATTGACAATTGATAATGTTTTTGAAAATTTACAAAAATTGGCTTTTGTGACTGGTGTTGGTTCACAAGAAAGAAAACTTAACCTCATTGCAGAATTGCTTGCTTCAGCACAACCAAAGGAAGCCAGGTATATCGTCAGAAATATTCTACAAGAATTGAGGATTGGTGTTGCTGAAGGCATAATAAGAGATGCTATAGTGAAGGCCTTTCTCATCAAAGATGGAACAAGTAAAGAAGAAAAAAATGAAATGGTTAAAATTGTGGAACATGCTTGGAATGTTCTTTCTGATTTTGGAGTGGTAGCAAAGATTACTAAGGAGGAGGGTATCAAAGGATTGAAAAAAGTTAAGGTTCAATTAGGTCGACCAATTCAAGTAATGCTCGGTGAAAAGGCAGAAAGTATTAAAGAAGTTATCGAGGAATTCGAAAAAGTAGCCGCTGAGTACAAATATGATGGCATGAGGGTACAGATCCATAAAAAAGATGACAAAATTTGGGTATTTACAAGAAGGTTGGAGAATGTAACTAAACAATTCCCAGATTTGATCAAACTTTGCAAGCAAGGTTTGAAAGCTAAGGAATGTATAGTCGAAGGTGAAGTTTTGGGAATTAATCCAGAAACAGGATACCCTTTGCCATTCCAAGTATTATCCCAAAGAATTCATCGGAAATATGATATTGAAAAGATAGCCAAAGAGATTCCTATACAAATTCATTTATTTGATATAGTTTATCTTGAAGGAAAATCCCTATTTGATAAACCATTCCAAAAAAGAAGGAATATTTTGAGAACTGTAATTAAAGTAATCCCTAAAAAATTTGGATTGGCAAAACAATTGGTAACAGATAATGTAAAAAAAGTAGAAAAATTCTATCAAGAGGCTTTGGACGCAAAACAAGAAGGATTGTTCTTGAAAGTATTGGATTCTGAATATGTTTTTGGAAGGCACGTGGGTGGATGGTATAAAATCAAACCTATAATGGAAACTTTGGATTTGGTTATAGTTGGTGCAACTTGGGGCGTTGGTTCGAGAGCGAGATGGCTTAGCTCTTATGTACTGGCGTGTCGAGACCCTGATACTGGTAAATTCTTGCCATGTGGAATGATGGGTACTGGTTTAACCGAAGAACAATTTCAATCAATGACTGATAAGTTGAAGGAATTGATAATAAACGAGAGGGGAAGGACTGTTATACTCAAACCAAAAGTAGTAGTAGAAGTGGGTTATCAAGAAATTCAAAAATCTCCAAACTACGAATCTGGTTATGCATTGAGGTTTCCAAGATTAATCAGAATAAGAGAAGATAAAGGTTCTGATGAAGCCGATACTATTGAGAGGGTTTCAAAACTTTTTAAAACACAAGGAATAAGGGGTTAAAAATTATCCTATAGTAGAAAGAAAATTTAGACCTAAGAGCCAACAAAAGTTATTAATGTTTAAATATTCAATCACTATTAAGTAATACAAGGATGATGGGATGATCGGGTCTTCAGAACTTATGGATGCCTTGAAGGGAATTGGGCTTAATTTATATGAAAGAAAACTTTGGGTTGCTCTTCTGGCAAAGGGAACAGCAACAGCAGGCGAACTTTCTTCGATCGCTAATGTCCCAAGATCGAGGACTTATGATGTTCTCCAAACTCTAGCTGACAGGGGATTTGTGATTGTACAAACTTCTAAACCTCTAAGATATGTTGCTATGACACCAAAAGAAGCTTTAGAGAAAGCCAAACAAAAATTGATAAAAAAATTAAAGGAAAAGGAAAATAAAATAGATAGATTGAAAACATCTGAGTTAATGGATGAATTGAATGATCTACATAAACAAGGTCTAAAACTCGTTTCTCCTGAAGACATAACTGGTGCATTGAAAGGTAAATATTCTGTACTTCAACACATGGAATCCATGCTCAGGAATGCCTCATCTGCAGTAAACATTGTTACTACGCCGTCCGGGTTGAATGATTTGTTCGAGAATCATATCAGTATACTTAAGAAACTGAATGAGAGAGGAGTGAAAATAAAGATCGCAACTAAAGTCGATAAAAGTTGTTCAGATGCCATAAAAGCGCTTTCAGGTATCGCAGAAATTAGGGACATTACCCAAGAAGAAATGCCCCTCTCAGGGAGATTTTATGTCGTCGATGGACAACAAATGATGATGGGACTATCAGATCCTAAAGTGGTACATTCCTCTCAGGATATGATGTTCTGGACAAAATCAGAACATGTCGCAAAGGGAATGATAGAGCCATTGTTCAATCTAGTCTGGGAAAAGTCTAAACCTTTAGGAAAGGGTAATTAAGTCCAAGCGACAAACTTAGGTCTTTTTGTTAGATGTTTGGGAAGAGTTAATTTTCTAAATGGTTTACCATTAGTTTGTTTTTTTACCATCTTAACGAATTCTTCTAATTTCATTTTCTTTAATTTTCCAGTTTCTCTTATCCTTACTGGCAACAAGCCTGATTTAATTTCTCTCTTCCCGATAACTATAGAATAAGGAATCCAATCGATTTCTGCATCCCTTATCTTCTTTTCAACCGATTTATTCCTGTCATCAAAATCAACTCGTATTTTTTCTTTTTCCATTTTACTCATCAACTCTTCTGCTTGTTTTATGTATTTGTCAGAAACAGGAATTATTCTAGCTTGTGTTGGTGACAGCCATAAAGGCAATATCGGATTTTTTCCATTTTTAATTTCTTTTGCTGCTTTCTCGAGTAAGGCATACATAACTCGACATATGGCCCCACTCGGGCTCTGATGCAATATTATGACTGGTTTCCTTTTATCATCCTTATCAACGAAGTAAATTCCATAATTCTCACCATTTTCTACATCTATTTGATCTGTGGCTAGTGCAGATGCTTTGTCAAGATTGTCGATAAAGTTCAACTCGTATTTCATGATGAAGTAAAAGAACCTCTTGTTCCACATCTCTATTAAGGCTGGCTTACCATAGGATTTCACTAATGAGATGACAAAATCTTTATTCTTATCCCAAAAATCTTTTACAACCCTGATGCCCAGTTCAAAATCTTCTGGTATATCAAAACCAAATCCTTTCTTTACTTTCAATGCCAATTCGAACCTTTTCTTCATCTCTTCCATAGCTTGTGGAACATCAGAACAGAAAGCATGACAATCAGGCATAATAAAACTTCTGAGTCTTCTCAATCCAACCAGTTCACCACGTTTCTCTAATCTGAAAGCGTATTTTGCTGGTTCATACAACCAGAGTGGTAAGTTCTTATAAGATATAACTGCATCATGAGCCATGATGAATTGACCGAAACATGCAGAGAATCTCAAGAAAAGTTTCTTCTTGAACGATTCTACTATGTATTGTCTTGCCGGAAACCTGTTCAGATATTTGACCATTACAGGATGCTCTAGATCGTACATGATCGGAGTCTCTACTTTCATTGCTCCCGCATCTACGACATTGGAGTCAGTCCAATCTTGAATCAAGGAGCGCATTAATTCGCCTCTGGGATAATATCTCATGTTACCAGGATCGCTGGCACTCTCATAATCCGCCAGTTCTAATTTTCTCATTAACTCTACATGTGGCGGTTGTCCCTTCACTTTCCTACTCTTTGCCATCTCATACTTGGCAAATTTTCTGAGGTTCTCATATTTTTTCCAATCAAAATTCTTTTCACTAATAAGTTCTCGATTTTTAATCGTTAATGGAATCAAATCTCCTTTTGGGGTTAAAACATACCAAGATGATTTTAATTTTTTCTCTGCTTCAAGTGCCTTAGAAACTTCCTCCTCTTCTGCTTTTTTGCCAGCAACAATTTCTTTAAAAGATTCAGCAAGAGGATGACCCATACAGTGTAATGAAAATTCTTTATACCAACCAAAGGGTGACACATGAAGTGGAAGGTTTTCTTTTTTAGCTTCTTTTTCCATTTCCTTTAAAGCTCTGTCAGCGAGGTAAGGACTAGCCAGGTCAGAACTCAGATGTGCATAAGGATAAATAACGATGTTCTTAGCTTTAACTTCTTCGAATTGATACTTAATTTCTTTAATTGATTTCCTAACAATTTCCTTAAGATGTTTTTCGTCTCTGCTTTCAGCACAAGTGAAAACAACCAGTACGTTTTCTATTTTTACTTCTTTCTTGTCAACATCTTTTATGTATTTCAATGCCTTCCTAGTCGGCCTGTACTTGATAAATTTTGAGTGTATCAAAAGCATTCTCATACTGACTACCAAACCTTGATAATGGGATTCAATTGTTATAAATTTAATGAAATTAGATATAATAAGATAGGTGATTTTATCAGAGAGGTTGAACTAGTTAATTTTGAGAATTTCGATGAAACGGTCTTAACAAAAGTGAGAGATGTAACGCAGCCACTACTCGATAAGTACAATAGAATGTTTGGAGAAGAGTATTTGAAAGAATTCAAGTTAGTTGTAGATACCATAAGAAAAAAAAGAGAGAAATATTTGTATGAAGTTATAGGCACCTTGAGGACGAGTAGAGGATTTTTTAGGACAAAGGAGATTGGATGGGAAATTATTGATATAGTTGAGAAAGTGATTGATGAACTTGAAAGAATGATCACAGAAAAGAAAGAAAAAATAAAATCGAAAAGGAAAAGACCGGCAAATGCTTAAATAATAGAATTTTTAGTTTTTTTCGTTAGAGCCTTGTGGTGTAGTGGTCAAGCATAACGGGCTTTGGACTCTTGAAGAAACCCGTCGACGCAGGTTCGAATCCTGCCAAGGCTATTTTTATTGATTCTTCTTAAAAATAGATTAGTAGACTGTGATTCAATGATAAATCAAAAAGATGTTTGGAATAAACTTTCTGATTCTTGGACTCATCTACGTACTAAACCAGAAAAAGAAGTTGTTAATTTTTCAAAAAGAATAAATCAAGGTCCAATCATAGATTTAGGATGCGGGAATTGCAGAAACTTAACACCATTTCTTCAAAAAGAAATTTATTGTGTAGGGATGGATTTTTCAAAAGGTATGATAAGAGAAGCAAAGAGTTTCTTAAAGAAGAAAAAATTAAATGTTCGATTAGTAATTGGTAATTTAGATAAAATCCCGTTTAAAAAAGGAACTTTTTTATTGATATTATGTATTCGAACTTCACATCATTTAAAAACCAGACAATTGAGGTTAAAGGTATTGGAAGAAATGAAAAGAATTGGAATCAAAATTCTGATGAGTGAATGGAAGAGGTGGCAATTCAGGTTTGTGTGGAAACTTATCAAAAGTCTTTTCGAGGGACATTTTGCTGATGTTTATGTGAATTGGAATTATCATGGAAAAATCTATAAAAGGTTTTATCATCTTTATACAAAAAGAGAACTTGAAGAGGACTTGAAAAGTGTGGGATTAAAAATTGAGAAGATATGGTATGATAACGGAAATATTTGGTCATTGGTGAATGTATGATAATAGATTTTCATACTCATCTTGGAAAACCTAAAATGGGTGTTAAAAGACCGGAAATAGGTTCTAATACTGAAGATATCATTAGAATACAAAAAGAAGCCGGTATAGACAAATCAGTTATATTTGCCATGCCACAAGAACCATTCCCGAAAAAAAACAAAGAAGCTAACATGATCGTCTTTTCTGCAAAAGGACCTTTTATTCCATTTATTTGGATCAATCCGTATTTTTTCGAGAAAAAAGAATTTGAAATTTTGATTGAAGAATTTGATGTAAAAGGTATAAAATTACATTCTGTGTTCGACGGTTATTATCCCTCTCCTGAATTTCTTGAAGATGTTGTTAAATTGTCCATTAAATTAGACATGCCAATTTTATTTCATTCTCTATGGGGAGATATGGGAGATGTTAAGAATATAGAAAATGTTGCGAGTGCATTCCCACGAGCAAAAATAGTGATAGCCCATTTAAAGGAATCCAAATGTATTGATGTGGCAAGAAAACATGATAATGTTTATATCGATACTTCTTATTGTCCTCATCCAAGAAGGATAGAACAGACAGTTGATGCTATAGGCCCTGACCGTATTTTGTTCGGTTCTGATTTCCCTTTTAATGATCCTGTTATTCAAAAAATGATGATAGAAAGATCTAAAATAAAAAGAGAAGAAAAGCAAGCAATACTTGGTGAGAATGCTATTAAACTGTTAAATATTTGATGCCTATGAATTGTTCTTTCTGTCCTAAGGAATCAATCTATTTTCGGAAGTACGAAGGTCATAACTATTGTGAGAAGCATTTCATGGAGGCTATTGAGAAAAAAGTCAAGAAAACTATTGGTTCAAACAAACTAATCGAGAAAGGAGATAAAGTTGCTGTTGCTCATTCTGGTGGAAAAGACTCTTCCAATTTACTTTTTTTGTTGAATGATATATTCAAGGACAATCCTAGTGTCAAACTCTTTGTGATATCTGTGAATGAAGGGATAAAGGGATACAAAGATAAGGCTGTGAAAAAAAGTGAGAATTTTTGTAGAAAACTCGGGATAGAGCAACACGTCTTTTCTTTCAAAAAAGAATTTGGTTTTAGTGTTGATGATCTGGTAAAAAAGATAAAATCAGGTTATTGTGGGAATTGTGGTTTATTGAGGAGATATCTGTTGAATAAGGAGGCGAGAGGGTTGGGAGCAACCAAACTTGCAACAGGACATAACTTGGATGATGAATGTCAAAGTATTCTAATGAACGTTTTAAAAGGAGACTTACTCAGACTAGTCCGTGTAGGACCAATGCCCCATATTTCCAAACATTTAAAATTCATTCCAAGAATCAAACCTTTAATTCTAATACCAGAGAATGAATCAGAATTGTTCGCAAGAATAAACAATATTCCATTTCATCCGAAAAAATGTCCTTATTCTGTTGATAATCCTTTGCGTGGAAAGACAAGAAATTTCTTGAATAGTTTAGAAGAAACTTCTCCTGGTATAAAATTCAGCCTGTATGGAAGTGCTCATAGAATGAAATCTTTTATTATCAAGAAGTTTAAACGAGATAAAATTAGATCATGTAAAAAGTGTGGAGAACCAAGTAGCCAGAAGATTTGTAAAGTTTGTGAGGTATTGGGCAAGTTATAATTTATCTTTTTAATCTTCCATTTTCTATTTCTTCAATCTTCTCTTGTAAGAAAACTATTCTGTTCTGTAAAAACTTTAACTGTTTGATACTCTTGGCCTTAAACAATCGGTTTTTAGTCTCAAACAATTCATCTTGATAAAATCTTAACCTGTGAATGTCTTGTGTGTTCATACTATCACTTATTTACTCTTCAGTAGTATATTAATGTTACTACTATCTGATAGAAAATTATTATTTAAAGATTTCTATTCTACACTCAATAATTAAATGTGAGAATATGAAAAAAGGGGTAGTTTGTAGAGAAATAATAAGTAATTTGATTGAAAGTGAAAGTTTAGACTATAAAAAAATGGATAAAAAGATCAAGAAAGTATGTAAAAAATACAATTTAACAGAAATACCTAAAAAAGTAGAAATATTGAGTTTTTGTAAGCCAAAAGAAAGGAAGGAACTCAGGAAGTTCTTAACAACCAAACCAAGTAGGACTATTTCAGGAGTCTCTGTAATAACCGTGGCAGCAAAACCTGCTCCTTGTCCTGGAACATGTATCTATTGTCCTAAAGGAGCAAATGCACCTCAGTCTTACACAGGACTTGAACCAGCTATACAGAGAGGTATTAGAAATAATTATGATCCTTTTCTTCAAACTAAGGATAGACTAAATCAGTATAAAATTACGGGACATCCCTCAGATAAGATAGAAGTGATAATTCTCGGAGGAACCTTTCTTGCGTTGGAAAAGAATTATCAGGAATGGTTTGTGAAGAGAATGTTTGATGCACTCAATGAAAAGGAAAGTGAGAGTTTAGAAACAGCACAAAAACTGAATGAGATTGTTAAGCATAGGTGTGTAGGATTGACGATAGAGACGAGAGCGGATTATTGTTTTGAAGAACATATCAACCGAATGTTAGAATTGGGAACCACGAGAGTAGAAATAGGACTCCAGTCGATATATCCTAAAGTTCTAGAAAGGGTGGGACGCGGACACACCGTCAATGATACTATAAAAGCTACACAATTGGCCAAAGATTCTTGCTTGAAATGCACTTACCATATCATGCCTGGACTTTTTACTGATTTCGAAAAGGATTTAGAACAATTTAAAATTCTTTTTCAAGATTCCAAATTCAAGCCAGATTCACTAAAGATTTATCCAACACTGGTCATCAAAGGAACAGAATTATATGATTTGTGGAAGAAAGGTGAGTATAAACCGCTGACAGTAGAAGAAGGAGTGAAATTAATATCGAAAGCTATGAAGTACATACCAAAGTATTGTAGAGTTATTAGAGTTCAACGTGATATTCCAAGTGATAAAGTTGTTGTTGGGATCAAAAAGAGTAATCTCAGAGAATTAGTAGAAAGGGAATGTGGGAGTAAAGGAATAAGAATTCGAGAGATTAGGTACAGAGAAGTAGGGCATAAACTTAGAGAGAGAATATTACCAGGTCTTGATCCTGTTAAATTATGTAGATTGAATTATGATGCCTCTAAAGGTAAAGAAATTTTCTTGAGTTTTGAAGACACCAAAAATAATATTTTGATAGGGTTCTTGAGATTAAGAATTCCTTTTGAACCCTTCAGACAAGAAATTAATGAAAGTACTGGATTAATAAGGGAATTACATGTTTATGGTCCAACCGTGCCTATAGGTTTCAGAATGAGAAAGGCGTGGCAACATAGGGGTTTTGGAAAGAGTCTACTAAAGGAGGCTGAAAGAATAGCAAAAGATGAATTTGGAATGAAAAAAATTTTGGTTATGAGTGGTGTCGGTGTCAGAGAGTATTATAGGAAATTTGCGTATAAAAACGATGGACCATACATTTCAAAAATACTTTAAAATAAACCTCTTTATTCGAGTATGTTTACTCAAGAATCTCAAAATTCTTCTCGTTCCTTTATTGATGTATCGGTCAAGAAGCCTTGAGATAATGAGTGAAATGACAAAAACAAAAGCACCTATCATTATTGCTTGAAAAAAATCAATTGAACCTAAAAACCATACAATAGATAAGAATATTAACCCACCAATCTGGCCCATTATCCAAGATCTTATAACAAAATATAGCCTGTTTACGTCTTCCTGTTTTATTTTCCTTGTCACAAAAAATAATTGTTTTTTGAAGAATTAAAATTTGATACGGATTAATTCTTATATAAGTTGAATAGAATTTATTAATATGTCGAAAAATTATCAAAAGATTTTGAGAAAAGTACTGAAAAAAATTAGACCGAAGCCAAAAGAAAAAAAAAGATTGAAAGAATTAAGTAGTAAAACTTTAAAAATCGCAAATAAAGAAGCGAAGAAAGCGAACGCTGAAGCAATAATAGCTGGTTCCTTAACAAGAAATACATGGTTACCAGATAAAAATGAGTTCGATATCTTCATAATCTTCCCCAAAACTATCTCTGAAAAGAAATTGGAAGAGTTGGGCTTGAAATTGGGAAAAAACATAATTAAAAAATTGCATGGAAAGTGGAGAGTTGAATATGCCCAACACCCATATGTGAGGGGTGAAGTAAAAAATACACAAATCGATATTGTCCCTTGCTATAGAGTTAAAAGTGCAGAAAAGATTAAATCAGCTGTCGACAGAACTCCGTTCCATGTTGAGTACTTGAACGAAAATCTACCTAAAAAACTGTCAGACGATGTTAGGTTGTTAAAGCAATTCTGTAGTGGAAATAAGATCTATGGCGCTGATGCTAAGACTCAAGGTTTTTCTGGATATGTTTGTGAAGTTTTGATGATTAAGTATGGAAGCTTTATCAAATTCCTAAAAAATGCGATGAAATGGAAGCCTGGGGAGATAATAGATATAGAGAATTATTATGCTAAGAGGGGTTATCCAAAATTGAGAAAAAAATTCAAAAGACAAGTGTTGATCTTGATAGACCCTACAGACAAGAATAGAAATGCGGGTGCAGCTATATCAGCAACTAGTTTTTACACATTGAAAAAAATGGCAAATGTTTTTTTATCAGACCCTTCTGAAGAAGTATTCTTTGAAGAGAAGTATGAACCCCTGACTGAAGGCGAATTAATAACTCTACAGATGAAGAGAAGGACCGAATTATTACTTGTCAAATTCAAAGCCCCAAAAATTGTACCAGATATTCTTTGGCCCCAATTGAGAAGGTTTGCCAATAGACTCGAAGGAATTTTGAAAGAGTATGAATTCGAAGTCTTGAGGAAGGATGTATACACGAACGAAAAGGATTTAGCAATGGTTTTACTCGAGATGCAAATTTCTAAATTACCAACCGTGGATAAAAGAGTGGGACCTCTAATTTTCGATCTTGATGATTCTGAAAGATTCTTGAAAAAATACAAGAAAATCGCTACGGCCGGTCCTTACATCGAAGATAATTTTTGGTCTGTGGAAGTAGAAAGAGAATTCGTAAATGCTAAAGATAAGTTACAGGATAGTCTAAAGGAAAAAGTAAAGATTTTGAAAGAGAAAGGTATACCAAAATATATTGCCGAAGAAGTCGCAAAGAAATTTGATGTAATCTCTGAGACAGATAAGATAATGGAATTAATTAAAAAGAATGAGAATTTTGGAGTTTTCCTAAGAAAACATTTCATGAAAGGAAGTTTAGTATAAGTGATATTATGTTGGTTAGACAACCTGTAGTAGCAGGAATGTTCTATCATCTAAATCCAGAAATGCTCAAAAAACAGATCAAAGGTTGTTTTGAAAATAAATTGGGTTCAAAGAAAATTAAAGAAGAAAAATTCACTGGAGCAATAGTCCCCCATGCAGGTTATACTTATTCTGGCCCTGTTGCTAGTTGGATTTATTCCCGAATACCTAAATGTAACTACATCATACTCGGACCTAATCATAGAGGATTTGGATCAAAGTTTGGAGTGATGAGGGAGGGTGCATGGAAGACACCACTTGGTTCTGTGAAAATAAACGAAAAAGTTGCAAAGAAAATTATAGAAAGTAATCCTTTGCTGGAATATGATGTTTTATCCCATGAATCAGAACATTCGATCGAGGTACAATTACCCTTTCTGCAATATCTGTTCGGGAATGATTTTAATTTTGTCCCCATTAGTGTAATGAATGAATTTCCTAGTTTTGATTTTCTCGATGAATGTAAAGTTGTGGGAAATGCAATAGCAGATGCAATTAAAAAAGAAAAAGATAAATGGATCATTATAGCGAGTTCGGATTTTTCTCATTACATACCTTATGAAGATGCTTACTCTATTGATAATTACGTTATAGAAGCAATTTTAAAATTGAATGAAAAGGATTTCTTTTTAAGACTTCAAGAAAAGAATGCTTCTGTTTGTGGTTTTGGTCCTATAGCTATTGCTATAATAGTTACAAAAGAATTTGGCGGTAAAAAAGGTAAGCTCCTCAACTATGCAACATCAGGAGATGTTACTGGAGATAGAGGAGCTGTTGTAGGATATGCAAGTATAATTTTAAGATAATTATTCATCGTAAGCTTTTCCTGTTATGTTCACTAATTCAGCAACAGCCGTAGCATGACTTTCTTCTGAAACATTTAAAGCTGGTTGAATATCCTGTTCAACTTCTGGTGTTTTAGTAGCTATATTTTCTAAAATTGCCTTATGTTTTGCTGTAGACTCACTGAGAACCTCTAGCGTTGGAACTACATCTTCTTGTTTTTGCTTTGCTGTTTGAATTTCTTGTTTTGCTTTGGTTATCTCGATTTCATAATCTTTCACAGCATCTTTTACTGGACCAGTTTCACTCTGCTCAACAATACTTTTCGTTTCTTCTAATCTCTCTTCTGCATGTTGAATGTGTAATTTTGCCCTTCCCAAATTACTAGGAGTTAAGAGTAATTGTAAGTTTTCCAAGCTTCGATCTAATCCATATAACCAATGACCTGGATAGGCATCAACAGAAAATAAATAATAACCACCTACAAAAGTGAGAAAAGCAACAACAAACACAAAAACAAATCTGTAAGATGTTGGATGGACTATTCTTTGCCCTGGTTTTGTTAATCTATAATAAATCCATTTTCTTCCCGGCCTTTCGACTCTTTTTACAAGGTTTGAATTTTTCAATTTTTTGAGATGTTCTGATATCGTTGTCACATGTTTATCCAATTTTCTAGACAATTCTGAAGCAGTCATGGGCCTGTTATCAAGTGCTTTAAGTATATCAGTTCTAGTTTCTACTGTCAGAGTCTTCAATAATTTCTTGGATACCTTTAACTTCTCTTCATCTTCCATAGTTATCAGTTATTTAGCATAAATTTAAAGCTTTTAAAGATTTAGGGTAACGACCATAAATTTTCCTATCCTTTAAAAAAGCTAGATTTTCAGTCCTTTCTCAGGTGATAAAATGAACAAGAAAATAATGGCAATAGCAATAGCTATTCTGCTTAGTAGCACAGGAGTCGTAACAATAGCATTAGCACAGCAAGAACAGGAACATAAAACAGGGGAAATAGTAGTTAAACCGGGCATTTACCCTGTTCCAATAGAACCAAAATATCCAAAAGTTACAGTCGCTTACGGGGTAGGTTTAAACAAAGTCAGTATGGAAACAGAACCAGTAGTTTTTGTTAAAATTGAATTTGATGAGATTACACCAACTATTCGGTTATTGCCTGGAGATGTGGATAGAGATTGTGATGTAGATTCTGATGACCTTGAACTATTCTCAGCATCCTATGGTAAATTTAGGGGTGAACCGCGTTATAACCCAAACGCTGACTTTGACAACAATGGAAAGGTAGACTATAAAGACCTTTTAACCTTAGCGAAAAACTATGGAGAAAGTTGTCCAATTCCACCACCACCTGAACCAAAAACAATAAACTACTTGATTGTAGGTGATGACCTCTACGAGATGACAAAGATATACGAGAGATACGATTGGAATACTAGAACGAAAATATACAAATACAAGGCTGACGATGGAAGCGTAATGACAGCTATAGTGCAACAATACAGTCCAATAATTGCAAGTGCTGAATTTAAGAACTATTTAATAACATTCGAACCATTGTTTAAGGATAGACCCAGAATTACAACAGGAGTAGTAACACCATATCCAGGACCAATGGAAAAGGTGAGTGAAGAAATAGGTATCAACATACAAGATATACAAGCAGAACCAATAGCAGAGTGGCTTGAATAAAACCCTTTTCCTTTTTATTTTTCTTTTTTTAAGATATTAATTATGGATAAAAAAATTATACTGAAGTACGCTCTTCTGAATGCAGCTCAATATGATGGTAAGGCTAATGTACAGGCTGTCTTAGGAAAAATTCTCAGAGAAAAACCTGAATTAAAAAAGAAGATTAAAGACATGATTCCTGATATTCAAAAAATTGTAAAAGATGTGAATTCTTGGAGTAAAGAGAAACAAAAAAGTGAGATTAAAAAAATTGGAATTAGCCTTGAAAGGAAGGTTGAAGAAAGGAGAGAATTACCAGATTTGCCCAATGCTAAAATGGGTAAAGTGATTACCGCATTTCCTCCCGAACCAAGTAAATATCCACACATAGGACATGCTAAAGCGGCTTTAATAAACTATCTCTATGCAAAAAAATATAAAGGTAAATTTATCGTCCGATTTGAAGACACAAATCCAGAATTATCTAAAAAAGAGTTTTATTATGCTCTTATAAATGGGTTGAAATGGTTAGGTATCAAATGGGATAAGTTGGATTACGTTTCTGATCATATTGAGAAATACTACAAATCAACTGAACGATTAATAAAAGAAAATAAGGCTTATGTTTGTGTTTGTAAACAAAATGAGATCAAGAAGAATAGAAGGTTAATGGAAGAATGTAAATGCAGAAAGAATTCTCTAAATGAAAACCTAGAACTTTGGACAAAAATGTTGACTGCTTTCAAAGAAGGTGAAGCTTCTGTCAGAATCAAGATATCAATGGAACATAAGAATGCAGCGATGAGAGATCCAACGATAATGAGAATTATAGATTATCCTCATCCAAGAATAAAGAAAAAATACAGAGTCTGGCCTATGTATGATTTTGCTACAGCCTTAATGGACTCTTGGGGAGGTATAACGCATAGGATTAGATCGAAAGAGTTTGAGATGAGAACGGAATTACAACAATTCATTCAAAAAAGTCTTGGTCTCAAGTCACCTTACATAACTGAAATAGCACGATTTAACCTCAAAGGTGTAACTTCTTCTGGTCGACAGATAAGAGAGATGATAAAGAATAAAGAATTGTTTGGTTGGGATGATCCTAGATTAACGACTCTAATTGCATTAAAAAGAAGGGGATTTAATCCAGAAGGAATTAAAGAATTTTTGGTATCAACTGGTGTTTCAAAAAGTGAGGCCACATTGACGTGGGACGTACTAGAGAGTTTCAACAGGAGTGTTATAGATCCAAAATGTAATCGTTACTTCTGTGTATTTAATCCTGTAAAGATTAAGATTAAAGATTCTCCTAAAGTTAATAAAGTGAGAATTCATTTGCATCCAGACTTTCCTAGAAGGGGCTATAGAGAGATTCCTGTTAACATCAATAAAATTTTCATTTCGAAGGACGATTTCAAGAAATTCAAAGGAAAGAAAGTTCGTCTGATAGGTTTATTCAACGTAAAGTTAGATAAAAAAGCAGAATTCATCTCAAAGGAAATCGTGATGAAAATGCCAAAGATACAGTGGGTTTCTGAAAAGAACATTCCAGTAAGTATCGTGATGAATGATGGTAGTATTAAAAAAGGTATCACAGAATCAGAAACTAAGAAACTTAAGGTAAATGATAGGATCCAATTCGTACGGTTCGGTTTTTGCAGATTAGATAAGGTTAAACCCGATCTTGTATTTTATTTCACTCATAAGTGAAAAAATTTATAAGCTTTAAATACTTCTTTTGTTTAGCATTAAATGAAGATGGATCCATTTTGGAGGTGAAATTTGATGCCTGAATTTGATATACCTAAAGATTTGGTCGATAAGGTTTTACAGGCTATGGAAATAGCCAAGAACACTGGCAAGGTTAAGAAAGGTACTAATGAGACTACAAAGGCAATAGACAGAGGGCAGGCAAAGTTAGTCGTTATAGCAAAGGATGTCGAACCGAAAGAAATTGTGATGCATTTACCTGTTCTATGTGAAGAGAAAAAGTGTGAGTACGTTTATATCCCTTCCAAAGAAGAACTGGGCAGGGCTGTGGGTATAAATGTTAGCACCGCTTCCGCATGTATAACTGAGTTGGGAGAAGCGAAAGACTTGGTCGAGGACATAATCAAGAAAATTAAACCTCTTAAGAGGGGTTGAATATGGCAGAAGATGCAGTACCGGCAGAAGTAGTCCAGTTATTGGGCAGAACTGGAGTTAGAGGAGTTATGCGTGTAAGATGTAGAGTCATAGAAGGACGAGATAAAGGAAAAATATTAACTAGAAATGTGTATGGCTCTGTGAGAGAAGGAGATATCTTAATGTTGAGAGAGACTGAAATGGAAAGTGTAGGAAAATTAGAGGGTAGATGATCTTGAAATGTTCTTTTTGTGGGAAAAAATTAAAAGAGGGTACTGGAAAGATGCTTGTCCTTAAGTCTGGCATAATAAGGTATTTTTGCTCCAAGAAATGTGAAAAAAATTGGAAAATGGGGAGGAATCCTAAGAGAGAAAAATGGACCGAAATCTTTAGGAAAAAGGGATAATCGGTCTTAAGCATGAGGACTAGAATAGAAGTTAACCCTAAAGAGATAGCTAGGATTATCAAAATAATAAATGGTCATTTGAATGATGAGATACGGATAAATGATTTACTACTTGAATTATTGAGAATTAAAGTCTCATCTTCAGATTACTTGTTCATTCTATTATCAAAGCTTCAGAAGATAGGATTAGTCGAAGGGAGACGAGGTATTCTGAAGATAAAGGGAGTAATAGATAATGAACTTTCGCATAGTCTGATAGAAAAGATAAACAGAGAAGTATCTAAGATGAAAATTCTTGTGACCCCTTTAGAAGTTGCTAAGTTTTACCAATGTCCAAGGAGGTTTTATTTGGAAAAGGTTGTCCTATCCAGACAATTCAAAAAGGAAAGGGGAAGGGTTTGGGATGGTGAAGTTTTGCATCTTGCTGTTCAAATGTTTATTAACAACCTTTCGAAAGGAAATGTGGATGAGTTGATGGCAAAGATACCTAAAACAACTCTGAAAAAATACGCAGGAAAGATCACTATAACAGAAAAAGACGTAAGGGATTTTCTGATGAAATTGTATAGATTGACAAAGGATGAAAAATTTGATTTTCTTGTATCCGAGAGAACCCTTCTCTCGATAAAGAATGGGCTGAGAGGAACTCCTGATTTGATAGCCAGGAATGAATCTGGTGAATTCATCCCTATAGACGTAAAACTTGGTAAAATAGATAGAAGGGGCATAAAAAAAGAACACATGCTCCAGAACACCGGTGAAGCGATTTTAGTCGAAGATTTCCTCAGAACGAAGATTGATAAATCTTGTTTAATATACTTTCGATCTGACTCTGTAATCCAAACGGAATTGAAAAGGGATATAAAAAAAGAATTTATATCTTTAAAAAGGGAATTAGAGAGAATGTCTAAGAAAGGTGTAATACCTCCCATGAGTAAGTTACCTAATGCAAGAGCAAGGGTATGTAGGGGTTGTCATGTTAAACCTTCATGCGACAACATAGAGGAATTATCTGGAATGGGCCGGTAGATCAATGGTAGATCGCCACCTTACAATCGGGTGAAGGCATGGTGGAGAAGTAAAATCCACAAGCTATGGGTTCAAGTCCCATCCGGTCCATTCAGTAATTTTAAAAACTTTTATCTTCAAAATAAGAACACTGTGTTTGTATGGCAAAAGAGATCAAAGGTATTGTCAGGATAGTTGGAACTGACATAAAGGGTGAGACTCAGCTATTCGTGGCTCTACAAAAAATAAAAGGTGTGAGTGGTAGCTTAGCCAATGCAATTTGTAGAGTACACAATTTCGATCAAAATAGGAAGGTTGGTACTCTGGATGTAGCAGAAATAAGAAAAATAGAAGAGACCTTAAAGAATCCAACTAAGTTTGGGATACCGTCTTGGATGGTTAATAGACAGAAAGATTTAGAAATTGGTGAGGATCGGCATCTTGCTGGACCTGATTTAACTCTTACCCAAACACAGGATATCAAGAGGATGATAAGAATAAAATCTTATAAGGGTGTAAGACACATGTTTGGACTGCCCGTAAGGGGGCAGAAAACAAGAAGTTCGTTTAGAAGGGGGAGGACTGTTGGCGTTGTCAGGAAGAAGACAATGCCTAAAAAGAAGAAAGGGAAGTAGATGAGAAAAATCAAGAAAAAGTTAAAAAAACCTAGGAGACCGTGGGATAAAGAACGGATGAAAGAAGAGAGCATGTTGATGAAAACTTATGGTTTAAGAAGGAAACGTGAGATTTGGAAAACAGAGTCCATCCTGAGGTCGTTTAGAAGAAGAGCAAGAGAATTGGCTGCTAAAAAAGATAAAGTTCAAGAAAAGGTGTTATTGGAAAAATTGGATAAAATGGGATTATTGAGTGAGAGTGTAAGTTTAGATGATGTGTTGGGTTTATCACTAGAGAATATCCTGGAGAGGAGATTGCAAACTCTGACCTTAAGAAAAAACCTGGCAAACACACCTAAACATGCTAGACAACTCATAACACATGGTCACATAGCAGTTGATGGTAGAAGAATCATCTACCCAGGGTTTCTTGTACCGCGTGATCTAGAAAATAAAATTTCTGTCTATGAAGGTTCAAAAATTAAAGTCAAATCAAAGAGTGAGAAATAATGAAAAGAAAACCAAGAAAAAGAAAAAAATACGAGATTAAAGCAGTAAAAGGTGGGACCTGGGGTGTGGCCCATATTTTTTCAACTATAAACAATACGATTATCCATATTACAGATATCACGGGAGCTGAAACGATAGCAAAATATTCCGGGGGGATGATGACAGACAAAGATAGAGAAGAGGGAAGACCATTCCCAGCAATGCAAGCGGCTAAGCGAGCAGCTGAAGACGCAATCGAGAAAGGTATAATTGGGGTTCATATAAGAGTAAGGGGTAGAGGTGGTCACCACAAGAAAGCACCAGGACGAGGTGCACAACCAGCAATTAGGGCATTAGCAAGAAGTGGTTTAAAGATTGGAATTATCGAGGATGTGACTCCCATTCCGACAGATGGAACAAAAAGAAAAGGAGGTAGACGTGGTAGGAGAGTATAATTGTTTAAAAAATTTAAATTACCTCTTATCTAAAACTTATTGACGGTGATTAATTGGAAGTAAAAATCCTTGGAAAAAATAATGAAAAGATAAAATTCATTGTTGAAGATATCAACTCTGCATTAGCTGGAGAGTTGAGGAGGATAATGATGACAGAAATACCCACTCTGGCTGTGGAATGGGTGGATTTTAATAAGAATGATTCAGTCTTGTGGGATGAAATAATAGCGAATAGGCTGAGTCTAATACCGTTAGAATTTGACACAAAATTCTATAACTTCAAAAATGGTTGTAAATGCGGTGGCAAAGGTTGTACACATTGTCAAGTTACCTTAACGTTAAAAAAGAAAGGCCCTTGTATTGTATATTCTGGCGACCTTGTACCCTCTGATAAAAAGGTTAAGCTAGTTTATGATAAAATACCCATTACTGAGTTGACAAAGGATCAAGAATTAGAATTTGAAGCTATTGCAGAATTGGGTCTAGGAAAGAATCATGCGAAATGGCAGGCATCTGTTGTTGGTTATAGAGCGATTCCCAAAATAACAATAGGTAAAGGTGGGAATTCTAAAGAATATGCTGAAAGATGCCCGAGAAATGTATTCAAGTTTGAAAAGGGGAAATTGAAGGTCAAAAAGCCGTTGGAATGTAATATTTGTTTACAATGCGTTGAACTCTCTAATGGTGCAATAAAAGTTGAGAGTGATGAATCAAACTATCTTTTTAATGTTGAAAGCACATCTGGGATCAAACCAGAAAAAATTGTTTTAACATCATTCGATATATTGTCGAACAAATTGGATGAATTTTCAAAAGATTTAAGAAAGTTAAAATAACTCTTTCTATAATATTTATTGGAAGCAGGGGTTGCCAAGTCTGGTCAAAG